>ENA-ORBV01005976-ORBV01005976.1-microbial-mat-metagenome-genome-assembly--contig:-NODE-5976-length-21818-cov-9.318293_pt1 | contig 21818 bp, 23 predicted proteins | sample MGYA00237777_ERZ505514 | MGnify/ENA primary metagenome ERZ505514 (study PRJEB26160, sample SAMN06269048) | microbial mat metagenome | isolation source: Oligotrophic lake microbial mat | place... | reverse complement strand
GCGCAAGGGAGGGAGTGGAATACTTCAAGCGATAAAGTAATGCCGTGAGGGATTTATTTTTAGCCCCGGCCGGAATGACGTTTCAATCAAAGGAGAGCACCGCATGACGATCCATCCCGCCGCCTTTCAGCGCGGCACCGAATTCGACGGCAAGGTCGCCCTGGTGACCGGTGCCACCCGCAACATCGGGCGCTCCATCGCGCTATCGCTCGCCGCGGGCGGCGCGTCCGTTGCCGTCAACGCGCGCGCCTCGCAGGCCGAGGGCGACAAGGTCGTGGCCGAGATCGCTGCGGCCGGCGGCAAGGCGGCAACGTTTGTTGCGGACATCTCTGACGAAGCCGCGGACAAGGCGATGGTAGAGGCGGCGGTCAAACGCTTCGGCCGCCTCGATTACCTGGTGCTCAATGCGTCGGTGCGCAAGCAGACGCCGATCACCGACATGACGTTCGAGGAATGGCGCCGCATCATGTCCATCTCGCTCGATGGTTCCTTCCACCTCGTCAAGGCGGCCCTGCCGCACATGATCGAGGCCGGCAGCGGTGCGATCGTGATCCTCGGCGGCATGATGGCGCTGGCCGGCGCGAAGAACCGCGTGCACGGCTCGGTGGTCAAGCACGGCCTGATCGGCATGACGCGCGCGCTGGCGCTGGACCTTGCCCAGTACCACATCCGGGTCAACTGCGTGTCGCCGGGCCAGATGAACACCTCGACGGAAGTCGGCAAGGACGTCGCGCAGCGCCCCGCGCCGAGCCCGCAAGTACCGCTTGGCAACAAGGGCGAGCCGGAGGAAGTCGCGGCCGTCGTGCGCTTCCTGTGCGGCCCCGGTGCGAGCTTCGTCAGCGGGCAGACGGTGCACGTCAACGGCGCGCAGATGATGTACTGATTTTTACTTCCCCGGTTGACGGGGGAAGTCATCTCTCTCCTTCCCCTGCTGGTGGGGAGAAGGGGCCCACCCTTCTCCGGGGGGGAAGGTTGGGATGGGGGCGAAGGATATCGTCCGGTACGAGGCAGCCAGGGCGGCAAAGGAGCGTAGCAATGAAGTGGTGCAGATTCGAGAGCGAGGACGGTCCTGCTTACGGGATCATCGAGGGCGAGCAGATCTTTCCGGTCACGGGCAGCCCGTTCGGCAGTCATGTGAAGGCCAAACAAGGCCTGCCGCTCAAAAAGACCAAGCTGCTGGTGCCGGTGATCCCGCCGACCTTCTATGCCGCAGGCGTCAATTTCCGCGAGCACGTGATCGAGGTGGCTAAGAAGAAGGGCATCGAACCCAAGTTTCCGCCTGAAGCGGACGTGGGCTACCGCGCCAACAACGCGCTGATCGCGGATGGCGAAACGATCATGATTCCGAAGGATGCCTCCGAGGTGGTGCAGTACGAGGGCGAACTCGTCGCAGTGATCGGCAAAACCTGCCGCAAGGTCACGGAAGCGCAGGCGCTCGACTACGTGTTCGGCTACACCATCGGCAACGACATGAGCGAGCGCAACTGGCAGCGCAACGACCGCACGATGTGGCGCGCGAAGAATTCCGACACCTTCAAGCCGATGGGGCCGTGGATCGTCACCGGGCTGGATCCGGCCACGCTTGAGGTGGCCATTCGCGTAAACGGCCGCCAGGTCTCCACCTACCGCATCGCGGACGCCATCTACAGCCTGCAGACCTTCATCAGCCGGATGAGCCAGTATCTGACGTTGCATCCCGGCGACGTGCTGTGGCTGGGCACGGACGGGGCGCCGGAGAACGTGAAGCACGGCGACATGATCGAAATCGAAATTCCGGGCATCGGCGTGCTGCGCAATCCGGTGGTCCGGGAACCATAAGGAGGGGACGACATGAGACATACCGTATGGATGGCGGCAGGCCTGGCGGCGGTGCTTGCCGCGTCTGGCGCATCCGCGCAGAATTTCCCGACGCGGCCGATCCGCATCGTGGTGCCGTTTCCGCCCGGCGGCGCGTCGGACATCATCGCGCGCCTGCTGGCGGAGAAATTCTCGGCGGCGTGGGGCGTCACCACCGTCGTCGACAACCGGCCGGGCGGCATCGGCATCATCGGCACCGACACCGTGGCCAAGGCCACGCCGGACGGCCATACGCTGGGCGTGAATTCGCTCAGCTTCGCCGTGGCGCCGAGCATCCGCAGCAACCTGCCGTACGACTCGCAGAAGGACTTCGCGCCGGTGACCATCATCGCGGCCAATCCGCTCATGCTGGTCGTCAACAACAACGTCCCGGTGAAGTCGGTCAGGGAGCTGATCGACCTGGCGAAGGCGAAGCCGGATGCCCTGAGCTACGCCTCCAGCGGCACCGGCAGTTCGCTGCACCTGGCGACGGAACTCTTGATCCTGACGACCGGCATCAAGGTGGCGCACATCGCCTACAAGGGCAGCACCCAGGCGCATCCGGATGTGATCGGCGGCCGCGTGGATTTCATGTTCGACACCATCGTGGCGATCGGTCCGCTCGTCCGCGGTAACCGCCTGCGGCCCCTCGCGGTGACCTCCAAAAAGCGCTCGGGGGAGTTTCCCGACGTGCCGACGGTGGCGGAGGCCGGCGTGCCGGGCTACGAGATGACCTCCTGGGTGGCCATGATCGCACCGGCAAAAACGCCGCCCGCGGTGATCGATAAACTCAACCGCGAAGTCGCGCGCATCCTCGCGCTGCCCGACGCGCGCGAGCGCCTCTCGCGCCTGGGCTCGGAGCCGATCGGCAACACCCCGCAGGAGGCCCGCCAGTACATCGCGGCAGAGTTCGAAAAATGGTCCAAGGTCGTCAAGGCCGCGGGCATCAAGGCAGAACAGTAGTCCCAAGGAGAACGCATCGTGAAACGCATTGCATCCTTTTTGTTGCTGTCGGCGGGGGCGGCCATGCCGGCCGGCGTGGCGCTGGCCCAGACCTATCCGGCAAAGCCGATCCGCCTGATCGCTCCGTTCCCGCCCGGCGGCAGCGTGGACGTCGTCGGCCGCATGCTCGCGGCGCGGCTGACCGAGAGCCTCGGCCAGCAGGTGGTCGTGGACAACCGCTCCGGCGCCTCCGGCAACATCGGGACCGAGTTCGTGATGAATGCGCCGCCGGACGGCTACACGCTGCTCATCAACACCATCCCGCTGGTGGTCAATCAGTACCTGCTCACCCGCGTGCCGTACGACGCGGTGAAAGACTTCGCGCCGGTGATGCTCATCTCGTCCTCGCCGTCGATCCTGACCGTGCACCCGTCAGTGCCCGCAAAGTCGGTGAAGGAGCTGATCGCGCTCGCGAAATCGAAGCCCGGCGCGCTCAATTACTCCGGCGCCGGCATCGGCACCAATCCGCACATCGCGGGCGAGCTCTTCAACCTGCTCGCCAACATCAACATCGTCGCCGTGCAATACAAAGGCGGCGGGCCGGCGGACCTGGCGGTGATGGGCGGCGAGGTGGCGCTGTCCTTCCCCAACATCTCGCAGGCGATCAACTACGTGTCGTCCAAGCGGTTGCGCGCGTTGGGCGTGACGAGCGCCAAGCGTTCTACGGCGATGCCGGACCTGCCGGCCATCGCCGAGGCCGGCGTGCCGGGCTACGAATTCATCACCTGGCACGCCATCCTTGCGCCCAAGGCCACGCCGCGGCCGGTCGTGACGCTGCTGAACGAGCGGCTGAAGAAGATCCTGACTGCGCCGTCGGAAGTGCAGTTTTACCGGGAGCGCGGGCTCGACGTGATCGCCAGCACGCCCGAGGAACTGACGGCGCACCTCGAAACCGAGCAGAAGAAATGGGGCCGCGTGATCCGCGAGCGCGGCATCAAGGCCGAGTAAGGCGGCGTAAGGCATTGACGCCTGACTCTTGAAGAAACGGTAAGCAGGAAGGGATGTAACTCCTTCCCCTGTTTACGGGGGAAGCTTGGATGGGCAATCGATCATCACGCAGTCATCTTTCTCCTTCCCCCGTAGCACGGGGGAAGGTTGGGATGGGCAATCGATCATCACGCAGTCATCTTTCTCCTTCCCCCGTAGCACGGGGGAAGCTTGGGATGGGCAATCGATCATCACGCAGTCATCTTTCTCCTTCCCCCGTAGCACGGGGGAAGGTTGGGATGGGGGCAAGCATGGTCTAAATACGACACACTCAATCTTGCTTGCCCCCACCCCAGCCCTCCCCCGCGCATTGCGCAAGGGAGGGAGAGAATGGATTGCATGCGGCACGATCGGGATGGGGGCGTGCTTTCGCAGCATTTTTTTTGAGACAGCCGGTAGCAACGGTCGATAATATCGAGATTGTTGACGGTCACTGACGGAGTCAGGCATGGCACGCAGCGCGATTCATCCAGGAGAGCATCTTGCCGAGCAGTTGCAGGCGCTCGGCATGAGTGCCGCCGAGTTGGGGCGGCAACTGCGCGTCCCGACCAACCGGATCACCGGCATCCTCAACGGCCAGCGCGTGGTGACGGGCGATACCGCTCTGCGCCTTGCCCACTTTTTCGGCACCAGCACCGAGTTCTGGCTCAACCTGCAAAAGCTTTACGAATTGCGGCTGGCGGAGGAAAAGGCGGGCGTGATGATTCGTCGGCTGCCGACGTTGGCCAAGCACAACAAGGCGCCGGCACGTAAACCGGTATTGCGGGCAGCCTGACGGTTGCCCTGCTCAACGATTGCATCTACCAAAGAGGAGACACCCATGGCCCATACCGTCCAGCAACTCGGGAAAACGTTTCACGACGCGCTGAAGGCGCAGCCCGGTCCCGCCGGCCGCCAGAAAGTCTGCGAATTGCTGAAGGAAGTGCTGAAGGACACGGCCTTCGTCAACGCCACCATCACCGACCAGACGCCGGAGCGCCAGATTCTCTACGAAGACCCCGAGCTCGGCTTCTGCATCCTCGCGCACAACTACACCGGCCCGAAGGAGAGCACCCCGCACGATCACGGCCCGTCGTGGGCGATCTATGGCCAGGCGCAGGGCGAAACGCTGATGTCGGACTGGGACCTGGTGTCTCCCGCGAGCCCCGACAAGCCCGGCGAGGTACGTGAGCGGAGCAAGTACAAGCTCACGCCGGGCATCGCGCACCTCTACAACGAGGGCGACCTCCATTCGCCGAGCCGCAAGGGCCCGACGCGCCTGATCCGCATCGAAGGCACCAACATGGAGAAGGTGAAGCGGCTGAAGTTCGAGCCGGTGTAACGCGGCGCTCAGGGGCGGACGGCGATGGAATACCGGCGCGTCGGCAGCAGCGGACTGAAGGTGTCGCCGATCTGCATCGGCACCATGACCTTCGGCGACCGGACGAGCGCGGCCGTTGCGGCGCGCATCGTGGCGTCGGCGCGTGACGCCGGCATCAATTTCATCGACACCGCCGACAGCTACGCCGGGGGGAACTCGGAGCGCACCGTGGGCCGGCTGATCGCGAAGGACCGCGACCGCTGGGTGCTGGCGACCAAGGTGCAGAGCGCCTCCATCCCGGGCGACCCTAACACCGGTTGCCTCAGCCGCAAGTGGATGCTCTACGAGATCGACGCCAGCCTCGGCCGGCTGAAGGCGGACTACGTCGACATCTACTACCTGCACCGGGACGACCCCGGCACGCCGCTGGAAGAAACGGTGGCCACCATGGGCGATCTCATCCGCGCGGGCAAGGTGCGCTACTTCGGGCTCAGCAATTACGACGGCTGGCGCATCGCGGAAGTGGTGAACACCTGCCGCCGGCTCGGTGTGCCGCAGCCGGTGGTGCTGCAGCCGTACTACAACGCGATGAACCGCCTCAGCGAAGTCGAGATGCTGCCCGCGTGCCGCCATTACGGGCTGGGCGTCGTGCCCTACAGTCCGCTGGCGCGCGGCGTCCTGACCGGCAAGTACCTGCCCGGCCGCAAACCCGGCGCCGATACGCGGGCAGGGCGCAAGGACCGGCGCATGGAGGAAACCGAATTTCGCGCCGAATCGCTGCAGTACGCCCAACGCATCAAGGCGCATGCCGAAAAGCACGGCATGACGGCGGGGCAGTTCGCGCTGAACTGGACGCTCAACAATGCGCTTGTCACGTCGGTGCTCGCGGGGCCGCGGACCTTCGAGCAGTGGCGCGAATACCTCGGCGCGCTCGACCATCGGTTCACAGCCGCGGACGAGGCGCTGATCGACCGGCTGGTGCCGCGCGGCCATCCGTCCACGCCGGGCTATACCGATCCCAAGTTTCCGATCCTGGGGCGCGTGCCGCGAAGCTAGTGCCGCGTTCAGCGGCGGCGGAGCTCGTCCAGGAAGGCTTCCATCTTCCGTTGACGGAATTCCATGGCGTCGAGCTGCTCGGCCATGAGGATGAGACCGTTCAGAAAGCCGATCAGTGCCGGATCCGTCTTCGGATCCATCTGCTTTTGCAAAGCCGAGAAGACGTCTTTCGCTGCTGCCATGAAGCTGTCCTTGCCGGGTTGATACGGGCGGCTGATGCTAACAGGCAGACAATGCCCTGCGGGGGCAACGGCGTAGTCCGTCGGGACTATTCCCCGGTCATTCCGCCCGGATGTTCGCCTCGCGGATCACCTTGCCCCAGCGCGTCAGCTCTTCCTTGAGGAAAGCCGTGAACTGCTCCGGCGAAGTGGTCCAGATGTCCGCGCCCTGTTCCGTATAGCGGTCCCGCGTTTCCGGGTCCACCGCCTTCACCGTGGCGGCCTGAAGCCTGGCCAGCACGTCTTTGGGCGTCGCGGCGACAGCAACGAGGCCGCGCGCAACGATGACTCTGTTTACTGCCGCTCGCCGGAAATCGTCACGCCACCGTCGGCGACGATCACCTGGCCGGTAACGAAGCTGCCTGCGTCTGACGCCAGAAAAACCGCGATGCCGCCGATGTCCCGCGGCTCGCCGATGCGGCGCAGCGGCGTCAGTGCCTCGCGCGCCTTGCGCTTGGTGTCGTCTTCCCACAGCGCCTTGGCGAAATCGGTGCGGATCAGGCCCGGCGCGATGCAGTTGATGCGGATGTTCTTCGGCCCCCACTCGCAGGCGAGCGCGCGGCACAGGCCCGTCTCCGCGGCCTTGGAGGTGGCATAGAGGCCCAACTGGCTGCTACCACGCAGCGCGGCGATGCTGGACACGATCACCATCGCGCCGCCGCCGCGTTCGGCCATCTGCGGCAGCGCCATGTTGGCGAGCCAGAACACGCTCTTCACGTTGGTGAGCATGATCTTGTCGAAGGCGTCGTCCGGGGCGTTGAGCATCGGCCCAAATACCGGATTGGTCGCCGCGTTGCAGACGAGGACGTCGATCTTTCCCCACTTGGCGAGCGTCGTCTTCACCAGGTTCTCGAGTTCTTCCTTGCGCCCGATGTTGCACGGCACGGCGATCGCGTCCTGCTGGCGCGCGGCGAATTCGGCGCGGACGGTTTCGCAGGCGTCCGCCTTGCGGCTGGAGATCACGACTTTCGCGCCGGCGTTGGCCATTTCCTCCGCAATGGACTTGCCGATGCCGCGGGTGGAACCGGTGATGAGGGCTACTTTGCCGGCGAGGCTGAACATGGGGACGCGCTCCGTTTCTAGACGCGGCAGTAATCCGAGCCGCAGCCGAGGTCTTGATCGGCTTCGGTCAGCAACTGCTCGAAGGTTTCCGGCACCTGCATGCGGCGCCCGGTGACGCGCGGGCTGTAGCCCTGCAGCCAGTAGCTGTTGGTCGGATGCCCGCCGCCGGCGACGATCAGCACGATGTTCTCCGGTTTGGCCGTGATCGGCCACGGATCGAGCTTGAGGCTCGCGCGCGTGAGCGGATTGCTGTCGATCTCGATCCACGCGGTGACGCCGCCACGCTTCAGTTGCGCCAGCGGGATCTTCGAGTGCTCCCACAGGAACTCGCGGATGGATTGCTGCGTCCAGCCGAGCGCCGCCATCGCCTGCGCGACCACCTGCGGGATCATCAGCACGCCGGGCGAACCCTGCTCGTAGCCGGCGAGGCCGGGCGTGTTGGGCACGCGCATGAAGTCGGCCATGCGATACATGCCTTGCGTCGCATCTTCCTCCGGTGTTTCCTTTTTCGCACCGCGCCGGCGGATGTTGGTCGCGCCGTTGGCGAACACGAGCGACACCGAATTGGTCTCGCGCGCAAAGCCGTGGCGCGCGGTTGCGTGCGGCGCCCAGCCTTCGGGCAGACCCGCTTCGTCCTCGGCAAAGACGACATTGGTGTAGCGCATGCCGCCGTAGTTGGCCATCGCACCGATGCCGGGCAACGCGCCGCCGACGTTCTGCTGGATGAGGCGCAGCGCGCGGCCGATGCTGGCACCCGCCGGCTGCTGCGGATCGGGGCCGAGGCAGCCGAAGCCGGAGTTGAGCCGGATCTGCTTGGCGATGGGTCCGTTGACGATCACCACCGGAAAGGCGCTGCCGGAAGCGGCCTGCAGCAGCTCCGCGCCCGACTGCGGGTCGAGGAAAGCATCGACCGCCGCAAGCAGCACCGGCAGGTACTCGGGTCGCCCGCCGGCCATGGCGAGCGCAACGGCGCAGGTCTCCACCGTCGTGACGCCGCCGCGCGGTGGGAACTTGCCGATCTTGTGCGTGCGGGGCAGCGGGGTGCCGCGCAAGATCCAGTCGGTACGTTCGCGCGTGGCGGGCCAGATCGGCAGGCCGTCGCCCCACAGGTTCGCGATCATCAGGTGGTTGGCCTTGGCGAGCGCGTCCTCGTAGCTCACGCCTTCCACCGAGAGCATGGGGCTGCCGTCCGCGGCCTTGGCGAAGTCCGACTTCCAGCGCGTCAGGCCATCGTAGAACTCCTGCTTGCGGGCCTCGATGGCCGCAATGTCGCTGCCGGGCAGGAAGAGGTCGATGGGGAACTTCACCATCGCGGCATCGGGCGCGAAGCCCAGGCCGGCGATGGCATTGGTCATCACGCCCACGAAATCCGTCCGCGTGAGCGTGACGGTGGGAATCCCGAGGGTTTCGATCCTAGCGGCTGCACGGCCGCATGCTGTGGCGCAGGACCCTCAAGCCGCGTTGCCGATGATGACGGCATCGACCCCGCTGTTCTTGACGAGCTGTGCGGTTTCTTCGGCGCCGATCAGCGCGTTGCCCTGCGGGTAGGCGTCGATCGGCAGCATCTGGATGCCGGGGTGGTCGGCCTCGAACAACTGCTTCAGCAGCGGCAGCGTGCGGAAGGCCTGCCATTGTTCGTTGCTGACGAAACCGATTTTCTTGCCGGCGAGCGACGGGATGCGCGGCGCGTGCTTCTGGGTGATTTCGATGGCGCCGGATGGGTCGTGAAACTCGATGGTGGTCATGACGGGTTTCCCTCTGTAGTTGGTCTTGATTCCGGCTCAGTCCGGCTTGACGTTGGCCGCCTTCACGACCTTGGCCCACTTGGCGATTTCCGCTTTCAGGTACGCACCGAGCTGCGCGGGGTCCATCAGCGCGGGCTCGGCGCCCTGGGCGACGATGGCCTTCTGCATCTCGGGATCGTTGGTGATCTTGGCGATTTCGTCGTAGAGGCGGCGGATGATCGGCTCGGGCGTCTTTGCGGGCGCGAAGAACGCGATCCAGGAGGCTACATCGAAGTCAGGCAATCCGGACTCCGCCGCGCTCTGCACGCCGGGCAGCAGCGCGGCGCGGCTGGGCGTCGCGGTCGAGAGCGCGCGCAACTTGCCGGCCTTGACGAGCGGCAGCACGGCGGTGACGCCGGCGCAGTACATTTGCACCTGGCCGGCAACGAGATCGACGACCGCCGGCGAGCCACCCTTGTAGGGGACGTGCACCAGGTCGATGCCCGCGGTGCTCTTCAGCAGTTCGCCACACAGGTGCGGCGTGCCGCCGCTGCCGCTGGAGGCGAAGTTCAACTGGCCCGGGCGTGCTTTCGCGAGCGCAATGAGTTGCTTGAGATTCGTCGCCGGCAATGAGGGATGCACGTACAGTGCGTAGGGCACGAGCACGAAACGCGCGATCGGCGCGAGGTCGCGCACGGGGTCGTAGGCGAGTTTGTCGTAAACGCTGGGGCCGATCGCGAGTGTCCCGTTCACCCCGAGCAGCAGCGTGTAGCCGTCGGGCGCCGCCCGGGCGACCATTTCGCTGCCGATATGACCGCTCGCGCCCGCGCGGTTGTCCACGACCACCTGCTGGCCCATCGCCTCGGACAGGCGCTGCGCGAGCTGGCGGCCGAGGATGTCGTTGCTGCTCGACCCCGCGGGAAAGGGAATCACCAGCCGGATAGGGCGGTTGGGGTAGGGTTGCGCGGCGGCCTGCGCCGAGGCGAGCGGGCTCGCGGTCACGCAGAGCAGCGCGAGCAGAAATCGGAATGCCATTGCCATGCCTCCTCCGTCTTGCCGGTTGTTGTTGGTCGTGCCGGGACTGCGGGTGGGGCGATTGTACCGCCTGATCCCGCCACGGACGGCGGCGGCGGGGCGGGGCTACGGTGGCGGAGGGACGTTCGGTAGAATGCGCCTTCGCATTCGGAGGTTGCCCATGATCGAAGTTCTCGACAAGCCCGCCGCCGGCCAGACCATCCGGCTCCACGACAACGACAACGTCGTTATCGCGCGCAAGGACGTGCCGCTGGGCGCGAAGCTGGACGGGCTCGGTGTGATGAGCCGCGCGCAGGTGCCTGCCGGCCACAAGATCGCCTCCCGCGCCATCAAAAAGGGCGAACCCGTCCTGAAGTACAACGTCACGATCGGCTTCGCCACGGACGACATCGCGCCGGGCACCTACGTGCACTCCCACAACATGGAATTCCGCGAGTTCCAGCGCGATTACGCTTACGCGCAGGACTACCAGCCGGTGGTCATGGTGCCGGAAGCCGAGCGGGCCACCTTCATGGGCATCGTCCGCGCGAACGGGCAGGTCGCCACCCGCAACTACGTCGGCGTGCTGTCCACCGTGAACTGCTCGGCCACGGTCGCGCACAAGATCGCCGAGTACTTCACGCCGGAGCGGCTGGCCGAGTATCCGAACGTGGACGGCGTCGTCGCCTTCGCGCACGGCACCGGCTGCGGCATGGAGATGACCGGCGAGCCGATGGACCTTCTGCGGCGGACGATGGCCGGCTACGCGCTGCATGCCAACCTCGGCGGCGCGATGATCGTGGGCCTCGGCTGCGAGCGTAACCAGTTGAGCAAGCTGCTCGCGGCGCAGAAGCTGGAGGTCGGCCCCCGCCTGCGCTCCTTCATCATGCAGGAAGAGGGCGGTACCACGAAAACGATCGCGGCGGGCATCGCGGCGGTGAAGGAGATGCTGCCGGACGCGAACAAGGTCACGCGCAAGCGCGTGCCGGCCAGCCACCTCACCATCGGCCTGCAGTGCGGCGGCTCGGACGGCTTCTCCTCAATCACCGCGAACCCGGCGCTGGGCGCGGCGATGGACATCCTCGTGCGCCACGGCGGCACCGCGATCCTGTCGGAAACGCCGGAGATCTACGGCGTTGAACACACCCTCACGCGCCGCGCGCGCACGCGCGAAGTCGGCGAGAAGCTGATCGAGCGCATCCGCTGGTGGAAGGACGAATACACCCCGGGCCGCGACGCGCAGATCAACGGCAACGTGAGCCCCGGCAACCAGGTCGGCGGGCTCGCCAACATCTTCGAGAAGTCGCTCGGTTCCTCGATGAAGGGCGGCACCGGGCCGCTGATGGAGGTCTACCGCTACGCCGAGCCGGTGACGCAGAAGGGCTTCGTGTTCATGGACACGCCCGGCTTCGATCCCTGCTCCGCGACCGGCCAGATCGCCGGCGGCGCCAACGTCATCATGTTCACCACCGGCCGCGGCTCGATGTTCGGCGCGAAGCCGGTGCCGTCGATCAAGCTGGCGACCAACACGCCCATGTATCTCAAGCTGACCGAGGACATGGACATCAACTGCGGCACGATCCTCGACGGCACCGCCAGCATGCAGGACATGGCGCAGCAGATCTTCGAGCACCTCCTGCGTACCGCCTCCGGCGAGCGCTCCAAGAGCGAAATCCTCGGCCTGGGCGACCACGAGTTCGTGCCGTGGAACATCGGAATCGTCAGTTGAACCTTCTGCGTTGACTGCCCGGAAGGCCGGGCGTAGCATCGGTTCCCCGCGTAGTGCCCGCAGCACAGTTCGTTCCGCAACTCCGCTTGATGGGAGAGCCGACATGACGCACCGCACGATCCGCATGATCATCGAGGGCCAGGTGCCGGTCACCGCGCCGGCGGACATCACGGTAGCCAAGGCGGCGCGCCTGATGCAGCAGAATCAGGTCGGTGCCCTGATGATCGTGGACCGCGCTGGCAAGCTGGCCGGCGTGTTTACCGAGCGCGACGCGTTGTTCCGCGTGCTCGCGGCCGGCCTCGATGGCACCCACACGCCGATCGCCGACGTCATGACCGCCCGTCCGCTGACCATCGGCCCGGACCAGCACTTCGCCCACGCGCTGTCCATGATGCACGACGGTGGTTTCCGCCATGTGCCGGTGGTCGAGGGCGGCAAGCCGGTCGGCATGGTGTCGGCGCGCGACGCGCTGGGGCCGGAACTCGAGGCCTTCGTATACGAACTGCTGCGCCAGGAGCAGGTCAGCCAGATCCTCGCCTAGCCCGGCCGCACACCGCGGTTTGGCTGCGCCGGAAATTGTGCGAGACTCGGCGGCATGAAACGACTACTGCTGCCCTGCGCCTTCCTCGTCGCCGCATTCCCCGCATTTGCCCAGCCCGCCGCCACGGCGTACCCCGACAAGCCCATCCGCCTCGTTGTCCCGTTTGCCGCCGGCGGCGCGCTGGATGTGGTCGGCCGCATCGTCGGCCAGAAGATGACCGAGGCCTGGGGCAAACAGGTCGTGATCGACAACCGCCTGGGCGCTGCCGGCAACATCGGCGCCGAGTTCGTGGCCAAGGGCGTGCCGGACGGCTACGTGCTGCTCATGTCCTCGGTCACCACGCAGGCGATCAGCATGAGCCTGCTGGCGAAGCCGCCCTACGACTTCGTGCGCGATTACGCGCCGGTGGCGCTGGTGGCGTCAGCACCGCTGGCGCTCGTCATCCATCCCGCGCTGCCGGCAAAGACGGTGAAGGAGTTCATCGCCATCGCGAAGGCGCGCCGCGGCGAGCTCAACTACTTCTCCTCGGGCACCGGCTCCGGTACGCATTTCGCCGCGGCCATCTTCGACCAGATGGCGGGCATCAAGACCACGCACATCCCGTACAAGGGCGGCGCGCAGGGCGTGACCGACCTGCTGGCGGGGCAGGTGCAGTTCGCGTTCTCCACGCTCGGCCTCGCCGTCCCGCACGCCGACAGCGGGCGCCTGCGCATCCTCGCCATCGGTTCCACCAAGCGCTACGCGCGCCTGCCCAAGGTGCCGACGATCGCCGAGAGCGGCGTGAAGGGCTACGAGGCGGAGCAGTGGTACGGCGTGGTCGCGCCCGAAGGCACGCCGTCGGCCATCGTCAACAAGCTCGCCGCCGAGCTGAAGACGATCGTGGGCAATGCCGACGTGCGCGAGCGCTTCTACGCGTCGGGCATCGAGCCGGCGTACGCCGGGCCGGCGGAGTTCGAAGCGGTGATCAAGGCCGCCGTGGCCAAATACGCGAAAGTGGTGAAGGATCTCGGGCTGAAGCCTGAGTAGGCGTGCATATTGCTTACTGTAGAGGGCTGTTACCGGCGCGGTAAACTGCCCGCCGGAATCCCTGACCTGAGGTCGCTGCCATGCCCGTTGCCCTGCGCTTTGCCCCGTTGCTCCTCGGCGTGTTTGCCGCCACCGCCTTCGCCCAGCCGACGGGCAAGCCCTTGCGCATCGTGGTGCCGTTTCCGCCGGGCGGGCCCTCCGACTATGCGGCCCGCGTCGTCTCCCAGAAGCTGCCGGAGTTCCTCGGCCAGCCGGTGGTCGTGGACAACCGGCCGGGCGCCAACGGCACGCTGGGCGCCGAGTTCGTGGCGCGCTCCGCGCCCGACGGCACCACGCTGTGCATCGCCAACGTCGGCATGATCACCATCCTCCCGCACCTGCAGGCCAAGATGCCCTACGACACCTTCAAGGACTTCACGCCGGTGGTGAACCTCATCGGCGGCCCGTCCTTCCTGCTGGTGCACCCGTCGATCCCGGTCAAGAACGTGAGGGAACTGATCGCGCTGGCGAAGAAACGCCCGGGCGAGCTGTCCTACGCCTCGGCCGGCCTCGGGCAGATCTCACACATGAACGGGGAGCTGATGAAGCTGCTCGCCGGCATCAACGTGCTGCACGTGCCGTACAAGGGCACCGGCCCGATCATGCCGGAGCTGATCGGCGGGCAGGTCTCGTTCACGTTCTCGACCTCGATCGACACGCTGAATTTCGCGAAGGCCGGCCGCGTCAACCTGCTGGCCGTCACCGGGAAGGAGCGCCTGCCGATGCTTCCCGACACGCCGACCATGGAGCAGGCGGGGCTGCCGGGCTTCGAGTCGCTCAACTGGAACGGGCTCGTCGCCCCGGCGAACCTGCCGCGCGACACGCTGGCGCGGCTCAACCGTGAGATCGTGCGGGCGATCAACGCGCCGGACGTGAAGGAAAAGATCATCGCGCAGGGCAATTTTGTGATCGGTGATACGCCGGAACAGTTCGCCGCCTACATCCGCACCGAGTACGACAAATGGGGCCGGGTGGTGAAGCAGGCGAACATCAAGCTGGAATAACCCGCGGAGCCACGACAGACATTGATGATCCTTTCCCACAACTACTACTACGCGCGTCCCGGCAACGAGGACGCGGTGCTGAAGCAGAGGCTGCATGCTTCCGACGTGCGTACGCGCATCGGGCTCGAGCGCGGCCGGGTATTGAAAAAAATCAGCGGCGCGGATGATTTCCCGGACGTCCTGTGGGAGCTCGGGTTTCCCGACATGGCCGCGCAGGACGCGGACATGGCCGCGCGCGCGGCCAGCGCCGACTTCGAAGCGGTGCGGGTTGACATGCGGCAGCTCTACCGTCGCTTCGAGCGCCCGCTGTTCGAGCCGATCTGGCGACAGGACGGCGCGGCGGGTGTGCAGTATCCGCGCGTCACGTTCGAGTGGGTGACCTCGGGCGAAACCGGGGATACGGTCGAGCAGCTCGAACAGGCCGCGGCGGCGCATTGCCGCGCCACCGGCGGCTCCGCTGCCGTGCTGCAGCGCCTGACGGAGGAGGATGCGCTGCCCCTGCTGGTGCTGGAGATGCGCGGCGCCACCGGCGGGACGCAAGCTCTGGGCAGACACGGGATCCGCAGCCTGCGCGGTGAGTTTTCAGCGCAGGACTAGCCGTCGGAACAGGCTGACGGCCCAGCGTTTTCCAGAGAGTAAAAGACCATGCAAACACTGATACCGCTCGCGGAACGCGCGGGCACGCTGCTCAAGGCGCGCGGCGGCAAGATCGCGGTGGCCGAATCCGCTGCCGGCGGCCTCATCAACGCTGCGCTGCTGGCGGTACCGGGCGCTTCCGGCTGGTGCCTCGGCGGCTCGGTGCTCTATACGAAGCAGTCGCGGCTGGCGCTGAAGGACATGCAGCCGGAGATGTTCAAGGGCATGACCGGTTCCACGGAAGCCTACGCGCTGTTCATGGCCCGCGCGGTGCGCGAACGCTACGGCGCCGAGTGGTGCCTGTGCGAGACGGGTGCGGCGGGGCCGACCGGCAGCCGCTACGGCTTTCCACCGGGGCACGCGTGTTTCGCCGTGGCCGGGCCGGATGCGCTGGAGCGCGCCATGACGCTGGAAACGGGCCAGGCCGATCGCGTGGCCAACATGCTCGCCTTCGCCGCGGCGGGGCTGACGTTTCTGGTGGAGACGCTGGAGGCGGGCAAGGCGTGATGCAGAAATGAACGATTGAACCGCGGAGGCACAAAGACGCGGAGAACGGCACCAAAAAAGTAAGTGCGGTTACAGTCTTTTCTCCGCGCCTCTGTGCCTCCGCGGTTCCATCGTCTTTTCATCCATGACACTTTCCATCTCAGGCACGAATGGCACTTACTTTAGGTTCCTTCCCTCGCTTGCGGGGGAAGGCTAGGATGGGGGCGAGCGATTTTGCCCCCTCCCTAACCCTCCCCCGCGCTGCGCGCAAGGGAGGGGATTTGCGAAAAAATGATTTAAGCAAGTGACATTCATCTCAGACACCGATTTCGACACCGCGCAGGCGGAGTTGCACGCGGCCGGCGTGACCGACGGGCTGCCCGTCGTGCCGCCCACCGAGGCGCGCATCGCGGCGATACTCGCGTACAGCGGTTTCGATCCCGCGGAAGTCATCACTGCGCTGCCGCCCGGCTTCGGCGAAGCGACGTGGCGGGACATCGCCGTCAACGCCGTCATGGCCGGCTGCCTGCCGGAGCACCTGGCGGTGGTCGGCGCGGCGGTCGAGGCGCTCGCCGCACCCGAGTTCAACCTCATCGGCATCGCCACGACCACCGGTTCGGCGACGCCGATCGCGATCGTCAACGGCCCCGTCGCCGCGCGTATCGGCATGAACGCCGGCGGCAACGCGCTGGGCCCCGGCAACCGCGCCAACGCCGCGATCGGCCGTGCGATCAGTCTTTGCCTGCGCAACATCGGCGAGGCCAAGCCCGGGGAAATGGACATGGCGACACTCGGGCAGCCGGCGAAGTACGGCTGCTGCTTCGCCGAGAACGAAGCGGAGAGCCCGTGGGCGGCGCTGCACGTCGAGCGCGGCTTCGCGGCCACCGACAGCGTGGTGACGGTGGTGGGCATCTCGGGCACCGTCGAGGTGGTGGATTCGATGAGCAGCACCGGGGCCGGCCTCGCGCAGACCTTCGCGCAGTCCATGCTGATCGCCGGCAACCGCGGCAGCCACGGGCTGTTCGGCGGCGGCGAGCCGCTGGTCATCGTGCCGCCCGAAATGGCGCGCGCCTTCGCGGGCGACGGGTTTTCCAAGGACGACGTGAAGGCCGCGATCTTCGACAACGCGGTGCTGCCGCTGGAGCGGCTGGCGCCGACCGTGCGCGAGCACCTCGTCTCCGTGCGGAAGGACGCCGGCGATGCCGACCCCACCTCTCCGCTGCGCGTCGCCGCGAAAGCCGCGGATGTGATGATCGTGGTCGCGGGCGGCGTCGGCGTGAAGGGCGTCTATGCCCCCACGTGGAGCGGCGGCACGCGGGCCGTCAGCCGCAAGCTGCGCGGGCCAGGGAAGCTCTGAATAAGCGCGTCACACCAGCCAGGAAGGGGGAGGGGCCCCTTCCCCTGTAGCCGGTGTCCAGTACCTTAAAAACTTTACTCCCGTCATTCCAGCGAAAGCTGGAATCCAGTGAAATCAATGAAATGGGCACCAGCTACAGGGGGAGGAGCCCTCACCCTTCCAGGCTGGTTTGACGGGGTTATTCAGCGGTGCCTTAACAACATGCCCCCTCCTACCTTCCCCCAAGGTCGGGGAAGGGGCCTTCGCCAAAATGACGAACTGCCACTTGTTCAGAGATTCCACAGCGTATTGATCGGGAGAGGAGACAGGCGATGCCGACGGTTGCAGTGGCAGGCGGGGAAATCCATTACGAGGAGTCGGGCAGCGGCGAGCCGCTGATCCTGGTCAGCGGGCTGAGTGGGGTCGCGCGCTACTGGGCGCCGCAACTGCCGGTGTTCGGCGTGCGCTACCGCGTCATCACCTACGACCAGCGCGGCACCGGCGCGAGCGACCAACTGCAGCGCGCGTTCTCGGTGGACCAGATGGCGGCGGAGCTCGCCGGCCTGATGGACGCGCTGCGGATACCCCGCTCGCACATCGTGGGCCTGTCCACCGGCGGCGCCATCGGCCAGACGCTCGCTATCGAGCAGCCGCAGCGCGTCTCGCGGCTGGTACTGGCGAGCACCTGGACGCACTGCGATCCGTGGTTCCGGCGGCTGTTCGAGGCGCGCCGCCGCATGTTCCAGGAATGCGGGCCGGAGCTGCACGCCCTGTTCCACCCGCTGTGGCTGCTCCCGCCCGATTACGTCAACGCGCACGACGCGGAAATCGACGAAGAACGGCAGCGGTCGGCGAAGGGCGCGCCGCCGGTGGAAGTGTCCATCGGCCGCATCGACGCGCTGCTTGCTTTCGACCGCCGCGCCGGCCATGCCCGCATCCAGGCGCCGACGCTGATCCTCGCGTCCGACAACGACTACATCACGCCGGCCCACTACGGCGAGGCGCTCGCCCGGGCCATCCCCGGCAGCACGCTCAAGGTGCTGCACGGCGGCGGGCATTCGATCTCGAAGACGCGGCCGGAGGAATTCAACCGGCTGGTGCTGGGGTTCCTGGAGGCGGGGTGAGCGCCTCGCGTTATCGTGCAACGTTCATGTTGGCCGGCAGCAGCCAGCGCCGTCAAAGGACTGTTTTTCAAGTCGAATCGCCTTGCCGCAGCACCCCGGTTAAACGGACACTACTTAAAGTAGTTCGTCCGATAGCCTGCTTGGCGCGCGACTTATCCCGCGCTGGTCGTTTGTTTCGCCGGATGCCCGCAGCGGAAAAACGCGCTAGGATTCTGATCGCAAAGGCGATTCCGCAGCGTGCTGCCTTTCCTGTCCAACGGACACTTGTTAATGTTGTTTCGAGCAACAGTCGGATAAACCAAGTTAGGCGGCGGATCAAGCTATATGGCACTTCAATCATTTGGCGATGAAAGAATACTGCTTTACTGCGCATTCTGTGGTGGTGGCACTGGTACGCGAGACCATTGCCCGTCCCGCGTCTTTCTGGATCAGCCACTTCTCTGATGACTTGCCGGTTGTACCTGCATGCCGTCAATGCAACGCCAGTTTCTCTGCGGACGAGCAGTATCTTGCCTGTCTCGTGGCGTGTGTTCTCGCAGGCTCCACTGATCCAAGAACGATCGCACGCTCATCCATCAAGAGAACCTTAGAGCATTCGGCTCCGCTTCAAGCTCGGATCGAGAACGCTCGCACTGTGGACGGCGGGAAAATCGTCTTTAGAGCCGAGCAAGAGCGAGTCAATTCGGTGATAACCAAGCTTGCACAAGGTCACGCCCTTCACGAGTTGCACGAGCCACGCCCTACAGAGCCAGACGTCGTTTGGGCTGTCCCGTTGGCACTGCTTTCAGAGCCGGATCTGTTTTCTTTCGAGCGCCCCGAAGGTCCATCGGTGTGGCCCGAGGTCGGTAGTAGAGCTATGCAGCGTCTTATAGTTGACCAAGAGCCAGATCTGCCTTGGGTAGTTGTACAGCCTGGCATGTACCGCTACTTGGCTTCCCCTCATTGCGGTACAACGGTGCACATCGTTATTCAAGAGTATCTCGCGGGCTATGCACACTGGGATTAACATGCCACCGCCTAACAATTCATTCAAGCCGAACCCGCTTCGCGGGTCGGCTTAATTCAGGCGTTGGGCGTTTCGTGATTTATTCGATTCTTGCTCTAATTTGTGGATTGCTTGTGCCAGTTTCTCTTTTTCAAAGAAACGATGCCAATACGAAGAAAATATGAAGATATTAAGCTGGTGGATGATTATTTTGATTTTGGTCGGTGTGGCATTGGTCAGTGGGTTATTGTTTGGTCTGTTAGGCGATTTACTCGGACTCTCGCCAAGCATGAAAAGTGGCGGTATGGCGGCGTGCGTCGGTGTTGCCGCAGCATTTTTGATAACTCGCCGACGAGTAGCCGTCAATGAACAAAAGAATCACTGATTTGCCGCGAGAGCAGCTCGTGCTTAAGAAGCAATTCGTCAAGAGTTTGCCGCGTAAAAACACACATACGTCGAATAATTCGATGGACGCGCGGGCGGCAAACAGCTGCTTTGTTAAAACGGTGTCTGTTAAATCTTAGCGGGCTTGGCGGCGGTTTCGCCCCACATCATCTCTGCCGTTATGCCGCTTCGCACCTATAAAGTAGGGGATAATCGAAAAGATGACATACCATCAACAATGGCAAAATTACAAAATCTGAAATATCCTTTTCTGGGTTTTCTTTCTGGGTTTTATTCTGGGGTTTGTTCTGATATTTTTCTTGTCGCCTCTCTTGAATTCTTACAAGGTCGTCGTCGTGGTAGCTATATTATGGACAGCCGCGCTTGTTATTACAGGGGTTTATAAAACTCGCTGGAAATGTCCGCGCGGCCACAAGCCCTTTCAACAGTGGCAGGCAGGCAATCCGGCAGCTATAGGTAATAAATGCATGCATTGTGGATTGCCGAAATGGGCGGAATCGGACGAAGGTTAGAAAACGATAGGTGATGTCTATTAGTGGACGGCATAACAACTCATTGAGCCGGAGCGCGAATAGCGCGGCTTTTATCGCTAGTCTTGGCTCTATCGACGTTTCGTCGCGGGATTTGCCCTGCGTATGATTAAAGTTGATATGAAACGAGAATTGTCATCGAAACTAACTTTCGTAGCAAAAATAATTGCGCCCGGCTTATGGATATTTTTCTGGGTCGTACTTACTTTAGTGCTGCTCTTTGGCGTTGATGAAAGGACTAAGCCGCCGTCCATTTACTTTTTCGTTATGGGAATTGTCATCACGACGATTTTCTATTTCACGATCATGAAATACAAGAAAGTCTCGGTTGATGATGATTTCTTATACGCCTCAAATTACTTGAAAGAAATAAAAATCTCGCTTTCCGACATCAGCGATGCAACTGAAATCGTCTGGATCAGAGGTCATCCGGTGACGATTCACCTGAAAACGCCGTCGGAGTTCGGCAGCAAAATTACCTTTACCCCGAAATCGCAGGGTTTCAAGTTTTTCCAGCCGCATCCGGTTGTTGATGAGTTAAAGGCACTGGCGAAAATAAACAATGCCGCAGGTTTCAGCGGTTAAAGTTAATATCCGCAAGGAAATCGACATTTATGTCAACAGCCGAAATAAAAGAGATTATTCCTGCGCCGGCGGAAGCCGTTTTTGAGTTGCTACACGATTACCGGCGGCGGCTTGAATGGGATACGCTTTTGCAGGAAGCATATCTGGAATCCGAATTCAGCAAAGCGGAACACGGTGCGATTTCCGTTTGTCGCGGAAAAGGGATTTTTGGCAATTTTGCATTGCGGACGCAATATGTTTCTTTTGAAAAAGGTAAAGTTGCTGCTGTCAAGATGCTAAACCGCCCGCCATTTTTCGACTCTTTCGCCGCCAGCATCAGACACTTTAAAGTTGACGATAACCACTCGGAAGTGATTTACAAAGTCAGTTTCACCGCCAGACCGCGCTCCTTGCGATGGATGCTGCATCCGTTGATGCGCGTTGTTTTTGTATGGGAAACACGAAGAAGGCTGCGAGCATTGAAAAATTTCTTTCAAACACAGGTCACTGTTTAGCAAATTCCATTGCTGAAAGATATAAAAGGAAATGGATGTAAAATTTGACTCTCCGGCATTTCCGGCAGATGTGTTCTTGCAAGATATGATAAGCAGCGATTTCGGTTTGGTCAGAAAATTGAATGCCGAACAAATCACAGAAAGCCAAGTGAAAATATGACCTGGATACAAAAATTTTTCACACGGGTTTTGCCTGCTTCGTGGGCGAAGTCAATGGAAGCGGATTCGCGCCTTTGGTTTATGAAATGTCTGGGGTGTAATTTTGAAGAATCATATTGGGATTTTGGCGGAATTCGCTGGAAAGCGACGGGCAAGCCTAGAAATTTGAGGAAATGCCCAAACTGTGGGAAAAGGTCTTGGCATCAGACTTACAAAAGAGAGAAAGAAAACCAATGAAGAATAGCGCAATTATTGGAATAACTGTCAAAATTGCAGACGATAAAGATTGAAAATAAAGCTGTGCGTCGGCAACAGTTTATCGTGTAAAAATAGAGACACGCCCAACAAATCATTGGACGTGAGGGCGAAACAGCGATTTTCTTATTGCATTGTCGGTTAAACTCAAACGGGCTTGGTGGCGGTTTCGCCCCACGTCAACTCAATCGTTCGGCGGCAAGGGTCATCGCAGAGTATCAGAAAAGCCTACATTCCTGTGTTTCTCGGAAATTCCCCTGTAACCTTACGCGTTGCATCCTGAGA
>ENA-ORBV01005974-ORBV01005974.1-microbial-mat-metagenome-genome-assembly--contig:-NODE-5974-length-21824-cov-6.554007_pt1 | contig 21824 bp, 12 predicted proteins | sample MGYA00237777_ERZ505514 | MGnify/ENA primary metagenome ERZ505514 (study PRJEB26160, sample SAMN06269048) | microbial mat metagenome | isolation source: Oligotrophic lake microbial mat | place... | reverse complement strand
AGATGTGTATAAGAGACAGGCAATGTTCGACCATGCCCCTGTTCGACCCCGCCAACTGGAAAATCGAAGATGAAATCAACGATTCTATTTGGAATGAATCGCCAGGCAGGCAGGCAGCATTAGCGGCACAATCCCCGGTTGGCTATGTTGGCGCCGTAGGTGGGCAGCAAGCGATGTTTGCCGAAGGAGGCCAACCGGGATGTCCGATCAACCCGCTGCCTTGGGTGCCGGATTTGGTGGGCAAAAGAAGCAGCGGCAAAAATGCAGTGATGATTATCGGGTCGGCTTATGCTCCGTTTGTCACGGGATTCACTCGCCGAGCTCGTAGGATGAATTTGACGGACTACGCAGGGACATGGTGGGAGTTTTTATCTGGAGACGCTGGTTTTTTGCAGGAGGTGGTGGGGGATGGAAACGGGGCTGACGAGCACAACTATTACAGTAGGATCGCAACTATGTTCAATATGCCGGGACCTGCTTTCGATCTGGAGAGGATTATTCTCACCGACTGGTGCCGTGCATCGTTTGTTAAACGTGTAGCCGTTGCTGCCGACGGCGTTAGGCCGGATCGTGGCGGAGACAGGATTTGCACGTGGAAAGTTTTCAAGGAATATCTTCTGGGAAATTGCGCCTGGCATAAGCGTCGGCTAGATAAATTCAACGGCCGTATAGTTCTGCTAGGAAACTTATCTCATCGGTGTTTGCAGACCGCTTGCGAGGCTTGGGAGTGGACTATAACTTATCATAACGCAGGAGGCGCCGAAGTGCAGCCACCCCCCGCGACTATAGGGGCTTTTTGGAATGACGGCCAAATCTTGAGATTCGGAAGGATTGCTCGCGGGAAGAATAGGCCGTTGGAGTTTGTCGCGGTATGGCATCCAAGCGCTCATGGTTGGAATGTTGGACGGGTAGAAGGACTTCGCCATTGGGTGGATATTTGAACATCGTTTCATCTAGTAGCACTGGCTCTGGTTAAACTTTGGGCTTGGCGGTGGTTGAGCCTAGGCTTGGGTTCTGTGATCTTAATCCGTTTTAGGCCACGTGGAACAGCTACGGCTAGTAGGCGCAATTCGGTGCATGAACTCCAGCCGCATTGCGAATGAGATCCGAAGCGGCACGTTCAGTCTCCATGTCGTGGCACCATCAAGGATAGCCTAAACGCGGCGGTATGCCAGTTGCGCTTGTGATGAACGGCGGCGGCCGAGCTCGATTTTCCGTCGAGAGAGGCGCGGACCTCGCCAAAATAGTTGCGGTCCTGGGCCGACTGTAGAGCGCGATATTGCCGGATATAGCCATTGCAGAGGCAAGGAAGGCGGTGACGGGTGATCAGGATCGAGTAGGCGAGGATCTTGCTGACGCAGGCGATGCACGCGCCATGGGTGCATCGCATGGCGTCGATACGTGGCATCCAAGTGGCTATTTCGCCGCCGTGGCGCGCATGGAGGTGGCGATAGACGCGGTTGAAATCCGTCATGCCGGCACCACCGGCCCGAAAGGCATGAGGACTGTTCTCGGCCTTCTGGTTGTTGATGAGCCGGAGAAGTTCATTGGAGGTCATGGAATGGTTGGGCGTCGCGGTAGTTCGACTCTAGCAACTTGATCACAGGAGCGATCCTCTCGTCGGCTTCTGTTCCGCCTTTCCTGACCACCGCAGACGGCAGGCGCTCTTCGGGCCATGGACTCCGCCTGCCATGCGAATGAGATCCGAGACGGCACGTTTCTCAGGAGAGGATCCATGCCCCCGGCCAGTATCGACCATATCGAGCGGCGTGAGGGCACATCCCACCATCAAGCCTTCGTTAGGATTGGCTCCATGGTCGAGGAGCCATTGCACCTTTTTCATCTCGGCGCCGCAGCAGGCCAGCGTGAGCGGCCCTTCGCCCACAGTCCAAACAATGGCGCCCGCTGAAACCAAAAGCTCCAAGATTGCGATGCCCTGCGACCAGAGGACAGCTTGCTCCAGATCGTGGGTTGTGGCCCGCCAACCATTGTCCAGCAGACAAGCGACCGCCGCCGGCGAATCCGCGATACACGCCAGTTCCATCCACGACCACTTCTGCTCGGGTTCCTTGTAGTGGATATCGGGGAACCGGGGAACGGCGGCTTCAAACGCGAAGCGGTCCTTCGTCAAAAATAGTGCTGCCGCCGCCCGGCCTCCCGGCGAATTGAGAAACCAACCGTCCACCGGGACCCCGGCCCCGCAAAGGATCGAGATCAAGCAGAGGTCGGCGTTGAGCACAGCCAATTGAAGTGTAGAAAAGCATTCCCCGGTCGGTGTCGTTACGAGCGCCGTTGGATCGGCCCCGCGCTCCAAAAGAATTTTCGCGATAATCGTATTGTCGGAACCGCCGGCGAAATGGAGTGCCGTCAACCCGCCGGGCCCTTTCAGATCCGGAGGAACCATCCGGCTGATCAATCGACGAGTAAGCGCGACGGAGTTTACTTCCCCCCGCCCCAGCATTGCCGCGAGAAGCGGCGACACGATGACGCTCGACAGCGCGCGGCAACAGTCCGGCTTCCAGAGCATCTCAATCGGTTCGGCAAGAATTCCGTCTCTGCTGGCCCGTCGTAGGATCGTCTCGTAGTCGACGCCTGGTTTCCGGCGTAGTCCAAAAGGACGACGCCCCCCGTCATCGTGGATTTTGTATGATGTGGGCATTTATGGGCCTTGCTTTGGCCGAGGAGAAAACTCCGGGTTGCGCGGAAATTCGGGATCGGGTCAATGGTGCCACACGAGCTTCGCAAGGAGTTTTCTCAAGAAGTAGAGGCCCGCCAGACCGACTCCGCCGGCCGCAACCTGTTTGGCTCCGTCTTTGAATCTTCCCCCCGCGAGCGACAGAAGGCCGACGAAAATGCCGAAACTAAGAAATCCGCACACAACGACCAGCCCCAGAACCGCAAATTTGGTCGGCACGGCCAGCAGGCATTTCAAAACCGACTTATTGGCCTGAAGCGTCTGCAAACTCGAGACGAGCAACATGAACAGACTAACGATCGAAAGCACCACGCCGACCCAATAGAAACTGGCGAGCGCGATCAGCGACACCACCGATGCAACGAGCACAATCCAAGCGCCGTTGAGGTCGTCCCTATCGTAGAAAATTATTAACTTTCGATTGAGTCCCAAGATGGAACCGGGAATCGCCAAGAACGCGCTTACGAGGCACAGGCTCACGAAAATTCCCATCGCTGGATGGGGGATGGATTCGATCGAGGTTTGCATGAATTGGAGGATAACACAGACCCGCGACGGAATACGTCGCGCGTCTGCGCTCCCTCAAGCGCCGCGCAGTCGCCCCGGTTTGCCATGGCCCCGCAGATGCCGGCGGGTGCGCTACGAAGCGCCGGGCGTTCAGGAAAACAGACGTCGCCAAAAACCGCGTAGTCCTCCGGCGCGACGGCCATCGGAGACCGGTTCGATACCGGGGCTGCTTCCGTAATGAAGAATCCCGAGTGCCGTGTGATAGCCCGGGTCGCGGAGGTTTGCATGAACCTCTGGAAAAGGCTCGCCCAGTCGGGCGTGCGTCCCGAACACGTTCGCGGCGCAGGTGGCGAGGGCGGGCAGTTTCGACGCGCCGCCGGTGAGGACGACCCCCGCCTGACAGGATTCAGGCGAAAACGCGTTACCCAGTTTGCTTCTCACTACCTCCATAAGTTCCCGCGCCCGGGCCGCAGTGATCTTCTCGATTTCACGGCGCGCGAACGAGCGGTCACCGATCGCGAAGTTACCATGGAGCCAGACTTTCTCGGCTTTGTTGCGATCATCGACGACGGCCCTGCCGCACCGGTGCTTGATTTTTTCCGCGTGCTCCCGAGGCAATCGCAGGCCGATGCACAGGTCGTTCGTAAAATGCGCGCCGCCGACTGCCACGACGCCGGTGGTATGCGGAGTTCCGTTTCGATAAAGGACAAAGTCCGTCGTCCCCGCTCCGACGTCGATAGCCAGAACGCCATTCTGCCGCTCCTCTGTGCTCGTGACAACGGTGCCGGAAGCCACGCTGGAGAGAATCAACTCTTGCACCTCAAGGTTGAAGCCGGCGACGACATGGATGTGGTCGGCAATCTTCCGTTCATCGCCATGGACCGTCCAGTAACCGACCTCTAATTTTTGCCCCGCGAGATTCTCTGGCGAAGTTGGCACCAGCCTGCCATCGACCCGGAACGGTCGTCGAATCTCCTGCACGATGCTTCGTCCACGCGGCAAGCTCTTGTCCCTCGCAAGATCGCAAACCTTCGCGATGTCCTGCGCCTCAATCATGTTGTTGGCCGCCCGGACGCTCACGGCACCTTCGTTGTAGAAGCCCTCCAGATGACCGCCGCTCTGGGCGAGGTAAACATGGTCGATGCGTTGGTTAGCGGTGTGTTCAGCGGCCTTCAGCGCATCCGCGACGCATTCGCCCGCCTCCCGGTAGTTGACGACGGATCCCTTGATCACGCCGCGCGACGCGCACTCCCCGAATCCGATCACAATCACTTCCCGCTCGGTTTGCTCGCCGATGAGCACCGTTATCTTGGACGTGCCGATTTCAACCGCACCGACGAAAGCTGATCGAGCGCACATGCTCTAATCTATCCGTGATCCGCGACAGCTTGTGTCGCGCTACCACCGGCGCATTTCTTTCGATGAAAACGGTGACCCGCTAACCGGCCGGGCTCTACTAACGTCCGTCGCCTAGAAAGGACGTAGTCATTGGAATCCGGTCGGAACGATCGAACTCACGATTGTTCGTAGTTACGCGAGGCCGCATTGAGACTATTGGCGATCTTTGATCGAAGCCCTTCAGGCGAAATGACGATTACGGCGTCTCCCTGCGACAAAATCCACCAGTGCAGTTGCCATGAACCGTTCACCTCGGCACTGAGCAAGTAACGACCTTGTTTGAATGCGATGGTCTGCTTCTCGGAGAGCGGCGTTTCGGCCAGATAAATCGCGAGTTCGTTGCTCACCCAAGCCTTCAGGGTAATCGATCCGCCGTCACCAAACTCCATCGCGCCCGACTTCAGATAGCCGTCGGTCGTAAAGCCTTTCGGCCGGACGATCGCTTTCTCGGCGAGGAAGGCACGGCTCATCCGATGAATCGCATAGCGGCGCACATCGGGGTATTCAAAGGCAGTGGCGACCAGATAGGGCGTGGTTCCGCGTTGAATCAGGCTCAGCGGGTGGAGCGTAATCTCCGTCGCCTTCTTGCTCGTCGGCGCCGTGTAAACGACGGTCACCTGCAAATCCCGCAGGAGCGCTTCCTGAATCGTCGCGAACACGCCCGGCTCAACCTTGGGCGGAATCATGTTCAAGGTGGTGGAAACGTAACGGACCTTTTCAGCCCAGCGGGCGTAGCGATGATGCTCGAGCGTCTCCAGTTTGCTGCGGGCCAGTGCAAACTTGGATTGAAGCGATGCCAGCATCGCAGCCGGGAGCAGTTTGGTTAACACGCTTTCCGTCAGCACGAGCGAAACGGCGTCGGCCAAATCAACGCTCGTGAAATCGCACTGCTTGCCGGGAAGCCAGTGCCAGCCGTAGGGGACGGATTGCTCGTTGCAGTGAATGCCAAACTGGCCGGCGAGTTCGATCAAGTCGCGCTCGACGGTGCGTTTGCTGACTGTGAAGCCCGTTTCTTCCCGCAAGTAGGCGGTGAGTTGGGCGGCCGTGATACCCGGTCCGCGCGACGGAAGCTTTTTCAGCATCTCCCATTGGCGGGCGATCGCGAATTGAACGGAGGCTTTTGGCATAGATTTGAAACGGGGTGTGCGCACCGCACTGCTTTGCGAAGCGCACGCCGGCAGAAGTGAAAGATTCTACCCAAGGCATGCGACATTTTACGTCGCAGTCCGGATTTTCGGCGTCCCGGAACTCACGATATGGAATTGTTTTCGACCTGCCCCCCTACCCCATCCTTTGTCCTACCCGTCCTGTTAAGTTACGGGCCGCGATAACAACGCTCTATCAATTCCGCCCACCCCCAATGACCCGAATCGTCCACACCGCAGATTGGCACCTTGGCGCACGTTTGATCGACCACGACCGCCTCCCGGAACAAAAAGCATTCCTAGAGTGGCTACTCATCCAACTGGCCGATTTGCGGCCGGATCTCTTGATTGTCGCCGGCGATATCTTCGACGTCGCGTCGCCGCCGCAGGACGCGCTTAGGCTCTACTACAATTTTCTCAGCGATCTCAAAACGACCGTGGGGTGCCGCACGCTCATCCTGGGCGGGAATCATGATTCGCCCGCAAATTTGCAGGCCCCGCAGGAGATCCTGCGTGCCCTCGCTGTCTCGGTCGTCGCTACGCCGCCGATCGATCTCGTCGAGTCCGTGCTGGAGCTCGAGGGCGCTGTGGTTTGTGCCGTTCCTTATCTTCGGGAACGGGACGTGCGCACCGCCACAGCCGGCCAATCGGCCGACGAGGTCGCAGCGGCCATCCGTCAGGGTATCACCGATCACTACCGCCGCGTCTACGCTGCCGGGCAGGCTAAGGCAGGCGGACGCCCGATCATCGGCACCGGACATCTCACCGCTTTAGGCAGCAACTCGAGCTCGAGTGAACGCACCATCCACATCGGCAACCTTGGCGCGGTCAACGCCAACTGCTTCGAAGGGTTTGCCTACACGGCGCTGGGGCACATCCACCGCCCGCAGAGTGTCGGCGGCGATGAGCGCGTGCGCTACGCCGGCTCCCCTATTCCCTTGAGTTTCGATGAAGTCGACCTGGCCAAACAAATCCGGGTGATCGACCTCGATGGTGGCGTCCTCACGCAGCGCGAAATCGCGATTCCGCTATTTCGCCCGCTTCTTCGGCTCACGACCACGGCGGCGACAATCGCGGCCGACCTCGCGCCCTACCAAAGTCCACAGGATAAAGCCCTGGTTCCGTGGGTGGAACTGACCGTGTCGGATTGCCGCTCCCATCCCGACATCGCCCGGCAAGTCCGAGAATCGACCGATACGCTTCGGCTGGAAGTGCTCAAAGTCCTTCCGCCACAGTTGGTGGCCGTCGGCACCTCGAACGGCGAATCCGCGTTATCACCATCGCTCGACGACCTTCGCCCCGAAGAGGTCTTTGTCGAACGCCTTCGCCGCGAGACCATCGACCCAAATTCACCCGAGGGCCAAGCCCTCGTCCATACCTTCGCCGAGTTAATGAGCGGATTGCACGACTCCGACGTGACCCTCCCCAAGGAGGAAGCATCATGAAGATTCTACGCCTCCAGCTCACGAACCTGAACTCACTCCAGGGAAAGAACGAAATCGATTTCACGCAGCCTCCCCTTTCCAACTCCGGGCTTTTTGCGATCACCGGACCGACCGGCGCCGGGAAGTCCACGATCTTGGATGCGATCACCCTCGCGCTGTATGGCCGCGCAGCACGCTACGGCACGACCTCCAATCCGGAAAATGTAATGAGCCGGCAAACCGGCGAGTGCTCCGCGGAGGTCGATTTCTCCTGCGCCGCTGGCACGTTCCGCGGCGTCTGGCAGCTCCAGCGCGCCCGCAGAAAACCCGACGGCAAGATCCAGCCGGCCAAGCGCCGCTTGGTCGCACTCCCGGGAGACACCATCATCGCCGAAAGCATCAAAGATACCGACGCGAAAATTCTGGAACTCACCGGTCTCGACTATGATCGCTTTCTGCGCTCGGTCCTCCTCGCCCAAGGCGACTTTGCCGCGTTTCTGAAAGCCGGGCCGAAAGAGCGCACCGATCTCCTCCAACAGGTAACCGGGACATTCATCTATCAAAACATCTCCCGAGCCGCATACGGGCGGGCGGACGCGGCTCAGCAAGCCCACGCTATCCTCATCAACACCCACGCCGCCGTGGCCGTGCTCACCTCCGAGGAGCGCCAGCGGCACGAAGCCGCATTGGCCGAAAACAGCCGACGCCTCATTATCCTCAGCGCTCTCCTGCAGGATCTCGCGAAGCGCACAAATGAGGCCCGGACTTGGCTGGAAATTGAAACAGCCGGCCGGCAGCTCGAAACCGAGCAAAAAGACCATGCGAACGCCACCCGCATTGCCGCACCCGCGCTCGCCCAGCTTGAGCGCCATGAAAAGGCAGCCGCCTTCATAGCGGACATTACTTCAGTTGATCGGCTCGGAGCGGAGAACGCAAAGGATCAAACCGCCCTTCAGGCTCTGGAGGCCACCCTGCCGGCCCTTGCTGAACGCTTGCAGCTCGCCGAAACTGCAACGCAAAGGGCCAAGACCGTCCTCACCGCCGACGAGACTCGCACCGCCACGCTTCAACTCCTTTGGCGCGAAGTAACCGAACTCGACAACGGCTTGGCAACCGCCGGCGAGGCCCTGCGCTTAACCGCCTCCCATCACGCGGACCTCGAGAAGACGGTCGTGGACTTAACGGCCTCGTTAACCCGTGAACGCTCCACCCTAAAAGCCTCGGCCGACGCTCACACGATCGTCACGGCTTGGATTTCCTCTCACGCAAGCGACGCCAACCTCGCGGTTCACCTCCCGGAAATCCAAGCCGCCTCCTCGCGATGGACGGCAAGCGACGAGTCGGCTGTTAAGGCCCAAAAGGACCTGGACCTGCGCCAACATGAAGTCGGGCAGTTGCAAACCCTGGTCCGCTCGTTCGAGGGCAAACTCCCCCCGCTCGAAGCCACCCTCAAAACCCATACGGCCGCGGTCCGCGCTGCGAGCTCGGATCTCGGGACAGTCGGTGAAAATCTTTCGCTGCGCGAGATCGAGGAACACCGCGACCAAACCCAGGAACGCCGTCTCGCCCTGGACGGGCTCTCCGCTGACGCCCGGAGGCTACGCACGGCGAGGAACGAACTGGCCACTTGCGTCAAGCAAGCGACCGATACGAACACCGAGTTGGGAACCTCGACCACCCTCGTCAGCAATCTCAAGCAGCAGCTCGATTCCGCAACGAAACTCCTGAACGCCCGACGCATCGCGCTGGCCTTCGCCGAAAAAGTGCAGTCGCTGGAGGAACACCGCACCACGTTGCAAAGCGACGCCCCATGCCCGCTATGCGGTTCGGCGCACCACCCCTACGCCGCGGCCGGCGCCCAACCTTCCGCGGAGTTGGCAACGATTCGCCGTGACGTCTCCGAGGCCGAATCCGCCACGACCAACGCTCAGGGCTCGTTCACCGCTGCGGACAAGCGGCAAGGTGTTCTCGTAGGCGATCAAAAACGCCTAGCCGGCGAGCAGGTGAAACTGCAGATCGCCTATACCTCACTCGTCTCAGCCTGGGCCATCGCCGCCACGCCGTTCGGTCTGGCCGACCAGTCAGACAACGAATCGCTTCAGGCGGCCCGGCTCGTGACTGCCCGGGCCGAGGAAGCACGCCGCATCCAGCAGGTGAGCGCATACCGTGCGGCGGAGGTCGTGCTACAGAAAGCGAAGCAAGACCAACAAAGCGCCCAAACCGAAACCGACCGATTTAGCAGCGAAATTTCCAAGCATAAGGCGCTCGTCGAACAGGCTCAGGGGCAATTGCCCGCGCTCGGAACAACCCTTGAAAGCCATCGTAATACTTGGCTCAAAGAGCAGAAAATCTTGGGGCAATTGCTCGTTCCCTTCGGGAGCGTCGTCACCGACCTTCCGGAAATTCCGGGATTGCTCGTTGAACTCAAAAAACGCGCAGCGAGTTACGCCGCCCGCCAAGCGGAAGCAGCGCAGTGCGACACCGATCTTGGCGCGCTAAATTCAAAGTGCGGAATCCTCGCCGAGCAGCACACGAAAGCGGTGGCAGCGGTCAATGCCTCCCTTAAAACCCTCAAGGAGGCGCAGAATAAGGTCAGCACGCAGGAGAGTCTTCGGAGGGACAAGTTTGGAAACGATGTTGTCGCCGACGCCCAACGGCAGGCTGAGGCGACCCTCAAGCGCCTCCGTGACGATGTGACCACAGCGCAGACTACCAGCGACGCGACTCGCCAGAAGAATACCGCCGCCATGCAAGAAAGGATTCGACTCCACGCCGCGGTCATCGGCCGCACCGCGGAACATCAGGCACTGGCCGATCGCCTGCAAAAAGCCGCCGCCGCCGCCGGTTTTATTTCCGATCAAGACCTGCGCGGCGCGGTGTTAACCGCGACAGAAGCCAAGACCCACGCCGAGCTGCGTCATCGCTTGCAGACAAGCCACGTTACCCTTGCAACCCAAGCCACCGGCTTGGAGAAGCGACGAGCCGCACTCCCGCCATCGGCCGGCATCGATGCGCCAAATCTCCAGGCGATGCTGTCGGATCATACCGCCCGCAGCGAGGAATCCGGCAGTCTGCAAAGCTCTTTCGGTGAAATGCGGGCGATCCTAAAAAACGACGACGATCAACGCGCCCGACAAGCAACCTTCACGGTTCAAATTGAAGCGGCGCACCGGGAGTATGTCCGATGGGACAAACTACGGGCCCTGATCGGCTCCGCCGACGGCTCGCTATTCGCTCGGTTCGCCCAAGGGCTGACGCTGGAGCGCCTCACGGTGTTGGCGAACCGCCATCTCCGGCAGCTCAATCCGCGCTACTCGATTCGCCGCGCCGCCGATGACGAAGCGGGCGGTCTGGAACTGGAGATTATCGACCACTATCAAGCCGATGCACCTCGGCCGATGCAAAGCTTGTCCGGCGGCGAGAGCTTCCTCGCCAGCCTCGCCCTCGCCCTCGGCCTTTCCGAGTTGGCGAGCGGCAACACCCGGATCGATTCCCTCTTCATCGACGAGGGCTTCGGTTCTCTGGACGGCGATACCCTTGAGGTCGCGATGTCGGCGTTGGAAAATCTTCAGTCGACCGGTAAGACCATCGGCGTGATCTCCCATGTCCCGGCAATGCAGGAGCGAATCCCCGCCCAAATCAAAGTCGTCAAAGCAACCGGAGGTTGTAGCCAGATCGTTAAGTCTTAGGGCTATGCCCCAAGGCAGAAAGATCGACCGTCCACAATACATGCTCCTCGAACTAATCCCCCCCGCCATGGCGTTGAGTAGGATGAACGCGGACTTGGTGCCCCCTCTGTCGCGCGCCACGCAGCTGGCGTGTCGGAAGAGTTGTAGCTCCAGGATAGTTGACGTGATTGGGTTACTATTTTCGGCCGGGCTCTCTCACTTCGAGCGCTGGACGATGGTGGAGCCGATCCTCGGGCACGATTTCGATGCGCATGCCCCAACCGGCGTGACCGACGAGCAGCCGGCCGAAGTCTTCCAGCGACAGTTCGCGCTCGTCGATCCCGACGACCAATTGGCCGTCTGCGTCGTCGCGAATCTCGCAGCGCAACACACCCCCGCGGGGGACCCACTGGTGAGAGGCCTTGACATACTGAATTTGCGGAGAGCCTAGCGGCACTTCCACCGCGATATGCTTGTAATTCGCCGCGAGCGCAGCCTGCGCCCGCAAGGTCTCGTTGTAGAGTTCGACGATCTGGGTATCGCTCAGAGCGGCGATGGCCGGCCCGATCGTCAGGTGCGTTGTATGCACGCCGGCTTCTTTGTAGGCGATGATGGCGGATTCGCCCTGTCGCGTGATGACTACTTCATCCGGCCGCACCAGATAGCGTTCTTTGCGTTTCATGAGAAATCCGAACACTCCGTTCGCCCCGGCACCAGTCAACGCTGCGTCCGGCCCTCCACTACCGAAAGGAATGAAAGCGTCGGCCTTGCGGAGTGTCCTCCCATCTCCCGAAGGGCGCTAAGATAGCAGCCGCAGGCCGCGACATTCGTGGGCCCAGGCCGGGAGTTTAATAAAGATTTTCCACCGATAAATCCAGGCTTCGACATCGTGTTAGGCCTATTCGCATATCCGGGACGAAACCGGGGTCCAAGGGTTGACTCTCAGTCAAATTAAACATTTGGCGCGTATGATTTTGCGGAAGCTTTTAAAATTATAAAGGAACTGACTTAAAGGTGTTAAAATCGCGTTTTCTAGGTCAAAATTCGTCGATGAAAACAGCTCAACGTCTTGAAGCATTAGTTCGCGGTCTCGCGCTGCCGGAAGGACGCCGCGTCGGCCGACCTGGACACGCGATTGCGGAGCAGTGGGTAGCGGCTCAAATGGCCAGACTTGAGCTGCAATTCTATGCGGGAGACTCCTTCGCGCTCCCGTTTCAGAATGAACGCGGCACGGCCTTTACCAACTTTGCCGGCCTTATCTGCGGTCGAGACCAGTCCCTTTCTCCCATCCTGATCGGCGCCCATTACGACAGCGTGATCGATGCGCCGTGTGCGGATGACAACGCCGCCGCCGTGGCCCTCACGCTCGAAGTCGCGGCGCGGATTCGCCCCGGACTGCTCCGCCATGATGTGATCGTGGCCATTTTCGACTCCGAGGAGCCTCCGTATTTTTTAACGGATTCGATGGGGAGTATTCACTTTTACGAACATCAGGCTGGTCGGCATGGCTTCCATGCCGCGCTGATCTGCGACCTGATTGGCCACGATGTCGGGTTTCGGTCGCTAGGCGAAGCAACCCCCGAAGAGATTCGTCGCCTCGTGTGCGTTCAAGGATCCGAGAGCCATCCCGCGCTTCCCGGTCTGATCGAATCAACACCTGCACCGGCCGGGATCGCCGCCATCGCAGTGCTCAACAGCTACGTTCCGGATCTGAGCGATCACCATATTTTCCGCATCCATAAGCATCCATACCTCTTCCTTTCCTGCGGTCTCTGGGAGCACTACCACCAACCAAGCGATACGCCGGAGAAGCTCAATTACACCAAACTAGCCGCGCTCACCGATTGGGTCACCGAGCTTATGCTCCGCTTGGACAACATTCCGTTGCCGCCAACCAAGGTGATGCCCGACGAAGACCCCACCGCAGAATTCGAGTCGAGGACTATCGCCGCCGCGCTCCCTGCCCAGCTCTTGGAGAGCCTGAAGCTGCCGGTTCCGCGGGGTCGCGCCGACGTAAGCGCGTTCATGGGACGCCTATTCCAAGAGACATTTGAAGTAGGCTGAGGTTGGCCGCTGGACCTTGGACAATTGAGCGGGCTCAAGTTTTCCAGCTTCATACCCGGAGTGTTGGTCCGGGAACCGGTGCCATCGGACCACGAATGTCCTACCCCCTTTGGTAGGATGGTTCTATGTCGATTACGCGGCCTCTTGAATACACCGACCGAAACATTTCGGGTATTCCGAGGTTTGGTCGCGTTGTCGTCCAGAGCCCAAGTAAACGGACCCCCGAATCGCTCGATTGAGCAAAAACCTAAACACATATGCAAAGTCGACCCTCCCAACGCCGTCATTTCGTGCCAAAACCCGAATCTGAAGAGCAATTGATCACCTCCGAAAACGTTACGGTAGAAATGCTCCAATCGTTTTTCGAGGCCGCCTTCTTGGAGCATTCCTTGGATTCGGACGGGGACATCATCCTATCGGAGGGGGTTCGCTGCTTTCTTAGCCTGCGCGCGGACAAGTTGGCGCTCCAGCTTACAGTTTTCTTTTTCTTCAAGCCGGACTGCGCGTTGGCCGACCGCTTGGCCGCCGTCAACTCGATCAACTTCAACTATAATTCCTGCAAAGCGATCGCGCATCCCGAGCGCAACGATCTGATCTTCGTCCACGAGGTGTCCCTCCGGTGGGGGATCACGCCAAAGGCGTTGGTCCAAACAATCAGGTCGTTCTGCTCGATTCCGCGCGAAGCGATCCGCGACCACGCCAACTTGCTCATTGATTAACCGTAAGACTAGCGGGGTTCGACCTAGCCCAGTCTGGTTCGCGGTCTCCGTAGATCGTGGAATCGCCTACAGGAGAAACCGAGGCCCTATGGCGATCAATTTGGATGCTGTTCCGACCACTTCACCTTCAACCGTTAGATGGCGGGCGGCAGCGCTGCCCGTCATTTCGCGCACCATAGTTACAGAGGTTGAGATTCGGCGGCCCTTCACCCCGGATGCCCTGGTCCGTATCTTCGATGATTTCGTTTCCAACCCCGGCGGGGACATTGGGCCAATAACTTTCAACCCGTGACACCCTCCTCGGACGCTCCCAAAACGGCGACATTGCTGGCCAACCGTCTCAAGACCAAGGACGCTCCAACCGCTTCAACCGCTTACGCATGAGCCTGCATCTCCATCTTTCAGCCCGAAGCCTTGAACTGCTCGACGCTCTCCGGCCGGCGCTCGCAGCCGCGAGATCTGCTTCCGTGGCAACGGGCAAGGGAGTTCCCCAACCGGTCCCGGTGCTCGTGCCCTCGGCTCAGATCGGCGACTGGCTCCAGGCACGGCTCGCCCGTGATCTCGGCCTGAGCATGGGTTTCGAGTTCGTTCAGCCGGCCGAGTATTTCAGCCGGCAATTCACCGCCGACTCCGAATCCAAGAAATTCGCGGAGGCCAGTGGTTTCTGGGCGCCTCGTCGTCTGCGTTGGCACCTTCTACCCTTGGTCGACACGGTCGCCCATCAGCTGGGACACGATTCCCGCGAGGCTATCGCCCCACGAGACCGCTTCGCATTCGCGCAGATTCTCGCCCAGCAATTCGACCGATATTCTCGCTTCCGCCCCGATTGGCCCGAGCGTTGGGCCAGCAACCAGTCGGTCTGGCGCAAAGGCGATAAAGATCTGCCCGACACCGCGACCGTTGATGAGGTTTGGCAACGCTCGCTCTGGCACATGGTCGCCGGTCAGCCGGACTCACCGCCTCATCCCGCACAGCTGCTCACAGGACTTGACGCGGTAAAAGTGTCCGATGCCGCGAGCCCGGTTTTCGTGGTCGGAACGACTCTGCTCGATCCGTTGATGCTCCGGACGCTGGACATGCTCTCTCGGCGAGGACGACCGGTCGCGCTATACCTGCTGCTGCCGTCGCTCGGATATTTGGGCGACATTTCCCGGCGCCATTCGTGGCGCGCCCAACTCGCCCCGAAGACTGCGGTGCCCGAGGACAACAAAGGGCATCCCCTTCTCGCATCTCTGGGTCAACAGGCCGTCGGAACATTTCTACTGCTTGATTCAATCTCCCCGGACTACGCGCAATGGCCGGAAGCCGCCGTTGCAGCAGACGCACCAAGCGACGCCACATTGCTGCAACGGCTGCAGGACGACATCCGCCAGCAGCGGGCGCCAATCGGTCCGCCGCTCCAGGCAGACCAGCCTGATCCTCGGCATCTAATCTCGGCGACAGACCAGAGCCTGCGCGTCCACTGCTGCCACAGCCCGCGCCGCGAGTTGGAAGTCTTGCGCGACGAATTACTCCGGGCCTTCGCAGACTTGCCCGGCCTTAAGCCGGAGGACGTGATGATCGCCGTCACCGATTTCGACGCCTACGCCCCGCTTGCCGAAGGCATCCTGCGGTCCGGCCCGCATCCGCTGCCCGTGCGCCTCACCGCCGTAGCTGCGCGCGAAGCCAACCCGATTGCCCTGGCACTGCTGGCGCTGCTTCGTTTGTCCCTCGGACGACACACCGCCAGCGAGTTGGTGGACCTGCTCAATCTTTCGGCAATCCAGCATCATCTCGACCTGGCTGGCGAAGCGGGCGTGTTGTCGCAGTTGGCCGACGCCCTCCGCAACTCGGGGCTCACGCATGGGCTCGATGCCGATGACCGGGGAACAAAGGACGCCACAGGAACGTGGCGAACCGCGTTGGATCGTCATCTCGCAGGCGCGTGGCTCGGACCCGTTGGAGACGCCCGTGACGCCGATGGCGACTTCGTGCATCCTCTGGCAGGCGATCTGCACCACAACGACGGCGACGTCCTGCGCTTTGCAGGCTGGCTTACCCATCTGGCGGTTCATCTTCGGAGCTGGCGCTCCCCTGCCCCCGCAGCCGAATGGGCTGAGCGCCTGGATCAGGCGGTGAACGACTTGCTGCAATCGGACGAATCCGACGACCACGCCGCAGCTCTGCGCCGTTTGCTGGGCGAGTTGGCAGCTGTGAGTGCGACCACGCCCCTTGACGCCGGGTCGATGCTCGACTGGTTGCAGCCTCAACTCGAAAACGCCACGAGCCTGCGCACCAGCATGGGTGGCGAAATCCTCCTCGGAAGGCTGAACCAACTCCATGGCCTTCCTTGCCGGGTGCTGGCTATTCTCGGGTTGCAAGACGGGGCCTTTCCGCGCGCCTCCAGCCGACCCGCTTGGGACCTGCTCGTTCATCGCTCGGAGCGCTGGGATGGCGACCCGCGCATCCAAGACCGGCAATGGTTTCTCGACAGCCTCCTCACCCCAACCGATCGGTTCATCCTCTGCGCCTCCAACCGAAGCCTACGCACACCCCACGACGGTCCCCTGTCATCCTGCGTGGAAGAGTTGTTGCGGGTGGCGGCCGACACCGTGCTCCCTGCCGAGGGGCGGGAAGGGCTTGAGCAGCAGATTGTGGTTCGCCACCGCATCCAGCCTTTCGCTGCCGAGTATTTCGCCGAAGGCACCTCGATGCCGCGCTCGTTTGATGCCGGTGCCGCCCGCATCGCAGGCGATATGTCGAGATTAACCACCGAGAGCCCCCTGCCGTTTTTCACCGGACCGCTTGAGGAAAAAGAAACTCCGGCTGGCGAATCCCCGACTCTTACCGTCTCGCAACTCGTCGCTTTTTGGAAAGACCCGGTCCGGGGCTGGCTGAGGGCCATGCAGCTGGAATTGAGCGAAACCGAAACCGACGATACCGCACTCGACGATGCGCCACTGAGCCTTGACGGACTCCAAGCGTATAGCGCGCGGGAGGAGGCGCTCGCCTCACAGCTGCCCGGGGCCAGCTGTGATGGCGCAACGGCCAGCTCGCGCCTCATCGCCGATCGCGCGCTGCCACCTGGCGCGCTGGGCGCCCTTGCATGGGAATTACGGAACCGCGAGGTCAAGAATCTTGCCCAAGGCCTCGCTCCCATCCTGCCACAAACAAAACGCTGCGCCATCGATCTCCCGCTGTCCGCAAATATCCGCCTCATCGGGGAGGTCCAACTGGTCGCCACGGCCGACGACCACCCCTCGGTGATTGTGTATCGTCCCGGTAAATACGAGAAAGGTCCAAGGCATCAGCTGGAGGCATTCATTAAGACGATTGTCGCCTCCGTGCAGATCGGCGGCGCAGCGGGATGCCGCGTCCTCAGTCTTGACCCGTCCTCGCCAAAGAACCTCCCGGCCGTCGCCTTGGAGGACGCGCGGCGACATCTGGACACCTTGGTTGAAGGATACCGACACGGGCAGCGACGCCCCCTCTGCTACGGCCCGTCGACCAGCACTGTCCTCGGAGCCGAACTCGAATCCGGAACAGACGAAGACTTTGCTTTGGAAAAGGCCCGGGCTTCCTGGAGCCAGGAGCCTTTTGAAAATCAGCCGGGCGGCGAAGGCACCACGCCTGCCTCCTTACATGCCTGGCGTGACGCGGATCCGTTCGCGATGCCCCACGATCAGGAGTGGATCCGCTGGGCAAAGAACGTGGCTATCCCCCTTAGCAAGTGGTGGGGCGGGCCAGCCGGCCAAACGACCGCGGCCGCACCCAAAGGATCGACCCGCAAGAAAGCCCGCTGACCGCCATGACTACGTTCTCCGAACTCGACCTTCTCAATTCGCCTTTGAAACCCGGCCTGACCGTGATCGAGGCCAGTGCTGGCACCGGGAAGACCTACTCCATCAGCCACATCGTCCCGCGCCTGCTCCTGGACGGAACTCTGCCCGATGTTTCAAAGCTGCTCCTCGTGACCTTCACGAAGGACGCCGCCCGTGAACTCGCCGAGAGGGTCCGCCGTGTGCTCGGTCAACTCGCCTCTCCGCCAAGTCCCGACGAGGCTGAGAAACATCCGCATATTTCAGCCCTACGACCGTTTCTAGATGACGATTCCGCACGGGCGCGTCTTGACCGGGCGCTGCTCGATCTCGATCTCCTCGCTGTTTCGACCATTCACGCCTTCTGCCAGCGAACCCTTCAACACGAGGGCAGCCTTTGTGGCCTGCCCGTGCTGCCGGAGGTCGTCACAGATGACTCGGCGTTCCTCGAACCCATCGTGCGCAGGCTATGGATCGCGACCCTCTCGGACGACGCTACGCTCGCCGCGATGGCCACGGCGGAGAACTGGCAACTCAACGACGCCCTGAAATTGATAAATACTCTTCGCCGCAGCCTGCGTCCCCGACTCGAACCACCGGTCGCGCCCTACAACGAACTACGAATTAAGCTGGCCGGGCTCTGTTCTAAATTAGCCTCTCCTTCACTGATCGAGGGGTCTTTGAATCTCCTGCGCCAGGTGGCCGGATGGAACAAAGCGGTTGAAAGCACCGACGACGCCGTTGAACGAATGCGTCCGATCCACGCAGGCGATACCACCACCCTCGCCTACTGGCAGAGTGTGTCGTTCGCCAAGATCGTGCCCGGCAATGTCACGGCGAAATCCAACGACGCGAAGGACCTAAAGGCTCAAATTCAGATGCACCCGTGGTTCGTTGCATTGCACGACCTCGCCGTGCTCACGCAAAGCCTCCAATGGGCCTGGCAGCACCAACTCGCCGACCGTGCCGTGCCGGAACTTCAGGAACTGCTGCTCCAGCGCCGACTCATCACGCAGGACGGTTTGATCGGGGCACTCTTCCGAGCCCTGCACCGCCAGGGTCCGGACGGTGAAGGGCAATCCAAACGACTGGCGACGCACCTCGCCGAGCGTTACCACGTGGCGCTCATTGACGAATCGCAGGACACCGACCCGAGGCAGTTCGCGATTTTCAAGCGGATCTTCCAAGACGCCACCCCTCCGCGCCACCTCATCTTGGTCGGAGACCCCAAACAGGCCGTCTACAGTTTCCGAGGTGCCGATCTCTCCACCTATCTCGGCGCCCGCAACGAAGCCGATACGGGTTACACGCTCACCCACACCTACCGCGCCCCTGCGGGTCTGGTCGAAACCATCAACCGTCTCTTCCAGCGGGAGCGGGCGTTCCATCATCCGGACATGATGTTTAAACCGGCGGTGTCCGCGCTGAGGTTTGACCGCCAACTCCTGCGTGACGGGAATCAATGTTCCCGGCTCGAAACATGGATCGTGCCCGATGACGACACCCGCTCCTACTCCACCCAAGGGCGCCGCATCGCGGCCCTTTCCGCCAGGATTGCCGGCACCATCGTCGATTTGCTCCATCGCGGAGAACTGAGAAAAATCTACTTGGATGGCCGCCCGACGGAAACCGAACGGATAACCCCGCACGACTTCGCCGTCTTGGTCGCCACCAACGCCCAGGCTGAGGCCATGGCAGAAGCGCTACAGGCCCGCGCGGTGCCCGTCGTCGTCAATTCCGGCACCGACGTATTCGCATCCGAAGAGGCCCGTGACCTGCATACCGTCCTGCAGGCCCTCCTCGATCCCCGGCGCACGCGCCGCCTGCGCAGCGCGCTCGCCACCCGCCTGCTCGGGCAGGACGCCACGGCGCTTTCGAAACTCGACACCCAAACGGCTGCGGGCGAACAGCCCGGAGTAGCCTGGCTGGAGCGCTTCATGCGCTGGAGCCAAACTTGGGCTACGCGCGGACTTGCAGCCTTGCTCGCCGAACTGGAAGGCCCCGACGGCGATGTCACCCATCGCCTCGCCCTGATCCCGCTCACGGGCGAACGCCGCGCCACCAATTACCGCCACCTCACCGATCTCCTGCTGGAGGCGGCCCGCGACGATGCCCCGCGTCCGGCCGAAATCGTCCGCTGGCTCGGCCAGCAAATCGCACGGGCCGAGGACCGCTCGCAGGCGGAGGATCATCAGTTGCAGCTCTCCAGTGATCGCGAGGCGGTTCAGATCGTGACGATGCACAAGGCCAAGGGCCTCGAATACCCTTTGGTTTTTTGTCCCTATCTCGCGGATGCATTGAAGGAGAACAAAAATTTCGCCCAGCTCTCCGCCGCGACCGTGGAGGGCGAGGCACGGAAATTGGATTTGCTGGTGAATTTCGATCTCCTCGAGGAATCCGCCAAGCTAGTCCGCACCCGCGAGTGCATGGCGGCACAGCTGGAAGAACGCCTGCGCCTCGCCTACGTTGCATTGACCCGCGCTCAGGTGCGGGTCTGGACCTGCAGTTACAGCAACTCGCCCAGGTTTGATCGCGGCAGCCCGCTCGACTGGCTGCTGCGCACCGAGGCCGACATTGCCGCCTTCCCCTCCTATTCCCCGGATTGGGTTTCGGCGGCCAAAGTGGGTCGCGGCGCCCGACATGAGCAGGTGCTGGTGGCGCTGGGCGCGCAGCCGCATGAAGACGCACAGAAAGATGGTTCAACACCGCTCGTCACGTTCCGGGCGCCGCCACCCGTAACGGTCGAGCGCTATACTCCCGAAACTACCGGGACAGGCCCTCTTGGTTTTCTCGATGCAAGACCTTCGCCCTCGGTGCCGCCGAGTTGGCGGGTCACTTCATTCTCAACCCTGACCAAGGAAAAACACGCGCACGGTGGCCGGCTTGCCCCGATGCCTGTGTCGTCCGCCGCCGCACCCGCCGAACCGGGTCCGGCCCCCACGGCATTTTTCGCCTCACCCGGTGGAGCAATCGTAGGAACCGCCGTGCATGATTGGATTGAGAAGTGGGACTTCAGCCCGCCGGACGAAAATAATCTCAATCGGTATCTTTCGGGCGCGCGCCTACCCGCTCGGCGCGAAGGACAGCCGACATGGGAGGGCGCGCTCGGAGAGCTTTTTACCCACCTCCGCCTGATTCGTTTGCCGGGTTGTGGTGACACGCCGCTCCACGAACTCTGCCCCGAGGCGCACGGATCCGAGTGGCATTTTCATCTGCCCCTTGCCGGTGGTCTCACGGTGGGGCGCTTGGCCCGCTGTTTTTCAGAGCACGCGGATGAAGCACACAGACCCTATGGAGCTATTCTCGCGACGCTTTCCGATGAGAAATTCCATGGACTCCTCCAAGGTTTCATCGACCGACTTGTGCGCTGCGATGACGCGTGGGGAGTGATCGATTGGAAGACCAACCGCCTCGGCTCCACGTTGAAGGATTATGACAACGACGGACTGCTGCGCTGCGCGATGGACGAACATTATCTCCTCCAAACGCACCTATACTTGGTCGCTCTTCGCCGCTACCTCCGGGCCTTGGGGCTGAACGAATCCCCCATCACCGGCGCCTGGCTTGTTTTTCTTCGTGCCATCACGCCCGGGGAAACGCGAGGGGTTCTGCACATCAGCCCGCCTGCCGCGATGCTCGACGCCCTCGACGAACTCTTCGCACCCGCCGGGTGCGCCATCCCATGAGCCTCTGGACTTCACCCGACAGTCTTTCGCCCGAAATCGAGGTGCTCGTGCGCCGCTGGAAACTTCCGCAGGCTCGCGTCGCGGAAGTTCGCCAGCTCCTCGATGCTCATTCCGAGAGCGGCACCGCCTGCTGTCTGTCTGGCGACTCACCGACTGACGACGCTGCCTGGGGCCAGGCGTGCAGCGTCATTTCAAAAGGCGAGGACGCTTCCCTTTCGGTTCCAACGCCCCTGGTGCTACGCCAACATGCGGGGGCTCCTTATCTGCAAGCCTGGCGCTTTTTCGCCGCCGAGCGGACGATCGCGAGCGAACTGCTTGCACGGGCCAACCGGGCGGCACCGGCATTGAAACGCAACGCCGACGAATTGCTTTCCGATTTGGGCGCAGGCCAAGTCAACGAACGGCAGGGGAAAGCAATCGCCTGCGCGTTGAATCACACCCTCGCCCTGATCACGGGAGGACCGGGAACCGGGAAAACCCATACGCTGGCCAGGCTTCTCGCCCTTTTGATCGCAGCAGACCCGGAGAAGGCACCCGTGATTCGTCTTGCGGCTCCCACGGGCAAGGCGGCCGACCGGATGAAAGAAGCCGTCGAAAACGCAGCCGATCATCTGCCTTCCACCCTTCCGGCGGGCACCAAGAAGATGCTCAAGGCAGCGGCTGCGAGCGCGTCCACCCTGCACCGCCTCCTTGGCTTCAACCCCGGTTCGGGACGCTGCCG
>ENA-ORBV01005973-ORBV01005973.1-microbial-mat-metagenome-genome-assembly--contig:-NODE-5973-length-21832-cov-14.436957_pt1 | contig 21832 bp, 29 predicted proteins | sample MGYA00237777_ERZ505514 | MGnify/ENA primary metagenome ERZ505514 (study PRJEB26160, sample SAMN06269048) | microbial mat metagenome | isolation source: Oligotrophic lake microbial mat | place... | reverse complement strand
CCCGCCTGGAAGAAGAGGCCGATGTCGGGCGGAACGGCCATGGCCGGCGACGCGAGAGTCATCAGGGCGAGCCTCGCCACAAGGCCCCTCCAAAGCCGGCGGGGGCGCAAGGGCCAGCGCGAAGAGGGGGTAGAAACCTGCGAAGTGGTGTCCATGGTGCCCGGCAATCTAATTCCCTCGATCCTTCTGGCGTGTGAACTGGTTCACAGATCTCATGGGGCCACGCGCCCTATTCTCCCCGATGCGCCACTCATGGCGAGTGCGTGGAAAGCCTGGAGACCGTGGATGAACAGCGAATACAAGATAACCCTTCCGCCCAAGACCCTCGATAACGCTGACGGGAAGGCGCTGGCCCTCCTGGAGAAGGCCAAGGCGAAACTTGGCTTTGTTAAGGAGTCCCTCGACCAGCATTCGTCTCCTGTGGCCGGCGTTGCGGATCTCGACTGAACCAGTGGCCCGGATCGACTTATTCGTGGCGCCCTACTGTTCCGCGTGTCCTGCGGCCCGCGAGGTGGTGCACCGCTTCGGCCTCTCCCACCCGGATGTCGAGATTCTCGAGTGGGACCTGGCGCGCGAACCGGGACCCGCTCGGTCGCGCGGGATCTTCGCCACCCCGTCCGTCCTTCTCAATAACCTGACCGTCCTGATCGGCGTGCCCACCGAGGCCACCCTCGCCGCACACCTGATCACGACTGAAACGGAGTGTCCATGAAACCCAGGGTACTGATGCTTAACGCCTACGGACCTTTTCTTAGGAGGCCGGTTACCGCTTGCCTGGAGCAGGCGGGTTACGAGCCGCTTCCGACATCCACCGTCGCCGAAGCCGTGACCGTACTACGCAGAGGTGGGGTGGCCGGGATTGTGGTGGGTTTCAACATCGAGCTCGATGGAACGGGCACGATCACAAAGAGCGGGTTGGGTGTCTTCGCCGAACTGAGGCAGATCGTTGGCCACCCGGGGTTGCTCAGCTGCCCCATCGTGGTCACCGCAACCTTCAGAACCGCGGCCTCCGTCGTGCGCGCGGAGGCCCTCCGCCATCGCATTGACAACCCGATTCTTCTGGCCGTGAAGCAGGACGTTCTGGATCCGGCTTTCGGCGCGACCATGCGGCGCCACTTTGAGTCCGGTCAGTCCGAGCCGGACCGCCCCGCCGCGCGCTAGCTGGTGTCCACCGAGCCGCCGGGCGCGTCGCCTCTCGATCACGCCGAGAAGCAGTGCGGGTTTGTCCCCAACGCCATCCGGGAGATGGCGCGGAGTCCTGCGGCCGCCTGGGCCTATCTCCGTGGACAGGAGGAAATGGAGAAGGGCGAACTCACCGGCCCCGAGCGTCAGGCGGTGCAACTGGCGGCTTCCGTCTTCAACGAATGCCGCTACTGTGGGGCCGCCCATCTGGCGGCGGCTCGGCGCGCCGGTCTCCCGCAGGAGGTCGCGACCACGATCGCCACCGGAGATCTGCCCCTGGACCACCGCATCCGGGGCCTGGTCTCCGCGACCTGGCTGGTCCTCGATCGCCGCGGACATCTGACTGCGGATGATCTGATCGGACTAGAGTCCGAGGGCGTGAACCGCGAAGATCTCTATGAAGTCGTGGCCCTGATCGGGCTCAAGACCATGATGAACTATGTCAACCACATCGCCCATACCGAGATCGATGCTGTCTTCACCGCGGCGGAAACGGCCTGAACGGAGTATGCGATGAGCGGTAGCGAGGGAACAAAACTCTGGTATCTCAAGAACATCAACCTGCTTCGAGGCATGAGCGCCGAGCAGATGGCCATGGTCGAGAGCCACACCGTCATGCGCGAGGTCAAGAGAAAGGAAGTGCTCTACCTCCCCGGGGACGCCGGTGACCGCATCTATCTCCTCAAGCGCGGCGTGGTCAAAATATCGTCGCTGGACAAAGACGGGCGGGAGATCATCCTGGCCCTGCTGCGGATGGGTGAGGTGTTCGGCGAGGAAGCGGCCTTCGACGAAGCGCCGCGCGACCACATGGCCGAGGCGCACGAAGACGCGCTCTTGTGCATCATCAACAAGAACGATTTTCTCCAGATGATGCGAAGCCAGCCGGATCTCGCCTTCAAAGTCACGAAGCTGGTCGGCTTCCGGCTCAAGACGATTCGCAGCCGCGTCGAGCAACTGGTCTTCAAGGGGGCTCCCGCCCGCCTTGCCACCGTGCTTCTCGACATCGCGAAGGATCACGGCGTGCCCGACGATGACGGCATCCGCATTTCGATTCGTCTGTCCCAGCAGGACCTGGCGAGTCTGATCGGCGTTTCACGGGAGTCGGTCAATCTGGCCCTGGCGGACTTCCGGCGGAAAGGCCTGATTGAGATCGAAGGTCGCGCGATCCGCGTGAAGGACCCGGAGGCCCTGCGCCGGCTGGCGTGAATCTCGTCGGTGGAAGGCGATCAATGCGTCTCGTGGAGCGACGTGATCAGCGGCCAACTGACTTTGCCGGTCACCCCAGAGCACCGGGCGGTGAGGTCAGCCAGGACCGACTCGATCGGAGCCAGACCCTTTAGCCTGACCGCGGAGATCCAGCGCTGCCCGACCAGATCCGCTGGTGGCAGATCCCGACGATGGGCTGGCGTTTCCTGACTTTGATCCGTTACATGAGCAAGACGCTTCAGAAGGTCTTCGACGAGTGCGTCCTCAGTCGCGAAGCCCCGGCCGTCCTCATGGCCAGCGGCGTCGGGCCGGGCCCGACAGGCTGAAGCCCCTTGCCATTGCGGGTCATCGGAGCGCTCTCGATCTCCCTGACTTTGTCGCTGGTCGCGACCCCTACCGTCTTCGCCCTCATGGCCCGTGGCTGGAAGATGTCCTGACCGTTCGGGCGTCCGCGGTGCATGCCGGGTGGGTTGCTTGCCCCCGCGCTCCGTCGCTGACGGACAGCTGTCTTCGACTCTGCCCGCCCTTGTCTTCGTTCCCGATGACGTGGCCGGGGAGCGCCGTCTGCATGGACGCCCTTCTCCCTAATGGGGATCGATGGAGATTTCGCGAACCTGCAGTATCCGCGGCGCACCCGCGTCTCGATGGGCCGCCGTCTCAGGCATGTAGCCGCTCACGACCACGGTCTTGCCAATCACTTTCTCCAGATCGTTGAGCCGTCCCTTCGAGCCGGCGTGATCCTCGAGCCCGTACACAACGGCGAGACCAGTCACCTCCAGCGCCGGCTTGCCTCCGTGCTCGATCACCCTGCCGGCAACGCGGACATCTGAACCCTTCGGAGTGAAGCCGTTGTCACGGGCCACCCGCCGGAAGCGCTCAGGATCGACCCGATTGTCTGGCTTCAGCAGGATCCGCGCGGTTCCTTCCTTGAGGCTGACCTCGACCGACGCCACACCTTCCACCTTCTTGAGGGCCACGCTCACGGCGTGGGCGCAGACCGCTCAATCCATGCCGAAGATGGACGAAGACCCCGACTGCGTAGATCCCCGCGGAGATCCAGAGGATGACGCGACCTACGCGGGTTGTCGTGTCGCACGCGTTGCTCCCGTCCACGGAGCATGCGGGACTGTCTGCCACGGGCCCCCGCCCTCTTCGATACAGGTATGCGAGGTTTCCGCCGAGAAGAGCGCCCGCGATCACGAAAACCCAGGTCTTGTGGCCCGACAAGGTTACGAGCCACGGCGCCGCTGAGAGGACCGACGCGACGGTGGCTCCGAGGCCGACGAGAACCAGCAGAGAGGGCAAAGCGCAGCAGAGAAGAGTCCCCATCGAGGTAAAGAGCGACAGATATGCGAGCAGCCACTCGCGCGAACCAGAGGCAGCCCCCGTCGGCATTCGTTGGGTCATTTGGTGAGTTTGAAGACCACTTCCATCAGATGGTCGTAGACTTCTTCCTCGCGTCCGGCCTTGATGGCGGCGGATGCGCAGCGCTCAATGTAGTTTCTGACCATGAGCCGGCTGACCCCTCTCATGGCCTCCTGCGCGGCCGCCACCTGGGTCAGGATGTCGAGGCAGGGACGGTTGTCGTCCAGCATCCGATCGAGCCCGTCCACCTGCCCACGCACGCGCTTCAGCCGCGCCTGGATTTCCGTCTTGCGGTTATCCGGGACGAAAGTGTTCTCCAGAATGCGGAGGGCGACGACTCCTTTTCGAGCGACCATCTTGAAGGGCTCCTTTTCTAGGCTATCGGACGGTACCGATACCCCCATAGGGTATAGATCTTCCAGGTACCCTGTCAAGAGCGCGCACCGGGCCTACGTCTCGTGCAGGGATGCGATCAGGGGGCAACTCACCCGGCCCCGGGCCGAGGCGCACCGGGCGGCGAGCGCAGCCAGGACCGATTGGATCCGCGTCAAGTCCTCGAGCTTTTCTCGCACCACCGCCAGTTTGCGTTCCGCCAGCTTGCGCGCCTCCGTGCAATGGGCGCCATCGTCGAGGCGAAGCAGCTGGGCGACCTCATCGAGCGTGAAGCCGAGCCGCTGGGCGGACTTCACGAACCGCACGCGCGCCACATCCCGGTCGCCATAGCGGCGGATGCCGCCGTAGGGGCGGGGCGGCGCGATGAGAAGTCCGGTGCGTTGATAGAACCTGACGGTCTCCACGTTGACCCCGGCCGCCTTCGCGAAAGCTCCAACGGTCATGGTCCGAGGGGCGCCGAGTTCTTTTTCCGTAAAGGTTGACTCCGTACTTAGGTACGGTTGCATCATAGGACCATGACATCGATCACGAATGCCTCGCCTGAACGAGCACGAGCACCGGCCGGTCAGGTCAAGAAGGCGTTGACCAAGGTGGACGGCGTCACGAAAGCCGTGGTGAGCTTCGAAAACCGCGAAACCGTGGTGACATTCGACGACGCCAAGACTACCGCCCAGAAGCTCACCAAGGCGACCGAGGACGCGGGCTACCCCTCCAGGGTCAAGCGGTAACCTGAATGATCTGCGACACCTGCGTCGTGCCCATCAAGGAGACGCGGGCGAAAGTGCCGGCCGTGCGGGCCCCCGAAGCGGGCGGCGGCGGGGGCGGTACGCACATCGCGGTCATCGGCAGCGGTGGGGCCGCAATGGCGGGGGCTCTGAAAGCGGCCGAGTTGGGCGCGCGCGTCACCTTGATCGAGCGTGGGGTGATCGGCGGCACCTGCGTCAACGTCGGCTGCGTGCCCTCCAAGATCATGATTCGCGCCGCCCACATCGCGCACTTGCGGCGAGAGAGCCCGTTTGATGGCGGCGTCTCCGCCCACACCCCACGGATCGATCGCGTCAAGTTGCTCGCCCAGCAGCAGGCTAGGGTCGATGAACTGCGCCATGCCAAGTACGAGGGAATCCTGCATGGGAACCCGGCGATCACGGTGCTGCAGGGCGAGGCCCGCTTCAAGGACGACCGCACTCTGATTGTTCACAAGGGCAATGGCGGCAAGGCAGAGCTGGCGTTTGACCACTGCCTGATTGCGACGGGTGCAAGCCCCGCCGTGCCGCCGATTCCGGGCTTGAAAGACTCGCCGTTTTGGACATCGACAGAGGCCCTGGCGAGCGAAGTCATTCCGCCCCGGCTTGCGGTGATTGGCTCGTCGGTGGTGGCGGTGGAACTGGCTCAAGCCTTCGCCCGCCTGGGCAGCAAGGTCACGATCCTGGCGCGCAGCACTCTTTTCTTCCGCGAGGATCCGGCGATCGGCGAGGCCATCGCCGCGGTTTTCCGGACAGAGGGAATCGAGGTGCTGGACCACACCCAGGCCCGCCACGTCGCCTACACGGGCGGCGAGTTCGTTCTGACCACCGAAAGGAGCGAGGTACGGGCCGACAGGCTGCTGGTGGCCACCGGCCGCGCGCCGAACACTCACGGCCTCGCGCTGGACGCCGCGGGTGTTGGGATCAATCCGCAGGGCGCCATCGTTATCGACAAGGTGATGCGCACCAGCAATCCCAATCTGTACGCCGCTGGAGACTGCACCGACCAGCCGCAGTTCGTGTATGTCGCGGCGGCCGCGGGCGTGCGCGCTGCGATCAATATGACCGGCGGCGAGGCCCCTCTGGATCTGTCCACGATGCCAGCGGTGGTGTTTACGGATCCGCAGATTGCCACCGTCGGCTATTCCGAGTCGGAGGCGCATGCGGAGGGCATCGAGACGGAAAGCCGCCTGCTGGGGTTGGATAGCGTGCCGCGGGCGCTCGTCAACTTCGAGACCCGGGGCTTCATCAAGCTGGTCGCGGAAGCAGGCTCCGGTCGCCTGATCGGCGTCCAGGCGGTGGCCGAAGAAGCGGGCGGGCTGATTCAGGCGGCGGCTCTCGCCATCCGCTCAAGGATGACGGTTCAGGAACTGGGCGACGAATTGTTTCCGTATCTGACCATGGTCGAGGGTCTGAAGCTCGCGGCCCAGACGTTCTCCAGAGACATCACGCAACTCTCCTGCTGCGCGGGATAGCGCCCAGCTCGATACGACTTTTCAGGCGGCAGTGTGAGGTCTCCGACAGCCGTCGGCGTCGGCGAGGCATAACGTCCATGGCAGGCCGTCCGAAAAATCGGCCGGGGAGATCAACAAAGTGAGCAAGAAAACGAAAGAACTGTCATCCGATAATTGGGATCGTGAGGTCCTGGGAACGGGCCTGCCGGTGCTAGTCGACTTCTGGGCGTCCTGGTGCGCTCCGTGCCGCGCGCTTGCGCCGGTGGTGGAACAGGTGGCGAGCGAGATGGCCGGGCAGGTCAGCGTGGGAGCCCTGAACATCGATGAGCATGCCGACATCGCGGCGCGTTTCGGGATCCGGTCGATTCCAACCCTCGTCCTGTTTCGAGACGGGCAGGTCGTCGATCGCCACGTTGGAGGACTTCCCAAAGACGCTCTGGTCGATCTGGTCAAGTCCCACCTGACGGTGGCCGTTCCTTCGCCCGAGGTCGGCGGCGCGGACGTCGAGCGATGAGCATCCTCGGAGACACTCAGCTCGGACGTCACCGCAGAGTTTCCCGTCTATCGCGTGGGCGAGGACGCGAGCGGGCCCTACATAGCCATGGAGTGGCTAGAGGGCGCCACGTTCGAAGCCATGCTCGACCGGGGGAATCTCACGATTCCCGAGGCGGTGGGGCACATGATCTCCCTGCTCGAGACGCTGGACGCAGCTCACGCTGCGGGGATCGTCCATCGGGACATCAAGCCCGCGAATCTGATTGTTCTCACCGATGGGCGCCTCAAGGTCACCGATTTCGGAATCGCCCGAATCCAGGGAGCGGACGTGTTCCGCACCCAGGCCGGCGTGGTGCTGGCGTCCCCGCGCTTCGCCTCTCCCGAACAGATGCTCGGGGATGAGGTCGACGGCCGTTCCGACATTTTCTCAACCGGGGTGCTAGCCCTGGCGCGGCGGGCGCGGCTTCACCACGAATTGCCCCGGCCCGACGGGAAGAGCACGGATTTCTTCGACCTCGTAGCCTTCGATGAAGGCGAAAAGGCTCTTCACGTCATGCATCGCGTGGCACGCGGCGGGCCGCGCGAGGTGAAGGACTTCATCGAGCGCGTGACCAGCGCCAAAGGGGTGCGAGTCAAGGGCGGCGACGTCGGCGCGGCTTTTCTGGTCTCCCCAGCCTTCGACGCAAGGGCACTGGCGGCCTACCGTGCCGCGACCCTGACCGAGAGCGGGCGCTGGATCGAGGAGACCCTGACTCGCTACCAAGGCTTTGTCCGCATGGGACCGAGGCGAGGGTTCCATCTGCTTCTGGTCACGGAGAAGCCTGACGGCTTCGAACCGATTCTGCCCGGCTGACTTGATTCAGGTGGTGCCCCTACGAAGATGTGTAAGGAATCCGACAGCCGCGGAGTCTCCTCGGGCCACGAAGCGATCTCTCTCTCTCACCGATCCGCCTGTGAGGTAGCCGACAGACTGCCGAGACAAATCCTGACACGATCAACCTCGGAATCCCGTGAATTGGACCCTTCTCATCGATCGCCTGACTACCGCAGCACGCCCGTGGCAATTTCCCGGCCTCCGCCACGAGCTCGCGTCGTTCCCGGTGCGGAACACAAGCCCAGTGCTCCTGGTTTCAAGCGAGTCGAAGGTCCTCTACGCGAACGATGCCTGCGGTCGCGTACTCACCGCTGAAGGGCTGCCAGTCTCCGCAGTGGAAGCGTTCCTTCCCCCGGCCTTGGAGCGGGAGTTCCAACTCCCCCCCAGGTCGGGTGATCGCGAGATCGCTTTTGAACATCGAGTGGGCAAGCAGGTCTTCCTGGGCCGCGCCACTATCATCGACGATGGCCGAAGGGCGCACGTCTACCTGATTGACGTCACGCGAGCGAGAGAGACGGAGGAGGTCCTCGACCGGATGCGCCGTTTCGACCCGCTCACCGGCCTGCTGAACCGCGCCAGCTTTGAGGACCGGGTGGCCCAGGCGCTCTCCGACGCCGGCGAACATTCCGTTGTCGTCTTCCTGATCGAGTTCGACCGGCTTGGCGCGATCGGGGAGACCCTGGGGCGGCCTGCGGTCGACGCCGTGCTCCGCGAAGCATCGGCCCGGATGGCGACGGTCAGCAAAGGGTTCGGGACCCCGGTCGACCTCTTCCGCTATCAGGACCAGACTCTCGGGGGCCTGATGACCGGACTCATGGGCGACGGCGACCCGGCGCGGCTGGCCGCGCGCTTGCTCGCAGCCCTGGGCCAGTCTCATGACTTTTCGGTCTCGCCGATCTTCGCGGCCGCGAGCATAGGGCTCGCCATGTCGCCCGCGGATGGCGACTCGTTCGACTCCATGCTTCGCAGCGCGCAGATCGCGGCCAACCGGGCGCGTGCGGCGGGCGGGAACACGTTCCGGTGTCACACCGCGGAGATGGACGCGATGGCCCGCGACTGGATGGGCATCGAGGGCGCGCTGCGAACCGCGCTGCGCGATGGCAATCTCTCGCTCGCGTATCAACCTCAGTTTCGCCTCGCCGACATGAAGGAGACTGGAGCCGAGGCGCTGCTGCGCTGGTCGCCTCCGGGCATGGCCGGCGTGGGGATCGACCGGGTGATCGCGGTCGCGGAGGCGAGCGGACTCATCATCGGTGAGGAGGGCCTCGGAGCATGGTCGCTCGTTCGGGCTTGCGCCGATGCGGCAGGTTGGGTCGGGAACACAGCGTCGATTGCGGTCAACGTCTCGGCCCGACAGTTTCACGAACCAGATTTCCCAGACTTCGTTTCGCGGGCACTGAGTGCTACGGGACTTCCCCCGGCCAGACTGGACCTTGAGATCACAGAAACCGTGGCAATGGGAGAAACTTCGGATGTGCTCAAGACCCTCGGGGCGCTCAAGGATCTCGGAGTCGGCCTCTCCATCGACGATTTCGGCGTCGGGTATTCCTCGCTGAATTCGCTCCGTCGATTTCCCATCGATCGCCTGAAGATTGACAAATCATTCATCTCCGATCTCGGTGAAGGATCGAAAGACGATGCGGTCACCCGGTCGGTGATCGACATCGGCCATCGACTCGGGCTGAAGGTACTCGCGGAGGGAGTCGAGACGCCCGTTCAACTCGCCCTCCTCACCTCCTGGGGGTGCGACGAGGCCCAGGGGTACCTGCTGGGTCGTCCGCAGATCCGCTGACTCACCTGGTCCTCTCGCCTGGACGTCCACATGGCGCAGCGCATCCTGGCTGGAGCTGTTCCATGCGGGCGGCATGGTTGAGCGCCTCCGTCACCTACTCAGCGAATCCGGCGCGGCATTCTAAAGACGGGCGCGTGCGGCCGCCGGGGACGTCGCGCGCCCCCGGCGGCCCGATGCGTCCGCTATTGAATCGTCGACCACTTCTCGTTGGCCTTGGCGATGGTCATCGCCGGATCCTTCTCAAAGGCGGCCTTGGCCTCGGCGTTCGAGAAGAGATAGGTGGTCCCGTCGCGGACCACGAAGATCTCGGGATTGCTCTCGATCTTCTTGCCCATGGCGACACCGGTGGCGCAATAGCCATCGAAGGCCACGGGAAACATCGCCGGATTGGCGTCGAACATCTTCTTGGCGCCCGCATTCGCGAAGTGGTATTCGCGACCCTGAACCGTCGACTTGATCTTGGGGTCGCCCTTGACGGCCTGGCCCATCTTCGCGTACGCCACCGGGCAGTATCCGCCCGCCACCAGCTTGTCGGCGGCGAAGGTGAGTGCTCCGGCTCCGGTCACGAGGGCCGCGGCGGCAACGAGACTCAAAATGCGCTTCATGTGTTGTCTTCTCCTTGGTTGAAACCGGGAAATCCGGTCCTGAGGAAGATAGGCGTGCGCCGGCTTTCGTTCTGTCGGCTGGCTCACCGGCGCCGGCGAAGCTCTCTGGGATCGATGGCATTCCGGGAGAAGGGTTGGCTACCTCACACTCCGATCCTCGCGATCTCCCTAACCTCGGCCGATGAGCGATGGTTTGAGCGCACCCGGCGCACCCGGCGTCCCGGTCCGGCGGGGCGCTCACCATAAGATCACCGTATGAAGACGGCGGCGTCCTTCCTCGGGCGAGGAACTCTGGCCGTCGCGCTCCTCGTCGCCGCGATCGCGCCTCTCGGCGCCCAGCCGCGACAGACCTGGCCGGCGATCGAGGCCGCCGCGCGGGGTCAAAGCGTGTACTTCAATGCGTGGGCCGGGGATCCTGCGATCAACCGCTATCTCGGCTGGGCCGCGCAGGCGATCGAAGCCCGCTACGGTGTGCGGCTCATCCACGTGAAGGTCGCGGACATCGCAACCGTAGTGAGCCGCATCCTCGCCGAGCAGGCCGCGGGACGACGAGAGGGCGGCTCGGTTGATCTCCTCTGGATCAACGGTGAGAACTACGCGAGCCTGATGAAGGCGGGCCTGTTGCAGGGGCCCTGGACCGCCACCCTGCCCAGCGCCGCCGCCATCGATGCCGAGGAGCCGAGCATCGCCACCGACTTCACCCTGCCCACCGCGGGCTATGAGCTCGCGTGGGGCGGCGCTCGGTTCACACTCTTTTATGAGACACAGGCCGTACCTTCACCACCGCCACAGGACCCGGCGGCGTTGCTGCAATGGATCGCGGCGCACCCGGGCCGCTTCACCTATCCGCAACCGCCGGACTTTCTGGGAAGCAGCTTCCTCAAGCAGTTGCTCCTTCTCCTGACTCCGGACCGCGAACGACTGCAACGGCCGGTGGCCGCCGATTTCGACCGGGTGACGAAACCGCTTTGGGCCTGGCTGGAGGCGGCGCGACCGAGGCTCTGGCGCGGCGGCCGCGTGTACCCCCGCAGTGGCCAGGAACAGCGACGGCTGCTCGGCGACGGAGAAGTGGACTGGTCGCTCGCATTCAACCCCTCCGAAGCCAACCGAGCCATTCTCGACGGGGAGCTGCCCGACTCCATCCGGGCCCTGCACTTCCGCGGGGGCGCCCTCGCCAACAGCCACTTTCTCGCCATCCCGGTAAACGCGCGCGCGCGGGAAGGTGCCATGGTGGTTGCGAACTTCCTCCTCTCGCCAGAGGCTCAGGCGCGCAAGGCGGATGAGGCCATCTGGGGCGACCCCACCGTCCTTGCCATGGACCGGCTCGCCCCCGTCGATCGACAGCGTTTCGCCGCACTGAAGCGAGGTCCGGCCTGGCCGCGTGAGTATGGCCCGCGCCTGAGCGAGCCGCATCCCAGCTGGACCACCGCTCTTGAACGGGCGTGGATCGGACGGTACGGCGCGCAGTGAGAGCGCTCTCGCCGTTTCTTCTCGCCACGATCTCGATCGTGCCGTTAGTGGCCGGCCTCGCCGGAGCGGTGGCATCGGGCTGGGACGCTTCGGCGTGGACCGCCCTGATGAACACGCCCGGGTTGTGGCGATCGGTCGCGTTATCGCTGTGGACGGGCGGCGCGGCCACTGCCATTTCGCTGGGTCTCGCTCATATCGCGGTCGCCCTGGCCGGGACATCAGGGTGGGGTGGACGTTTGCGCGGAGTCTGCCTCCCGGTCCTCGCGAGTCCCCACCTCGCTCTCGGTATCGGTCTGGTCCTGCTCGCGTCACCCTCGGGTTTGTTGATGCGTTTCGTCTCGCCATGGGCCACCGGCTTCGAGCGCCCCCCGGACTGGACGATCGTGCAGGACCCCCATGGCCTCGCCCTCATCGGCGGGCTGGTGATCAAGGAAGTGCCTTTCCTCATCGTGCTCCTCATGGGCGCGCTTTCGCAGGTGAACGCCGGCCCTTTGATGCAGCAGGCACAGTCCCTGGGTTACGGACGCCTCAAAGCCTGGCTCATCGCGGTCGCCCCCCTGCTCCAGCGTCAGGTCCGTTTTGGGGTGGCCGCGGTTCTGGTGTTCGGGGTTACCAACGTGGAGATGGCCTTGCCCCTTGGCCCAACATCGCCGCCGCCCCTCGCGATCCGACTGCTGGAATGGTTCACGGCCGCGGACCTGGCCCACAGACCTCAGGCCTTTGCGGGCGCATGGCTGCTGCTCACGGTCACGATGGCGGGCCTGGGCGGCGCCTACGGCGCGGCCTATATTCTGGGAGGGATGTGGCGCCGCTCTGCCTTCAGCGGTGCGCGGTGGCTGCGAGATGACTGGGTAAGCCGCGTCACGGGCACCCTGATCCTGACCACGCTGCTCGGCGGCCTGCTCGCCATCTTCGCTCTCCTGCTGCGGACTTCCGGAGGCGCCTGGCGATTCCCGCATTTGCTTCCCAGCCGGATGTCATTGGAGGCCTGGCGCAACGTGGCGCCGGACCTTGGCGCATCGGTGGCGACGACCCTCCTTCTTGGCCTCGCCACCGCAGGGATCAGCGTCGTGATCACCCTGTTCGCGGCGGAGGCGCTTCACCACCTGAAGCGGGCGCGTCGACGGCTGGGAGCTCTCCTGTTCATTCCGCTCCTCCTGCCTCAGATGGCCTTCCTGTTCGGGTGGCAGGTGGTGCTGGTGAGCCTGCGGCTCGACGGGACGCTCGTCGCGGTGTGCTGGAGTCACACCTTGTTCGCGTTGCCTTATGTCTGGGCCACGCTGGCGGAGCAGCGTGCCGCCCTTCACCCGGGCTACCAGATCACCGCGAAACTCCTGGGGGCGAGCGACCTCCGCGTCTGGTGGACGGTCACCGCGCCCTTGCTGCTGCGATCCATTCTGCTCGCGCTGGCCCTGGCGTTTTCCGTCAGCGTGGCCGTCTACCTGCCGACGCTCTTCGCCGGTGGGGGCCGAGTCGCGACCCTGGCCACGGAAGCGGCGGCCTCCATGTCCGCGGGGAACATCCAGTCGGCTGCCGCGAACGGCGCCGCGCAGGCGCTCTTGCCCCTGCTCGCCTTCGCGGGGTCCCTTGGCGCTGCCCACCTCCTGTTTCGTAACCGGCGGGGGGTCCCGCGATGAGCGCACTGGAACTCCGTGACGTGTCGCTGGCCGTGGCCGGCCGTCCGCTCGTAGGCCCCTTGTCCTGCGCCGTGGAGCCTGGAACCATTCTCACCATCAGCGGCCCGAGCGGTGTGGGCAAGTCGAGCCTTCTCGCTTTCCTGTGCGGAGTGTTACCCAGGAGTTTCACCCGGCAAGGCCGCGTCTTTCTCGACGGGAGCGACGTTAGCGCCTGGACGCCACAGGCGCGCCGCATGGGCATCCTGTTCCAGGATGACCTGCTCTTCCCTCACCTGAGCGTAGGCGGAAACCTCGCCTTCGGCCTCCGCGCCCCGCTTGCGCCGCGCCGTGAACGCACGCGGCTCATTGAGGAGGCCCTCGCCTCGATGGACCTGACGGGCTTTAGGGAACGCGACCCGGCGACGCTTTCCGGAGGCCAGCGAGCGCGGGTTTCTTTGTTGCGGGTTCTTCTGTCCCAGCCCCGGGCCTTGCTCCTCGACGAGCCCTTCTCCCACCTGGACCCGGACGCGAGGCAAGGCGCACGCGAGGTGGTCTTCGCCGAGGTGCGGCGACGGCAACTGCCTGCGATACTGGTCACTCACGATCGGGCCGACGCTGAGGCGGCCGGCGGCCCCTCTCTGGAACTGGAACCGCGCGAATAGGAGACAGATGTTCGATGCCTCGATTCAGAGCCTGATCAACGGCCCGCTCAACTGGGCCGGCCATCATCTCTGCCGGTGGGGCGTGCGCGCCAACAGCGTCACTTTGGTTGGAACCGTGACGGCGGTGGCGACCGCTGCTTCGCTCGCCGCCGGCCGCTACACGCTCGCCCTCGCACTCCTGTCCCTGAATCGACTTCTGGATGCTCTGGATGGGGCGGTGGCTCGGGCGTCCGAGCGCACGGATCTCGGCGGCTATCTGGACATCGTCTCGGATTACGTGTTTTACGCGGGGGTGCCGCTTGGCTTCGCGTTTGCCGAGCCACAGACCAATGCGTTACCCGCCGCCGCTCTCCTTGCGAGCTTCCTCCTCACCTGCTGCACCTTCCTGGCCTTTGCCTCACTCGCGGCTCAGCGCAAGCTCGTGATGGAGCCGCGGCGCGAAAAATCGTTCTTCTATTCACGAGGCCTGATGGAAGGCACGGAGACGATCGGATTCTTCGTGGCCATGACCCTGTGGCCGGAACGATTCGCGGACCTTGCCTGGATCTTCTCCGTCCTGTGCGTCATCACGGCGCTCCAGCGTACGTGGATCGCCGCCCGCGGCCTTCGCCCCCAATGACGTCTTCGCGAAGAACCGCATGCCTTCACGTGGAGGAATACCCGGAGTGAGACGGGTAACCCTCGCTCAGGTGTTCGGGGGGGCCGCCCTCGCCATGACCCTTGTCACCCTGGTCGCTCTTAAGACATCCTCCGAGCGCGCCCGGACGGCGGTGATCGCGACCGCCCAAAGGGAACAGGCGGTCTTCGCGCGGCGGATGGCCGCACAGGTGCTCGACGAACTCGGCCGCGCGCCGCGCGTGATCGGAGATGTGGAGCGCGGCATTGCCGCCGGGGCCCTGACCTTTGATGTGGAGCAAAGCGTCGAGCGTGATCTGTTCACGCGCGTCCTGAATGACCCGCATCTGGAAGAGGTCACATTCACCCGTGCGCGCCTCCTCGGCCACGACGACCAGGGCGAGGCCCATCTCGCCCCGGGCGGCCGCTTTCAGGTCACCGTCTATCGGGCCGGCGACGGCGCCATCGTCACGCAAATCGTCAGTGGCGCCGACGACGGGCCCTACGCACTCCGCGTTCGGGACCGGGGAGAGAACCGCAGCCTGGCCGACACGCCGCTCCGCGCAGGCGGGAAAGCCTCGGACCCGACGATGCACCCGACTTTCGCGGTCGCGGCGAGTCGGGAACTGCGCGGGCGCGCCGTATGGAGCGATCTGCACTGGTCGGAACGGGATTCGCGGGAGCCGATCGAGAGAAGACGCGTCGTGGTGAGCGTGCAGAAGGCGTTCGCCGATCCGACGGGCGACTTTCTTGGCGTCGTTCGCGTCGGCCTCGCGACGGGCGAGCTTGACGCGATCGTGCGCGGGCATGACGCCCCGAAGGAGGCCTTCGACGGACACCGCGTGGCCCTCCTTGCGTCCTCGCCCAGCCACGGCCCGCCACATCTGGTTGCCCGACTCGACCCGACCGATCGCGTGGCGGTCGTGGACGACGAGCTCCGCATCGTGAGCGACCATGTGCCGCCGGAGATGCGGGCGCTGATGGGCAGCGCGATGATCGCGGATCTCGATCCCATCCATCCAAACGCCGTGGGCGCTTTGGACGTCGCCGGATCCCGCTGGCTCGCGACCCTCCACGAGGTCGACCTCGGTGAAGGCGGAACGTCGGGATGGATGGTCGCGGTCCTCGCCCCCGAAGCGCGATACACCGCAGACCTGGTTGCCTTTGAACGCATGTTCCTAGCCGCGTTCGGCATCACCATCGCCCTGGTGCTCCTTATCGCCTCCTCCACCCTCTCCGCCCTGCGGCGGGGCCTCGCTCGCATCACGACTTCGACGGCCCGCATGCGCGGCTTCGACTTTGCTCCCGCCGAAAGTCACAGCGCCATTCGGGACCTCGACGAGGTGATGCTGGGCCTCGAGAGAGCGAAGACGGTGGCGCGCGCCATGGGAAAGTACGTCCCCATCGACCTGGTCCGAAGGCTCTACTCCGCCAACGAAGAACCAGAACTTGGAGGCGACCTCCTGGAGGTGTCCCTGATGTTCACGGACATCGAGGGCTTCACCACCCTTGCCGAGAAGCTCTCCCCCGACGAGCTGGCGAGACGCCTCGGCGACTATCTCGCGGCCATGACCACCGCGATCGAATCGAACCACGGGACGATCGACAAGTACATCGGCGATGCGGTCATGGCCCTCTGGAACGTACCCGTTCCCGTGCCTGAGCATGAAGCCCAGTCCTGTCGGGCCGCTCTGGCCTGCATGAAAGCGACGCGCGAGCTCTACGCCTCGCCGGCCTGGGCGGGTCTTCCTCCCATGGTGACCCGGTTCGGTCTGCACGCCGCCGAGGTGATGGTCGGCAACTTCGGCGCGCCGAGCCGGCTCAACTACACCGCCCTGGGCGATGGGGTGAACCTGGCCGCGCGCCTGGAGCCCTTGTGCAAGCAGTACGGCGTCATTGCCCTCGCGAGCGAGTCGATCATGCTGAAGACGCGCGGCGGTTTCGAATTCCGGCTGATCGACCGGGTGGCGGTGAAGGGGAAGACGACCGGCATCGATGTCTACGAGCTGCTCGGCGCGAAAGGCGACGACATCCCGAACCTTGACCACGCTCGACGTTACGAAGAAGCGTTCCGCCACTACCTTGACCGCGACTTCGGCCGGGCCGCCGCCACCCTCGATCCCCAACGCGATCAGGATCGGCCGAGCGCGGTGCTCTTCGCTCGCTGCCGCGACCTGATCGATCACCCGCCGCCTCCGGAGTGGACCGGGATCCACATCGCCGCCTCGAAATAGCGGCCCGGGCGTCATGCGGCCTTCTGCCGGACCAGCTTTACCTGCAGCTCGCACCCGACGGCAAGTGCATAGCGTTTAAGCGTCGCGAGCGAAGGTGCGTGCTTGCCGGCAGATTCCAGCCTGGAGATTGCACTCTTGGTGGTGCCCATGCGCTCAGCAACTGCATCTTGAGTGAGGCCCGCGCGCGAACGTGCCTTGAGCATTTGCCCTGCAACTTGATAGTCAAGTGCGAGCGCTTTGTATGCCGCATCAAAACCCTTCCGAGCACTAGCCTTGGCCAGAAACTCCTTGTGGTTATGTGGAACCGGTTTGTATTTCAATTCAGCCACTTTGCACCTCCTTCCGGCGCTTTCGCGCCAATTTCAATTCACGATCAGGCGTTTGCAGAGACTTCTTGATGAACGTGTGCAACACAACGATGCGTTTGCCAACCATAAAGCAATAGAACGCGCGGCCAACGCCCGATCGGCCGCGAGGCCGCAACTCGAAAAGTCCGTCACCAAAGGCACGAGAGTGCGGAAGGCGAAGACTCGGACCATGTTCGACAAGCAATTCGACTAGCCGCGCGTAGTCCGCAAGCACGTCTACGGGCCAAGCCTCAACTTCTGCTTGTACGCGCTCATGAAAGTATTCGATTTCAAACGCCATGTTAGCAAATACGCTAACTCCCGGAAAGGTCCATCTCGACAGCGGGTTCGGCCGGGCCTTCGCCACCCTCGATCCCCAACGCGATCAGGATCGGGCGAGCGCGGTGCTCTTCGCTCGCTGCCGCGCCCTGATCGATCACCCGCCACCGCCGGAGTTGACCGGGATCCACATCGCCGCCTCGAAATAGCGGCTCGCGAGGGACCTGGATCCCGGAACAAACGGACCCCGGGGCGGCGGAGCAGGCGACGGATCGTGGAGGACGCGGCTTCGTCGCGGAGGGCGGTCCGCCCCGCCGCCCCGAGACTTAAGGTTTTGCGGGCACGGCCTCGATGTCGAGTGAGATCTCGACCTCGTCACCGACCATCACGCCGCCGGCCTCGATGACCTCGTTCCAGGCCATGCGGAAGTCCTTGCGGTTGACCTTCGTCTCGGCATGGAAGCCATAGCGCTGGTTGCCCCACGGGTCCTTCGCCGAGCCCAGGAACTGGGCGTCCAGCACAACTTCCCTGGAGACCCCGTGCATGGACAAAACGCCCCTGATCTTCGCCGCGCTTGCGACACCGGTGATGGAGGTGCTCGTAAACGTAAGGTCGGGGAACGTCTCCACGTCGAAGAAGCGCTTGCTGCGAAGGTCCTCGTCGCGCCCTTCGACGTTAGTGTCGATGCTGGCCGCCTTGATGGTGACGACCACTTTCGACGCGCCTAGATCATCGGCGTCCATGTAAATGGCGCCTTCGAACTTACGGAACTGCCCGTTCACTTTGGTGAACAGATGACGGACCTTGAACGTCACGGCGGAGTGCTCGGCGTCGATGGTGAGCTTGGTGAGCTTGGTAACCTGTGCCTGCGCCGGCGCGGCCAGCGCCGCGACGATCAGGGCGAGGGCGAGAAAGCCCCGCGGCGGAGACGTGAAGAGGTTCATTAGCCCTTCTTCTCCGTCTTGGCGGGAGCGGCCTTGGGCTCGTCGGGAGTCAGGCGACCGCCGTCGAGACGGAGGCAGGTGTCCTTATCCATGTCGATGTAGCCCTGACGCTTGCAGGTGTTCTGGTTCGCGCACGAATGGCCGGGGCCGCCGCAGTCGCCCGTCTGCTTGCATTTGTTGACTCCGTAGCAGTGAGTGGGCTCCGCCGCTTTCTTGGCACCCTGGTCCTGCGCGGCGACGGGTAGCGCCATCACGGCGGCGAGAGAGGTGATGAGAAGACGGCGAGTGTCGGATGTGGTCATGGTTATTCCTTGTCTGATTTGAGTTGGTTTGATTTGATTACGGCGTTTGGTGAGCTGCGGCCGCCAGAAGTTGTTCGGCGACCCAGTTGCGGAAAAGAACGGAGAGACGCGAGGCCGCGACTTCGGGCCGGGCGCTCAGTTGAGTGAGGGTGATCCCGGGGATCACAGCCTCGAGGAGCGAGGCCTCTTCGGAATTGAGAGACCGCCGCACCACCTGCGCGCTCTCGCGGTGGACCAGGGCGATGAGCGGTCGGTCGCGGAGCTCAATCGAAAGACCCTGGTCCGGAACGTCCCGAGAGTCGTGGAGGTCGAACAGGGGCCAGTCGGAACGGACCACCCGAACGCTTGGATGCAGGGTGAGCGGGAGTTCGGCCACCGCCTCGGGTGAGAGTGATGTGACCGCCTCCCAGGTGAGGGGCGGCAGGTCCGCGGCCACGAAGGCCTCGGCGAGCGCCCATTCGAACCGGGCGAGGTCTCGGAGGAAAGGAAGACCCTCCGAAAGCGGGTCGGTTTCGAGAAAGCGCGGGAGTGAGCGGCCGATCTGGCCGAGATCATAGGACTGCGAGGGTCGGGCCTGCACGTAGCGCCGGACCAGGGAACCGAACGGACCTTCGCCCAGAATCCGGCGGGTGGCCGGGTAGTCGTTCTCGATCGCTTCGACAAAGCGGGCGAGGTAGCCGGAGGTGTAGATGTGCCATCGGTCCTCAATCGAACCCGAGGGCGGCGAAAGGACCAGGCTCTCAAGCTGCCCAGGAGAGAGCGCTGCGCCGATGAGGTGAGAGATGACCGTCGACTGAAAAGGAGCGAGTCTCATCGGAGTCAGGCCGCCGCCTTCAGATTGCCCATCAGGCGCTGCGCACGCGTCGCTTCCTGATGGAGGGCCAGGAACTCTGGAACGTTCACGTCTCTTTCGATCAACGTCGGCACCGGACCGAAAAGCGCCAAGGCCTCCTGGTAGAGCGCCCATACGGGTTCACAAATCGCCTGGTCGTGCGTGTCCACCACCACGTGTCCGTTGTCTTCGTGGCCGGCCAGGTGCATCTGGCGGATTCGATCCGCGGGCAGCGCGTTCAGGAAGCGCCGGGGATCGAAGCCATGGTTGCGGGCGTTCACGTAGACGTTGTTCACGTCCAGCAGGATGTGGCAGTCCGCCTTCTCGGCCACCGCGGCGAGGAACTCCCACTCCTCCATTTCCTGATCGCGGAGCCGAACGTAGGAGGAGACGTTTTCGATGAGGATGCGCCGCCTCAGGACCTCCTGCACTCGGGCGATGTTGGTCGCGGCGTTTTCGACGGCCTCGGCGGTGTGCGGAAGCGGGAGCAGGTCATGGGAATTGTGACCACCGTAACGGGTCCAGCACAGATGGTCGGACACGATCGAAGGCTCCACCCAGTCGGCCAGCGACTTCAGCAGGCGCAGGTGCGTCTCATCGACCGGCTCGGCCGAGCCGAGCGAGAGGGAGACCCCATGAAGCGCCACCGCGTAGTCGCGCCGGACGCTCTCGAGGACCTTCTGGGGGCGTCCGCCTCCGGTCATGAAGTTCTCCGAGATCACTTCGAACCACGGAACCTGGGGCTTCGCGTCCAGCACGTGCTGGAAGTGTTCGCGCCTCAGACCGATGCCGCAACCCGTGACTTGATCCACGAGTAGAGCGTAGGGGGCGCGGCGAAACGTTTCTGTCTAGTAGCTCACAGATTCGCAGGTTGCCGGGGAGCGAGCCGCCGGCCGTCACTTTATGAGTTCAGTGTCGGGGAACTGCGTTGTCCCAGCCACGCGCGAGTGCGGCCAAGGCGCGTCGCGATTCACCCTGTTCAGATGGGCTTTGCCTGCCTACACGGGATCAAAGGTCCGGGCGATGCGTTCGATGACATTCCGCAGGGCATGGTCTCGCTGCGCCCATTTGAGATCCTGGCCGATACCGAACCCTCGAAACCGCGGTCGAACGGGCAGCATGTCTGAATGCCAGTCAACCTCGTCGTGAACGTAGGCCGGAAAAGCGCAATCGAACCCGCCCATGGTCCGTCGGCGGATTCCGCGACCAGGACCGAGACTACTAAAGGAGGCGCTCCTCCCCGCATACCAATTAGCGGTTTGCGTCTGCTTTCTGGTGCATGGTAGAAGCTCATTTATATGCGCACCACACTTGACCTCCCAGAGCCACTTCTGCTCGAGGCCCAGCAGGTGCTGGGCTTCAAGTCGAAGACCGACACCGTCGTTCAATCCCTGCGCGAGCTGGTTCGCCGAAATCGTGTGGATCAGTTAAGGGCATCGCTGGGTACGATCCAGCTCGACATCGACATCCCCAGGTCGCGCCGCCGGCCCAAGCGTTGATTGCCGTCGACACGTCGGTCTGGGTGTCAGCGCTCCGGGCAAAAGCCTCCGCTGAGGCCACGCTCCTGGACCGACTGCTCGATCAGGATCTGGTTATCCTGCCGATTCCCGTGAAGGTCGAGCTGCTTTCCGGATCGTCGAAGCAGACGCGGCCCAGACTGTCGAAACTGCTCTCCGCCCTCCCGGTCCTCGAACCTGACGCCGCCACCTGGCGATTGGTCCTCAAATGGACCGAAGAGTCGAGTGCCAAGTCTCATCGCTTTGGCTTTGGCGATCTGCTCATCGGCGCGATTGCTGAGCAGGCAGGCGCCAGGCTGTGGTCGCTCGACAGCGATTTCGTAAGGATGGAGCGACTCGGGTTCTTGAAAACCTATCAGCCCTGAGCCTCTCGTTCCGCCTCTGCGCCATCCCGAAGGGGCGGCCGTGCGGGCGGGGGCCCGGAACGCAACGACGCCTCCGGCTACGCTAAAGGAACCGCCAACCTGGCTTGAGGGGGGAGATCTGCGAAGCGGTGTCCATGGCGCCCAAAAACCAGTTTCCTCGTTCCTCGTGACGTGTGACTGGTTCACAGATCTCATGGGATCAAGCGGCCTAGTCTTCCCGGTGCGCCACTTATGGCGAGTGCACAGGAATCCTGGGGACCCGGATGAACAGCGAATACAAGATAACCCTCACTCCCAAGAGCCTCGATGACGCCGACCCGAAGGCCCTAGGGTTGGCGCCACTGCTCGCGGACGTCTGTGAAGGTCTGTACGCAAGCAAGTGCGCGCCATGCGAAGAGCTCGCCAACTGGCTCATCGAGCGGGAGGCGAAGGCCGCACGCGAGGCTTGCGCCGCCGCTCTCAACCCTGTGTGCCAACATGGCTGAGACACCGCCCGTCGTTCTAATTAAGCAGCAAGACAGGGCGTAGAAAGACATGTTC
>ENA-ORBV01005972-ORBV01005972.1-microbial-mat-metagenome-genome-assembly--contig:-NODE-5972-length-21836-cov-6.798152_pt1 | contig 21836 bp, 17 predicted proteins | sample MGYA00237777_ERZ505514 | MGnify/ENA primary metagenome ERZ505514 (study PRJEB26160, sample SAMN06269048) | microbial mat metagenome | isolation source: Oligotrophic lake microbial mat | place... | reverse complement strand
CAGCAGCATCGTCGGCAGCGGGGGTTGCTTCCACGACAATTTCCGTACTGTCATCCATTTTGAGCATCTTTTCGTCATCGTTGTTGATATTTTCGGTCGTCGTAACAACTTCCCGTTCCACGATGGCTGCCACCATCAAAGGCTCTACAAGTGGGTCTTGGGTTTTCTCGTCCTCCATTTTCGCGACGTAAAATTTGTACTTTTCTATCGTTCTTCAACAAACTGTTTTACTGCAGCTGCTAGCTACCTACTAATTGTGGGGCTATCTTTTAGACAACGAAAAGTTCTTTTTTAATTTGACAACGAAGAAGTTCGTTTTGACACGGCGGTTGTTTGGTCAAAAGAATGATGCATCAATCGAACGAAACTTTCGGCTGCGGGGTGAAGTCCGGGGCACGAATGAAGCACGATTTGATTTCGTTGGGCGCACATCAGCTCCAGATTAGTCAAACAAAGGATCCTGCTCCACTGACTGGTATTGTACCTCCTTAACGCCAATCGGTAACCCTTGTCATATTTTACTAGGGTTAGGGAACCCTTGTCAAATATGACGAGGGTTAAGCTATTTTTTAAACTACAGCTTCGATCAAGCTATCTGTTTATCTTTAGCTTTCCTGCATTGAGACGACACTCTAGTTGAGTAGCAGCAGCAGAAGACACCCGCTGGTGGCAGTGATGAGCTAGCTAATGCGAACGAGATAGGATGAAAGTCAGTGACCCATGAGGGGTCAAAACATTTGGAATTTCATCGAAGAATAACTACCGGCCATGGAGGGGTCCGCCGCTGTTTCCCAGAGCCAGTCTGGCAATGATGCAGAGCATGATGCCTTCCTTGATCCTGTCAGGGAGATGATTGACTTCTCACAAATGACAGTTGAGCCCATTAGCATAGCTGCAATGGCAGCTTTAGCTGCAGATGAGAATGTGACTGAAAGCACGACTGGCACCATTGCACCTACAGCACCACCACAGCGTCCAAAGAAGTCTAGAGCTAAAGTTTCAATGGCACACAAGTGCTTGCTGGGTGACAAAGATCTGTTTGTCGATTCCAACTATGCGGATAGGTACACAGGTCCGGACAATCTAATTTTGGAAGGGAAGATTGTGAAGTGTCCGAATGAGAAAACAAATGGGTCTTGTTACAAAGTTGATTGGTTGATGAATCTTCCAAACACAGTTGACCCAGGTTGTTTGCGGCACTGGTACCACAAGGATTTGATGACACCACGCTTGAGAGAGGCAATTGCAGCGTACGATAATTTACATGGTGGTCAGCCCAACAAGCAAAAAAGAAAAAGACCCCCCGGCACTGGCAAACAGGCTGCAGCCACTCCCCCAGATGAGGGTCGTTGGCGCTCGCGAAGCACTGTCAAAACAGCAGCATCTGCTGCATCCGTGACGACAATTGGTGGCCACTCGGCCGGTTCAACCATTAGCAGTCTCAGTAGAAGTCGCAGCAATGCAACCAGCACCACCCACACCAGTGTGAATCACAATGACTGCTCGCCCCAAGCCGATGACCAACCCACTACTAGACGAACACGATCAACCACCATGACCCATCCAACGATGACTGTTGAATCTGACAGTGATGAAGGATCTGAAATGAACGAGTATGAGAATGCATACAGTTATGCCAGTGACGATCCAGAACTCCTTACTTGGGGTCCCGATGATGAATCAAGCAGTGATGAGGAGTGTCGGCCCAATGGTCTTCCACGCGTCAGGATGTCACAGTTGCTGGACAACATTGAATGGAAATTCAATGCCGTTGAAGGGAACGACCCAGCAATAAAGGACGATGATTACTATGAGTACGAAGGCACGGCTTCTCTCAAACCTGGCATAGCAGAGTCATTTGGCGATCCCTTTGAAGCCCTGATGACCAGTGGCTTGACCTATGAATTCATGGCTCGGCTTGCCGCCAACTCGAATGACTACTACCACAAAGACATCAAGCCCGACCTAGGACAGAACAAGTACCATCAGCACGAGTGGAGGGACATTACCACCCAAGAGATGTACAGATTTTTTGGTATCATGCTAAAGATCTCACTCCAGCCAGTGGACGGTGGTGGATATCCAGCCTACTTCCGAACCACAAACAAAGAACTAAGTACCGGATATGGCTCAAGAGCGAAGAAGTTGATGGTCTTGAACACGACCGGCTTTGCTTCTAACACCATGTCGTTAAAGAGGTTCAAACAAATAAGGGGTGCATTTCACCCTGAGCACAAGCGAGTTGCAAATTCTGGTGACAAGTGCTACCAGTTACGAGCGGCGTTGAATCAAGTGAATGCTGCCGCCTTTGCATGCTTTGATCCAGGAAAAAACTTAACATTTGACGAGGGAGGTGTCGCTTGTAGGTCTCGCTTGTGCCCTGTTCGACAGTACAACAAGGATAAGCCAGATAAGTATCGAGTCGATTTCTTTGTCTTGGCTGACGCGGCAACATATGCAGTGCTTCATGTTGATGTTTATCAAGGCAAAAACCCTCGTGACATCAACATTCACGAGGCTGCCAAAGGACTTCCGACCACGCAGAAGGCTGTTGTTAATGCCATTATGCAAACTCATTTGCATACTGAAACACGAGCAGGATATCGGCACTTATCACTCGACAATCGATACCAATGTCCGGAATTGGCCTTTTTTCTCAGAGAACGTTGTCGACTGTACTCAACTGGCACCTGTAGGAGAAAAAGGAAAGGCTGGGATAAAAGCATGATGAATCTGACTAAAGAAGAAACACCAAACAAGGCCGAACTAGCCAAAGGAATGATTGGTGGCTCCCGTGGTCAGTACAAGCTTGCGTACGACTCCATCAACAATGTACTTATGTGCCAGTGGCGAGATTCAAAGGTGGTGAACTGTGTGTCAACCCTCATTACCACCACGATCGATGAAGTTACGCGACGTCGGGGACCAGTTGCCTCCGTGTTGGAGTGTCCAAGAATACTGGTAAAGTATCAACAGACCATGTTTGGAGTCGACAAGGGTGATCAGATGAGGCTTCACGGAGGAGGCTTTGCCAGAAAAGCTCACTTCCAAAAGTGGTACAAGCGTTCCTTTATGGCAATCATGGACTTCATGTTGTTAAATAGCCTCATCAAGTGGAACATGTCTGCAACGCAGGCAGACCTTCATCGAGCAAAGTTTTCAAGGCATGACTTCTACACTTGGATTGCGGAGGCGCTGCTGCAATACGAGGACCCTGCTAGGCGTCAGTACCGTAACCCGCTGTCACCAAATATCGTACGGGACGCGGCTGAAAGAAAGTCAAACAACCCCTCTCACACACCTGGACCGGCTGGCAAACGTTCGTGCTGTCAAGTCTGCCGGTTAGAAGCCAATATTTCGAACTCGAAAGAAATGAAAAAACTGTCAAAACAAAACTGTGTGGCGTGCATGGATCCATCCTGCAGGATTGTAGCCCACAATCATGTCCCCGACTCAATGAAACTACATGAATTGATTGGTCCTGGGCAAACCTGCTATGACATTGCTCGCAGCGAACAGGGCTTGCGAATATGGGAGCCAGACACAAGGGGCCTAAAAACTGTACCGTGCAAAGTGAAGACAGCTCATCCGATTGTTCAGGCTGTACGAGCTCACTATGGATTGAATCCTACAAAGGTTAGAAAAAACACGGATAACATCAGCAATAATTCCTAGTAATTACTCATCACAGCACCACTCCTTGAACATTAGTGTAACTACGTTGTTGCTTCCTTGAATCCAGTGCGAACCTCATCTTTCTCCACAAAGTTCTTGTCGACAAAGGACTGAACGCAGACGGGAAGCACAACTCGGATGCCCTTTCCTTTATGCCCAAGACGACGGGCGCACATCCTGTAGAGAGCATAACGATAGTTTCGCAATGGGACATGAAGCCCTTTACTCAGTTCTTCATTCAAACTATCAACGATCCACTCTCCCTCTGCCCTAGCTTCTTTGTTCTCGACGATGCATGGAGCGAGATGACACCATTTGCAGACAGGAACATCAGCTGGCATCTTTTTAGGAGTAGGTTCCTCTCCTACGAACTGCTCGATGTCAAATCCAGCAGGCTCCACAAACTCAGATCCCTTTTTTGGAGAAGGAGTCTTGTCTCCCTCACTGTCACAGAAGGAACAGGGGCTAGCATCAGTGCCTTGACAACCAATGTTGTAGTGCTTGACATTTCCATCCGAGTAATAGGAAGCATCGTCGAACATTGCAAAAACATTCCTATTCGCACACTGGGGGCATAGCAAAACATCCTGAGCATCCAATGGTGTGTATGCTTTGGGCTTTTTTGTGCAGCGGGGCTCCTTGACGTTCTCTTTATCTTTATCAATGTCGACCACAATGTCATCCATATTCTTGGGAAGCCCTTTCGTCTTTCCGTCAGCCATGGCATCAACATAATCATCAGCAAATACTGCCGTGCCTTTCGCAATCTTGGTCATGGCGCTGTCAAAGAATCCATCCTCAGAAGCTTCGTCATCGACATACAATGTCCTTTTGATGCCGGCTAATTTCGATTGAGCAGGCGCCATCTTCAACGTTTTCAGCGAGACTTCTGGGAGCCTTTACTAACGATCGATGTGCGCATTATGAGACCACTGCAACTGTTTCGCAAGTAGAATCAATCATCGCATCCATGTTTGGAGCATTGGAAGCATTGGCATTGGATGCATTGGATGCAGCACCTCTGCAAAGCTAACTGTTGTAATGGACACACCTATGGCTGCAACAGAAAAGGTAGCATTCTCGATAATGGGTATTAGTGTTAACTGACGCTGAGATAAGCGCATAGAAATGGATAACCCTTGCACTTGAACAAGGGTTGAGGATTAACCCTTGTCTTTTGCGACCAGGGTTAAGTCCTAACAAGACTCGTTTTTGTTTGGCGTTAAATAGAAACATTTAACTAGCTAGACCTTAATCAGCTTGATGCTACTTATTGTCAATGATGGCTGGGGACAGAGTTATGAAGTGCAAAACGGGTTGGGAACACAGAAACCATCATAATTAAGTTGTGGGGGAAACACAAAGAGCCGCCGCACGCGAAGAAAGGAGTTAAGCAGTAAATGCCGGCATCGTGTCAGTTTTCCCACTCTCTCTTAATAGAGTGTACTAGCTAGCTAGTAATTGAATAAACAAAGCTCTCGATCTTCCAGGCTTTTGGCGAAAGCGAATTGAAAGAATACATCGTTCCGGGCTGTGCCAGATCGCATAGTGGAAATTGGTTCTGTCTTCTGTAGCATTGCTACGGCAGCATGATGAGTGGAGCAGCTAGCACATGTAACGTGCCGCAGCGCCCCTCCTCTCGTGCTTCTTCATCAAAACGCCACAGCCACTATAATAGGAGCAAGGATGGGACATATGCAGGAAGGAGTCTAATGAACTTGGCCCTGTTGGACCCCCCCCGTTGGGGGTGGCCGGCGCTGGGTGCCGTGACAGATCTTTTGACTCCTCATGAGGTACGTGCGTTGCTAACTGCATTTACTGGTCGTTGTCACAGGGTGCTCTTGTGTCTGACACAGTTGGTGCTTTCTTCAAATTTCACTGCCCACAGCGCGCTCGACGAAAGGAAAGCAAACGAGCCTGTTTGAGAGCCAAGAAAAAGAAGCGAGAAAAATCTTGCCATGCGGGGAAAGCAAAAACTGTTTCTGATTCGATGTCACTGCCACGGCCACACGCAATATCTATTGCATCCACAAGAGTTCAAGTTAGAGAGAAGGACGGGGCTGTCTATACCCATGCAATGGCCGCCCCTTCCGGGTCTGGTGGCGAGGAAGCAATTTTAGAAGGAGCTAGCGCATGTACCGAAGCAACAATCGCCGTTACTCTGTCCCCAAGATTGCGAAGATCAGAAACGAAACAGTCTGATGGCAGAGTTTCAAAGAAAAAAGAACCTTATTTCAATCAAGACAATGCAAGTGTAGCGGAAAGCAAGTACAACCCAGACCAATCGAATGTAGAATCCCAAAAAATGCAGCACCCTGCGAATCCGCCGGATGCATCTCCACTTCCCAAAGATCTTGACCTGTCAAAACTAGAAAAAGTTAGTGACGTGCGCGATGCGCAAATGCCACCGGCAGGCACTAGTATTCCGGAAGATGTAAAATCGTCAGAGGACATACACAATTTAGAAAAAAAGAATATACACGATAGCGAAAAGCTTTCGGCCATAGGCTCAAAATCGAAAACAATATCTGTTGTGGCTGTGGTTGAGCCAGTCGACGCGAACGCAAATATGGGCTTCCCGAATCAATCAGAAAAAATTCCTGATTGTGGAGAGAATGCTGAACCGAACAGTGTCGGCAACAAGGACATGCTTGACTTGAAGGAGCCAACTGCAACATCTAAGGTAGCAGGAGAGAAGCCAAATGAGGCGACAAATTCTTCAAGGGAAGGAGCATCGACAACAAGTATTGAGGAGGAGGCACTCGTAGCCAAAAAATCTGTACAGCTGTCACAGCAACAAGCAGAAGTTCAACCAGCAGGAGAGACGAATAGCACCGCAGGTGAAAGACGATGTCTAGATCATGGACTTTTTCTACCGGAAAGGGATCCTACTCAAAACGTCGTCAAAACGGCAGCCCTACGAGCTCAAGACGGAAGTCTAGATATTTATGCTTATCACAGAGGAATCGAAGGATTGGAACCAAGGGATCAAACTACGGGAGAATTGGCATGCGATGTCGAAGAAAGCGATACAAATTTCAAACGAGATGAACCTAAAATGACACTCCAAGTCAACATTTCGTTTCCTCTCACTGGTGACAATGACAGTGCGACAGTGAACTCACGCATGTTTGAAGATACCATTTATTGGAATCTCGGTGACCCAGAAACACAAATACCTATGGTATTTGCTGCCGCAACTTCAGAAAGTTTTGGTCTATCATTTGGTCAAACTGTGGATCTTGCTATGAGGATTCAAGAGCAAATTGATCGTCATGTACGGGATCATTGTGGTTATGCCGTACCAGTGGCCATGACGGATGGTTCCGGAATGGAACGCACCCAACAACCACAAGCAACCGTTCCCTGGCTTTATGGCGACACATCGCAAAATAGTTTTATGGGTCCCGGCAGATTTCGATCACTCGCCGCTTTGCCGAGTACCAAACCCAAGTCGTGGAAAAGCAGCGCCAACAGAGCGCTTCCGGCGTGGTCACAAGGAGGAACAAGTAGTCGAAGGGGGTCTCAATCGGACGCCAGCGCTTTCGGTGGTGGTAGTAGTAGCCGTGGACCGCCAGGGGTCGAGTATAATGAAGCTGTTGAAGAAATTTATATCCAAGAGGTTCTGAAACGCATGACCGAATGCTCCCGTGCAGATTTAGTTAGAAAGGCTGCCGAATCAGGTCGTCCGCCGGGCTTCGTGGAATTGAAAGAGAATTGGGTCTGTCATATTTGTCACAAGGTAGTTCGTTAATTCCATGTACTATGTGTTGCACAACAGGGTAGTCTTGTACCTGACACATTGATTGTGTGCTTTCTTGAAATTCCACTACAAAACAGCGGGCCGCTGTTGGAGGCCAATTCAGTTGTGGAAAGAATTCCCATTCCTATTGTGCGAGCCACCTGAGGGTACGTGTCGGTTCTTGTTGACTTTTATTCTGTTGACCCAGACACGGATCTCATGACCGTGTCATTTCGCCTCATACAGCAACGACTCAGCTTGCCCGTGACAAGTCATTCCGACGATGTCACCTTTGACCACTGTCCAATTTGTGCGGTTACTTGTAAATGTTCCAAGTGCATTCGCAGGCTGAATGCCTTGGGAGTTGAACTGAAACGACTCAGTGAAGAGCAGGAAGTGCCCCCCGGAAGAGCTAGCTTTGAGAGTATTTTCACATGTTACATGAAGCCTTCAACCGCCGCCCGAATTTTCAAGGGCGCCGTGACTGCCAAGAGACGGTTCTCGAATGAATCCTCCGCAACAGAAATGACTAGAGATGTTCCCGAATCTGAACCAAAGAAAAAGAAACAAAAAGGTGTGCCCAAGAAGGGCAGGAAAGGTCGCTCGACCTTATTGCCGGCGGTGCCGAAGACTCCTGCGTCTGAATTTCCTGGTGAATTCCGAGGGAACATGAATCTGGAGCCTGGTACGTCAACTGACTACCTGACCGTTTACACGCCCGAAGGCTTGTATGTTAAAGATCCGAGCGAAATGCCGGCAGCAGTGAATAAGCGAACAAGAAAGCCGGACGATATTATCGAGGATGGAAACTTCTCGCTTTGTTCAATATGTTCAAGAGCTGGAGAACTCGTTTGCTGTGACTTTTGTCCTAGGGCTTTCCATGCCAACTGCCTCGAAACGGACGCTAGCTCTGATGAAAGCAACTGGCAATGCTTGGTGTGCCGAGCAGAGAGAGAAGGTCTGGCGGAGTATGAGCTAACGGGCACAACTTCGCAAGCGGCAATCTGCAGCGCTTATTGCGATCTTAGATCGCCATATGATGATGACTTGACGGAATTAGCTTTATTAAGCAAAATCCACGAAATGATCGGAAAGCTAATGGAATCGGACTTTGGTTTTCTATTTGCGGAACCAGTGGACAGCAAAGCAAATCCTGATTATCCGAATATGATCAGGAAACCAATGGACCTAGGAACCATTGGCAGTAAGCTGGTCAATGGAGGGTACAAGGAGTGCTTCGAGGCAAACAAATCTTGGTCCGATATTCATTTGGCGTTGTTGAAAGACATTGAACTGGTTTGGCACAACTGTTTTACTTTTAATGTCGAAGGCAGCGCAGTTTATCGGAGTGCTCAAGTCCTCCGGCGGCTTATGCTCGGCATGAAATCCCGAAGCCTCGACAAGGATTTACACCCTGACGTGAAGAAAGGGATTGGTGCTTTCGTTAGGGATTGCGAGCATGACCGAGGCATGATGGCTGCTCAGATTGATATGAGACCCCTGCCAAAGCATAGAATCTTTATCAAAAGCCAGAATACCGGACCGTGTCGCAGGATGGCGGTATATGATCAAGATACTGGAATGGTCGTCAAGCATTACTCGACTATCAAGTCGGCAATAGTTGCCGCTGAGTTTCTAGCTAGCCGTGGCCACGAGAGCGAGCTAAAAACAGTGTCGGACAACACAGTTAGACTTTTTTTTGGCCGCAGCGCTCAAGATCCATCTGCAACGCTTTTTGGATACCGCTGGCTAGAATTTGAGAAGCTTCGTGAGGGAAAAGTGGTGTTCGCTCCCTTGCCAACGAATTCTCTGCCCAAGCCCAAGGTCTTTGCAATGGTCGACGGCGAATCGACTTACATATTTTTCTCAATCAAGGAAGTTCTCTCGTTCTCCGGTCTTCCCAAGGACTGTCCTCGAGATGATTTGCAGCAGGCGTTGGAGGGGCTATCTGAGGGCGGAGACGGTTCAACTGTATCGGGCATAGAATGGCGTTTACTGAGATCAATACAATGCGAGGAATCAGAATCCACTGCAAGGTCAGTATCGGTGGCGCCGTTTTGGGCAGCTGGCGGGGAACAGGGACAGCAACAGAAGTATGTCTACCTGCCTGAGAGCGTCAATATCGTCAAAGAGGACGTCATCTTACGACGTGTCGTCGCAGGCTTCACGTCCTTCGACGCAGCTTATGCAGATTGGGTAATGAGTTGCAAGAGCTGTTCCACTATACCCCGCGAGGAGACATGCCAATCGAGGTTCCACACTTACTATCTTGACGGAGATCGAAATATTGATGGAGTGATGTGGAAGACGATTGAGAAAGCTCTACCAAAAGATGTCGCCAGTGATGAAGTAAGCCACCATGAGGGTACCGCTACTTTGTCAGATAACTGGTGCGGAGATCCAGCTCCCACAGAGGTCCTGCGACAGAAGATTCCGCCAGAAGTTGAAACAAATGGGATTGACACATCCTACTAGCTAGCATGCCACTTTACACAGTCAAGCCTTTTTATCAGTATTGCTGTAGTCTGTGACATTGTGAGGAAATTTGCGGGTCAGCCTGCTCCCACGCCTGCAAGGTTTGCCTCCTGATCCATTCGAATTCAAACAATGGATCGGCCTTTGAAGGACAATGATGATTGTTTTGTGGTTTGAGACTAAGTTTGCTTTCAAAATAGATAACTTATCTAACATTCAGTTTTAAGTAAAGTTTCTGCTAAATCTCACAGTAGTCTAACTAGCTAGCCCAGGAGATCCCGAGTGTACTTTCCAATGCACGTGTAGTACTTATTCTCGTCACATGAAATATTAAACTAAATATCTTTCAAACAAGAGTGGACATACCTAGGACTCAAGATGATTCCATGTGCTTGATCAGGTCCAACACACGGGCGCTGTATCCAGCCTCATTGTCATACCATGAAACAAGCTTCACAAACTCATCAGTCAGAGCAAGCCCAGCCTTCTCATCGAAGATGGAGGAACGAGCATCACTAATGAAGTCAGAAGACACAACATCTTTGTTTTGGTAACCAAGGACTCCTTTCATGGGTCCTTCTGATGCTGCCTTGATGGCAGCACAGATGGTCTCATACGACGCACCCTTTTCTAGGCGGCATGTCAAATCAACAACAGAGACATTTACTGTGGGGACACGGAATGACATTCCTGTGAGCTTTCCATTTAACTCAGGAATAACCTTGCCCACAGCCTTGGCAGCACCTGTGGAAGAGGGGATGATGTTGTAGCAAGCGGCACGTCCTCCTCTCCAGTCCTTCTGGGAAGGTCCATCCACCGTTTGTTGCGTAGCTGTGACAGCATGCACAGTGGTCATCAAACCCTCCTTCAAGCCAAATTCATCATTAATTACCTTGGCAAGAGGGGCGAGGCAATTTGTTGTACAGGAAGCATTGGAGACAACATACATGGAAGAATCATACTTTTCTTGGTTGACACCCATCACAAACATAGGGGCATCTGCCGATGGTGCAGAAATGACAACCTTCTTGGCTCCGCCTTTCATGTGCTTGGAGGCTTTTTCAACGGATGTGAAAACTCCAGTTGACTCAATAACATAGTCAGCTCCAGCATCTCCCCACTTGATATTGGAGGGGTCCATCTCACCAAACACAGAAAGTGGCTTGCCATCAATACTGAGGCTCTTTTCATCCAACCTCCTGACGGAGCCTGGGTACTTGCCATGGGTCGTGTCAAATTCCATCATGTATTCCATGTATTCCACCGGAATGAAAGGGTCGTTCACGGCAACGATATTCACCATTGGATCATCCTTGGCGGCACGCATAACAAGTCGCCCGATTCGTCCAAAGCCATTGATACCTGCACATTAAGAGACAATCAAAATTGAAGAAGCTTTAACAAAATCATGTCTTTTGTGGAAAGCAAGAACACGCTAGATTACTAACCAATGTTTACTGGTTTCAAACTCTTGGTGAAGCCTTGGCAGTTAATAATATCCGCAAATTCAGGCTTGAGCGAAGCCCCTCCAACCAAGAAGCCTAAAGTATGGAAGCAACGAAAAATACAGTTAGATTCGTTGTGAAACTTATAATGTCAGAAGCAAACATGCCTCTCTCTACATGCACTAGACACGCATGAGATACTTGCTTTGGTCTTACCATCAATATCTTCTTTTTGGGAAAGACCAGGAGCAGTTGCTCCACTTGCACTTCCTCCATATAGAATGCGAGTCCCCGAAGCGACGTCTGCGCCCGCTAGCTGTCCGAGGTATTTACGAATGGCAGCATGGGTCTCTTGAGCTTGTTCGGGGGTGGCGGTCAAACCTGTACCAATGGCCCAGATAGGCTCGTACGCAATGACAACTTTTTTCCAGTCTTCCTTGGAAAACGCTTCGACGTACGCCTTAATTTGCGGGAAGACAAATTCGTTGGTAGTTCCAGCTTCGCGAGCTTCTAGCGGCTCACCACAGCAGGCAATGACGGATAAACCTCTGCCCAAAGCATACTTGGCCTTCGCAGCAGCTTCTTGGTCGCTCTCGCCTTTGCCACGACGCTCTGAGTGCCCAATGATAACCCAGGAAACTCCCATGTCTGTTAACATATCCGCACTGGTTTCTCCAGTGAAGGCTCCATTCCCTTGTGTCCAGCAATCTTGGGCTCCGACAGAAACATCGGTGCGAAGGCCTTCCTTGACTCCCTGCAAATGGACCTGAGACGGGCAGACAACAACTTCGGTGTCTTGGGTCAGAGTACACTGATTCAACATCGAAATGAGCTCCTTGGTCCTGGAAACAGAACCGTTACACTTCCAGTTCCCCCCAACAAAAAACTTGCGGGTCTCCGCCCTGGGAGAAGCGTGAAAGCCTCGGGAAGTGAGCTTAGAAATGGAAGCAGCAACAGATCTGGAGGAGAACAACATTGTAATTTCTGGTTTTTGAATCAAGACCGTAAAAAAATATGTTTTTTGCGATGAGAAAGAAACAAGTCACCCGCCAGGCATTTCAGAGCGGCTTCGTTCGATTGACATTCCCCACGCACTGATTCATTCAGGATTTACAACATCACAGCAGGTACTGGTACGTCATACTGTAGTACGGTAAAATGACGTTTGCGCTGCTCATATGATTGCATTGTAGTCTATTAGTAGGTAGGTAGCTAGCTAGCTAGCTAGCTAGCTAGCTAATAGTAGACTAATTGTATGTACCTGGTACCACAATCAAATACACTGTATGAAATGACGTTCTGACGTTGCGCGCACGTTTTCAAGAGTACGCAGGGTCCACTTTCCGTACGTACTGTCTTTGGGTACTCTACTCAGGCCAGCGTAGGGGGTGGTACTAACTGGATGCCACTGATGTGGGCGGCACAGCCGCCTCCAGGAATCCCCTTCTCATTCACTTGTCTATTTTCTACTGGCAATTGCACTAGGTGATTGGTTGGTGGTTTCAGGCTTTACTAAGGCTTGGGCTCCAGCGCCATTTCCACCGTCCGCCGTTCGTGCCAGAGGTAGTAGGGTTGGGAATAGAATGAGGGTGGGTTCAGTGGTGATGTCGGGGTCGTGTGCGGCCACGGCTGAGGTAGCGTTGTGTGTGTTTTTGTTTTTTTTTGTTGATAAAGTAGATTGTGTTATTATAGATTGTCGTCGATTGTGAGTAGATTGTTAAGTGGATGTGGAAGGGCACCACCGGTGGAGGGTGGTGTGTTGTAGATGTCAGTTAGTTGTCATCGACGATGGGGACCGTGTCGGTAGAGTGGAAGGAATGTTGGCCATGGTTGAACATGATTCTGGCGAGTTTCTTCATGACCGGTTCGGCCTGTGCGTGGAGGTATCGGAGCATGGCGTCGGAGTGCCAGCGCCCGAAGAGTTGGATGACATCGGTGTCGATGTTGCCGCACAATAAAGCCATAGCGCCGCCGGCCCGAAGCGATCGGGCAGAAAGCTCGGAGGGGTCGATTCCTGTGGCGTGTCGGAGGGCGTTGGCAGAGCTGCGAATGCGTTCTGTGACGTCGGTGGGTGTGACTGGTGTCAATTTGTTGCGGTGGTAGTAGGACGCCAAAGGTTTGGACGCGGCAGTGTTGTGTTGTCGATGGTGCAGTACGAGGCGAATTGTCGCGCGGGTTGGGCAGCAGAGCAGGTTGTCGGAGCGGCCGTGGGTCACGACCTCATTTTCAGTGCCGTTCTTTTGCCGGGTGAATTTGTAGCTACAGGCTGTGGCGGCTGTGATTAGATGTAGTGGGTCCGTCATTATGTTGAGCGTCCGCGTGCCAAGGTGGAGCGACACATCGCGCAGAAGGAAGGGGTGATCGTCTGCTGTAGCACCAGTGCACTCGCCCGGACGGAGCAAAAAGTAGAAGGCGATGCAGATGACGTCGCCGATTATTTTGTTGGAAGTGGTTGGATGCAGATTGTGGGCTGCATTAAGAATATGCAAGATGATGCTGATTGGGAGCGGTTTTACCCGTCGAGGGGGCGTGTCCGTCTTCTTGTAAGCTCGAAGTTGTCGGGTGATGCGGAAGTCGATGTTACCATGGGCATCCTTGCGAGGGTCTTTGGTCCCCAGAAGGGAGAAAGCCTGGCCCACCGCCCGTAAGGCGTCCTCAGCTGTTCTAGATTTGACGGTAGCTTGACTGGGGGCGATGCGGCCATCCCTGCATCGTTGGGTGAAGACTTGTAGCAACGGGACGGGGTCGCTGATGTTGCTGAGGTGTGGATCAACGTTGAGTTGGAGGCAGAATTCGACCCAGCGGGTCCAATGATTGTCGTGTGCTGAGGCTCTTTTAGATGTAATGCCGGCTCGGATCGCTTCCTGAACAAGGCCAACGTCAATGCGTAGCGCATGTTGTTGTGCAAGTGGCACAGTCGCCAAGGTTTGTTCTGCGGAAAGGAGAGATTAAAATGTGTGAGAAGTTGTTCGTCAGATAAATGCCACGCACGAGAGCACATGTCAGCCATGACGTTGAGTTCGCCAGGTATGTAATCATGTCAAGAGATGTAGCGGTGGAATCTCTGGTGCAAGGACTGCAATCGCAACAGATACGCAGCAGGGCCCACTGTAGTAGTGGATGCTTTGCGTTGCCAGGCCACAGTGGGGGTGTTGTTGTAGAAGTTGTGGATTGTGCACTCGCGGATATCCGCCGCTTGTGCGAGCACATCACAGTGTGCTACAGAGCCTGCGAGCTCTAGGTCGCTGTTGGTGACGGTGCCAGATGGGTTGTTGTAGGACACGAGGGCCTTTTGCACTTGTGGCGTGAACGGTGCTCGCCACAACAGTGGAACAACATTGCCGGTGCTGTCGCGGAAGAAATGGACTCCACCCATTCCCGATTTTGCCGCGTCGCAGGCGCCTAAAGTATGTGGCGGATCATGCGGTATCAGTTCACTGATTCGGGTGGGGCGTGTCGCCAAGTCCTTGGCCAACCATCGCCAGTCATCCAGGAAATCATGAACCGGCCTTGTGAGCCGGATTCGACTCCCCTGATGGTGCCGGAAGGCCTCTTGCATAGTGCTGAAGAGTCCTTGGCCGCCTGGGATCGCGATTACCATGGATCGCAGTTCCCCCAGAAGCTTGTGCCATTGTTGTGTGGCGACTCGCTTCTGCTTTGGGTGAATGCTGGCCAGGATTTCTAGCAACCGATCGTATCGGTGGCTGGGCAGATTGATCGTCTTTTGGGTGGTGTCGATGAGCCATCCAAGGACTATCTTGCGCGTTGCCCATGTGGCGTCCCCTTTAATCATTTTGCTGACTAAGGCTGGTTCCTGTCGGTGGGGACTGTCCTCCGGGGAGAGCTGACGCAGCACGAGATCCAATTGGTGTAGTAGGCTGCGTTTGGTGTTGCGGCGCTTCCATTGGTTGCCTTGGGCTAAGCCAATAAAATCGTCTACACACATGTCCCAGTATGCCAAGGGACGATGGTAATGCTGCTCTGGCTGTCGTGTGGGGACCGATGTGAAGGCGCCGTCGTTGTGTAGTGCTGGTGTGGCTTGTTGCATGTTGGGCGCCGTTTCGGACACGCGGTCTAGGCGATGAGGGTGCTGACTGTGGTCGACGACTTGGTTGGCCAGATCGGCTACAGTTTCCGTGGCGGCGCTGAAGTTAGGTGGTGATTCTTTCCAACCCATTGGAAGTGTCAGGGGGAAACCAATCACGTCCTCTTCTCCTTCTCTGGCTGGAAACAGGACCCCCAACTTCAGTGCGTCCTCGGCTTTGATTCGGATCCGATAGAAGCCATCGGCTATGTCGATTTTGCTGATGTGCACGGGACCTAGTCGAGGATTAGCATGGTGTATTTTGTACAGCAGTGGCTGCAGAGCTCGTCTGAATTGCATGGAGTCTGCAGGAGCTATGTCGGCCGTTTCAGGATTGATCCCAAAGTAGGTGTAGTCGCAGATTGTTCTGGGGCGTCATTCACGTTGTGGCACCACTCCCAGTGGGCTCAATCTCAGCTCGAGATAGTCCTTCACCAACCTTGCCGGCAGCATGGTCCAATGGCCCTTCAATGTCATCCCTGCAAATTCTTCTCGTAGGAAGGCTATGCTTTCTTTGGATGATTTGTGTGGGCCTCGTGCCAGGGCGGCTGTGATCCGGTTGCGGTTCCAAGGTGGTGTGGTGAGCTGGACTGGTGCTCCAACGAGTCGGAGCTGGTCTAGCAGTGGTGCCGCGGGGTGCGGGAGCCTGGCCACCTTGGGGTGGATGTCCCCATGTGGGTCGCGCGACTGCTCCACGAATTCTTTCCAGCTGGTGCAGTTGTGGAATCGGTGTGTGGCAATGTCTAGTAGTCGGTCCAGAGGGTCCCGTTCATAAGGGTGCTGGACTGCTCTTGGCAAGACAGGCTCGTGAATTGTGGTGACCGGCTGGGGGTCGTTCGATAGTGTGGGTGCTGGCAGGTGCTCATCGGCTACCTGGCGGCTGTCCTCATGATGTGCTCGTCGTCGTTTGGCGTGCATTATCGAGGCTGGTGGCGTGCGTCTCTTTCTATGCTCTCTCGTTGGTGGTGGGGGCAGCTGCTCGGCTCTGTGTGTGTTGGTCGGGCAGATGGACTCACCTAATTCGCTAGTCAAAAATCGATGTGATAAATTAACTGGTTTTATTTTATTTCTCTTCGTAGAACTACCTGGTGCTGTAACTTGTGACTCTCCAGATGATGGAGTCGCAGGCTCAGCGACACGGTGTCTTTTGTGTCGCCTGCCGTTTTCCTAGGGCGCCAGCGCTAGCTGGCACCAGGCGCACAGCGCTTCGGCTTCCGCTGCTGTGGACGCCACGTGGTCGGCCTTGCGGGTGCACTGCAGCGAGCAGGTGCCCTTGACGTGCCAGGACAAGCATGCATCCATCTCGTTCTTGTTGCGGGTGACACGCGGCGGATTGGTGCCGGCTTTCCTGATGGCGTCTCGGATGCTTCGAGTCCGTGTGCAGATTCCCATGGGCGTGTTGCCAACGCAGTGGGGATCGCGATTGGGATTCTGCACTCGGTCAGCGATGGCCATTTCCGGTGCCGCTGGAATCCCTGTGCGTGCCCGCGGCGCTGGTGCTGGCGACGGCGTTGCAGCTAGCACGGATGGCGTGGCGAGGCTGGCAAGGGAAGGAATGGACTCGTGGCTAGGCAGCCACGAATAGCGCAACAACTGCGCGTCGCGGAAGCCTTGCATAAAATCGGGGACTGGATTGTTGTCGATTCCAAGTCTCCAGCGCTCGTCAAACCATCCGCGTACACTGAGCTGGAAGTGCAGCAAGAACAGGGCTGGGGCCAACTTGTTGCCGACTTCCCGGTCCAGCTTGGATTGCATTTGGATTCGCGTGACTCTATAGCGCTCGAATGCCGCGTGGTAGGCCCTGACCATGGGGTGCCTTGTTCCTAGGATGGTGCCGAGCACGATGGTGTAGAGCTCCAATTGGATCTCCGCCTCGGCCCATTCGCGAGGGATGTACCCCTTGCTGTTGTAGAGTCGTTTGGCATCGGTAGGATTGAGGCCTCCGGCTCCGCTTTCGCTGGTGGTGCCCATGTCGAACTGGCGTGTGCGCTCTTGCTCTTCGGCTTGTGCCTTTTGCGCCTCCCGCGATGGTGCGTCTGGAGGCACCACGCTGAAGGGCAACATGCCGGTACCCAGCGCTTCGACTGACACTCCCACAAAGTCCCAATTCTCCAAGTCGATGACATGTGTGGCTGTGGCGGGAAGTTGGTTCAGTTTGAGATCCTGCCGCACCATGTCGTAACACTGCTGAAGGATGACGCGTTTGCTCACTCCTTTCTTGCGTGCTGCCAACTCGTGGTAGATCTTGGGCAGGGCTGCATCATTGGTGCATTCGCACAGTTGTAGAAGCTTGTCCGTGGTGTAGTCTTGGAAGTGCTCGCGGACAGTCTTGGGCTTTTTTTGTGCTAGCCTGTCGGCTCGATCCAGAGTGGCACCGTCGTTCATCTTGGCCATCTCTGCTACCACTGCCATGATCTGCGGGTCCAGTGTGGGTGCCCTGTGGTTTGTGCGAAGAGCTGGCAGTTGTTGGAAGAGGACCTTGGTGCGGCGCTCCGCCAAGGCATCAGCGGCTCCTACATGACCAAGACCTAACAGGTTGACCATGACCCGAGGCGGGTCGTTGGCTTGGTGCTTGGTGCAGGCCACCATCAGAAAATCCACCAGGGGCTTGGCGATGTCGGTCCATCCCTGGTCCACGATAATGGGCCAAAGTGTCTCGAAGGCCTGTCGCGGCGTCAGATCCTGATCCAGTACATGTTCCATGAGTGCGTATGGAATGAACATGCCAGTACGAGTCTTGATCATGACCTGGCTTTGTGCGTCGGCTGCGAGGGGTTCCAACAGTGCTGCCCCGGGTTCGGTGGCGAGTTGTTGGGCATGAACCTGAGGTGTGGCCAGGCATCGGGTTTCGTTCCGAATGCACTGCAGATGGGTGATGTCGAGTTCGACGGTGTCGACATCCATGCCTCCTACCACATCTCCTACATAGGCCAGGGTCTTACCGCGGTAGGAGCTGTGGCGTCCGGGAGTACCTGAGTGGACACGGTAGCCATGAGTGACCTTGAGGACTCCACCGGCAGAGTTGGGGTCTTGCACAAAGTAACCCACTCCTCCGATGGGGGAATCAAAATCGGTGAGGATGTCTCGGTGAACATCGGACGACGATGGCGCGTTGTTTACAGCTCGCCATCTCTCGAAGATCTCAGTGTATCCGGCTGTAGGGGATCCGTTAACATTGGACGGGTCCCCACTTGGGTCGCTGTAGAGCTCAAGATAAGTCTTGGGGCCGGCAGACATGGCGATGTTCGGCGTTGTAGTCGTGGATTGTCGGGTCGTCAAAGTTAATCGATGTTGTTGTTGCGGCAAATTTGACCAGCGGTGCTAGCCAAGATGAGATCTTCTGATCCTGGTATTACTAACTACACTTCTAGAGTCCTATAGGGGAGACGCTAGTTGATGTAGTTGCTATACAAGGCTACAGTGATCAAGTTGTAGTTCAGCCGATTAAACTACAAACTATGAGTGAAGAGGGGCTGCTGCTCCACTCTTTTGAATGGGTTATGGGTCCTGTTTCAAGCTCCTGTCACGGGATTACAACAGTGTTCCTGTAGCTCCTATTTAGTATATCGTACTACTATAGAGTATAGTGTTCCCACATTTCCGCACTCAAGTTGAAAGGATACGTTTAGCTACTAGCTAGCTAGTACGTCGTAGAGCTTTTTCAGGCAAGATGCCTTCTCGAAAAATTGGCCAGAAAAGCTGGTTTCGCCGGATTCTTCTTCTTTTCCTGATTGCGGCATGTGTCGCAAATGGCCAAGCAAAGGACTTGCAAGAGGAAGCTATGCGATCGTCCAAAAAATCGCGACTACTCGGCGTCTTCACAGAAAAATTCGATGGGCTGCCACCTTCTGGGAAGTTTGCCACCTCTGCAGTAGCCGGATTTGTGGGAAGTCGAGTGACACTCAGATCCTTTGTTTCGGCGGCAAAAATTGCCGGCGCCACGTTCATTGCGTAAGTAAATATTAGTATGAGCTCGAGCAATGTGTGGAGTGCGGTGACGAACTAATGATATCAAGATTCTTCAATTTAATGGAACGACAGGGCGGAAGTGTTATCAGTATCGGGAGTATTAGATGAGATGCCATCCTTTGTTGCTGATCACGTTCAAACAGTAACAAGTGTGAAGGATAGGGTGTTAGTGGAAGCGAAAAAGTTCCGTAAGAGTGTGCGCGATAGCCTTCAGAAGGAGAAAACAGCAGCACTGGGGTTTGCTGCAGGTGCCTTCTTGGGGATGGCGCTTTGAATGGAATTTCGTGTTTCTGCGATGATTGATTAACGGTGCCGGACATACACAACAATCTTCATCCTAGTTGGGTTTTGGCACAGGGAAAATCCCACGACATCAACGCCCCCCCCCCCCATACTACAACTCGATTTATGTAAATTAATGGACTATTCTCAAGTCACCTAAAGCCAAGGAAGCTTTGAGACGGTTCCGATTCGATGGAGGAATTTGTCATCACACCAAAGCCCAAATTGCTTGCTAATTTTGACAGTGAAGTAGTATCGTCGTAATCTTTGGCGACTATACATACCAGTATGAAGGAAATCGAAATGTCAAACAGCAGCAATTTCAGTGACGTCGTCACGTGCGCCCCTTTCCCAACCGGTAGCTGGGAGTGGCGGCGGACAAGAAGCACAATTCCCACCTAATTCAACTCTGGGTCCTGCATTTATTTGAGGGCGTTCCTCTAGCTGGCCCCCTTTCTTCTTTTGTTGTTGGGAATTTTTATGTTCAATTGGAGCTTGAATTGCTTGATGTTGTTGATCATGCTTTTGTTGCAGCTGGTGCCTTTGTAGTGGTGCTGTTCTCTGCCATCCGTGATTCGAGCTTGCACTCTTCGCTAGCCTATACACACCATCCAGCTTTGTCCTAGCTTCTGACAACAAGCCAAGAAGTTCCTTCGCTTCCTTATTCACCTTGTGCGTTTTCTGTTCTTCGATGTCGTTTGCTGTTCCAGTCAGAAAGTTGGAATAATGCTTGCTACAGAAGGCACAGCAAATAAGCCCCCCAGGTCCGCCATTGGGGCAAACATGCTTATAGGGGCAATCCTTTTCCGAAGAGTCAAAGCCGTGATGCTTCCAGTTGACGTCTCGAGCGAAAATGTTAAGTGCTGCTGCTTTAGGCTTTGCTGTTGCAGCTGCTGCTGATTTTGCCTCCTCCATTTCCTTTCGTTTCTTTCGACGCCTAATGGTGCTCTGGCTGGGTTTTTTCTCTTGTGGACCCTTCTCTAATTGTTTTATGGGTGCTTTGGGCTGTTTTATCTTCGTCTGCATGGCCTTGTTTGCCGCAACATTCTCTTTTGGTGTTTTTTTGTCAATTTTGTTGTTGTTTGTCCCATTGTTCTTCTTTCCACTCACCTCTGTATCAGCTAATGCAGATTGCAACAGCTTTTCTTGCTCAGCCACAAGTCTAGCATTCTTGGCAGCCCTGGCTTTTCGAACACGCTCTCGAAGGTATTTGATTTCTTTCTTTTTCTTCGTCCATTCTTCTTCTGTCATCCCAAGCTTTTGAAGTTTCTCCAACAAAATTGCTCTATTCCTCGCACGGACTCCTTCGCTAATTTTGGCCTTGTCTGCAGCACTTCGTTGTCCACCCTTGAATTTTTTATTAAAAAAAAAATCCATAAGAGGATATCTTTATTGCTGCGGACTTGATTTCTGACGTGAAAAAAAAAGACTGCAAACGCCAACCCAAAATTGCCTTGCTGGACCTACCTTATTCCATGGTGTGTTTCCTTTGTTTGCCTTGGAGATGCGAAGCTTCGACTTGATTGTGTGCGCGTATCCACCATTGACTGTCATGCGCTCAGTGGTACCCCCCTCCTCGGAATCATAATCGCTAAGATCGTCCAGATTTTTTCGGGAATGCATTCTTTTAGCTTTTTTTCTTGCTGCCACACCATCCACATTGGCTCCATCATTCACGACGGCATCCATAGAAGAAGTCAAAGTTTCTCCAGGCATCCATTCCTCGTCCCTACATTCGTGGTTGTTGTCGTCACAGCCAACACCAACGCGTTTTAGCTTTGACATCTTTTGCGGCCTCTGTCTTCAATTATATCTGGGCGTAAAATACTACACGATCAGTTTGGAATCATAGAGGCTAGCCCGGCGTGCTCCAAATAGCTCTATATTCGTGAGCGTCACGCATACAGAGCGCCAGCAGGGCATCCGTTGGGCCTGTTTCCATTCGAATATACATGTGGATCGGTTGGAGTAGTCGCCGCAGTCATTCTAGTAGGAATTGTACTGCAGGTGTACATGAAGCAGAGCTCTGCAGTCATGATAGTCACAAATGCATACAAACCAGATCAACAACAAAATCAATACAAATAATCAACAAACAGGTAAATCAAGATGGTGCCTTTTCTCAACAACCAAAAGGGCTACAACAGTTCTGCTACTCACTCTG
>ENA-ORBV01005967-ORBV01005967.1-microbial-mat-metagenome-genome-assembly--contig:-NODE-5967-length-21849-cov-14.048043_pt1 | contig 21849 bp, 17 predicted proteins | sample MGYA00237777_ERZ505514 | MGnify/ENA primary metagenome ERZ505514 (study PRJEB26160, sample SAMN06269048) | microbial mat metagenome | isolation source: Oligotrophic lake microbial mat | place... | reverse complement strand
GGTATCAATTACCAAATCCCCGATCAATACGAATTGCAATGGATGTGAATACTTTTTTTCTTAGCAACTTTACCGTGCGTGGAAATTAGACTACCTCATCTGTTCATAAATCGTCTTCACCAAAATACGCGACCGCTTCCAAATTTCCAGATTGTAAAAATTATGTTTCATATTTCTATTCAGTTAATTCTCTACTCTCTGTTCTCGCTTCTCGCTTCTCTACTCTCGCTTCTACAAAAACAAATCTTTTATTCACCCACAATAACATAATCGGCGGAAAAACCAATAAACAACTCGCCACGGCTGCATAAAATAGATTCGCTTCATTTATATATTGAAATACTTTCACCGTCAAGGTTTGCACTTTGCCCACGCCTATGACCGTCGTCAAGCCATATTCAAACCAAGAGATTAAAAACGTTTGAAAAAAACAAATTAGCAACGCACTTTTTGCAACGGGTAATAATACTTTGATATAAGTCTGTAATGGATTCCCCCCTAAAGTCGCCACCAGTTGCTCCATCGAACGCATCCGTTCATTCCAAAATCCCATAAATAAAATAATACCAAAAGGATACGAAATGAATAACTGTGCCAACATGACACCTCCTAAATTCCCCGATAAATCCATACGCAAAAACAACACTTGCAGACACGCACCCAAAATCACCGGCGCAAAAACGTACGGAAAATAAGCCAACAGCAACCACCGATTGCGATGGCGACTAAATGCAATTTGCTTACTTGTAATAAAACTGAGCGCTGTAACAACCGTCGCTATGATTAAAGAAATGAATAACGATAATAATAAACTTTGACTCAAATCAGAATTCGCAGCTAATAAAAAAGTCCAATTTTTAAACGTCCACACTGCCGGAAAAACGTTCGGATACGCCCAACTGCGCCCGAAGGACAGCATGAGTAATACCACGAAGGGAATTAAGATAATGAAAGTAATTAATAATGAAAATAATCTTTTTCTCATAACTTTATATCAATAACTTTCTCATCAGCGTCAACATGACGAATTTGAAATATATCATTTCTCATTTAGTAACTTTGTAATTCTGAAACAAGTAGTGGCGGCTGCCGGTTAATCACCCGGAGGGGATTGATTAACCTAGATCTTCTTGGTTACTTTTTGGGGCAATGCCAAAAAGTGACAAAACTCCAAGGGCAAAGAAAAATAAAAAGTAAATCATTGAAAACCAAGCCTATTAGTCTTGGTTACTATATATATAATTTTTACCACAAAGTCCACAAAGTTTTATCACAAAGTTCACAAAGCACTTACAGACAACTCGTTAACTAACTAGCAACAAGCCGAGCCGCTTTAAATTTATTATTTAACAAAATTATTAAAAACACAATAACCAAACCCGTATAAATCACACTCACCACATACGCCTGCGGAATATCCTGTAAATTAAACCGTTGCAATTTTTGAATGGTAAATACCGAAATCATCTGCCGCGATTGACTGCCCAATAATAAGGGAACTTCATAAGCGCTCATTACAAATATAAAATATAATACCAGCGTTGCAAAAGATTTATTTAACAAAACCGGAATCATTACTTTCCATGTAATTTGCGTGTGTGTAGCGCCCATCGTTTTAGCTAAATCCGTATAAGATTGCAAGCGTTCACTTTGATATAAATTATTAAATAGGATAACAAAAAACGGAGTCGCCATGCAAGTATGCGCGAAAATAATACCAATGCCCCACGAGTCATTTATCCAATCAGGGAAGTTATTTAAATCAGATAGCAAACCAATTTGAAAACTAATTCTGGATAGAATCCCACTTTTAGCGAGTAATTGAAAGGTATAAAATGCCATCACCGTTGCCGGAAAAACCAACGGCATATATATCATAAACGACAACGTACCTCGTCGAAACCACTGTCCAAACCGCACCACCACCAACAACGCAATCGAAACGGATAATAGAATCGTCATTGCCGCCACATAAAAACTGAATCCCAGCGACCGCCAAAACTCGCCCGCCGTCAACACTTGCTTCCAATTTTCTAAAGTAAAACCAGTATTTAAAATTCCAATAAAGCCAAAACTGTATAACAAAGCATAACCAATACCAACTATCATTGGTACGGCAGTGAGTAAAATAAAAAATATAAAACTTATATTTTTAAATTTCATCCAATGTTAATAATTGAGCAAATTTATTTTACCCACAGCACCGCACCAGTCATTAACCATTTATAATTGACCATTGACCATCGCATAATAAAGGGGAAATCACATAAATTAGCTATTCGGAGGTGGCGATTATTTAAGTCAAATTACTTAATTAAGTTAGTGAGTATATTTAAATTATAAAATAAATTCAATTCAAGTTATTGGTTATCAACATATTGAGCGACTGCTGACTGCCTACTGAAAACTGCCTACTTACTTATTAAGTACTAAAGCACTTTTGTTTTAACCGCAGAGAACGCAGAGCCAATAGTACTTGCTTTGCGAAAGAAATATAATTTAATATTGCTCGATTACTTAATTTAGTGAGTATATTTAAATTATAAAATAAATTCAACTCAAGTTATTGGTTATCAACGCATTGAGCGACTGTTAACTTCAAACTGCCTACTGACTTACTCTTCCAAGCCATGTTCATGAATGGTGTTTAATAATTCTTTTGGCAACTGCTTCGACGTTTTCGCGCCTAATTCCCGAATTCGCTCTGCTCTGCCCAACAAGGTATGCCCGTGCCGACTTGAGTCTGTCAATTTATTCATTGCATCCTGGTAAGCACCTTGCGCAAGGTTGAGCCGTTGCCCAACGAGGCGCAAATCTTCCACAAAATTGCACAATTTATCATACAGTAAGCCACTTTGTCGCGCAATTTCCAACACATTTTTTTGCTGGTTTTCTTGCTTCCAAATGTAGGAAACCGTGCGCATAGTGGCGAGTAAAGTGGAGGTGGTCACGAGTACAATATTTCTATCCAGCGCATCCAAAAATAGCTTGTTATCATTTTGAATAGCGACGCTGAACGCTGGTTCGATGGGAACAAATAACATTAAATAATCCGGCGAATTGATTTGATATAAATGCTGATAATTTTTATCACTCAGGTCTTTGATGTGTTTGCGCAAGCTATTGCAATGCTCTTGCAGGCAGCGTTGGCGGCTTTGGTCGTCGGGCGCATTATAAAATTGCTCATAAGCGACTAATGAAACTTTAGAATCTATAATTAAATGCTTACCGCCGGGCAAATCTATGATAAAATCAGGGCGTTTATGCTGTCCGTCTTCATCGAGGAAACTCGGCTGGGCACGATAGTGAATGTCTTTGGTGAGTCCGGCTTTTTCGAGGAGCATTTCGAGGCGGAGTTCGCCCCAGTCGCCCTGCGATTTGTTGTCGCCTTTTAGTGCGCTGGCCAGGTTATTGGCATCTTGGCTGAGTTGTTGATTGAGCAAGCGCAGGTTTTCGATTTCCGTTTTGAGCGAGATGCGATCTTTGGCTTCATCTATAAATTTCCGTTCAATCGAATCTTCAAAATCTTTAATTTTTTCGCGTAATGGATTTAAAATATCATTTAGTTGTTGCGAATTTTGTGCTGTAAATTTTTGACTTTTTTCTTCTAACAAGCGATTAGCGAGGTTTTCAAATTCTACCCGCGCTTGTTGTTGCATTTTTTCAATCTCCAATTGCTGCGTACCGAGTTTTTCATTCAAATATTTAAAATCTTGATACGAAGCGGATAAATCAGCAGAAAGCGTCCGAATTTCTTCCTGTTTTTCTACCAAATCTTCTTTTTGTACATCCGTTTGTTGTTGCAAATTTTCGTACAATTCCCGCAGCACATAACGGCTTTCCAAGTCCGACTGACCAATCATACCTTTCGTAAAACGCAGCTTGGCAAAGAGCCACGCAATCAACCCGCCAATCAAGAGACTGAGCAACACCAACGGAAAAAGGAGCACATTTGACATATTTGGTTTTTCTTTGTGCGTAAAAATGCACTATTATTGGCAGCTTGTCAACTTTTTAGTGAGCTTTTAGAAACAAATTGGTTTTGATTATTAATTTTTAATCAATTTCAAAAATTAGCAAATTTGTGTTTTTTTTGCTCCTTTATTTTTTATAAATTATCAACTATGCTTATCTCATCTTCGCTTCTTAGGTAGGATTTTGAAACCAAAGCAATAATTATACAATAACCCTCTCGTTGTACAACAAATTTTGCTCCAATTCCTTTCTTAACTGCTGTCGTTTGTTAGCAATAAGATTTTATCTTGCAAGGATTCTGACAACAGCTCGTCTGTTTATAAAATCTGTATTTTAGTGTAAACAAATTTTCCACAATTGTATGAATAAATTAGATACGGTTGATAAGCATGGCGCTGCGACCCGCGTCGCTTGGGGCGGCGTTTTATTGGCTTTTGGCATTGTATTTGGAGACATTGGCACTTCGCCGTTGTATGTTTTTAAGGCGATTATTGGAGAGGCTACCATCAGTAAAACCTTGGTGTACGGCGGAGTCTCAGCCGTTTTTTGGACGCTGACATTTCAAACAACCTTAAAATATGTGCTCATCACCATGCGTGCCGATAATAACGGCGAGGGCGGCATTTTTTCCTTATACACGCTCATACGCCAGCAGTGGAAATGGCTCATGTGGCCCGCCATTGTAGGCGGAAGTTTTATGATTGCCGATAGTTTAATAACACCACCGATTTCTGTGACTTCTGCGATGGAAGGCTTGCAACAATTGAATCCAGACATCGAGATTTTACCTTTTACCATTCTCATTATCGTCATTTTATTTTTATTTCAGCAATCAGGAACCTATAAAATCGGTAGGTTTTTTGGTCCAGCTATGATTATCTGGTTTGGAATGCTGGCGACTTTGGGCGTTGCTAATATGCTGACGGACGCATCGGTATTGCAAGCAATAAATCCATATTATGCTTATGACTTGTTGGCAAATTATCCAAACGGCTTTTGGGTGCTGGGTGGTGTGTTTTTGTGTACCACAGGCGCGGAGGCATTATATGCAGATATGGGTCATGTAGGACGGAAAAATATTCAAGTAGCATGGATTTTTGTAAAAACCTCCTTGTTATTATGTTATTTTGGAGAAGCGGCGTTATTAATGCAACATCAAGGACAAACATTGGAATTTATTCACCCATTCTATGACATGGTTCCGAAGTGGTTTTTAATACCGAGTATTATCATTGCAACCAGCGCGACGATTATTGCAAGTCAGGCTTTAATAAGTGGTACGTTTACTTTGTTTAATGAAGCGGTGCGTTTGAATATGTGGCCCAAGCTGCGTATTGAGTTTCCCAGTGAAATGCGCGGACAAGTGTACGTACCAGCTATTAATTGGATGATGATGATAGGGTGTATTTTGGTTGTTTTATATTTTCAAGAATCGAGCAGAATGGAGGCTGCATACGGTTTGTCGGTAACATTGACTATGCTGATGACTACGATTTTGTTGGCGTTTTATCTTTACACGCGTAAAGTTAATGTATTCTTGAGACTATTATTAATCACCGTTTTTCTCACGATTGAAAGCGTTTTTCTTATTTCCAACTTGAGCAAAGTAGCGCACGGAGGCTGGATTACCTTGATGATTGGAGCAATATTAGTCGCCACGATGTACGTGTGGTACGCCGGGCGGCAATTGAAAGAAAAATACCTGAAATATGTGCAACTAAGTCAGTTTCAAGCACAATTGGCTACCCTAAGTAATGACCAGAGCCAGCCGAAATATGCCACGCATTTGGTATATCTCACCAGTTCGGACCATCCAGCCATTATTGAAGAACGCATTATGGAATCCATTTTGGCACAGCAACCCAAACGGGCGGATTTGTATTGGTTTATACATGTGGATGTGGACGACGCGCCTTACACTAAAGCGTACGATGTAAAGATTATAGAGCCAGAAGAAATTGTATATGTGCGTTTTCGTTTAGGATTTCGAGTCGTGCCACGTATCAGTCTGTTTTTCAAGCAAGTAACACAGGAATTAATTGCAAATAAAGAAGTAAACATTCAGCAAAATTATTATACTTCCGACAAACCTTATTTAACGGGTGACTTCCGGTTTGTAGTGATGAAAGGCTTTCTATCATTAGAAAATAACTTGCCGTTTTGGCAAAATATAACGATGCGACTGCACTTTTTATTGAGCAGTATTAGCTATCCAGACACCAAAGCGTATGGCGTGGATTATAACAATTCAATCGTAGAGCGCGTCCCGTTAATCATTAGTGAGCCAGATAAAGAGGATGTGAGTTTGGAAAGAATACGTGATGCTCAATAAATTACATATCAATAGAGTGTAATGATTGCACAAGTGGTTTTACTTTTTTTGCAATATCTTTAATGGTTACTTTATCTAAATTAGTAAGACTTTGCAATTTAAAAAGTATTTTTAATTTGGTTTTTTGTTCGATAATGCGCTCATTTTCAGGATGTGTTTCGCCATTAAAAATTAATCCGGCTATCGGAATATTTCGATGTTGTAATGCTTCTATGCTTAATAAAGTGTGATTGATGCTTCCTAAGTAATGTTTTGATACTAAAACGACCGGCAATTGTAAATATTGAATCAAATCTATTATACAATCTTTATTATTTAATGGGACGAGTAAGCCACCTGCGCCTTCTACCACGAGGAAATTATCGGTAGTCACCAAATTTATTTGGTGTATGTCAATTTCAACTCCATCAATACCAGCCGCCGCATGAGGCGACATCGGCGTTCTCAAACGATACGCTTCTGGATGAATATGGGTTTTAGCATTACTAATCCAACTTTGCACTTTCATCGAATCGGTATTTTCCAAATCGCCCGCTTGAATGGGTTTCCAATAATCGGCTTCCAATACTTCCGTTAAAATGGCGGAAACAATGGTTTTGCCTACGTCGGTGCCGATGCCAGTTACGAAGATGCCTTTCATAGATGCCAGATTTTTAGATGCCGGATGCCAGACTGCCTACATCACTTGATGGAACACGGATTTTGACGGATGCGACGGATTTGGACGGATTTTTATTGACGAAAATTATTTACATCAGTGTTCCATTTCGATGTAAGTATTTATAATATTTATTAATTCTTTGATTTCTAATTCTGTATTAAAAGAATGAAGACAAATGCGCAATCGCTCTCCGCCTTTCGGTACGCTTGGATACAGAATCGGGCGCACGTCGTAGCCAGCGGCTTGTACGGCTTGAGCAAATGCTTTGACGCGGTCATTACCTTGCCAAATTAAAGATTGAATGGGACTTTGACTTGGCACGAAATAAGATTTGGCTTCATCTGAAAGCGATTTTGTGAATAAAATTATATTTTTACATAATGTTTCAATATTTTTATTATTGGGTAATTGACTGTAACCCAACTCTATATTTTGCAGATTATGTCCTGACATTGCCGTTGTGTAAATAAGTGGTTTAGAAAAATTAATTAAAAAATCATGTAAAATATTCGACCCAACCACAATCGCACCATGATTTCCAATCGCTTTTCCAAACGTATGAATGCGTGCCCAAACTTTATTTTGCAAATCTAATGCAACGACCAACCCTTCCCCATTTTTTCCAAAAACGCCCGTAGAATGGGCTTCATCTACAATTACATACGCTTCATTTTCTATTGCAATATTACAAATTTCCTGTAAAGGCGCAGCATCACCATCCATTGAATAAATACTTTCTACTACGATAAAAATGCGCCCGGTCGCAGTCCTAATTTTATGTTGTAAATCCTCCAAATCATTATGTTGAAATGTAAAGGAACTAGCGCGTGATAAACGAATTCCGTCTCGAATAGAAGCGTGGGACAAATAATCATACAAAATCGTATCATCTTTTGTAGCAATACAGGACAATAAACCAATATTTGCAGTGTAGCCGGAATTGAACAATAAACCAGCCTCTGCTTGGTGAAAACGAGCGATTTTTTGTTCTAATTCCTCTGCAAAAGTGCTATTGCCGGTCAGCAAGCGGGAGCCTGTAGAGCCGGATTTACCTGTAAAGTCTAATTTTTTTGCATCGCGAGCGAAGCCGAGATAGTCGTTAGAGCAAAAATCAATGCGGCTGTGTTCGGGTGAGAGCGTACGCAAGGCGTTTTGGGCTTTGCGTTGGTCGAGTTGGTGTTGTAGAAAATCTTCTTGCATACTTTTTATATTCACGCAAAGGCGCAAAGAACGCAAATTTTTTTTAAAAATATACAGCCCTTTTTAACCGCAGAGCTTGCAACGTCATTGACGAATCATGTTTATCACAAAAATCATAAAAAATCACAGTTCAGACAATTTTTGAGCAAAGCAGTGCTATTTTTGTTTTATAACTTAAAATTACAAAGGCTATGAAATTTGGAAAATTGGAAGATATATCGGACGTAGATTTTTCCTTGCCGTGCGATATGCCGGGAACACGAGAGGCGTTGGGAAAGATGGAGCGACCCAGTGACCAAGTGAATTTCTACCTCGGCGGCACGGGTTGGACGATGAAAGAATGGGTCGGTACGGTGTATCCAGCGGATGCCAAATCAAAAGATTATTTAAAGCATTACTCGCGCCAGTTCAATACGATAGAAATGAACACCACGCACTACCGCATTCCGACGGAGGCAATGGTAGAAAAGTGGAAAAACGAGTCGGCTGCGGATTTTAAATTTTGTCCCAAAATACCGCAGACGATCAGTCATAGCGCGGATTTGGGCTTGAATACTGGTTTAATTGAGTTGTTTGCGGAAGCGATCGCAGGGTTGGGAGAGAAAATGGGTTGTTGTTTTATGCAATTACCGCCTTATTTTGATGCGAGTCGCTTGCCGCTTTTAGAAAAGTTTGTAAAACAATTTCCCTCTAATATTCCGTTGGCGGTGGAGGTGCGGCACGAGAGTTGGTTTGACAATGTAAAAAATGCCGTGCAGTTCTTTGACATTTTAGAAAAATATAATATTTCAACGGTCATCACCGATGTAGCTGGGCGACGAGATGCCTTGCATATGCGCTTGACAACGAATACTGCCATGATTCGTTTTGTTGGAAACGGCTTACATCCAACGGATTACACAAGATTAAATGATTGGATGTGGCGCATGGATAACTGGTATGGGCAGGGATTGCAGCAGGTTTATTTTTTCTTACATCAAGCAGAAGAATTGCATGTGCCGGAGGTAGCCGATTATTTATTAAAAATATTGAAGCCTTTTCCGAGGTATAATATTCGGGGTCCGAAGCCGTTGAATGAGACAGTTGGGCAGCAGATTCAACTTTTTTAATTGGATTACGATTTACTTTCTTCCATTTTTCCAATATTCCAATATTCCATTGTTGTAAAGAGTTTGTACATTTGGCGAAGCAGAATTTTTGAAACAGTAATGTAATAACCAAACTTGTTTGGTTGATACGCAAACACCCGCAACGTGACTACTTCCAATATCAATCTCCCGAAAGAATCGTTGGCAAACGACGAAACCGTCCCTTATATTCACCGCGACATCAGTTGGTTATCTTTTAATGATCGGGTGTTGCAAGAAGCCAAGAATCCGGCAGTGCCGCTGTTTGAACGCATTAAGTTTTTAGCGATTTATAGTTCTAATCTGGAAGAATTTTTTCGGGTGCGCGTGGCTTCTCACCGCCGACTGATGAAGGCAGACAAAGGCACAAAGAAAGAACTTGGGTTTTCGCCCAAAGCGATTGTAAAGGAAGTGCAACGCATCGTCAATAAGCAGCAAGAAGAAGTTAGCAAGGTATTTGAAAAGCAACTCGTGCCGGAATTGCGCAAGCATAACGTATTCATCCTCCGGCGTTTAGAATTAAATCCGGAGCAAAAAATAGATGTAGAAGAGTATTTTAAAAATTATATGTTGCCGTATGTGCAGCCGGTATTGATTGTAAAGGGAAAAATTCGATTGTTCTTAAATAATGCAGCCTTATATTTGGCCGTTTGGATGACTTCAAAATCTGCGCCCGCTACTGATGAATATGCGATTGTAAAAATTCCATCCGACCACCTACCGCGATTCCATGAGTTGCCACCTTCTGCACCGGGCAGGCATGATGTAATTATTTTGGATGATATTGTAAGATATAATATTGAGAAAATGTTTCCGGGCTATCGTATCAAGGATACGTTTTCCATTAAGCTAACGCGCGATGCCGAGATGTTGTTGGATGAAGAATTGACGATAGATATTACACACAAGCTCCGGGAAAGTTTGGATAAAAGGCACGTTGGCTCGCCTTCCCGTTTTGTGTTTGACCGCGAAATGCCGCAAGCGATGTTACAATTTTTGACCGAAGTCATTAATGAAGAACGCGAGGACGACGACGATGAAGAGGATTATAAATTAGATAAATACAGCTTGCTGCGCGAAGGACGCTATCATAACAATTCTGATTTTTTCCGATTTCCTGATTTTGGTATGACCTATTTGAGGAATCCGCCGCTGCTGCCTATCCCCTATCGCCCGTTGGAAGATGCCGAAGATTTTTGTAAAGCCATTGAAGAACGCGACCACTTGATTTACCCGCCGTACCATTCGTATCAGTCGGTGATTCGGTTTTTTGAAGCGGTGGCTGATGATCCCAAAGTCACCCACATCAAACTCACGCACTATCGCGTGGCGCGCAACTCTCGCATCATGCAGTCACTCATGCGGGCAGCCAAGTCGGGCAAACAAGTGTCAGTAATCGTGGAAGTGAAAGCGCGTTTTGATGAAGAAGCGAATTTGAACTGGGGTGAAAAATTAGAGCGCGAAGGCGTGGTCGTGCATTACATCAAAGACCCAGTGCTCAAATTGCACGCAAAATTAGCATTGGTGCGCCGCACGGAAGATAAAAAAACGCAATTTTATACCTATCTCGGCACCGGCAATTTCAATGAAGACACGGCAAAAGTGTATACCGATTTTGGACTTTTTACAGCAGACCAGAATATTGCACAAGAAGTAGCTCGCTTGTTTTCCTTTTTGGAAAGTGGCAATCGTCCGACCCAGCCGTTTGAACATCTGTTGGTAGGTCAATTTAATCTACGCTCCGAATTAGAACGGCTCATCGCGTTTGAAACAGCAGAAGCAAAAGCGGGCAGACCAGCACACATCATCCTGAAAATGAATAGTATACAAGACCTTGGGATGATTCAAAAATTATACAAAGCAAGTCAGGCGGGTGTTACAATTCAACTCATTATACGCGGCATTTGCTGCTTGATGCCTGGCATAAAAGGTTTAAGCGAGCGCATTGAAGCCATCAGTATTGTCGATCGTTTTTTAGAACACGCGCGGGTCTTTATTTTTCATCACGCTGGAGCGGAACTGATGTATCTTTCCTCTGCCGACTGGATGGTGCGCAACCTCAATCATCGGGTAGAAACGGCGTTCCCAATTTATGATGAAACCATAAAAAGTGACATCAAAGACTTCATACAAATACAACTCAACGATAATGTGAAAGCGCGCATTTTAGATAAAGACCTTTCTAATGCTTACCACACCAATGGCTCCGATATCGCCATCCGCTCTCAATTGGAGACTTATTATTATGTGAAACGTTTAGTGCAGAATAGTAAGCAATAGGCAGTGGGCAGTAGGCAGTGAACAGTACCTAACTTGTCAGATTTTGCAAATCAGATACGCTTAAAATATAAAAATAAATTATCCGAATAGCATCTTAGAAGCAGCGCTTTTGAGGTGCTTTGCGTTTTGTTGCAAATGTGGAATTACTCGTTTACAAACAAACTTTTGTTCGTATTCAAAAACAAGTTTGTAACCTATTGTCAGAATAAAGAAAATGCTTAAAAATCGGCATTTAAACCCCAAAAGCGACCTATATTTTTCAACATTCATCTAATTTTGCTAATCAAAAAATAGTAAATCAAGCGATTTTTAGCAATCGTTACTTTTGTAAACGACCAATCATCCCAAGACCAAAAGACCTACGTCCGCATCTGCTTGTGGACGGTAGCAGGGTTCTCTCTCTTTTCAAGAAAAGCCCTGATTGGTATTTCTTAACCAAATTATTAATTACTAATGATTATGAAAAAACTTCTATTAAGTTTGTCAGCGCTCCTGTTCTGCACTGCCATGGCGATGGCGCAACGAACACTAAGCGGAACGGTAATTGACGAGAACAACGAAAGCCTTATCGGTGCTACTGTTTTGGTAAAAGGCACTTCGGTAGGTACGGTCACAGATGTGAACGGCAGTTTTTCGCTCAACGCGCCAGACGACGCTACTACTTTGGTCATCAGCTACACCGGCTATGTAACGCAAGAACTAACGATTGGCACTTCAAGCACTTTTAATGTCTCCCTCGAAACATCCACGGTTGGCTTGGACGAGGTAGTGGTAGTTGGCTACGGTACACAGCAAAAGCGGAATGTAACGGGCAATATTGCGACCATCAAAGCGGAAGATATTTCCAATTTGGCAGTGCAGAGTTTCGACCAAGCACTACAAGGTAGAGCGGCAGGTGTAAGTGTGAATATTCCAAACGGGGTGTTGAACAATCCGCCTGTTTTCCGAGTGCGTGGAATTAGCTCCATCAATTTGAGCTCTTTTCCACTCATTGTGATTGATGGCGTACCTACTTATTCTGGTGATGTTTCGGTAAACTCTGCTGCAAACAACCCACTCTCGAACTTAAATCCAGCAGACATTGAAAGTATTGACATCCTAAAAGACGCTTCTGCTGCCGCAATCTATGGCTCACGTGCCAGCGCAGGAGTAGTGCTTATCACGACCAAACGCGGTAAGCAAGGCAAAACCAAAGTAAGCTATGATGCTTGGGCAGGTTGGACGCAGCCTGCACGTCTTTTCGATTTGTTGAATGCTTCTGAATACATCACTTTGAAAAATGAAGCTTCTCGCAACGCAAACCTGCCAGATCAATTCTTTGCAGATGAAATCAATGGACAAGCAGTGGATACGGATTGGTATGATGAAGTGTTTCGTACTGGTTTCTCTCAAAACCACACCTTGAATTTCTCTGGTGGTAGCGATGCCACAACTTACTATTTGTCATTGGGTTACACCAATCAGGAGGGCATGATCAAGCGAAATGACTTTGAGCGACTGTCGGGTCGTTTCAACTTAGACCATAAAGTTAGTAAATACTTATCTTTAGGTACGAATATTGGTTATTCCACCAATCTCAACTCTGCCCCAAACACTGGGTCTCTTGCAGGTAGTTCTTTCAATACCTCCGGCTTGGGTCGTATTCCTTTAGTAACATCGCCAAACGTGTCCCCATTAAATGCAGATGGTTCCTACAACATCCGTAGCGACAACTCAATTGGCAGAGGCAAAAACTTGGTTCAATCTGGCTTTACCAATCCGGCACCTATTCTGGATTTGAATACCTTTACTTCAGAGTCCGGTCAGATTCAGGCTGCTGTGTACGGTCAGGTCAATCTTTTCAAAGGTCTTTATTTCCGTACGCAATATGGTATTGACAACATCAATGTGGAAGATATTTCTTTTGCATCACCGGTACATGGCGACGGTTTCTCCGGCGGTTCTGCGACCAATACCCAACGTAAAAGCGAGCGCTGGAACTGGCAAAATATTTTGAACTATGACCTTACGCTTGCTGAGAAGCACAATTTTGCTTTCTTGGTAGGAAATGAGCAACAATATACAAAAACCAACCGCTGGGGTGCCAACCGTACCATTATAGCAGATCCTTTCTTTGAATCTTTTCAAGGTAATTATACAACGATTGTCCCAGCCAACAACTTTCAGGGTGAAAACTATTTGTTGTCTTATTTTGGTCGTATCAACTATAATTTCAAGAGCAAATATCAGCTTTCCTTCAACATTCGCTCGGATGAATACTCTGCATTCGCGCCCGGTAAAAAACAAGGTACGTTCTGGGGTGCTTCTGCAGGCTATGCCATTTCAGAAGAGAACTTTTGGAAAAACTCGATTGGCAATACGTTCACTTACTTCCGCCTGCGCGGTAGCTATGGTGAAGTGGGCAATTTCAATGGCGTAGATGATTTTGCGTCGTTGTCATTATATGGTTCAGGTTTATACGGTCCAGATGCTACTTTGGTGTTCAATCAGGTTGGTAACGCGCTGTTATCTTGGGAAACCAGCAAAAAGACCGATATTGGTATCAACTTTGGTTTATTCAATGACCGCCTGCAAGGGGAAGTGACTTATTTTGAAAACTTAGTAGATGGCTTGATTCTCAACGCACCACAAGCACCTTCTAAGGGTATTCCGACCAACACAATTGCAACCAACATTGGCTCAATGCAAAACACAGGACTTGAAATTGGTCTGAATGGTACGATTATCAGAGGTGCGAAAGTGACTTGGACTTCCAATTTCAACATCAGTTTCACAGAAAATGAAATCTTAGAATTAGCACAGGGCAATGCTGACATTATTGGAGCAACCGGTGGTTTGGAATCTGCCAACATTACCCGCGTGGGTGAGTCCGTAGGTAGCTTATATGTAGTGCCTACCGCAGGGGTGAATCCAGCAAACGGACGTCGTATTTATATCAATGCAAAAGACCAACAAGTACAGTACATCCACGTACCAGCAGCAGGTCAATCTCGCTGGACTTTTCTGGATGGCACCACTGCCCCTGCTATCACCGCCGCTACGGATGCGCGTGTGTACGGCCCAACCCTTCCAAAATGGTATGGTGCTTGGGACAACACCGTTCGTTTTATGGGCATTGATGTGAACGTTCAAGTGCAATATGCTGGCGGAAATTATATATACAATGGTACAAAAGCAGGTTTGCGCGACCAACGCTTCTGGAATAACCATGACGATATACTCAACCGCTGGCAGCAAGAAGGCGATGTGACCAACATCCCACGCGTTGTTTTTGGTGATAACATATCCAACGGCTCTTCTTTCCCGATTTCAGAAAATATTGAAAAAGGAGATTTCTTGCGCATTCGCAACGTGGTATTAGGTTATACCCTGCCCAACACTTTTACGCGCAAAGCAGGTATTACTAATGCGCGTATTTATGGTAGCGTCAATAACGCTTTCTTGTTTACGGACTATACCGGCACCGACCCGGAAGTATCTTCTAACGGTAACAGCAATCTTTCACCAGGCGTTGACCGTAACTCGGTGCCGATGGCGCGTACGTTCACCGTTGGTCTGAATCTTGGATTTTAATTAAATTTTTAGCACAGTAGACACATAGAAACCATAGCTATGTGAACTATGTGAACTATGTGTCTATGTGTTGAAATTAAGCCGCAAGGGACACTTATAGTTATAAATAACTTTTGTCAAACAGTAATTAAATATGAAAAACAAAATATATTTTAATAAAATTATCGCCCTCCTACTCTTGGCATTTGCAGGGCTTTTTATCACTTCCTGTCAGGAAGAATTGTTAGATCCGGTCCCACAAACCGCCATTTCTGATTTGAATGCTTTTGATACACCCGACCGTATCAAGCAGCAAGTCAATGGTTTGTATGCTACGATGAAGGTTGGTAACTTTTATGGCGGTCGCTTTTTAGTGTATCAAGACATTCGTGGCGAAGAGTTTTTGAATGAAACAACCAATGGTGTAACCGGTCTGCAAACCTGGAATCACACACTGGTGGCTTCTACCAACGAAGTGAATAACTTTTGGAATGCAGCTTATTTAACCATCAACCGTGCCAACGTATTTTTAGCAGGTGTAGAAGCAAATAAAGCAATCTTGAAAGATGATAAACTGGCTGCAAATTACTTGGGAGAAGCCCGATTGATTCGCGCGGTTTCTTACTTCAGTTTGCTCTCCCTCTATGCTCGTCCTTTTGCTGATGGCAACGGCTCTAAACTCGGTGTGCCTCTACGCATCACTGCACAAACCGGTCCTGGAGATAATGATTTAGCGAGAGCAACGGTCGCGCAGGTGTATGCCCAAATTTTGGATGATTTGAATTTTGCCGAGCAGAACTTGCCACTCAATTACAGCAGTGCCTTTTTGAATACAACACGCGCTCACCGCAACACAGCGATAGCATTCAAAACCAGAATCTACTTACACATGGGTCGCTACGCCGATGTCATTACTGAGGCAAACAAGATTGTTCCCGCAGCCGCTCCGTTCAAAGCAGCAACGGGTGTAGCCCACGAATTGCAAGCTGATATTACCAATGTATTCAAAACGCCATTTACAACTACAGAAAGCATTTTCTCTATGCCATTTACAGAAAATAACTTGCCTGGTACACAGAATGGTTTAGGTAGCTATTACAATCCAGGTCCACGCGGTATTGGTGACTTTTCTTTGAATCCAGCAGGGATCATCGGCGATACCATTAACTTTAAGTCTACAGATGCACGTCGCAAATTTATTTTCCGGGCTACCGCTACCGCCAAGCCATATTTGAATAAGTTCCCATTAGGACCTCAACATTTGGATTACGCACCGGTGATTCGGTACGCAGAGGTTTTGCTCAATCTGTCAGAAGCCATTGCTCGCACTACTGGTATTGACCAGCGTGCGCTTGATTTGTTAAACGCAGTGCATAGACGCTCCGATCCTTCTATCACTTTTGCGCCTGCTGATTTTGCGGATGCTCCAGCATTGATCACGGCTATCTTGCGGGAGCGTCGCATTGAGTTGTTAGGGGAAGGTTTCCGTTCTTTGGATGTTACTCGTTTATTATTGCCAATTCCTGGTAAAGCAAACGTGAACGCAATCAATCCAACTCAATCTGAATACATTTGGCCCATTCCAACTGGCGAGTTGACTGTCAATAAATTAGTTGAACCCAATCCATAATTTTTTTGGATAATAGAAAATAAGGAGCCGCTCGATTTTTTCGAGCGGCTCGTTTTATTTCAGGAACTTTTTGGGTTGGAAATTCCGTTTTAAGACGGGACAGGTTTTCGAAAACCTGTCCCGTCTTAAAAAAATTGAAAAAAAATTCGGCACAAGTATTGCATTATAACTAAAAGTCGCCCTATATTTGTGTCCGCCAACGAAAAAAGCCAAGTTGGATAAAGAAGCGGATGTAGCTCAGTTGGTAGAGCACGACCTTGCCAAGGTCGGGGTCACGAGTTCGAGTCTCGTTATCCGCTCCAAAAAAGGTGTGAAAAAGCTCACGCCTTTTTTTATTTTTGCAATAACGTATGGAGGAATTAAGTATTGAGAGAAACCTCAAACTTCCAAACGTCATACATTTTCGCCCGGGTGGTGAAACGGTAGACACGCAGGACTTAAAATCCTGTAAGCTGAAAGGCTTGTGCGGGTTCAAGTCCCGCTCCGGGCACCGGATGGGGAATCATTCAAAGATTCCCTATTTTTTTGACTTTTAGTTATTTGTAAGTTGCTGATTATCAATGATTCGCGGTGTAAAATTGGGTTGATAGCAGGGGTTCGCAACCCTTGGGAGGTGATATGTAGGGGGTGCGCGAACCCCATCCGTATAATGCGTTGTTTATTTTCAATTGTTGACTTGTTGAAGAGTCCTGAAATATCTGATAATAGACTTAAGTTTTCATAAAATAATTTCCAGTATCCGCGCTCATCGCTACTAGCTTGTTCTAGTTCTATCCTTTTCCCAGAGAGGTCTCTTTTCCATCGGTCGGTAAATTTGCGATAAGTGATTTCTTCTATTTTGCCGGTGATATATTTTTCTTCGGATTGCTCTATTTTGGATTCCATTTCCTGAATTTCTATCTCCAATCTTTTCACTTTATGCGCACGTGTTGCAAGCCTTTGTTCCATTTGTTGTTCTGCAGTCTCGCGGTCTTTCTGTATTTGTTCAGGTGCTAAAGACAATTGTTGTAGTACTTCAGTTAAGATATCATGAACCTTATTAGCATTATAGTTTTCACCCTTACACTTGCGACAGCGGTAATAGGGAAACAAGCCACCATGTCGCCCTCTAGAAAGTCCAGCTGTAAGTAAGTTGTTACATTGCTGACAGTGCAGCACTCCACGCAAGGGAAATTCCTCTCGGTCCTTCATTTTAGGTTGCGGTTTTCCATCTATCATTGCTTGTACCCAATAAAAAACTTCCTCCGAAATAATCGGTTCGTGGATACCCTTTACCTGTGTTGCTAGTTCGCGCCCGTAAGCTGGCACAATAATAATTCCGGCATATACAATATTGCTCAGTACGCGCTTAATAGCATCTTTGCCTTTGTTATTGAATCCATTTTTCTTTGCGATACGTCCGGCTTCTTTCCAGTCCATTCCTGTGGCAACTTGTTCAAATAATTGTTTTACAGTTTTCGCTCTTTCAGTGTGCAAAACAATAATAGGTTTATTATTGCCATCTCGCTCATTAACATAACCAAAAGGTGCCGTAGTAAAATATCGTCCTTGTTTTTTGCCTTGCCAAATGCCCATTTTAGTCCGGTCTGCTATGACACGCCGTTCAAACTCTGCACCGACAAACATATCTGCACGAATTTTGAAGTAGAAAGGACTATGCGGGTCAATGTACAAATTCTCACCAGTTGAAATAATTTGAACTTGCAACTTTATCTCGAAACGTTCTAATAGCGTCAAACCTTCGGCGGCATTGCGGATGAGGCGGTCATATTTGGCGACCATAATAGCCTTGATTTGTCCCTTCGATTTGGACAAATCAATTTCCAGCTTCTTCCATGCAGGACGGTCGAAGTTTTTAGCGGAAACACCGTCATCGGTGTATGTTTTTACGATGTTGAAGTTGTGACTCGCTGCGTATTTTCTAATAATTTCTTCCTGTGCTTCCAGAGAAAAATTACTTTGATCTTCCGTGCTAATGCGGAGATAAGCATAGGCTGAGTGCATTGAGTAATATTTTAATTTTTTGAATCTTTCGGCGCTGGCGCTTCAATAATTTGTCTCTTCGTTCTTTGTTTGTTTCTACAAGGAACAGCTGATCAAGCTTTTCTACTTGCTTAATTTTTGCTCTAATTTCTACAAAGTGATTCATGTTGGAAAACGTTTTTCGAGTTCTGCTAATCGTTCCTTGATTTCCTGCAAGTCACGTTGATTTAATTGCCTTAAAAGTTCATTTTCGCGTTCCAGTGCCTCGAAGTATTTTCGTTCGAGTTCACCACTTTGTTTGGGTTGAGGAATACCATTTTCCAGTATTTCTGGAAAGGCTTCTGTAAGTTTTTGTGCTAATTCACGTTGCTTGTGTTTGTTCTTTCCCCTGCGGGTGTTGTAAAAGTCCATTCTGTCCCATCCGGTACGCTCCTCCATCTCTTTGATTTTTACACCATTGTCAGAAAGAAATTCGATGACTTGTTCAAGGTTTGGTTTCTCATTGCTCATATTGAAAATATTTATTGCGGGTTACTTGCGCAATGCGTAAATATACGCTATATTTGCTCTAATTAATCACAAATTTACTAAAAAAACAAATTTTACGCAATGAAGAAGTTAAAAAATTTTGAAAAAGTGGAGGCTACTTCTCGTCGTGATTTGCACTGCTATGCAGATAATGCCTTTGCTATTGAGGTTGAGGGCTTAAGACTCGATTACGAACATACTGAGGGAGTCCGATTTTCAATGAGCGCATTTTTGCGGATGCTCATCACACGCGGTATGATTCAAGTACGCAAACAAATGTCCAATCATGGAGTCGCAGTCACCGATGCTCATTAGTGCGTTGGCAGCTGCCTACGTGGATTGGGTATTTAATCAATTCGCTTATGAAAATCAGCTTAAAAGCGCAAGGAATGACTTGGCTGCTGCGGAGGCAAGGGCGGATGACGTTGCAGCAGATACTTGAATATTGTACAGACGGACGCGACGCAGTAAAAGCGGCGTTGCAAGAATTGAAAACACTGGGTTTGGTGAATATGTCGGAATGCCGGTCGAAGGGTCGGTTTGATAGTTATTATTATGCGCTCACCGCAAGCGGGAAAACCGTCGCCGGAAAATCCATTCACGGTGAAAGGCTCGAAGATATTAGGGTCTTACCACAAGTGGAAAAACCGTCGCTGGAAAATCCACCTACGGTGGAACTATTACAAGATGTTGATAGTGAGATAATTACGTCCGCCGTAAACGGAAAATCCACCTGCGGTGACAAAAAAACTGCCTCTCTCTCTATAAATAGTAAGAGAAGTAATAAGAGTAAGTATAGTAATAATAATACTACAGCTCAAAAATTGAAAAATGATGAAGTGGAAGAGAGCGAGGTTGTGACGGTCGAATCCAGCAAGAAGAAACAAAAGCCATCCGATAAAGTACCAAAAGTTCTTTTTCGAGATACAGAGTTTGTTTTGCTGGCAGATGGGCGCAAGCGTTTTCGAGCGGCGTTGATTGCGAGAAATCCGGCTTACGAATTGGCAGATACGGATTATTACTACGAACGGGCTCTGAATTGGAGCGATAACGATAATTGGAAAGTGAATTGGGTAGCGACTGTAGCGAACTGGATAACGGATGATGCAAGTAAAAACAAATTAGTGAAAGCAAAAACAAATTTACAACATGACTCAAGTAGCAAAAATTTCGACACCATTACCGAGCGTGACCTTGAGCGTGCCGCTCGAATCGCTCAAAAATACGGCTATTAACCTCGAATGTGAATTGTCAGTGGTCCAAGCCGTTCGTAATGGGGTAGAACGGACCATTCGGCGCACAGAACGGGCGGCGGTGATGATCGCACTGCCAAAGCTGCTGGAACACTGCGTTTCTGTGTATTCTGGAGTTGATTTGTCGGGCGATGATTCCGTCATGGACGAGTGCGTTGATTTTGTAATGTCGCAGTTTGCGGGCATCAGTGTACCGGAAGTACGCGAGGCTTTTAAATTGGCGGCGGCTGGCAAGTTGGGTGAAATTGATTTGGCGGCTTATTATGGTAAATTCACTATCAAAACACTTGGAAAAATACTCACTTCTTATTTAGTTTTTCGAGAGAAAGCAGTCAAAGAACTGCGCCGGGCAGAAGCGGAAGCGGCAGAACAAGTAGCTGCTGAAAAGGCGGCACGCGAACCATTTGGGGCTGAAAAAATGGCAGGCTGGGTAGAGGAGCGAATTGCAAAGTTTTGGGCGACGGAAAAGATTGATTTGTTTATGATACCCATTCCGGTTTATGATTATTTAGTTGAATTGAATGTAATAACGCTCACCCCTACCGAAAAGCGGGACTTGATGAATCGGGTCGCTCCACAAGTGGTTGGCTCTTACACGATGGACATCAAGGAGTCGAATAATGAATTTGAGAAACGAAAGTATCGCAACATCATTAGTGACTGGCGTAGCGGTAAAAAGCCGATTGAATTTGTCAACCGGCAAAAAGTGGCAGCCCGTCAGTTGGCAGTTCAAGAATTTATCTTGGGGTATCGCTCCGCAATTGCATTTCTTCTTTCCTTACTAAAGCAGGTCCCCAATGCAGATGCAGCTTGAACAACTCAAACCGATGACAGAATCGGAGCTAATTGCTTTTGTGATTTCGTTTCTGCAAGCGCGTGGTTACAACGTGTGGCGGCAACAGAATACGGGCTTTTTTGATGCGGAATATGCGGCAAAAGTGCTGCAGGAACTGGTAACCGAACGCGGAACGCGCGTGAATAAATGGGAGGTAGAAGCGGCTTTGCGGAAATGCTGGCGAAAGGTGCCGGATAGCTTGCGCGGTGTGGCGGATGTGATCGGGTGGGACTGCACGACGGGTAAATGGATTGCGGTAGAAGTAAAAACCGTGAATGACCGGCTGAGTGACTACCAACGCGCGTGGTTGTCAGCTTTGAAAGAATCAACAGCGGAGGTGTACATCTGTCGGGATGCAGAAGGCTTTGTGAATAATTGGGAGCGGCGGAATCGGGTAGCCCCCTGACCCCCGAAGGGGGGAATCTGTCTCTTATACACATCTCCGAGCCCACGAGACTAAGGCGAATCTCGTATGCCGTCTTCTGCTTGAAAA
>ENA-ORBV01005966-ORBV01005966.1-microbial-mat-metagenome-genome-assembly--contig:-NODE-5966-length-21851-cov-5.852806_pt1 | contig 21851 bp, 12 predicted proteins | sample MGYA00237777_ERZ505514 | MGnify/ENA primary metagenome ERZ505514 (study PRJEB26160, sample SAMN06269048) | microbial mat metagenome | isolation source: Oligotrophic lake microbial mat | place... | reverse complement strand
CGAATGGAGCATCAGAAGAGGCAGCACTGGCGGCGGCGGCGGCGGCGACAGCAGCAGCAGGAGTCATGTTGAGGCAGCAATGTTCGGCAGCCGCGGTGGCAGCAGCAGCAGGGGCAGAAGCAGCAGCTAAATGGCAGCAGTGTTCAGCGGCGGCGGGGGCAGCGGCGGGGGCAGCAGCAGCCGCAGCAGCATGGATGAGGCAGCAACCAAGAAGAAACAGCATGGTGGCCGAGGACAACAGTTGTTTGTGCAAAGTGGCCAAAAAAGGCATCTTGTTTGCAGCAGCCTTTCTGGCCACTGCATGGCCAGCCTATGCCAACTTTTTGCTTCGAACAATGAGTGGGAAGGCCGTCGATGCCATGCAATTCATTGAACTCCTCGTCTGTCCGTTGCTTGGATTCTGCAATGTGCTTTTTTTTTTGGTGTCGACAGGAAATGAAGACATGGGAAGGACGTTTTTTTAGGAAAGTCGCATTTGACTGTTTCTGTCGTTGCTGCTGTTGCAAGTGCTGCAAGTGCAAATGTTGTGCCCGTGAGGAACAACAGCTGGATCCCATCACAAAGTTTAGCTAGAAGGTAGGGGAGTTCCAAATGTGTGAGCCAGCCATGTGAGCAAGTGCGAAACACGCCAGTCTTTGGTTTTGGGAATGAGTCACAATTGACTTGCTAATCAGAAGACAAAGTTGCATTCATGCTGAACAGCAAAGAGTGACTGATTTGTAGCAAATTGTGAGCATTGTTTCTGAGGCTGTTGCCTTCCTTGATTTGTGGCCCAGGGGTGCTTTCTGACCAATTGCCCCATGGCTGTTTGTCATGCCAAACAGCAAAGAGTGACTGATTTGTAGCAAATTGTTGGAATTGTTTCTAAGACCAGTGCTCTGGAAACAAATAGAAAATAATTTCTTTTTGTTGGTCCTCACAGTGCTTCCAGTTAGACATCAGCTAGGCAAACATTGCACCTAGCTAGCTACTAGTAAACAATACTTGTTTTAGCTGTGAGTCCGTAACTTTTCCATCTTTTTTCAGGATGCACATGGTTGGTCATGCAGCCAATCTGGCACCCCAAAGAGCCTTTTCAAGCTAAACTTGGTGGGGTTCTGACCCACAAAGAAAGCTTGCAAGACCAAAACACAGCAATTCTGAAATTCAGTCCATCTTTTGGTTAGACACAGGTGGATACGCTAGCTAGCTGTGTGAGAGTTGTTAGCATCCAATCTGGAATGTGGTGGTAAAAGAATTAGTCCAGAGGCAGGACCAGGGTCCTCGATGAGCCACCAAAACTGATTTGTTGGTTGTTGAGCTGTCAGCTGAAAGCTGTTAGCAAGATGATCACGTCTTACATCTCAGCAATTTCTGTAGCCCTCGACAATGTTGTCCATGCGGTCTTTAACTTTTTGGGAGCAAACAAACAATTGCAACTTTTTTCTTGAAACGTGGCCAGCTCTGGATCAATGATGACAACTTCATCAATTGTTTTCCTCACATTGACATTCATGTGAGTCTGTTGAACATGTTCACCAAATTGTCTCCTTTCACTTTTTGACATTTTTAGGGAACACGGAAGCACTTGTTGTTTGTAGCAAATGCAGAAGTCACATGACAAAAACCTGACAAAACGGTTTTTGTGTTGACCTGTCTGGTGATGCAAATGAAACGAACACCAATGACTCAAAGAGACCAAAATGAAGCTGAGCACGACCAAAATGGAGTTGCTGACAAAACAGAAAAACACATTTCCATGATCACAGTTTTTGTCAAACACACCACACAAAGGTGCAAAGTCATGCTCCAAAAACAAAAAATGGGCATTTTTGCATCTGATCCATGTCTGTGTGCAGCTGTGATGTGAGGACGGTGACAAACAGTTGTCACTCAGGCAACACAACATGCCATTGACAACAGTGCAAAATGACACAATGTGATTTGGTTGAAGATCAACCTGACAACAGAAAAATTCAAAAGCTGACATGTCAGAGGGCATCAAAACATGACCTTTGCTCAATGGCAATGCATGTTTTTGAGCTTGAACATTTTGCTTTTCATGCACAAAGAAACAACACAGACAAAAAGGACTCATTTTTCCACAGCTTGCAAATGCATGACTTCCAAAACCAGCAGTTTTTTGTTGCAAACTTGCACTGTGCCATTTTGACCCGGCAAGTCCATGACAAAAGGATGTTTTTGCCAGTCCAATTCTGGTGTGCAATCAGGGTGCTGCATTCTCCCCCATGCGTTAGGAACTGAGTGAAGAGCGCGTCAATTGGTTAGCATGTGCACACGTGTCAATGTCCCAGAATTGTGCTGATGATGCTTGTGGTGTGGAGGGTGGGTCTTTTTCGTGCAATGACACTTCGTGCAGCTCAACTGCTGTTTCACTGTGCGTTCGTTAGCAGCTTCCACTGCGGTTGCACTGCTCATTTGAGAGCTTCTCTCTCTCTTTCCCCCAAGATTGAAGTGCGACATTAAGTGCGCAGCAGTTCACGGAGAACTGGAATCGCAACAATCGGTGGTTAAGGGTTGGTGGGTGGGAGCAGATTGTGCTGCATTTGAGTGCGGTTGGGCTGACACCGCATGGTCTTAGTGTGCTTTGCCTCGTGGCAGAGGGCTCATTGTCGTGACTGTTGACTGAGTCTTTTCGACCATTGAGGTTCGAACCTGTGACCTTTCAGAAGCTTTCCACATGCACAGCATCCACTATGGCATGAATTCATGATGCACTGTGCCATTTTGACCCGGTGAGTCCATGACAAAAGGATGTTTTTACCAGTCCAATTCTGGCATGCAATTGGGGTGCTGCAAACTTGCAAGACACACACTGCCTCCAAGTTCATCAATGATCATGAAACAACACTTGGCTTCTTCACATCCATCCTGTGTGCACAGAATGTTCAAAACAAAATTTGCAGCAAGAGTTTTTTTTTTGCTGGCTAGCTTTCAGCAGGTCAAGTGCCACTGCAGCTAGCAGCTGGTGTAGCTTTCTGGCAAGGTGATTAAACTGCCTAGCTAGCTAGTGGTAAGCAAACAGTGAACCTTTGTAACAATTTTGAACTGTCCAATCCCTACAGGCTGCAGCACGGCCCGCACAAAACATTTACAATCAATTTCCAGGGGATGCAAGTGCACACATTGTGTGCGCTTTCGCTAAAGCTTTAATTCGCTGTACCGTACTCCAGTAGTCGGTTGCCACGCTTTACTCTATAGTACAGTAGTAGGTTGCCACGTAGGTATCGGAGATGTTTCATTAATTTCCTTTTGTACTGCAGTAGACCTACTACAGTAGTCGCAACAAGAAGGCTGCTTTCGCGGGCACATGTGAACATTTTGTCTTCGCTTTCATGCATATTTGATCTGGGATCCAGGGTTAAATAGAAACGAGAACTATTTAAATACTCAGTGGCGAGGGCACCGGCGAATTACGAAACCTAGTGTTTCCGTTCCGAAAAAAAGTATCATGGTTTCTGAACTGTGTCATGCTTTGCTCCAATCGAAAGCGGTTTACTTCAATAGTACTGTACTACTACTACTAGCTAGCTAGCTAGGTACTGTAGGTGTGGCCACTGATTAGCTATTGTAAAAGCCAACTATTAATTCAATGTTCCCCGACCATTATCTCCCGGTTGTAAAACAACACTCTGAAAATTGTCAGGAGTAAGAAAATATTACTTGTGGCAGAAAAAAACCACGGACTGTGGGTACAACTACGACGTATTGACTACCTTCATCACAAACATAATACTACTAGCTAGCTACAGTAGTAGCCAATACGACAACAATACAATATGGTGGCCAAACCGTTTGCCAAGTTTTACCTTCCAAAGATCTCGGGAGGTCTGAGCATCATTGGCAGCTCCATAATCCTGGCCGAGGTCTGGAAGGATTTCCGCAGTGAGCGTGGAGCCTGTGCCAAATCTCGCATTTTATTTTCTCTGAGTGTTGGAGACGTTCTGTATTCGCTGTAAGTATGCTGTAGTACTGTACTGTGTACTCGAACGGCTCTTCTTTCCCATTGCCCTGGCTCACAATTGGATATTGCTTTATGATGTTTATCTTTCTGTTTACTCTGCAGGGGTTGGGTCTTTGGAACTTGGTTCTCCCCCAGTGACTTGGATTACCTCCAAGGGACCAACCATGGTTCCCGCGCAACCTGTACCTTTCAAGGATTTATCATTCAACTTGGCGTCACGGCATCCCTATTATTCAATGCCATCTTTGCCGTTTCCTTTTTGCTGACGGTCAAGTACCATTGGAGAGAAAAACACCTTCAAAAAGTGGAGCCCTATATGCAAGTACTTATTTGGCTCGTGAGCATGGGTACCTCCTTCGTGCCCCTGTTCTGGAACATGTACCACAATACCGGTCCTGTTTGCTTTGTCGATTCCTATCGTAAGTACAGTACAGTCTGTGTTGAAGTTGGCAGTATGGTTGCCAATTCTTTTTGGTTTTAGAATGAGCGAGAAAGAGTGTTCTTTTGCTTCTCTTTTGATTCAAACTCTGCTTGCCTTTTGTGCTATTCTTGCAGCCGACAAGTGTACAGAAACATGGCAACTTTCCACCTCCAATCCCTACGAGGAAGAGTTGCAAGAGACCAATTGCACGGAGGGGGACAATGCTCAATTGATGCGCTTAGTCTTAAACTTGCTACCCGTTCTATTGACGGTCCTATTAGAAGCATACTCCATGTATGCCATTTATCGTCAAGTACGAATATTGGAAGATGCGCCCTACCGAACGCCATGTACGGCAAGCACTATTGTGAGTACTAGCGACAGAGCTACTGCTGGTGGTGACATTGAGGGCGGTGGCGCCAATGGAAGCATCAACAGTACAAGTGACAGCGAGGACGAATACGAGGATACCGGTACCACGAGTCGAGGAACCCTCTCGGTGGGTGTCGCAGATGTTTCCGACTCTCGTCGACGGAGGAGAAGGTCACGAGCAGTGGCCCGGCAAGGAATGCTTTATCTAGGTGCATTCCTTGTCACGTTTGGATGGGTCACCGTGGGGGGCATTCTTTGGGGTGCATTCGGTATCTGGAGTGATGCCTTTGACAATGCAACTTTTTTCTTTGTTTCCTTCCAAGGAGTATGGAACTTTCTGATCTTTTCTAGACCTCGACAAATGAAGACTAGAATTGGCATGAAATGCAAAGCTTTCGCCTGGGGCGGAATTCGCATGGTCTGGAGCTGTATTAACTGTCGCATTTGTTACTGGGCATTCACCTCCGATGGGGGGCCTTCTGTGGACTGTCAAACCAACGACCTCAAAAGAAAGATATACCGGCAAGCATCAGAAAACCAGTCAGGTTGTCCCCGATTGCGGAGGACAAGGAAGGGTTGCCCCCTATTGCAGAAGACAAGGAAGTTGTGGACGATGGGGACGAAAAGCCACAGATCTACCAGCCGCAAAACAACAGCAACCTTCTGATCATGGGTACCCTGGGCATGTGGCTTCCAAAGCCACATCATCGGTCTGACTGGGGCCAGCAGCAAGATAGCCGACCTCGTCAACCTGATCGGCAGTCCAGTGCAATGTCAGTGCTGACTCAAGTCGTGTCGGAGCTGTCTGTTGGTTCAGACTGGGAAGAACCTGACATACGGCCCCGGAAACCAACCAGGCACTATAGCGAGACAAGTGCTATCGACACTCCTCGTGGTGATTCGTTGCCAGTTCGACCACATCGGATCCACAGCGGTCTACACACGACCACTGGGAATGCTTCGGCCATAAACGCAGCGATCGAATCTGATGCGGGGGTCACAAGGGTAGACGCTGATAGCCTTTGTGTAGAAACCCAGGATAGACTGCGACCAGAGAAGGTGGGCGATAGCGCAATGGATGGATCAAACTCGGAGAGATCCAGCGGGAGTCGCTCACGGACCGCGCAACTAACCGCATGTGCCCTGGTCCCTCCGCCCAAGCCAGAGCGAGTAGAGAGTTATCTCGAACAAGATTCATCAAACGAATTGACAGTTGACATAACCGACAATACGAGGCCAGCATCATGCTTGCAGTCTGAGAGGCAGTGGGAGCGGCTAGAGGGAAGCTTCGAACGGGAACAGATCACGAACAAACCTAAGGGATTCGGCGATCTGAAGCAATGGTTTGGCCTCCCGACCAAGCCGCAACGGCTTGACAGTGAAGTGGAAGATCGGGAAAACGCCTTAAACGCACCAAAGGGATTCGGCGATATGAAAAAGCCCCCGACCAAACCGCAGCGGCTTGAAAGTGAAGTGGAAGATCGGGAAAACACTACATACGCCCCACAGGGATTCGTGGATCTGAAGAAGCCGCCGAGCATGCCGCAACGGATGGAGAGTGAAGTGGAAGAGTTGAATGAGTACCAAGCCGGATTTACTACAACTAGGCAAAGCAACATGGGCCTGAAACGATCAATACACCCCCCAACCAAGCCGCAACGGATTGAGAGTGAAGTGGAAGATCCCACTGAGTACCAAGATGGCCATGTAATTGTTAGCCGACGAAGCAATAACCCTCCTGCTAGGCCTGTTAGGTTGGAGAGTGAGGTGGAAGATACAAATGAGTACCAAGCTGGGCATGTAATTGCAAACCATTACCCTCCTGCTAAGCCTTTTAGGGTGACGAGTGAGGTGGAAGACACTAATGAGTACCAAGCTGGGCATGTAATGGCAAACCATTACCCTCCTGCTAAGCCTGTTAGGTTGGTGAGTGAGGTGGAAGATACTAATGAGTACCAAGCTGGGCATGTCATTGCAAACCATTACCCTCCTGCTAAGCCTGTTAGGTTGGTGAGTGAGGTGGAAAATGGAAGCGAAGATTGACGGATGCTCTGTCACTTTTGCCGGGGATGATGATTAGGTCGACGTTAGGCGTTCGTTAGAAAGTGGCTCGCTGTGGTGGACACACGAGCACGCGGCCAATAAAAACGTCGAGTTGCACTGGTCCAAGGTGGACCTGGTGTTATACTTTTCTAAATAAACATTTTTGATTGGAATAATTCGCAAGGCTTAGTATTGCGTATGAATTGCATGCTCAAACTTTGTCGCTGGCCTGCTCCACCAGCTGCTACTACTTTAACTACGGTCTAGCCAGTTGAGGACACGTCTTGCTTTGCGTTACTACTTCACTATCTATCTAGCTAGTATCGTAGCTGATGACAAAAAAAAACCTTGGATCAAAACCACTTCTTGTTGCCACTACAATACTACAAAACATACAATTGTCTGGATAAAGTAAGAGCTAGGACAACTTGATCACCCCTCTGGCCAGCGTTCACCTACTGATCTACCGCCACAATCGGGATCCATTACTCTAACCCCTACCAAAAGGAAAGCTATGTCACTGGATCAACTGAGATCAACTTCAGAGAGCTCGTGTCCAGCTAGCTAGCTAGCTAGCTAGTACCTAGATCTCGTGGCACGCCGTACCAGTTCTCAAGAAACTACTCTAGGTCGCACAGTAGTCAGAGTAGCACGACTCAAATCTTTCTTTCGACGCTTCGATTGGGATCTTTTGTTACGTGCAGTTATGCAAGTACAAGTCCATCGCCTTTCTCGTTTGCGGGATTATTGTATCTGCTGTTTAACACACACGAAGAGGAACAATTTCCAACTCGGATGATCGGATGTATGAACTCTTTCATTCATAAACAATCTATAGATCCTTCGTGGGACTAAAACAAATCGGCCCATCACCTCGTCGTCGTTCCCGTGAAAATGATTTCGTCTCGTCATAATTATTTCAAGGCTTTATTCTTTCTCGCTTTTGTTTTCCTGCTCCATATATCAACCACATTTGCCGACAACAACATGACTGCCACCGGCGACGGAACTTCCAAAAATACTGCTACTTCTACTACAACTTTGGTGGTTGGAGCAACAGGTGCCACTGGAAAATGGGTGGTCAAACTCTTGTTGGATCAAAACCAGAACGTCAAAGTCGTGGTTCGTTCCAAAGAGCGCATGTTGAACTTGTTGCAAGAAATCATTGACGACGCAACTTCCTATAACGACCGCTTGACCATTACAGAGGCATCTCTACTGGATGTATCCGAAGAGGAATGGAAGAAGCAAGTCCAAGATTGCGACGCGGTTGTCAGTTGTCTTGGTCATACCATGGACTTTGCGGGCATCTGGGGCCGTGCCTCCAAACAATTGGTGACCAAAGCCACCACGCGTCTGACACAAGCTATTGCCGCCACTTCGGAGCCAAATAAGAAACCGACAAAATTTATTCTCATGGGATCCGACGGTGTCGCCAATCCCAATGGCAAGGACGACAAGCGTTCTTTTTTGGAGCGCACCATTCTGGCCATGTTGCGCGTCTTGGTACCACCTCACCCTGACAATGAAGGTGCTGCTGCGGTCGTGCATGCCTTGGGAACTTCCTCCAATATGGAATGGACCGTGATTCGTCCTACCGACTTGATCGATGTTAAACCCAATGGCAAATACCAATTATTTGAAAAACCAACCGGTTCCTTGTTTGGGGGTGGCACAGCCACACGTGCCAATGTGGCACAATGTATGGTGGACTTGATTCTCCAGAAGGACAAATGGCAGCAATATAAGTTCCAAATGCCGGTCTTACATGATATTCCAACGCAGGACAAAGCAGCTGAATTATAAAAGCACGACACCTTGTGCAACACGGTTGATTATTGTGAGAAAAAAATGTATGTAGCATGTCGATTATTTATCCCAAGATGATTATTGCATGTCTTGGATTAAATGTATCTAAGTTATATAAATTTGAGTTATAAATTTGAGGAGTAGTGTAGTAATCGATATTGTTGCCAACTGATCCTATCTACTAGAAAAGTCATTATCAGCTCGTCAGTGTAAGACTTGCCTGATAGCGTTGCCGGTTGTGGATGGATGGATGCCAACTACTACCGACTGAGAGCCAATGCTTGTCCTATGGCAAAGGCGGACAATAACTCGTCGTTGGTATCCTCGACACAATGACGACTGGAATGTCGTCGTCCTTTTCGGCGAGCAAAGAAATCACGAATCGGACGTCGTTTTCGAGTAGTCACCTCGTCTTCTTCTTCTTCTTCTTCGTGATAATAAGTATATTGACCAGCGCTGGTGGTGGCGGCTACGAGCGGTCCTACAAGTACCCCCTTTTGTTCGACAAGTACCTGTTTTTGTGGTTTGGGATTGGAGGGTTGAAACAAGTTGTAGAAACTTTTTCTTCGAGTAGATGGCGTCTTTTTGTTTTGTCTTTGACTTTCTTTCACAGAGGGCATGGATTTTCGTCGCCTTCTATGTCGTCTATTGCTTTTACGGGGTGGCGGAGCCATCAGTGATTTGCGTCGAGCATACAAAGACGTACTGTAACTATCCTCGTCGTCATTGTCAAAATCGTGTTCTGTCACAGTAAAATCTGTGCTGCTGTTGTGGAGGGTGGTTGACTTTTTCTTCATTGTGATGACAGTTTTTTTTTCAATGTTGTGTCTTGTGTTGCTGGATGAACAATTCTTTGCGTGTTGGTTGCGGATTATGATTTATGAGAGGTGTCGTTTTTTTTGGGAATGAATTTCTTCCGAATTGAAGGAAGCCATATATGATATAATTATGATACGACCCAGTCACTACCAGCCAAGAACCGATGGATAACGAACTACTCGTTTGTGGTCAGTGACGGAATGTGGTGGTCCTGTGGTTTATCTGCATCAAAAGTGAGGCACCTGATGACTTCTACTGTACCACATTCATTGTAATAGCTTGCTGTGTAGTACAGTATTGCTTGTTGACAGAACCCGCTCGTGGATGTATTTCAAAATTACTCCGAGGTTAGCCATGCAGTGCCTCGTTGTGATCGATTAAGTCGCGTTTTGAGTCGTGCAATTCAGAAGTGTGCGTCCAAACTGGACGCGAAATGAAGATGTATCTAAAATCTGACGTCATTGTTCATAGACGGACATTGGATCGGAAATCTTTAATGAACTTCATTATTTTTTTCGCTGCAAACCATAGCCAAGAACGCGATGACACTGACAATGAACCCTATCACCGTATCTCTCAGATACAATCATTGTCTCGAACCGATGCACATGCCATAATCTACTACGTACTAGCTACTGTAGTTAGTAATAGCTATTTTATGTCATGAAACGCCCCTGCGAAATGCAACTCTCTCGAGGAACTTCTACTACATGTATATCCCTAGCTGCAATCTTGATTGGGCTTGTGGTCCAGGGCGAGTCTTTTTCCAATTTTATAGCACTATCTCGTCACCATCCATTATTATTGTTCAGCAACAATAACGCAGCATCTGCATTATTATCCACGTCCAGTGTTTGCCTGCTTAAGAACAAAAAGGTCGGTCACAACATGCCTCGACAGCAGCACCACTTGACGCCCTTTTTTCGATCACGGAAATATTCCGCAAGATTGGCCTCTTCTTCTGTCGCAACCACCGAAGATGCCGACCCATCCAGCATTACCACTAGTGCACATGGCAACCAACGCATTGAATATTCCATGGCGTCGATCGATCTGTCCGCCAAGTGGCTCGAATTGGTTCAAAAGGACCAAGTCGCTGTCACCACTACCATCCCCAGTATTGATGACAGTGACCATCAAGATGTGGGAGTACGCTACGGTGTTCGTGTCAATCCACATGTGAGCACTACTGAAACTACTGCCTTTATGGAATTTGTAGAGCCGGCAGAGAAAGACACTCCAGAAGAAGATGTCCATCCCAAAATTGCCCGTATGAATCATACCCTACGGCAGATAGCTGGTGATGCAAATACCAAAGAAGCCAATTCACAACAAAGTGACACAACCACTACAGGTCTTCAATTCCAAACGGATGGAACGTACGTGGCACAATTGCAATTGGTACGAACGCTACGACCTCCTCCATCTCCTGGATTTGGTACCGCCGCCGAGGAACGTTCGTCGAGTAAACCTCCACCTTACAATCCCGAAACCGATTCTTTTGTGACGGGACCCTTGCGATTGGAATTGCGGCCACTGGTAGCCCGCATTGCTGCCAAACAACCTCAAACTTCCCAATCATTGACTACCGATTGGGACATTTTTCATAATATTAGTCCGGCCGATGTACGCGGCCACTTTTTATTGATACCAACCCTCCAAGATCCCGACAACAATTGGAGAGGACAAGCCTTGGCGGAATCGGATTGCCATGATTTGGTCATGCTGACATCTACCGTTAAGCCCATTGGTAGTTTGATGGTTTGTTTCAACAGTGTCGGTGCGGGAGCCAGTCAAAATCATATTCATTGCCATGTTTGGCCATCGCCGCCCGTACCATTACTATCGCTGGCATCCTCACAGTCACAAGAACAACAATCGATCAGTCTTGCCGATTCGACAGTAGTGGAGGAAGCCGTGCGGGAAGCGGACGAGAAGGAAATACAGGGAGATACTTATTCTCACGATCATGATCATGACCACTCTCATGACTCCTACCTGGATGACGAATCTACAAGGAATGGATGGTCTTGTTATGCTGTGTCTCGTGTGGCATCCATTTATGATTTTTTGGACATTTGCGACAAAACCACGGGACAGCCTCTAGTCGAAGCCAGTTTTTTGGAGTATCCATCTTTCTGTGTCCAGCTTTCGAGCAGTGTCGCGGATACGGCGACATCCAAGGAGGCCTCCTCATCACTGGAGGCATTGGGAAAGGCTGTATGGAAGGTATTATCTTGTTTAGAGGACGCCCCGCACAATGTTTGCATGGTCAATCGTCCTGCCAACGAAAACGAAAACGATGATGATGATGACGGCGATGAATCTACGATCAAAAAGGCCGACAATAAAAAGAAGGATCTGGGTGGTCTGCGATCTCATTCTTCGAATGTGGATGTGTATATTTTTGCAAGATCTCGGGAGCGATCGCCCACGATCGTTCCAGCCAGCAAATTGGGTGCCAGTGAAATGATGGGTGTCTTTCACTGTCAAAGTTCGGAACAATTAGAAGAATTGGTGGGTACTACTACTACAGTATCTCCCATGGCTCAAGCATTGGAAGATGTATCACACGAAGAACCGGCGGGCCTTTGGGAGACCATCAAGAATGCATTAGCCGACTTGGAGACATGAGCTTTTGTACAGAAAATCACCGCAGGTCAAAAACAGCCAGCCACCAGCTGCCCCCTACATTGTTGCGATAGAACATGGAACCACTGGCAGCTTCAACGCTGTTGTGCACATGTTTTAGTAGAATCTAGCATCCATGCTAAATAGCAAAGAGTGGCGGATTTACAGTGATCATTGGAGTTTGTTCTTATGCCATTGGTTTAAAAATCTCTTTTTGTTGGTTTCACAGTGCTTCTAGTTAGAAATCAACTAGGCAAACATTGCAACTGTTAATGCCCATGGTAACTTTGTGGGTTGTGTTGGCTTGTTTGTCATTGATTGACTCATCAGTGCCGGGGTGAGCTGCTTTGCATGCCTGTGAGATCTGGGATTGAGTCCGCAGGCCCCTTAGATTTCATTGTTAGAGATGAAAAGAAGCAAATGTTTTGGGTCCACTAATGGGGTTGCCTTGCCAAATGTTTTCACGTTGGGCATCATGAGAGGGGGTTCTGTCTGCGAATTAAGTTGCAAATTTCGGAGTCTTTTTACTTCACGAAAGTGTTTTTTTCATTCTCAGCTGTCTTTGAAATTTTGTTATGTCTTGCTCATGTGTCTCTGTCCTGTTTTGTTCCATTTGACTTTGCACACTCATTTTGAGACCCTGGAGATGCCATTGTCACCACAAATCCCGACTCTTCTGCCAAGTCTGCAGGCAGTTACAGGGCAGGGGTGTAAAGCCTTTTGATGTCATGTCAGCAACAAGTTTCCTGGATCAATCTCCTTGAAAGATGGATGACACTTTTCTCTCCAAAAATGAAAGTTGATGTCATAAAAAAGAGTCACCTTCTAGAAAAATCCACAGGAAGTCCCAATGACATTCGGCACAATGCCACTTGGTTGTGAGAATTTGGACATGCTGTTGGATGTGGTCAACTGTCATTTGTCACTAGACTTGTTTTTTCTAAAAAAACAATCATGTGGTTTTTGCCTGCACCATGAGTGTTTCTCCATGTCACTTCGTTGTCCCTCAGTTGTGAGAATCAAACCTTTTTTTTCTAAAAAAAAAAATCATGTGCTTGGTGCCTGCACCATCATTGTCTCTCCATTGTTTGCCTGTCATGACAACTTCCATTCAAATCACACTGTCATAAGATCATCATGAGATGCCAAAAGTCAGTCGTGAATGTTCCACAACTTGAATTTGCAGTGAACACGACTGTCATGGCATTGCTGTTAAAAGCACAACCCACACTAGTGTGGCGAGTTCAAAAAGAAGTGGATGTGGAAATTGTTTAACAGTGATGGAAACAAGCATGCATTTTGTTCCCACATTGGAAAATGTTTTGTAGCAGCAATTCAATGGTCACTGCATCTGCACAAGCTTTGGATGTGCTTGTGTCAGTTTGCTAGTAGAAGGACTGAACATCTTCTGTTTTGCTGCTCATTCTCTTGGCCTGATCATGAACAGCCTTGTGAACAGAGGTCATCCCCCAACCGACTCAATTAACCCAAGCCAAGGTCAAGATACATTCTCTTTCCACCCTTGTAGGACAGCTGTGCATCCTCCTTGCAAACTTTGATTTTGAGACCAATGCATGGCAAATGACGACGAGACAGAATTCACATGAAAGCAAGACTCATTCTTACGTGGACGAGCTCCATGTTTTTGATTGGCTATTCATTGCCGAACCGACACGAATAAGAACGCGGAAGTGAGTGAACGCCTTCACAAACAAGACACCTTTTTGAGTCGATTGAGTCCTCCGACAGAATCTTCCTTGCTTGAGATTCGGCATCATTTTTTCTTCTTCTCCGAGGCACAAATGACAAGCCACGTCGACTCTAGCTTTCTTTCTGCTGCATCTATCGATCACGGCAAATATGGAAATGACATTTTTTCTTTGAAGATCAAGGATCGTCGATAGTTTTTCTCCTCCGAAATTCTGGTTCTATATATAGTAGATCTACCAAGATAGCAAAACCAAGGAGAAAATAAAGATAGAGTTTAGAGCTTGATTTCTTAGATAGACGTTCTTGTTTGGGCAGCTATATATCTACCTCCCTCTTTCGTGTGTCTTGTTGTTCTAGAGAGAAAATTTCAGAATGACTAGGGCACGAATCTACACATCAACAAGACCAAGTTTGGTTATCTCCATGTCTTTGCTGGTCATTTGTTGGGTTTCTACAGTCGAGGCATTTCTGCTTCCAAGCCCCTCGGGGATATCTGGGGGATTGGTGTCGGGCAAGGAAGAATTCGCTTTGAGAACGGCCTTGCATGAATCTTCGCGAAAGTGTAAGTGCAGTCAGTCGGTTATCCATCGTCACGGTCATTAATTTTGATATCTTGAAGAAAAAAAAGAAGAAATGTCCCCATTTGCAAATTTGGTTCTTCTCAATTCCTTCCACACCCATTCCGACATCCATACTACAGCTAGTAAAAACGGCTCCTATTCTTCTAGGACCATGACGGAGTCCATGGCCCGAGATTATGCGCATGAATTGTACGACGACATGGTCACGTACCGAAAGACCGTAGCCCGTTCCAAGAAAATGGCCGAACGCGTCGAAAACACGAGCGCTTCGTCGTCGTCGTCCAGGGCCACCATTCCTCCCAATACACTTTTGACTCAATTGAATAAATATCCCGCTTTGATTTTAAATGCCGATTATCAGGTATGTTGCCTTGAAAAAAGCAAAATGAAAAACAATAATTATGCCTGTGAATGTGAGAGTTAGAAAAAAGTAACGCATTGGGAAGTGGTTGTACGCGATTTCGTTGGCGAGAAAATACCTCACCCTATTTTTGGTTTTCACTTGTACTCGACCTTGTCCATGATTCCGTTGCCAATCCACCAACCCTCTTGGCGTACCAAAATAATACAAATACGTGTGTGCAGCCCATGTCGTATTTACCCCTCAGTGTTTGTCATTGGCAAGAAGCCATCAAGAGTGTCTTTAGTGGCAAGGTTACCGTCGTCGATGTTTATGAAGGAGTGTCTGTGAGAGCTGCCAATCTCGAGATTCCGTTGCCTTCGGTCATTGCTTTGAACGAATTTGTACCACACAATTCCCATCGTCCCGCCTTTACAAGACGCAATGTCTTTTTACGAGATGAATATACTTGTCAATATTGCAGTGATCAATTTCATGCCAGGGATCTTTCCATTGATCATGTGGTGCCAAGAAGTATGGGAGGACATTTGAATTGGTACGTACTTTCTTGAAAGTCTTTGATCCGTGGCAGTATCTATTTCGAATGCCAACGCATGATGGATGGCTGTGAATGACAATCATCATTATTTCATTGTGTGTGTGTTTTTTTTATGGAATTTCCACCTGCTAAACCAAACCTTCATTCGAAACACCAATACAACATGCAATACTCTACTGTATACAGGGAAAATGCTGTCACGAGTTGTTTGAAATGCAATGGTCGCAAAGGCAGTCGATTGTTGTCCGAACTCAAATTCATTGGTATGAAGCTACACTCTCAACCCCGGGCTCCGACACGCCACGAGCTCGCCACCAAGGCCGGTAAAATGTTGCCTCGCAAAGTTCATTCCACCTGGAAACCTTATTTGGGAATGGTGGCCGATGTCGCTGACGCTAAACATGATATGGGGATGTATGATGACGAGGAGGAGTACGACTCGGCGTATCGCAATCCTCATGATCAGGCAGGAACAGCAAGTGCAAGTTCAAGTACAAAACATACCAAGGCGGGCAAGAAGAAAAAGAAGGCGGGCAAGAAAAAGGCGCCGTCTATGCAGCAGCAGGAGCAAGAAGATATGCAAACCGTTCCAAGACGGTAGAGCCAGACAGGAAGACGGATGACGGGTGGGCACAAGAACCGCCGGGTCCTTGGCAGTGACGCTTGAGTGGTTTGCCAGGTTTGTTGTTGACGGATGAGTGGATGGATGGTGGCGTGTGTGGTGGTTTGCATCTCTCCATGGCTTGCGTTCACGACTAGATTAGCGTCACGCTACTACTGTCTGCGTCATGTATCAAGGACCCGCAACATCTCTTCCCTGGAGGAGAATCCCCAACACCAATTTTGACCAATAAAAAAAGTACTGGAATAGGCTGTATATAGATATTTTCTTTTTACCCAAGGACCTGTTGCGTTTTAGATGCTGTTATCATCGTCATGGTTAGACACTAGACTTTGTCAGGATAAATGGCCACTGACCCCCAATCCTGGCAGAAAGAAAAACATATCCCAATATGCGCCTAGGCACTCACCATAGAGTGCTTGACAGCAGCTGACAAATTCTGTTTGCCGTGAACGCACTGTCTTTAGTTGACCAAAACAATGCGACAAGTTTGACCTTCGTTGTAGGACTTAACATAGAAAAGAACTCGGGGGACTTGGAAGCATAACCTAGCTGCTAATATGATTGGAGTGCGGATTGGAGCTGCCTCTGTCCAAGCAAAGGGTACTTGTTCTTTGCCCATCTTTTTAGCGGGAATCTCTGATACGTTCATTGCTACTTTTAAAGAGAGCCATGCATCACCTGCGGCCTACGTAGTAGACGAGCATAGATGAATGGAAATTGGGGTGGTGTAGTCAATTTTGAAAACCTAATTGCTATGGTAATAATATAGTGTGGATTGAGTTGCCGCTGTTCCAACCAAAGGTGAGCTTTCCATCTGCCAGTGATTCTTCAGAAGAACAAGACACCATTCCGATGCGTTTTGATGATGATTGTAGTAATTATTATTTTGTTTGCCGATTGAAGAAATCTGTACAAAAAGAGGCAAACTAAAATCTAGTTGCCCATCCGTCCGTCAAATTCTTACAAATTACAGACCAGCCAATTCGGCCTCCAATTTCCTGAGTTCGTCTGCTTCATCATTGGCGAGTGTTGGTGCTGGCATCTTGGACGTAGGCACAGCTGGCAGCGAGAAATTGTCGATTCCTTGGGCCGGAGGTTTCAACAATTCCGCTTCCAGATCCGCCGCTTCCAATCCTTCCAATTCGGCCAAAAGTTCATCTTCATCGGCCATGAGTGGATCTACCGGTTGCGCAATGGCATTGTTGACTTCTTGCGCCAATTCCATTTCTTCCTTGATTTCATCCATAATGTCATCGACTTGATCAATGCCCACTTCGTTTCGTATCTTTTTCATGGTTTGTGTACCCGATTGCATGGCCTTGAAGGTTTCCGCATTTTGTGCGGCACTTTCCAAATTGATGACTTGTGTTTCCAGTGTCATTTTGACGTTTTGAATTTTGTCTGCCTCGGCCTCGTACATTTTCTTTCGCTTCATGGCAAACAGTGCTCCCTTCTTGTTCCCCTTGGCCATTTGCGCTTTGGCTTCCGCCACTTGTTGTTCGACCTTTTTGAGAATGTGTTCCTCTCTATAAATTCGTCAAGCCGTGTTGAATAGCGTAGTGCAAGTGGAGCGGTGTAGATAGTGTTTAGTTGTTGTTGTTGTTATATAAAGATAGCGAGTAGATTGGTGTGTAGATAGATAGCATAGAGTTTGTTGGAGAGCCATGGTCGGAACCGAAACCACGAAAGAAAAGGAAATAATGGTTTGGTGTGTGTGTGTAAGAAAATACCAAAAATTCCAATAGGAAAATAGCATATTCGAATACGAAAATTAATTACCAGACGTACCTCTTTTCTTGTGTTTTGATGGCCGTCCGGAGCTTGACAATGGTAGTTTGAGAGTCGGTCGTACTGGTTGTGGGTGTCGAAGACACCGTGGTAGGCTGAGCCGCCGCCTTCTTTCCAAAGAGATTGCTAAACATGGTCGAAAAGTATTAGTTGGGTTTCGCTTAAAATGCCAATGTCAGAGAGTGCACCGAATTTATTTGTTGTTGTTTCGTTGTTGTTGCTTTCGCTGTTGTTGCTTTCGCTGTGTGTTTTGCACCGTGGTGTTGTTGACTCGTGGAAAATGACGTTTTTGCCTGCGTTGAGAAATGTCGCCGGCCGGCAATTTCCGAGTGGATTCAGTCCCGATCTAACACGACCCAAATCCGGGAGTGACTTACAGGAACTCTTACGTACACAGGCCCGGCCCCTCCCTTCCTGATGACAAATTAATAAATACTGGTGCAGACTTGTCAGCTGTACAATGAGCTGCTAGCTAAACCATTGGCTAGTAACTGTTAGTTTTGCTACAATAACACCTGATCCTTGTACTAGTAGTGCAATTGAATACACGCTCCAGCTGGTTGGTTATCTAGATTGGAAAGAACAAAAGGCATTGAAAATCGAGTACAACGGATTCAACCACAGGCAGACAACACGCTGTCAATGGAGCATGGAATATAATTATCATTAATTATGGTGACGTCCTATCCTACCCACGAACTTATTCGAAGCAACAGCATAGCATAGTCAATGCGACTACAGGATGAGTTGTTTGTCATTCATCCTTGTTGTTGTTATCGTTGTAGCTCGGTTGGAATGGGTACCTTCAGTTTGGTAGCAAGATTGATTATGGCTGTTTGAAAGTGCAAGGATAAGCTTTGAGCGTGTGGTATAGCTTCTGGATCCAAGGTAATGTTTCCAAAGATTTGACCTGCATAACTAATGAAAGCCACATGCGGCAAGACATTCGACAAGAACATATTGACCCCCATCACCGGTTGATTGGCAAACAAGCATACTTTTCCAGGACCGGGGACATTGGAAATGGAGACAGATCTTCGCACCATGGCATTCATATTGATGGTGGCATTGACATCGCGAGACAGATGGGGCATGAGATAATTTTGCAAGGCCAATCCCACAATGGGTACTGGACTCGTTTTGAGAGAGTTCAAATGTTGGTGTAAGTACTGTAATCGTTCCAAAATGTCATTGTGTTCGGGAGATACTCCTACTCCCAAATCGGAGGACATGAAGAACCACTTGTTTTGCAATGTTTCCGCCGTAGATGTATTCAGAGGTCGTGGCAAGACCGCAGCAATCAGGGCACGACATAACAAATCAGAGCCCTGTTCTTTTAATACAGGACATTGCAATTCCTCCAAGTAATCACGAATGGCCTGCGACAAGCATGTAAACAATACATCATTGATGGAAACGTTGGCTGCATTTTTAATGTCCTTGACGAAATTCAATGGCAGTGTGGGGAACAAGACAATTTCTCGATTGCGGGTATGGACCTGTGTGTGTTTTGGACATTGAAACAGAATGAGCATCACTTCCATCGTCACTACCATCATTTGTTGTGGGATAGTAGTCTACTACGTACCATTTGATCGTGTATGCCCTTACTAAAGAAAGTATCATGATCCGGTGAAGTCCATGGCATGGCCAAAACTTCTGCGGTAGCCATGGAGAGTTTCCATGCCAGTGTCATGAATGTATACCATGGTGGTCGATTGTCACTATTGTTGTCGTGGATATTGGAAGTTTTCTTTTCCATCAGTTTCTTTGGAATCACTGACACAACGGGTGTTCCATCAGCATATTTGAGAGCTTGTTGTGCCACGGTAGCGAAGGAAATTCCATCACCCAAGGCATGATGGATTCGCCACAAAGCAGCACTGTTGCCACCGTTGTTGTTCTGTCGTACAAAAATGCGTGGGAAGAAAAATAGAATATATGAGTCAACGACAATGCTCTCCAATATACAAAACTTCGACTCTACTCGACTCCACCTCAAAGCACACAAATAGACATACCTCAATGACTAGAATTTCCCACCAAGGCAAGGCACCTCGTCCATGAATATCATCCAAGGGATCATGAAGGTGTTGTTGAATCGTTTCATACATTCCTCCTTTTGTTGTTTCAAGGGTGATGCGTCGTACCAATTGTTGGGCATCCAGCGACGGCAACGGCAAGAACGATAGTCGGCCCGAGTTTTTGTCCACCACGGGCAATTGTCGCAATCGCTCGTAGGCCAACAATTTCTCGCGAATCAACGTGACCAAATCCTCGTCCGATGGACACTTGCCCTCTGCAAATTCCATGTAAATATTAATGACCGAATCGGGAAAATCCACGTGATCCGGAAGAACCTTGCCGGCAATCATGGAGGACGTAAAGGATACCTGTCGTTCCAGCTTGCGTCGTTTTTTGGTCGGGTATCGTTGTTGTTGTTGTCGTTTGTAACATTTCAAAGCATATAGCAGCGCCAGCATCAAGACTCCCACGCTCAACACCATGGATTGCAACATGCTTGATGACGATGCATCATAACATTTGGCATAATCATTCCGATCGTAGCATTGTACAAAATCCAGAAGCATGGGAAGGGGCAACCAACGATTTGTTCGCTGGGCGTCCACGTGAGTCGGATCCAGCAAGCTGTTGTTGCTAGCATTGTTGTTACTGTTGCTGTTCTTCTTGTGCTTCTTTACCCGAGGCATCTTTCTTTTTGCAACGAACACGGGGCGTTCCTCCTTTTCTACAGCATTATTCGTGTTGCTGCTATAGTGGTGATGATGAAGACCAAACATTCTTCGTCTTCTTCTTGTCTCTAATGTCTGAAACTGAGTAGTGATGGCTATCGGTTTCCTGCTACTTGGTCGAACAGTGCTGTGCTAGTAGTCTACTAGACTAGCTGTATGGCGAGTGTGTGGAGTAAGCGTTCTTTCCTCTTCTACCGTCGAGTGCTGGCGTGCAGTTGGGAGTGTCTTTTGCTTCCTTCCTCTTTTACCACTATTGATAGTACTACAATACCCGACACTGGTTAAATCAGGTATTGTTGAACCAATCCTCTGTGCGTAAGAAAGGTTCTATTTCTTCATTTACACTAACTAAGTAAAAGATAGTGTACTGCCAATGACGTGGCGCATTTACTCGGGTCATGTGATCTTTCACGCCAACGGAGGCTAGTTCTCATTCTTTGGCCAAGAGTCAAGCCGGGGGAGTCTTACAATCTAATAATATTTGGCAAACAAAAGAGCAAGTGTGCGAAGAAGGATCGTGATCGGGGAATGCCTCATTCTGAAGTGATTTTTCAAGTTTAGTGAATGAAATGGGCACTCTCAACTCTTTGAGTCAACAGATTGAGCTGGTCTAGCTTTGAGAAAATGGACACGGCAAGTGACAAGGAAAAACCTTCACCCCTTGCCAGCAGAAACACTGCAATGGGAATGGAGTGCAAACAGAAAAACACAACACAATGAAGGTGAATTGAATTGGCAACAAAAAGAAAAGAAAAATGAACTCACACAACAAATGCAAGAAAAAGGTTCATAATCGTTGTTGCCAAGCAAGTAATTTGCACCTGGAGGAAAAGGGGTTCATCCTTTTTTGCTCTCATGGGTGCAAGCAACAGAAACAAGTTGAGGAAGCTGAAAGAAATCAAGAAAATGCAAGACAACAGCTGATTCTTAGTTTGGGGTCACTCCTAGTGAATCCTCCAGCTCTGTTAGTTTAACACAGCTAGTTATGCATCAAATGACTTTAACAGATGGCTGTCAGAGCAGTGTTGTTGTTTGTGGCTCATTTTGTCTTGGTGGAACTGCATCCATGATTGTTTTCTTCTTGTGATGCACCCTGCTATCACCAACAACTCCTCTTTTAAGATTTGAAGGTCCAGACGTCTGAATAAAGAAATGATTGGACCCAATGGGTCTTAAGACCCAGGTCTAAATAGGTCTAAGCAGGTCTGAAAGGGTTTAAAGGGTCTACAGAGTCAAAGCAAAATCCGTGCAATTGTCCAGTGCATTCAAATGAGGGTCTTAAGACTGTTGGGTAAAGAGACCTGCTTGTGATAAAACAGTTCAGTTTACTAGAAATTATGGTGGTGGTGTTGTTGCTACTGTTGCTACTGTTTGTAGTGGATCTTGAAGTGGAAACTTCAAGGATACCATTGTTGTAGATGCACACATCTTCCAAC
>ENA-ORBV01005964-ORBV01005964.1-microbial-mat-metagenome-genome-assembly--contig:-NODE-5964-length-21855-cov-4.812701_pt1 | contig 21855 bp, 26 predicted proteins | sample MGYA00237777_ERZ505514 | MGnify/ENA primary metagenome ERZ505514 (study PRJEB26160, sample SAMN06269048) | microbial mat metagenome | isolation source: Oligotrophic lake microbial mat | place... | reverse complement strand
TTCGTTGCCGCCGGTGGCGGTGGTGAAGAATTGTTCGAAGGTCATCATGCCTGCCGGTTTCTGGGTTCGCCGCTCAGCTTCTCAAATGGGGTGGGACATCCGCAGGGATACGCCTTTGTTTTCGATGCGAACATGAAATTTTTTTCGTGTGGGGAATACTGCTCATGGTTTCCGGGAGTCGAAGTGGCGGCTTAGCTTTCATCGGGCTTGAAGCCGATCCGGGGGCGGGTCTTTTCCGATGGGGGTTGCAGCAGGGGCAGGAGTTTCTGGTAGAGGTCGCGGAGGGCGGAATCGCGGAGGAGCAGCGTGTGGTCGATTTCCGCGAGGCGCTTCAGGATGGTGGCGTTGGCGGAGAGGGCTTCACGCTGTTTGATGAAGGCGCGGAGATCCTTCGGCCCGCTCAGGACAGGTTCCGACGCTCATCTTCACCGCCTCCGGGCTGTTCAGGATATTGGGCGCCATCAAGGCGCCGTGCTCGGTGAAGGCGTGCGGCAGGGCCTTGGAAAATTTGAGGTTTTGGAGGTGGTCGCAATTTACGACCACCTCGGATTTCTCCTGCGGGCTACTTTCCTTTCAATAAACTCTGCGTTATTCGCGGCCCTCGTTGAAGTATTGAAAGGTCAGGAGGGTTGGTCGGCGAATGCCGAATCTCCGCGGGCTCACGCCCGCGGCCCCGTTGCGCACCGGGGTTGCCAATGCAGCCCCGGTGTTTGCCTTTACTTGCTGTTCGTGATGACGACTCGCCTCGAATCCACCGACATGCCTTCCGGCAGAAGAACCTCCCGTTCGCGCACGTTTCCGTCCACGGCGAAGAAAAGGCGCGCGGTTGTGGGTGGATGGTCGATTGCCGTGTCCAGGATCAAAAAGTCCGGGCCGAGCTGGCCGACGGAAAGCGTGTTCCCCTCGACGATCAGATGCATGATCACGTCGGCTGAGCGCCCGACTTGACCGAGAGAAGTGAGGATGGACGAAGACATAATCGAAAAGGCGGAGCGATATGTGGCCCAGCGCAACCGGCGGTTGAGCGGGCGACTCGGTTTCGGAATTCACGGTATTGTTTTTGAGACCGAAGGCAATGCCGATCCCGGCTTCAGCGCCCTCAAGATCCATCGTGAGGAAGAGCCATACGCTCGCGAACGCGACATCTATGAACGGCTGATGGAACACGGCGTTTTCGAGCTTTCCGGCTTCCGAGTCCCGCAACTGCTCGCCTCCGACGATGATCTGCTGGCGCTCGAAATGACGGTCGTGAAGCCGCCATTTGTTCTCGATTTTGCCGGCGCATACCTGGACTGGCCGCCCGAGTTTTCGGACGAAATCTGGGAGGCATGGGAGGACAAGAATCGGGAGCAGTTCGGCGACGATTGGCCGATGGCGCAGACGATTCTTAGCGAGCTGGAAGACTTCGGCATCCACATGCACGATCCGTCGCCGAGCAATATCCGGTTCCGTTGAGCAGAGGGTGCTACTGGCTGGGTTGTGCCCGCCGCGGCTGGTCTCCTTAAAGACTGCGAGATAATCCGCGGCGCTCATAGTTTCTGGGAGTCGAAGATGGGTTCAGCTTTCCGGTGTTCCAAAGCCAATGCGCAGGCGAGGCTTTTCCGGCGGGGGTTGCTGCAGGGGGAGGAGTTTCTGGTAGAGATCGCGCAGGACGGAATCGCGGAGGAGCAGCGAGACCTCGGCATCCTATGCACGATCCGCGGCCGACCAATCGCCGACTTCGATAAGATCGAGGCACGGTGAACCGGGGCGAACTTCGCCGCTTCCGTTGCCATGCGTTGTTGGGGGCCACTCATGTTCCGATGGACTTTACCGACTGACCTTTTTGCAGCGGTGGTGGCCGGAGCCAAGCGCCCCGATCGAGATACCTGCGGATTTTCATGCGGTGAGGCGGTCAATGCGGTCAATGCAAAGGGTGCGATTTTTCCTGACGACGCCGACAGTAGCCGTTGACGTAAAGGGCTGCGAAGCCTTCCACCCGAAAACTTAGCGACGGGGCATACCGGCGCGTGATGCCGGGCGTGGAGCCGCCGAGATCGATCAATGAAACCCTCCCGGCCCGATCGCGCCGCATGGATCAGCACGCAGACGAGGGGATCGCCGCTTTCCCGCACCGGCCAACGGGGCGGGTAGTGCGAGGGCCGTAGCGGTTCGAGATCCGGTGGGTCCGTGAACGGTCGCTCGGACACGTTGTCGGGACGCGATCGGAGCGCGGCTAGGGTGGCCAGACACGGGGATGGGCAGGCAGAGCAGCGTGCCAAGGAAAACGCGGCGGGTGGTGTCCATGAGGGCGGTGGCGTTAGTCCCTGCGGTTCTTCCGATCCTCCTCTTCCACGATTGCCTGCATTGGCGCCGCGGCGTCCAATTCTTCCACGGCGTTGGCTACGCCGGCGGATTTGGCGCGCAGGGCGGTGGCTTTGCGCGAAAGGCTGCGCGCGGTGGATCGGAGGCCGACGCCGTCGGCGTGGTAGTTGGCCGCGTTGTGGGCGGCGATGTGGAGTTGGGCCGCGGTCGCGATGGCGTCCTGGTTGGCTCCGAGGAAGAGGAATTCCCATCCATAGACTTCCGTCTGGTGCCGGATGCGTTGGGAGACGCTGCGCCAGGTTTCGTGGACGGAAGCGTTTTCCAAACCGTCGGTGAGAATGGCGACGATGACTTTGCCGGGGCGCGCCGCCTCCGGTAGCGCGGAGAGTCGGGTACCCAGTTCATCGATGGTGCGACCGATGGCGTCGAGGAGCGCGGTGCTGTTCCGCGGCACGTAGGTCGTTTGGTCGAGCGGCACGACTTCATCGACGGGGAGCGATTGGATGGGGACGAGGTATTCGTCGTCGAAGAGGGCCAGCGTGATCCGGGCCTGGCCCTGCGCGTGTTGCTGGTCGTGGAGGAAGCAGTTGAAGCCTTCGATGGCATCGGCAGCGATCGAAGACATGGAGCCGGAGCGATCGAGAATGAAGGCGAGTTCGGTGAGCAGCGTGTTCATGCGCCGAGATTCGCAAAGCCAAACGGACAAATGCTGTCTGACCCCCGAAATCTTTGAAAATCGCCAGCAGCGCTGCGACTAGGCCTTCGTGAGGATCGCCTCGGCCACCCGGCGGATCTACCGCTTCAAGGCCGCCGGCTCCAACACCTGGACGTGTTCACCCCAGCCAGGACCCAGCGCTCGACTTCCTCCAAGTTTCCGAGCTTCATGGTCAATTCCATTTCTCCGTTAGCCAATGGTTTGATCTTCTGGGAGGGATGCCACTGCCGCTGGGCTACCAGACGCGCTGCAAAGGCGTCAAAGCGCAACCGGACGTGATGCCGGGCCGGGGTAGGTGATTTCGACCGAGCACGAACAATCCGGGGGGACGGAGGATGTCATGGAATTACCCTCCTAGGCGCTGCCCCATTGGCAATCACCAGAGTATAACGATTGGGCTTTTCAGGCGGACATCGGGAGCCAATCGAAGTGATTGGCTCCGTTACGGACACCGGTTCGCCCGCCAATACCACCACCGGCGGTTCAATCGTCATGCGCAGTATTTGTATGGCCTTCATGCATTGCTCCCGCGTCAGAGATCGAGATGCCCTGCGAGTTTTAGTTTACGCTTAATTCTGTGCCGAAGTCGCAAAAGAAACTTTCTGCGCTTGAGCCGTGCTGTGTTCGTCTCTCAGATGGCCGCCGGTGCGCATTGCGAGAGCGCCCCCATCGCGATGGCCAAGCCAGCGTGAAACGGTTGGAATGTCGACACCCGCCTCGATACATGCTGTTGCGAAAAGATGTCGAAGGTCGTGGTGGGTGATTCGTGTAATTCGGGACTTTGCCGCAGCGGCATCCATTGCTTTTTGAGATGCGCGAACACGGAGAACAGGATACTCAGGCGGTTCTTCGGCTGGCTCGCCACGCATGCGATGAAGCAAGGAGAAGGCGTCTGCAATTAGAGGCACAAAACGCGGTATCCCCCCTTTTGTTACATCAAGGTGGAGTCGCTACCGGTTGAAATCTACGTCGTTCCACGTGACATTTGCAGCTTCGTTTTTGCGGGCTCCGGTGAAGGCAAGAAACTCTACGAAATCCGCACAGTCCCGAGAGAACCATGCTCCGGCAGATCTAATGGATTTTACAAAAACGAAGAATTGCCCGCGTTCGGGGAGGACGGGTTGCTTTGATCGTAAGCTTGCCCGCCCCACCCGATCCGCGGGGTTGTCGATGCGTGCCCCAGCGTCGACCGCAATCCGAAAGAGGGCTCGCAAAGTATCAAGCGTGTTATTGTAGCGGGTCGCGGATTATTTCGCAGCAAACCGCTCCGCCCAGTCGCGAATGTTTTGCTCGGAAATCTTGCGCACGTTCTTTGCGGCGAGTCAGGCCAGAATTGCCAGAGAGCCTTGAGGGTTTGCTTCCGGTAATGCTTGGTCCCGTCGCTGATTTTTCGCAGTGTTTTGCCGCGACCAGCGAGGCCAAACCCCGCGTCGACCCGCTTGAGAAAGATGACCTCGCAGTCCGCCAACATCATCTTGTCGCGCTCTTCAGCCTGGGTCGCGGGGGTGGCATTGCGGAGATCGCGCGAAATTTCGCGGAGCCTGGCTTTGCCAACTTCGAGGTGATCGTTTTCAAGGATTTCCATGTCTCCTTGCTGTCGGCGAAAACGCGCGCGTAGTATGTGCCCGATTTATGACGAAGCAAATTTTGCACGCTGGTGCGGTTCCACGTTTTCACGGGATCGGCTGCGTTCATCGCATGGCCGTGGAAAACGACCGTGAAGCGGTCAGCAAAATTGCGCAAAAAACTCCCGTAAATACTCTGGAGAAGGGCCTGTAGCTCAACGGTTAGAGCAGGGGACTCATAATCCCTTGGTTCTGGGTTCGAATCCCAGCGGGCCCACTTTGCTGGCTACCGTCGCCATCGCGGTTATACGTTCTGATGCCGACTTGGTGCGTCGTGGACAAATGGAGGTTTGCCGGGTCAATTCATGCGCATGTCCACTTTTGAGAGAATTGCGATCGTTGGCTCGGGTGCTTTGGGCAGCTATTACGGGGCGAAGCTGGCGCGGCAGGGGAGCGATGTGAGGTTCTTGATGCGGGCGGATTTGGCGGCAGTGCGGCGTGATGGCTTGAGGGTGATCGAGGGCGGTGAAGGATGGCGTCTGGACTCCGTGTTGGCCTGTGGTTCCACGATTGAGATCGGGCCGGTGGATCTCGTGGTGATCGGGCTCAAGACGACGGCAAATTCTTCGCTCGATGAATTGATTCCGCCGCTGCTGCACGAGGGAACGCTTTTACTCACGCTCCAGAATGGCCTCGGTAACGAGGAGTATCTGGCGGCGCGCTGGGGCAAGGAGCGAGTGCTCGGTGGGCTTTGTTTTGTGTGCCTGAATCGCGTGGCGCCTGGGGTGATCGAGCACTACGGGCACGGGACTCTTTCGCTCGGGGAATATGGGCGTGTACCGATGGAGCGCACGCGGGTGCTCAGCGCGCTCTTTTCCGCCGCCGGTGTGGAGACTCGTGTGGTCGAGAATCTGATCACGGAGCGCTGGCGAAAGCTGGTGTGGAATATTCCGTTCAACGGGCTCTCGATCGCCGCCGGCGGGCGGACGACGGACTTGTTGCTCGCCGACGATGGGCTGCGGGCGCAGGTGCGGGCTCTGATGGCGGAAACCATCGCTGCGGCCGCCACGCTCGGGCATCAGATTCCGGCGGACTTTGCCGATTACCAGATTGAGCGCACTCATCCGATGGGGCCGTATAAACCGTCGAGCATGATCGACTGGCAGCAGGGACGCGCGGTGGAGGTGGAGTCCATCTGGGGGGAACCGTGGCGGCAAGGCGTCGCGGCGGGTGCGGTGCTGCCACGCTTGGAGTTGCTTTATCATTTGCTCCGGCACATCACATCGCCATGAGCATGACGCTTTCCCACCAGGCCGATGTGCTGCCCAAGGCAGTGCGCGATTTCCAACCCGAATGGGGCCTCGTGCTCGGCTCCGGCCTCGGACCTTTGATCGATGATGTCGATGCGATCCTGAGCGTGCCTTACGAGGAAATCGCTGGCTTGCCGACTTCGACGGTGCCGGGGCATGCGGGGCGATTCGTCTTCGGCCGATTGGCGGGCAGTCGCGTGCTCGTGGCGCAGGGGCGAGTGCATCTTTATGAAGGTCGCAGCGCGGAGGAGGTGTCGGCCACGGTGCGCTTCATGGAGAGTCTCGGGGTGAAGAAACTCGTGCTGACCAATGCGGCGGGGACGCTGAATCCGCAGTTTCCGCCGGGCTCATGGATGATGCTGACCGATCACCTGAATCTCACGGGCACTTCGCCGCTGCTCGGGGGGCCAAACTTCGTCGATATGAGCACGGTGTATACGCCGGCGTTGCAGACGCGTTTCCGGGAGGTCGCTCGCGCAGAGCAGATCGCGCTGCACGAGGGCGTCTATGCTGGGATGCTCGGGCCGCAGTACGAGACGCCGGCGGAGGTGCGAATGCTGCGCACGGTGGGCGCCGATGCGGTGGGCATGAGCACGGTGCTGGAGGCGATCCAGGCACGGGCACTTGGCATGGAGGTCGCGGGTTTTTCGTGTCTCACGAACTGGGCCGCGGGCCTGAGCGGACAGGCGCTCGATCACCACGAAGTGCTGGAGACAGGCCGCTCGGCAGCGCAGCAGATGATTCGAATCTTGGAGCGCGCGCTGCGGGGAAATGACCAATAACCAATGAAGAATGACCAATTAACCAGAGCGCCGGGCTCATGAAAATTGGACATTGGTCATTCTACCTTGGTCATTTCAGGAGATCTCCCGGGAACGCGGCTCGCGGTCCTTCGTCGTGGCCGTGCTCGGCACGGTGACGAATGGGCCGCCGGCCAGCGGCGCGCTTTTGGTGAACGCCACATCGGGCATGTCGCTCGGACGCCCACCGAGCGGGAAATCCTTCCGCAACGGATAGAACGGATAGCCTTCCCACATGAGGATGCGCGTCAGCTCGGGGTGGCCCGTGAACTTCAGCCCATACATGTCGTAAGCCTCGCGCTCGTGCCAGTCGGCCGTCGCCCAGATGTCGCTCACCGAGGGCACTTCCAGCTCGTCCTCGGATACGGAAATCTTCAGCCGTAGATGCAGTCCGGTCTCGAACTGATAGAGCTCATACACGACTTCAAAGCGCGGCTCGGCGCCGAAGTGGTCTACGCCGCTCAGATCGATCAGGTAGGTGAAACCGAGTTCGTCCTTGGCGAAGCGGGCGAGGTCCTTGATCTCGGTGCGCTCGACATAAAGCGTGGTCTCACCACGAAACTCGGTCTTCTTGAGCACCTTGAATTTCCCCGAGATGGCGGAGACGACGGAGGAAAGGGTGGCGGCCATGAATCAGGCGGTGAGATTGGCCAGCGCGGCGGTGATCTCGGGCTTCTGCTCGCGCAGCGCATGCTCGGTATCGATCTTCCTCTGGAGGCGGAGCAGGCCTTCGATGAGCGCTTCGGGCCGGGGCGGGCAACCGCTGATGTAGACGTCCACCGGGAGGAGTTGGTCGATGCCTTGGAGCACGGCGTAGCTGCGATACATGCCGCCGCTCGAGGCGCAGGCGCCCATGGCGATGCACCACTTCGGCTCGGGCATCTGATCCCAGACGCGCTTCACGGCGAGGGCCATTTTGTAAGTCACGGTGCCGGCCACGATCATCACGTCGCTTTGCCGAGGCGAGAAACGCATGACCTCGGCACCGAAGCGCGCGATGTCGAACCGCGACGCGCCGGCGGCCATGAGTTCGATCGCGCAGCAGGCCAGGCCCATCGGCATCGGCCAGAGTGAGTTCTTGCGCATCCAATTCATCGCTGCATCCACGCGCGTGAAGATGATATTTCCTTCGATTTTCGAGTCGTAAGCGACCGGGCTGGTCTCGGGCATGGCGGCAATCTAGGAGCGGTGAAAATGCGGGCAAGCCGATTTTGTGAATCATTTCACAAGCGCCGGAGCGGCGCTACGACCACTCCGCCGCCGGGTCGGATGTTTAGCCGCCCATCACCCACCACCCGCTCATAAATTGGCGCGCGATTTTGTTCACCGCCTCGGCGTCATTTTTCGCGGCCAATGTGGTCACCACGACCTGCACTCCCACCTCGAGATTGATGTAATTCACGGTTCGGGTCATCGGTCTTCCGGAAAGCGCGTAGGTCCAGACAAAGCCGAGACTTTTCCAGCCGTTGTAGGGATAGGGGTTCATCACGGGCTGCTGCACCTCCAGTTGGGTGGCGCCTTTGGGCGTGCCCTTGGCGGCGGATTCCCGGTATTTCAGGGCGTTTTCGGCCAGGTCAGATTCCGGGGTGAAAGTCGAACGGCTGACTTGGATTTCCCCATCGAGACCCGTGGGGAGGATGAGAAAGCCGGCGTCATTGAAAGTGAAGTGGCAGTCCTTGGGCTGTCCAAAGACGATCCGCTTGCCCGCGGCAAGGAAGTAGGTCCTTTCCACATCGGGCCCCTCGACATTCGGTTCGTTCAATCGATGAACCGTGAAGGCAATCTCGGGGCGCTGAGCATTTTGGGCAGCGATTTCGTGGGTGGGGCCTGCGAGGGCCAGCAGCCCTGCGGCCAGGATCGTGACTTGCGATGACCAAAGATGAGGCCTCATGAGTTACAGCCTGCTGAGTTGTCCACGGACGAAGCCGCCGGTCGCAGGGATACCGGGAAGCACGCGGGTAAGGAGGAGGGTGTCGAAATACCAATAGCGGGTCGGAGGGACGTAGATGTCTCCGGTATCCCAGGCACCGGTGAAGCGCTTGCTCTGGTAGAGCGAAACAAAGGCGCCGGAGAAGGTCATGCTGTCGCCGCTCCAGGTTTCGAGGAAGCGCGGGAAATTGTTCATCCCACCGGAATAGCCCGACCTTCCATTGCTGCCTCCACTGACCGATGAGAGGTAGCCCGAGATGAGGGCGGTATTCAGGGTGGTATTGGAAGCCGCCCGGCTGCTGACGCCGCTGCTGGAGTTGCTGTCGGACCAGTTGTTGGAAAGGACCATGATCGCGTCGGCCACGAGGGCGGCGGACTTCGTGGTATAGCCGCTGACGGTAGTGGACGCATTTGGGGACGGATTGTTGTTGGAGGGCACCGAGTTTGGGTTGGTGGTTGTTCCGGTGTTGTAATCGCCTTTGACATAAAGACCGCCTTCGGTGGCGATGGTGAGGCCATCAGTGGGCAGGACGCCGCCGTTGGTCACCCGGATGGCGGCCTGATCGCTCGGGCCGGAGTCATCCATGTAAACGATGCCATTGAAGCCATTGAGGGTATTGAGGGCCGGGGTGATGGTGCCGACGTTGAGGTCGGTGATGGGAATGTTTTGCAACTCGCGTTTATCGTAGATGGTCTTTTGAACGTACTGGTTGGTAGGCACATACTGCCCCTGATCGACGGTGGTCGTCTGCGTCTGGTAGCTCCCCTGGTCGACCATGCTCGTCTGCGTTTCCCAGCGGCTCGTATCCACCCAGTGGCGTTTTTTTCCCGAGCCGGTGTAGTAGCCGCGCGAGACCCAGACCTGCTGGCTGACCTGGACCCAGTTGGGAACCCACACCTGCTCGCTGACCTGCACCAGCTTAGGGACCCACGTTTGCACTTGGGTGACATTGGCATTGGTGACTGCGCTGCGGATGGTCGCGGCTTGGGCGGCGCTCAATGAGGTGCCGTTCTGCGCTTTGATGCTGATATTGCCGCCGGTGTAGGCGCCGTTTGAAAGAGTGAGTGGCATGGAACTGTTGATCGGCCCGGAGACACTGATGAGAAGACCGGCGTTATTGTAGATGCGGCTGGCGGCAATCGACGTGGGATCTTCATGCCCGGCCACCGGTGGTTCGATGAGTTCCCGATTGCCGTCGTTGTTAGGATTGGAGTCGGTCGTGTCGTATTCGGAGGCCGTGCCGAGGCCGATGCCGGAGATCTCGGGGACCTTTTTCACCTGGCTGGAGAGGCCGGCTGCATACGTGGGTGGATAGTTCGTCCCGGAGCTGCTCCAGTTCGTCGCCCCGGCGGGAGCTGCATTGTCGTAGCTGCCGACATAGGTGACCTTGGAATTGGCGAGGAAGGTAAGGTTCGACGACGAGGTGCCGGTGGAGATGTGGGCGTCGGCGTTGGTGTGAACGTCACCGCCGATGACCATCGTGGCCGGTTTGTAGAGCTCGAAGTTTCCCTCCGAAAAAAACATGCCGCGGGTCGGCGGGACGGAGGTGTAGACGAGGCTGCGCCGCAAGGTCACCTTGCGTTCGCCACCGACACCGGTGCTCCGTAGCGTGACCGACGCACGATAGGTATAGACGAAGGACATTTTGTAATCGTAGGTCTTCACGGCTTCTGTGCTGATATCTCCGTTGGCATCGACCGGGTTGATTGATAGATCGACAACCTGCATGCGGGCCGGAACCGCGGGGCGGTTACTGCCGCTGACCAGAGCATTGGTGGCGGTGGCGTTCTGCAAACCATCGTTATCCATCGCCACTTTCCATTTTCCGAATGCATAGTCGAGGAGGCCTTCCCCGGTGGTCGAGAGGGCATCGATATCGGCACTGCGCGAGGTGAGAATGCTCTGCCCCGAGGTCGCCAAATGAGCCGCGCTAACCACAGCCATGGCCACGAGGATCATGAACAGGACGGCCAGGAGGATGCTTCCGCTTTCGTTGTTGGATGTTTTCATACTTGTTGTTCTCCGGCTTAAGAGGTCGGTGGTGGTGGTGCGTTGTAGTTCCAGAGTTTGATCTGGACGGGCATGGTCGTCAGAGTATTGCGCCCGCTGATTTTTTCGGCGTATTCGGAGCGGTTTGAAGATCGCGCCACGGCTCGCAGCCAGATGGCCTGGGTGCCGTTGTCGGTCACTTTCGTGAACCAGGGTTGGGTTCCCAGCTTCTGGAAGCCAGCGCTCATGACGATGTAGCTGGCCGAGTTGGTATAATTCATCGCCGAGGTGACTTTTGGATAACGGCGCAGACTCCAATAGTTGCCGGATTGCACAAAGACATACGCCTCCTTTCGGTAGCGGTAGCCGGTCACCGTGTAGCTGCCGGGCTTGGCTCCTTCCGGGATACCTTGGGTGGTCGTGATCACCACTCTCGACAGCGAGCCCACATTGCCGGCGGCTGTCACGGTCGCGACTTCCAGTTCGGGCCCTGTGGAAAGAGCGAGCGAAAAGCAGTCTCCCTGTTTCGGGGCAGCCACCCCGGCGGCGGCTGAAAATTCCACCATGAAACTCGTGGCCCCAGTTTGGATCTCGGTATCGGTTTGCCCGTTGGAGTTCTTGAAGACATACGGCCCGCCGAGCGAGTTTTTGAGCAAAACTCCGTCCGAAGTGGTGCCGGTGGCGAGCGCTCCATCCGGATTGATGAGCACAGGCGTGTCCTGAGCATAGCGGGCGAGTTCGCCCAAACGGTCCAGCACTTGCCGCGCGCGATAGTTGGAGACGTTCGTCACCACATTCTGGCTGGACAGCTTCAGCGTGCTGGTGAGCACGCTGAAGATCATCAGGCCGACCGAACTGACCAGAGCGATCGAAACCATCAACTCCGTGAGCGTGAAGCCGGAGGTGCTAGTCCGGTGATTTGTAAGTGAAGAGTTCATACGAGCGGTTTTTGCCGAGATACCGGTAAGTGATTGTGCATTGCACCGAACGGATGGCCGTGCCGCCAGCCAGCGTGGCGACTGTCCACTTGGCCGTGCCGGGGATGCTCCCCAAGCCGGTCAGATTGCTCCCCAGGTCGATCGCCTGAGTGGTCGTTCCTTCGGCCAGAATCGTCGGAATGACGGGCGGTAACGACTGCGGGGCATAGGCCGCCTGTGAGACTTGCTGGATCCTGGAGAGCGCTTCGGCTTTCGCCGCATTCGTCACTCTTGAGAGAGCGGCCTGCCGGTTGAGTTGCAGAAGGGCCTGCGTGACCGTCACCGCGCACATGACCAGCACGGCGACGGCGACCATGATTTCGACGAGGGTAAATCCCGCCTGACCCATGCCATGAGAAACGCGTTTGGACTTCGCAGATGGCCCCGGAGTGACCGGGCTTTTTCTACTAAAAACTGTGAGACGAGGTGCGGTAAACACGCAATACTAATAAGCATTATAGAGGCCATAATAACACTGAAACGGGGTTCATGATCACTCATCGCGTGTCGTGAAAAACACGACAGAACCGGACGCCGATAAGGGTGTTGGAGCGGTCTTGGGCCGCTACTTGCCAGATCGAAAGACCGGCTCGGCGAGGTAAGCGGGGTCGGCCACGCCTTGGCGGTAGGCCTCCCGTGACTCCGGCGTGGAGTTCACCCGCAGGTTGCTGTAGCGGTTGTCGTCGTTTTGCCACCGTTCGTGCCAGTAGACGCAGGCCTTGATGTTCGGGTACTTCGCGTCGCGGATGAGGCTGAAGCCGTCGCGGATCCAGTCGGCTTTGCTGCCGAGTTGGGAAAACTCGCCGAAGCCCCACTCGCAGATCATCACGGGCTTCGTCGCGTCGATGCGCCGGAGTTCCTCGTACGGCCAGTCGATTAGGGGAAAGAAAGGCGCCCATTCGTCGTCGGCGGTCTGCACGCCGTAGAGGCTGAAGCCGAGCCAGTCGCAATACTCCGGGCCGGGGTAGTAGTGCGCCGCGAGGTTGCACCGACCAGCCCGGTGGAAAAAATCATGAACGCCCAGAAGAATTCCACGATGCCGCGCCACGTGCGAAAGCCCGTGCTGGCCACGATTCGCTCCCACCCGGACTTGGTCAGATCGACCGGCGGCATCAGCTCGTCGCGGGGGATGCGCAGTAGTTCGGAAAGCGACACGATGCGATCTCCGCGGGCCTGCAGGTAGTCGATGATTTGCGGCAGAGCGGCGACCGTCTGGTCGCGGTCTCCGCCGGCGTCGTGAAGCAGGATGATGTTGCCGTCGCCGCGTTGATCCTTGACGCGCTGGACGATCTCCTCCGTCCCCGGTTCCGACCAATCTTGCGGGTCGATTTTTTCCAGCACGATGGTGTAGCCGAGCTTCTCCTGCGCGAGCCGCAGCGGCAGGATGCGCTCGAGGAGTCCGGGATGGTCCTCGCAGTTTTTCCGACGACGAAGAACGCCGCCTTCACGCCGCGCTCGCGGAGGATGTCGAGAATCTTGGGCGTCCACTCCGGATCAGGTCCGTCGTCGAAAGTGATCGCGGCCTCGTGATAGCCGCCCGCGCCTTGATGGTAGAGGATCGGATAGGTAGCGAAGGAGGTGTAACTCGCACGCAGCATCCCGCTTTCCCCGAGCGTCACGGTGCGCGCACCGTCGTCGCGTGTGGCGTCCACGGTTACGATTTCTCCGCGACCGACATTGGTGATCGTGTCGCTCGACTTGATCTGTCCGAGAGCCTTGAGCGCCGCCACGGAGGGACGGCCTTTCATTTCCAGCACGTCCCAGATTTGCGGATCCTCGGAGCCGAGGCGGATCCCAACGCGATCAACTGGGAGAAGTATTACAAGGCGGGCGTCTTTAACTCTGGGTGAATGAAGAGCGTGCGAAAAAAACAGATCACGCCGACTGCGACCAGCAAGCCCCATAGCGCGAGCACGCGCCGTCAGTGAGAATCGAGAAAGACAAACGGGCGATTGGGATCGCTCATGCGCCGTTTGATTCAGGGCCTGGTGCCCGTGGATTCATCCGGGGAAACGGAAAAACGCCGCGGCATTGGCCGACGTGCGGGCCGCAAGTGTCTCGAGCGGTTCCGAGCGCAGCTGGGCGATATATTCGGCGACGAGACGCGTGTGGGCGGGCTCGCAGCGTTTGCCACGGTGCGGAATGGGCGCGAGGAATGGGCAATCGGTCTCGACCATGAAAGCGTCGGCGTCGATCTGCTGCGCGGTGGCTTGCGCGTCGGCGGCGTTTTTGAAAGTGACGATGCCGGTGAACGAGACGAGGAAGCCGAGTGCGCGGAGTTCGGCGGCGTGAGCTGGCGATTTGCCGAAGCAATGGAAGACGGCGCGCAGTTTGCCGGAGTAGGGGCGTAGGATGGCGAGCGTGTCGTCCCAGGAATCGCGTTCGTGGATGACGACGTTCAGGCCGAGTTCGACGGCGAGGTCGAGCTGCTGCTCGAAGACGATGGCTTGCTGGGATTTGTTGGCGCCATCGGCGAGGAAGGCGTCGATGTCGCCCGGCGTTTCGTTGCCAAGTGCCGCGGGAGATTCGGCGGGACGCCGGGAGCTGGGGAGCCGGTGATAGTCGAGGCCGGTTTCGCCGAGCGCGACGACGCGCGGGTTCTGCGCGAGCGTCCGGAGTTCGTCGATGAAGTTGGTGTCGGCTTCGGCCGCGGAGTTTGGATGCACGCCGACTACGGCGAAGACCTGCGGGTATTTTTCCGCGAGGGCGACGGCGCGGCGGCTGCCTTCGATACTCGTGCCGATCGTGATGATCCGCGTCACGCCGGCGGCGGCGGCGCGATCGAGGAGGGCGTCGAGGTCGTTGGCGAAATCGGGGAAGTCGAGGTGCGCGTGGGTGTCGATCAGCATCCGCGAAGCTACCACTGAATCACCGAGCTCGCCCAAGTAAGTCCGCCGCCGAAGACGACGAGCAGGATGTAGTCGCCTTCCTTCATCCGGCCCGTGCGATTGGCTTCATCGAGCGCGATGGCCACGGCGCCGGCGCTGGTGTTGCCGTAGCGGTCGAGATTGATCATGAAGCGCTCCATCGGCACTTTCATGCGATCGGCGATGGCTTCGATGATGCGCAGATTGGCCTGATGCGGGATGATGCACGCGAGGTCGGAGGCCTTGAGATTGGCGTCGGCCAAGGCGCGGTTCGCGGCGTCGAGCATGGAGATGACGGCGTGTTTGTAGGTCTCCTTGCCGTTCATCTTGATGCAGTTCAGGCGCTGGTCGGCGTTGTCCTTGGTGATCGGAAAACGCGAGCCGCCGCCGGGGATGTAGAGGATGTCGGAGAGGCCTCCGTCGCTCGCCATGTAGGTGGAGATGACGCCGTGGGTGCCGCCGCGATGCCGCAGAACCGCGGCTCCGGCACCGTCGCCGAAGAGCACGCAGGTATTCCGGTCGGTCCAATCGACGATGCTCGAAAGCTTCTCCGCGCCGATCACGAGGATGGTGTCGTAGGTGTGCGAGGTGATGAACTGCTGCGCGATCTCCAGCGCGTAGAGGAAGCCAGCGCAGGCCGCGCTGACATCGAAACACGCGGCGTGCTTTGCCCCGATCTTCGTTTGCACAAAGCACGCGGTGCTCGGGAAAAACATGTCGGGCGTGATCGTCGCGACGATGATGAGATCGATCTCGTCGGCGGTGATGCCGGCGTTTTCCATCGCGGAGAGCGCGGCTTTGGAAGCGAGGTCGCTCGTCGTTTCCCCTTCGGCCGCGATGCGGCGCTCGCGAATGCCGGTGCGCGTGGTGATCCACTCGTCGCTGGTTTCGACGGTCTTTTCCAGCTCGGCGTTGGTCAGGATTTTCTCCGGCAAATAACTGCCGGTGCCGATGATCGAGACGGTGCGCTTAGGCTGGCTGAGGCGAGGACGGGGCTGTGTCATGGGATCTTTGCACCGCCTCCACGATGTGGGGATTGAGTTGGTGCTGAATGGAGGAGCAGGCGGCGCGGAGGGCGTTTTTGACCGCGAATGGCGAACTGCCGCCGTGCGCAATGATGCAAAGGCCATCGACGCCGAGGAGCGGCATGCCGCCGTATTCGTCGGCATTGGTCACGGCGTGGACTGCTTTGAACCCTGGTTTGCAAAGCAGCGCGCCGGCTTTGCGGACGGGGTTGGCGAGCAACTCGCGTTTGAGCAGGCGGAAGATGCTTTTGGCCAGCGCCTCGCTGGTTTTCAGAACGATGTTGCCGGTGAAGCCGTCGGTGACGACGACATCGATATGGCCGCCGAAAAGATCGTGGCCCTCGACGTTGCCGCGGAAGTTCAGGCCGCTGCCGCGGAGCAAGCCGTGCGTGGCGAGGGTAATGGCGTTGCCCTTGAATTCCTCCGTGCCATTGGAAAGCAGGCCGACGGTCGGGTTGGGGCGGCCGAGGATGAATTCGCAGTAGGCTGCGGCCATGAAGGCGTTGTCCTCCAAATGTTGCGGCGTCGGGTCGGGATTGGCGCCCGCGTCGCAGAGGACGAAATGTTTGCCGGTTTCCGTGGGCATCATGGCGACGATGGCCGGACGGTCGATGCCCGGGAGCATGCGCAGTTTGATGGTGCTCGCGGCCACGGCGGCCCCGGTATTGCCCGCGCTGACAATCGCCTCGGCGTCGCCGGATTTCACCAAATCCACGGCGCGGCTGACCGAGGAATCCTTCTTCCGGCGGAGCGCATCGATCCCGCTGTCGTGCATCTCCACGACCTGCGTGGTGTGAACGATTTCGATCCGCGAATCGTTGCAGGCGTGTTGCTTGAGGAGCGCCTCAAGCTGCGGCGTGTCGCCGGTCAGGAAGAGCTTCGAGATTTGCGGATACTCGCGCAGCGCCAGCACGGCGCCTTCGACGAGCGAAGCCGGGCCGTCATCGTGGCCCATGGCGTCGAGCGCAATTTTCATCGGCGCATTTCGGGCGCGGACGGCGGATTGTGCAAGGGCAAAAAAGATCAGCCGCCCGCGCGGTGAAGCGGGGCGGCTGACAAAGGGAGCAACAGCTTTAGAGAGCCTCGATGGTCAGCACCTGGCGGCCTTTGTAGTAGCCGCAGGAAGGGCAGGCCCGATGCGAGGGGATCGCGCTGCCACACTGGCCGCACTTGTTGAGCTTGGCGGCATGAAAGCGGTTGGCGGCTTTGCGCGTGCGCAGCCGCATCTTGGACATCTTACGTTTTGGAACACCCATGGTGGATTTTTATTTAAGTTTGAGCTGATCCAACGCGCTCCACACTTTCGGCGGCTCGGCGAGAGGCTCGGCGCTTGCGGTTTTCGTCTCGTGAAAGACGCCGGGGCAGATTCTCTCGCCGTTCCAATCGCAATGCGGGTGGGGCGGAAGGGCGAGCACAATGTCCTCCCTCACCGGCTCTGTCAAGTCGACGCTTTCACGGTTTGTCAATTCCACCTGGCAGGCGAAAGCGGGCAGGCGCAGCGGGTAGCGGAAACGCTCCAGGCACTTCACGCATTCCAGCTCGAGATCGACGCCGACTTCGCCCGTGGCGAAGAATCCGCCTTCGCTCAGGCCGACATCGAGGGAATAATCCACGTCGCTCAGCGGGCGGATGCTCTCGTCTTTTAGATCAAGGAGATGGCTGCTTTCCGATCCCTCCACATGCAGGCCCTCGTCGGGAATTTTGTTCAGATGGACTTTCATAAAGACACCTTTCTTGGAAGCGGCTGGGAGTGGGAGAAGGCCCGGCCTATTGAAATTTAATAGAGCGGCGGATCGAAGCGCTGGCAACTCCCGGCGATATTCGCGGGTGTTGCCGGGGCGGTTGATTTTTATTTCCTGAGCTTCGCGCCGTGCAGGCGGGTCTGCAGCGCTTCGGCCACGCTGGCTGGGACGAAGGCGGTCACGTCGCCGCCGAGTCGCGCGATCTCCTTCACGATGCGCGAGCTGATGTAGGTGTATTTCTCCGCCGGCATCATGAAGATGGTTTCGATCTCCGGCTCCAACTTGCGGTTCATGAGGGCCATCTGAAACTCGAACTCGAAATCCGAGATCGCCCGCAGGCCGCGGACCACGGCGCTGGCTTGCTGCTGCCGGGCGAAGTCCACGAGCAATCCGTCGAAACGCTCGATACGGATATTCGGCACCGTGGCTGAGGCGTGCTGGATCAGCGCTACCCGTTCATCCACGGGAAAGAGGCTGGTTTTTTGCTCGTTGAAAGCGACGGCGACCACCACTTCGTCGAAAAGTTTTGCGGCCCGCTGGATCACGTCGAGGTGACCATTGGTGATGGGGTCGAAGCTTCCGGGGTAAATGGCGCGTCTCACGCCGCGCAAGCTGGCGCGCTCCCTGCCGGAACAGAAGCGCAATCTTCGCGCCAAGTTCCGTCCCGCGCCGAGCACCGCGTTTTACGGGGAAGAGGCGAGAGCGTGGCGAACGCAGGCGCAAATTTGGCGTTGTGATCGGGGCGGGCTCGGGTGAACTCCCACGCTCCATTCCTGCTCATGAACCCGCGCCTGCCTGCTTTCACCCCGCCACCAGGCTACGCCCGCATCCAGGTGGTGGGGAGTTTTGAAGAGCTGGTGACGACGCCTTTTGCGGGCGGCGTGAATGCGCTCTGCTGGCCGCGGCTGCTGCCGGGGGATTTCGGCGAAGTGGTGGCGCAGCTCGGCGCGGGTGAGGGGATCTTGACGCTCGATGACGCGCGGCTTCGGAAGCTGGCGCTGAGCGACGTGGGACGGGCGTCGGTGGAGGTGCTTCTCGCCGACCAGCAGCGGCTCCGGGAGATCGAACGCGATCCGGTGCTGAACTGCATCCACGGCTACCCGCGTGACGAGGAGCCGGGGCCGGTGCGGACGGATGTCTTTTCCTTCCACGCCGACAGCGCGCCGGTGGAGGCCGATACCTGGCTTTGCACTTACCACGGGGCGGTCTCCGAAGGCCTGCGCAACGACGAGGCGCGGCGGCGCGTGGAGATTCCCGAGACCCGCGCGGAATTGCTGCGGCTCTTCGAGGGCGAAGACGACGCCGACTTCCGCGAATACCTGAGCGACCACTGCTACGACCTGCACTACGCATCGCTCCCGCAGGCGCGGCCTTTTTCCTTCGGCCTCGGGAATCTCTGGCGCCTCGCCGTGGACTGGCCCGGGAGCCCGGTCCCGCCCTGCATCCACCGCGCTCCCGATACGTCTCCCGGCGATCCGTCGCGGTTGCTGCTCATCAGTTGAAGCTCGCGTCGGTTCCCCGGTCGGTGTGAACGGATAACTTGTTGCGCGTCGCCGCTCCGTCTTTAACATCCCGCCTTTCATGTCTACCGCCATTCCATCCCGACCTCGCCAGATCGGCCAACGACGCACCTTTGCGATCGTCGCGAGCCAGTACAATAGCGAGTTCGTCAGCGGCCTCGTGGAGCATGCCCGGCGGGAGCTGGAGGCGATCTCACCGAATTTCAGCATCAATATCTACGAAGTGCCCGGCGCCTACGAGATCCCGCTCGTCGTGCAGGAAATCGCGAGCAAAGGCGCGGTGGATGCGATCATCGCGCTCGGCGTGATCATCGCGGGTGAAACGGCGCACGCGTCGCTCATCGCCACGGCGATTACGAATTCCCTGCTCCAGATCAGCCTCGCGAATCGCGTGCCGGTCATTCACGAAGTGCTCCTCGTGCAGACGCCGGAACAGGCGCGAGCGCGCTGCCTCGAAGAGGAGATCAACCGCGGCACCGAAGCGGCGCGAGTCGCGGCGCAGATGGTGCAAACGATGAGTTCGCTGCGGAGTCTCCGCTGATTTTTTTCCCATGGGCAAACGACGCGAAGGCCGTGAAGCGGCCGTCCAGTATCTTTACCAACTCGACGTGAACGGCGACAAAACGCTGGGTGACAGCGCGGCCTTTTGGGCGCTGCATTCCGGACCCGGCAAGGCGGAGGTGACGGCGAAGACGCGCACTTTCGCCGAGCAACTCGCGAAGGGTGTGATGGAGCACCGTGACGACATCGATGCGCGGATCAAAAAATACACCGCCAACTATGAACTGCACCGGCTCGCGGTGGTGGACCGCAACATCCTGCGCGTGGCCATTTACGAGATGCTGCACTCGGCCGATGTGGCGCCGGTGGTGATCATCAATGAGGCGATCGAGATCGCGAAGAAGTTTGGCACCGACAAGTCGGGTGGGTTCGTGAATGGCATCCTCGACCGGATCAAGCAGGAGCTCGGGCGGCCGTCGCGTGAGGCGGCCTCGCCGCTGAATCCCTAGGCGCAATGGCGTTCGGATTTTTCAAGTCGCTCATCCAGAAATTTTCCGGGAAACCGGTGGACTGGGATGAGCTGGAGGAAAGCCTGATCCGGGCTGATCTCGGCGTGCCGATGATGACGCGGATCATGAAGGAACTGCAGCCGCAGGGCGAACAGCTCACGGCGGAGAGCGTGGTGAAGGTGGCGCGCGAGGAGATCGTGAAAGTGCTGCCGCGCGACAACCCGGTGCTGCGCCCGCTGGCTTCCAAGACGAAGGTCATCCTCGTGGTCGGCGTGAATGGCACGGGCAAGACGACCTCCACGGCGAAGCTCGCCGGTTTCCTCCAGCGCAAGGGCCACAGCGTCCTGCTCGCGGCGGCGGATACTTTTCGTGCGGCGGCGATCGAGCAGCTCACGGTCTGGGCCGACCGACTCGGGATCGGCATCGTGAAAGGTCCATACAACTCCGACCCGGCGGCGCTGTGCTACGAGGCGTATCAGCGGGCCGATCGGGAGAATATCGAGTTTCTGATCTGCGACACCGCGGGCCGGCTGCACACGAAGGCGAACCTGATGGGCGAGCTGGCCAAGGTGAAGCGGGTGCTGGCCAAAGCCGATCCGCAGGCGCCGCACGAGACGTTGCTCGTGGTCGATGCGACGACGGGCGGCAACGCGTTGCAGCAGGCGAAGGAATTTCACGCCGCGACCGGGCTCACGGGGATCATCGTGACGAAGCTCGACGGCAGCGGGAAAGGCGGGTGCGTCGTAGCGATCCAGAACGAGCTGGGCATCCCGACGCGGTTCGTTGGCACGGGGGAGAAGATCGAGGATTTGGCGTTCTTCGAGAGCCGGGCGTTTGTGGAGCAGATGCTTTAGCGCGGTCGCGGCGGAGGAATCCAACCCGGGTGTCATCCTGAGCGAAGTCGAAGGATCTCCAATATCCTTCTTCCTCTGCCAGGTTGCTTCCATGGGCACGGTGCCCGGTTCGACACGCGGGTGAGGAAAGGCTGATGTCGGAGGTCCTTCGACTTCGCTCAGGATGACAGGAAGTGGGGAAGCGGAGCTTCACCACCGGGGCGCGCCGGCTACTTCAGCAGATCGAGGCAGAGTAGTTCGCGGTTGTCGCGGAGATACAGGCGGCCATCGGCGTAAGCGGGATTGCACCACGTTTTGCCTGCGGCCTGGGTGCGGCTGATCTCGCGGTATTCCTTGGGATCAGCGGCGAAGAGCACGAGCTCGCCCGCGTCGTTCAGCACGAGGATGTTTTTGCCCATGACGAGAAATGCGGCCTCGGCGCGGCCGGGGTCGGTTTGCGCGAAGCCGGTCTTTTCCCACGCCAGCTCGCCGGTCGCGAGGTCGATGCAGACGAGGTTTTTCGCCGAGCCGAGGCTGTAAAGGTGATCGCCGACGACCACCGGGCTGGAGAAGTTGATGAGCATCTTCTTGTTCACCCAAGCCTCGCTCGGGGTGAGGCCCGCGCCGTCTTTCGCGACGCGCGTGGCGACGAGGCCGAGCTGGTGGGAGGCGACGACGACGAGGTCTTTCCAGACGTTGGGCGTGGTGACGTTGCGTCCGAGGCGGGTCACGGCAGGCACGCGCCAGAGCAGTTTGCCCGTGGCGGGATCGAGCGCGATGAGCGCCTCCGCGGTGAAGCTGATGAACTGCCGCACGCCCGCGACCGTGGCGATGATCGGCGCCGCGTAGGCGGTCTGATCGTTCTCCGCTTTCCACACCACGTCGCCGGTCGCTTTCTTGAAAGCGACGATGCTTGCGCCGTTCGCGCTGCCGACTTGGACGATGATGTTTTCGCCATCGATGATCGGCGACCCGGAAGCGCCGTGGCGGCTCGCGCCCGCAGCGGTGCCTTTCTCCCCGATGTAGATCGCGCCGAAGTCATCCGCGAAATTCATTCGCCAGATGACCTTGCCGGTCGCCGCGTCGAGGCACTGAAACTCGCCTTTCGCCGATTGCACGAAGAGTCGATTGCCGTCGGCGACGGGCGTGCAGCGTGGCCCGATGCCGAAGCCGTCCTGATGCGAGGAAAAGATCGTCGCGCGCCACAGTTCCTTGCCGGTGGCGGCGTCGAGCGCGTAGGCGGTTTCCTGCGCGTCCTGGTTATCGAG
>ENA-ORBV01005962-ORBV01005962.1-microbial-mat-metagenome-genome-assembly--contig:-NODE-5962-length-21860-cov-5.439747_pt1 | contig 21860 bp, 25 predicted proteins | sample MGYA00237777_ERZ505514 | MGnify/ENA primary metagenome ERZ505514 (study PRJEB26160, sample SAMN06269048) | microbial mat metagenome | isolation source: Oligotrophic lake microbial mat | place... | reverse complement strand
CTATTATATAGTCGTATGGTAGACGACGGTAAATCAGAGACAGGAGAAAACAAAATGCTCTACGCGAGAAAAAGAGTTCGGATCATCAAGGTAAACGTGGCGGCTGCATCGGCTATGGTACCCGGTTCACGCAAGGTGCCGTACATATTGGACATGCACTTCCTTCTCATTCGGATCGAAGCGCTGGAAAAGGTTGGTGCCGATCTCATAAAGGAAACGGACCCGATCTTCAAGGATCAGACCGAAGCCATGGCCAAGCTGGTCAAACCCGCCAACGTTCTGGAACGGAAGGTCGAGGCCGAAATGCGCCGCTTGCTGAAAGAAATGGAAGGTGGCGGCGATGCGAAGAAATGAAATCATCCGCTTCCTCAAGGATCACGGATTCTGGCTACGGCGGGATGGCCGCAAACATTCGCTGTGGACGAACGACAAGGGCGCGAGTATTTCAGTAGGACACGGCGCGAAGATAGAAGACCGGCTGTCCCGTTGCATAATGATTCAGGCGCGCAAGGGTGAGAGCGGCGCACCATCGGGAAATTTGACCTACGCTACGCGAACCTATAAATTGGTGCACCCGTGAAAGTTCTCGTCGCCTGTGAGTTTTCCGGCACAGTCCGCGAAGCCTTCCGATCCAAAGGCCACGACGCGTGGTCTTGTGACCTACTGCCCACAACCCGCCCCGGCCAACACATAACCGGCGACGTTCGAAGAATCCTTTCCGACGGATGGGATTTACTGATTGCCCATCCGCCCTGCACTTATCTGGCGGTCAGCGGGGCGCGATGGTTTAAAGACCGGCTGGCAGAACAGGCGGATGCTATTGATTTTGTCCGCCTATTACTTTCCGCTGACATCCCCCGGGTAGCACTCGAAAATCCCGTAGGCGTTATTTCTTCGCGCATTCGCAAGCCCGACCAGATCATCCAGCCTTGGCAGTTCGGACACGGCGAGACTAAGGCGACCTGCCTCTGGCTTAAGAACCTCCCAAAGTTGACCCCCACGGATGTGGTATCGGGGCGGGAACAAAAGGTACACCGTATGCCGCCATCTCCGGATAGATGGAAACTCCGCAGCCTGACCTACCCGGGAATTGCTCATGCAATGGCGGAGCAATGGGGTCGCCCTCGCGGTCAAACAGGGGGGGATGCGATTGCGGTCTCAAGCCGGTGAAGTCGTGAGCGCTCAAGGAGAACACAAAATGAAAATTGAAATTAAAAACCGGTGGGATGGAACCGTCCTCTTCAGCATCGAAGCGGATAACTGGAAGTTGGCGGTCGAGGCGGCGGTTAAAAGCGGCGCGAACCTACGCTACGCGAACCTGCGCGGCGCGAACCTGCGCGACGCGGACCTGATCGGCGCGAACCTACGCGACGCGAACCTACGCGACGCGAAGCTGACCGACGCGAACCTGCGCGGCGCGAACCTGCGCGTCGCGAACCTACGCTACGCGAACCTACGCTACGCGGACCTACGCTACGCGGACCTGAGCGGCGCGGACTTGAGCTACGCGGACCTACGCGGCGCGGACCTGCGCGGCGCGAACCTACGCTACGCGGACCTGAGCGGCGCGGACCTGACCGGCGCGTGTGGCGGGGGCCACCAAAATTTAACGGGCAACTCCCGGTTGGTTAGCCAACCTGTCCCGGTGAAGCACAACCGGGAGTTCCCTAATTTGGAGGACAATATGCCGCGCGAAGAAGAGTAGGCAGAAGAAAACCCCGACACCAAAAGATGCCGGGGTTTCCCGATACGAGGTTTCTCTACAATGCTCCCTGTGGCAAGTACAGGAAGGCGAGAACGGAAATGTAGCACAGGAAGGTTTCACTTGTCAACGCGGATTGGCAGGGCCAAACTGCTACAGGGGCAGAAAAGGAGACAACGAAAATGGAAGTTCTTTTGAGACGCATGCCGTCTGCCAGCAATCAGTCTGTGCTGGGTGAAGGGGATCAGGTCAAAGCGCGAGAGCTGTTGTTCGGAAGCAAGTATTCGCGCAAGGGCGTAACGATCACCCGCCTTAAGGTGCCGCGTCCCGACCGCCTGACGAAGTACAAGACGATGGTGGTGCCGCCGACGCAAGGCTGGTACCCGTCGTCCATGGCCAACTTCATCTTCGGTTACAACGTGAATGGACCGCAGTGGTATCGACGGCTGGTTCCGTCGCACTTCAATCCGTCGGTCTGGAAGTCACTGCGCCATCGGGACTGCCCGGTGTTGCGGGTGCCGAAAGACCGCGCGAAAGAGACGTGGGAGATTCTTTACCAGAAAGGTTTTTGGTACAACGGGGCCAGGAATCTTTGGTATCGCCGCAAGCGACCGGTTGCATCGGGAGCTGCCGCGTGAGGTAACGATGAACTCACATCGACTCGAAAAAGCACTGCAGTTGCTTTATGACTATCGAGAGTTTTACCGAAAGGAAAGGGAGTGGCGAAAGCGCCGCTCCCTTTTTTTGCGCAGACTCAAAGCTGTTTTCCTGCGAAAAAAACGTATTTATCGCAAGAATCCAAACTTACGGTAGACTAGAAAGATGATCGTTCGCATTCCATGCATTGTCCCAGCAGTTCCCACGCCGCCATCAAACCTCAAGACACTACAGAAGATCGGCCAGACCAAACGGTTTGTGCTGGCGGTGGCTAGTGGGAAGTCCTACAAGGACGCAGAAACGGAATCCGGTATCAGTTCCCACCAGATTAGGCATTCCCCTATCGCCAAACAGGTGGTCAAGGAACTGGTGGCGCGCACGTTCCACGACAAGAAGTACGTGAAGAAGCTGAAACAGCTCTGGGACGCGGAAGACCTGCTTGTTACCAAGACCGGGCGGATTTACTCGAAGCCGAATTACCCGGCGCAGCAGTTCGCGTTGGACCGTGTATCAAAGCTGCGTGGTCTTGATTCCGAGGACATGGACAGCGACCAGCCAAAAGGTATCACCATCCAAGTTGTAGGAGAAGCCAATGTCAAAGTTGACCGCATTCCTTAGCTTTGTGTTGTTTGTGTTGACCGTACCCGCCACTAGCGGTTGCGCTGTACGACAGAAGACGGTGATTCCGGCTTCCGTTACGACTGGAACTGCTGAACCGACGCCAACACCCGCCTCCGATCCCTTCATCGTGCAGTCAGATGGCAACGGTGGCTATATCATCCAGAAAGGAACGTCGACGATCCATGCCGTGGAGTTCTACACGCGCGGAGATGTCGACAAGCTGATTGATTCGATGCGCGCGGAGATGACAAAACTGCGTTTGTCGCTTGGCGCGAAATGAAAAAGTGGCTCAAGCTGTACCAGCTCAGCCGAAAACTCACCACGCGCGCAGCGAAACGATTTGGTAGTGGACACAAAGTGCGCCTGACGATGGAAATACTGAATCCGGCATGGAAGCCGAAGAAGGAGACATGCGTTGCCAATACAACGTCGACGACAAGCGGTAAATCCACAACCGCTCGTTAAGATTTTCCGGCGTCAGCGGGATTTCATCTTCTGTCCAGCCGACGATGTGTTCTACGGCGGGTCTGCCGGTGGTGGAAAGTCACATGCGCTTCTTATTTTTGCGGCGCTTCGCCGACAGGCGTACCCGAAGACGACGGGAATTCTTTTTCGGCGCACGTACCCCGAGTTGGAACGGTCCTTGATCCTCAAGTCCCATGAACTTTACCCCCAGTTTGGCGCGCGCTACAACGAACAGAAGCATCGCTGGCATTTTCCCAACGGCTCCATCCAAGAGTTCGGTTTCTGTGAGCGTGAGCAAGACGTTTACCGCTACCAAGGCGCGGAATACCACGACCAAGGCTTCGACGAGCTTACGCACTTCACCCAGTTTCAGTTCACCTACCTGACTTCCCGTTGCCGGTCTGCCATGCCCGGTGTCCGCGCCCTTATCCGTGCTGCATCCAACCCCGGAAACGTTGGCCACGTGTGGGTACGCGACCGCTACATCACGCCGTCGAAGCTGGGCGGCATGTGGAAGAATCCGATCACCGGTAAGTCCATGGCATTCATTCCAGCAACGGTGAAAGACAACCCGGCGCTGAACGAATCCGATCCGACTTACGTGCAGCGCCTGAAAGAAATGGGCGACAAGAAGTACCGCGCTCTGGCGCTCGGCGATTGGAGCGTCTTCGAAGGCCAATACTTCGACATGTGGAATGACACGCCCGATATGTCTGTGCTGCGGCAGACACATGAGCCAACAACCGGTACCCTCAAGTTCCTGTCGATGGACTGGGGCTATGCCGAACCAGCCTGCGTGCTGTGGTGGGAAGTCACGCCTAGTGGCAGGGTGTTCATCTACCGCGAGCTGTACACGACCGAACGCAGCCCGAAGGAGCTGGCCAAAGACATCCTGACGCTCTCTCCCATGCTGGAAAGATACATGCACATCGTTATTCCACCAGAGCTATATGGTAAAAAGATCGAGCTAGAGGGTGGTGGTGAACCAATCGCCAATCTCATGCAGTCGGTGTTGCAGCAGCGTATGCCGCTCAAGAAGGCGAACAACGCACGCGTCCCCGGCTGGATCAAGCTGAAAGAGTTTTTGTCACCGGCACCAGATGGAAGGCCATGGCTGCAGGTATCGCCAAATTGTCAGAATCTGATTCGCACGCTGCCGTCCATGGTTCACGATGAAGACAGGCCGGAAGATTTGGCCACGCTGGCGGAAGACCATGCTTGTGACGCGCTGCGCTACGGCGCGGTTGACCTGCATGAGATTCCGCGTCTGCCGCTCCTGACGCCACACGGACCGGCTGTCCATCAGGTTTTTGACAACGAGAAGAATGTTCACCGGAGTGGTGTCAGCCACATGCCGGGACAAAAAGGGAGATCAGGATATGGGCGATAAATCCAAGCAGCAAAAGCCGTCAGTAGAGAAACGTCGGAATCCGTTTTTGAAACCGAAGGTTCACTTGCTCGCAGAGAACCTTCGAAATGCAGTCACAGAAAATGCAAAAGAGGCTATGACCATCATGGGTAAATCCGCACAGCGTCTAGCAGGAACTCGGAAAGACGCGGGAGACATGCAGGGCAGTGGTCGTTCCGCTCGCAAAAGGAACGCCAAGATCGGAAAGACCAGCGGTACGCCGAAAGGCACCAAGCAGACTGGCCGTCGTTCGAAGTAGCACCTGCGCCCGCAAGGGCGCACAAATTTGTCAACCTTCTTACCGTTCACTGTCAACGTAGCACCTGCGCCCGCAAGGGCGCACACTTTTGGAGGTCGCAATGCTCAGTCACTTGACTGGCGAAATGGAATTGATTGGCCGGAAATTTGTGGCCAACCTGACGGTTCGTCCGAAGACGCAGATGGACGGAATCAAGATGTTGGACAGCGACCCGCGCAAATGGCGGCTCAAGCCATCAGCCTATGATGCTGTAGTGGAAGAGGTTGGACCCGGCTGTACTTTGATTCAGCCGGGAGATCAAATTGTTGTAGAGCGCTGGGAATACAAACAAGCAGACTGGGATGACGAGCGGATCATCGCGGACGAATCTCAGGTGTTGATTGTTCGGCGAAACGGGAAAGAAACCCCAACGCCCGGTGTGGTGGTCATGCAGATTCGGCGGCAGGACAGGCCATCGACACTCATTATCCCAGAACACATCAGGGACAAGCAGCGGAAGAAGCAGACGATTTATTTCGGGAGAGTTCTCGCCAGCAATAGTGTTATTTGTGAGGTGGGAGAATTCCTGTGGGTAGAGAAAAGGGACCGCCACCAGTTTACGTATCCCGACGGAAGATTCATCTTCCTCAACTGTCAGGACTCATGGGGCGAGTATCCAATCTTGATGAAAGCGGAGGTCACGAAAAATGGAAAACGTTGACGAAACTGCAAAGTCCCCTGAAACTGGTAGTGATGAGGAACTTCCAAAAGATGCCGTTGCAGAAGGGCAGAACGGGGATGCGGGGCAGCAAACTATTGAACCGCTCAAAGAGGCCACTTTTGCAGTCGACGGTCAACGAAAAGCCTTCGTTATCCAAATCCCCATCAGCCCGTCGCCGTGGATGGCCCACGGATTCCTCGAATTCGCCAGACGAAACATCGACAACTTCTATCGGATGATGCAGGAACAGAAGAAGCAGCAGAAGCAGGGGCTTCTGGAACCCGGCCAAGGAATACCGCCACGCGGCTTCCGTGGTTTTCGCGCACACTAAAAAATGGCATTGACCGTCACCCTTCCCAAGAAGAAGCGCGACAGCGACGACGACACCAAACGTCGGTCCGCTGACGTAACGCTTTCCAAACCGCCGAAGGAATATGACGATCAACAGGAACAGGTTGAAGAGATCGAGGCGCGGTTCCGCCGACGCGCCATCAAGCTATCCAAAGAACAGCGCGAGCGTCTTGAAGGCGACCTTATTCAAGTGGTCGACGACTGGAAGGAATCCCGCTCTGGTCTGGAAAGCAAACTGAATGAGTGGAACAACCTTCTGGAAGGTGTCACGGACATCACCAACTATCCGTGGGAAGGTGCCAGCGAAGTCCACATCCCCATTCCGAAGATCAAGGCACGCGAGATTCGTTCCACGATCAACCGCACGACGATGCGTCCCGTTCCCTTCCTCATGGCGCAATACTCGGGACCAGATGAAGGCCGGAAGACAAGCCGCGAATTCGTTAAGTCAGTAGAGAACTTCGTCGAAGACAAGATCAAGAACAGCACCAACATCCACACTACGCTTAAAGAAGCAATCATCCCCACCATCCGCGACGGCACATGTCCCATTCAGATCATTTGGGAAACCGACCTTGAGCGCGTCTGCGACTACAAAATTTACTCGTCCGTCGAAGAGTTCATCGAGGACTACCCTGACGAAACAGCAGCCGGTGTTGGGGAAGAGGTGTACAACCGCCTCTATGAGAAGATCGTCGACGAGGGATCGGCAGAGGTCTACTACGAATACGATGCGCCGATTTACGACGGACCCAAGGCCTATCTTGTTCCGCTAGTGGACTTCGTTCACTGGCCGGTCTACGTCACCGAGATCGAACAGATGCTCTGCCATGGTAAGCGGATTTGGTACACCGATTATCAGATTGAAGAGATGCACCGCGTCGGAAAATTTCCAGACAAGGACGTGGTTGATAAGGTCATCGGGACCAAAGGCGATTTACGAGACGACCACTACACGGCTGGCCGGGATCGCATTGAAGGAATCAACCGCGACCGGGACAAGGCGAAAGAGTTTGAGTGTTTCGAGCTGGTCTACAAGTGTGCGCTCGACGGTGGGAAGGTCAAACAGAAGTACCTGATTTACTGGGCCGCGAAAGCGCGCAAGATTCTCCGCATCGAGAAGTACCCCATCCGGCAGGGCAAGTCCACCTATTTCCCGCTGCGCCTCATCAAGCGCGACGGACGCTTCCTCGGCATGAGCCTCATCGACGACATTTCGGACCTGTCGGCTGAGATCGACACACATCATCGCCAGCGGATCAATACTCGAACCATCACGCACGTTCCCAGCTTCAAGGCGAAAGAAGGGGCCAAGGGTCGGTTCGACCCGTCGCGGAAAGACCTACGTTTCCGGCCCGGCCTTGTGGTGTGGTTGGAGAACACGGACGATGTTGCGCAGTTCGACATTCGGCCTGTTGACCTGTCTGGTTCCGTCGATGAAGAGACGCTGCTGTATCAGCTCGTCGACCTAGTGACAGGTTCCAGCAGCGGACTTTCGGGGCAGCAGAACCCCATCGACCCGCGCGCGCCTGCACGCAAGCAGCAGGAGATGCTACGCCAGTCCACAAATCGCATTGACGATTACGTGGAGGTTCTGTTGCTCCCCTTTTCCCAAATCGGACAGTTCATGCTCGACCTGTACTACCAGTATGGGCCGGATGAATTGAAGTACTTCATCAACGAGAAAGATGGTGGCCTGACGCAGAAGACCATCGACCGCGCGAAGTTCTTCAACCCGAATGTCATGTTCCGCGTCAACGGAACTTCGGTCTTCCTCAATCCAGAAATGGAGTTCAACAGGATGATCGAGATTGACCAGATTCTTGCGCAGAACCCGATCACTGCGCAGAACCCACGCATCCGCAAGGAATCACTGCGGCGTGTACTGGACGCTGGCCGTTCGCCTGATACCAAGTCGATGGTTCCTACCGACGAGGAATTGGGTATCGTGACGGAAGAAACCAGTGCCACCGACGAGAATGGACAGCCGATCCGTCGTATCCCCGGCATGGAAGATCGTGAAGCGGCGGTGCAGGAAAAGATGCAGCGCCAGAAACTCGACCACAAGATGGAAGAGACGAAGCACAAGACGAAGATGGAGGCAGGACTGCGGCTAGTGGAAGCAGGTTCGCGCCCTCGTCCGTCAGCCAAGCGGAAATAAACCGCAAAGAAGGTAGTCATGCCACATAAGAACGTCACGCACAAAGCTATAGTTGAAAAGGAAAACCAGATTTCGGGTTTGCAGGAAGCAATTGACAGGCTGCGAATCTACGGGCAAGCTAGGAATGACCGAACGGTAAAGAAGTTGCTGGATGAAGTTCGGATCAATTGCAAGCGCGCCATGAAGAATAAAGACGACGCGTTGTCCACTGGGACAGACGCAGGTGCGCGCGAAGCGATGTTGTGGTTGGGCCACGAAAAGGCCTTTAAGTTTATTCTGACGGCGGTAGAAAACGCCGATGACGAGATCAAGGAATACCGTGCCAGAATCAAACAACACGAATCAGAACTTGCTGGACTCCGAAAAAAACGCGGAGTCTCAGCAGAATAAATCTGGTCGGCCACAGCACTGTACGGGCTGTGGTAAACCGGTTTTGAAGTATCATGTTTCACGTAATTCACCTCGGGTAGCCGTGGTGCATCTCAACGTGAAGTGCCAACGCGACGGCTGTGGATGTATGACGCAACTCAACATCCCGGTCTTTACGACAGCCAGACCCGAATAGGGAAACAGTCAACTAAGGGCAGAAAGCTCATGGTGTCCCACCGCTAGTGGTGGAGGCGCTGTGGGCTTTTTTACTGCCAGAGGAGAATACGATGAAGGTGAAAGTCAAAAAGAAAGACGACGAGAAGGCAGACGACGAGCGCGAAGAAAAGGATTTGCCAGAAGGCGATGAGGACGAAGAAGAAGAGGAAGGTGACGAGGAAGAGGAAGGCGAAGTCGACCTTGAAGACATCGAGGACGACGACGATTCCGAAGAGCTGCCGAAGTCGAAACGCGAACTCGAACACATCAAGAAGATCGCCCGCCTCGAAGCGCGTCTTGAAACGCCGAAGCCCGGCGCGAATGCCAACGACCAGCAGCAGGCCTACATCAATGCGGTGTATGCCGACCTCGACATGGATGACGATGACTTCAAGGAAAAATACCGAGGCTATTCCAAAGCCAAGGTGATCGCCGCCATCAATCAGGAAACGACCGCACGGTCTACGGCGCAAATGTCGTCACTCGCCGCGAAGAACTCGCTGACTCGGAAGTACCCGGACTTCTTCGAACACGAAGAAGAGATCGACGAAGCGCTGTCCGATGCCGCACCACATGTGCTGCAAGACCCGACGAAGCTCAAGTCGTTCATGGAACGTGCCTACAAAGCGCTTTCCGCTGGAAAGTCACCGGCCAAGAAAGCTCCGAAGTTCAGCAAGGACGATGACCGGAGGAAGAAAATCGTGAACGACTTTGAACCGCCGACACCGAAAAAGAAAAAGGTTTCCGACGAGGATGAAGACGACGAGGATGCCATCAAGGAAGAAAACCGTGGCCTCGCCGCCAAGTTCAAGCTGCACAAGGAATCCGACCGCAAGCGCTTCTCGGGAAAATACATCCCGATGGAACTCGGTGCTGGCGTGCGGTTCGTCTCGCCAGAAAAGGGCTTCGAAAAAGCAGACAAGAAGAAGTAGGGGAGGAATCATGTTCGACAAGATTAAAAGTGCGCGCGCGCCATGGGGTCTGCTTGGACTCCTGCTGTTTGTCTCGCTCGCTGTTGCCGGGATTACCCATCACGACATTGTGTCTGTGTCCGCTGTTGCTGACACGAATGATGTGACGCGTCTGACAGTTGGAACTACAAACACCTTCACAGGTGATGTGTCCATGTCCACGGCGACGTTTCGCGTACGCTATTCGGCTGCGCCACGTTCTAGCCTGACGCCATCGGGCATTGGCGAGATCGTGTGGAACGGTACCAACAGTGAGTTGTGCGTTTCAACTGGATCAGTACTGTCTTCGTGGGTCCGTGTTTCTACGCCCACACTGGCTTGTCAGAGCTAATGAACAAAGAGAGCCGCGCACCAATCGTCTACCGGAAAGGGTCCGACGCCATCGGGCATCCGATCTTTCCCAGTCCGACGGCGGGTGATGGTTCTCTTGATAGAGAAGGCTCTTACCGGTGTAAGCAGTGCGGATTTCAAAACCTCGCTGCCGAAACAGAAAGCCCCGGTGGTGGCGAAGAAGGAATGGGCGGTATCACTATCGTCGACAATGAACCAGAAGTAACGCAAGGATGCAAACTCTGCGGTTCACTGAACAGCAGGTAAGGAGACGACATGAAAAAAGCGAGCAAAGAAAAAGCAGGAAAAGCGACGAGCCATATTATCGTCGGAAAGTCACGCTCAAGGGTTCCAAAAACAAATCTAAGGCGCGGGCGAAGTCCCATCGCTAAAGACAAAAAAAGAGGGGGTAATCCCACATGCAAGTAGCAAATGGACAAGACCCTATCGTGGTGAAGCTGCCGGTTTACGCCACAGCTAACCTCGAAGCAGGGGCTCTCCTGATGCCCGGTGTGACCGCCGCAACTGACCTCGGCGCTCTCATTAAAGCATCCGGTGCAGCGGCTGATGCCATTGGTGTGTTGACGGGAGCCTATACCTACGCTGCCACGGCCACTGGTCGTTGGTTGGCAGACGGTACGGCATTCATCGAGCGCGAAGTTGCGCTGTATGACCGGTATCACCTGATGGAAGTGCAGTACGACATTGCAGACACGATGGCTGTCGCCTCAACCTCGACGACCACTGTGACTGTCACGTCGCTTGAAGACAACATTGATGCATCGTGGCTGTACAGCCCGACTCAGAACGACCTGTACTACGTCGCTACTTCCGCTGCTGGAAGCTGTGTGACGAAGGCGGCTTCTGGTTGGGACTCGGCGGACACGCTCATCAAAATCTTGCGTCCGTTTCACCCGCTGGGGAAGCTGAACACCGCTGCCACCATGCTCGGAACTGACGCAGCCGTCGGATCGTGGCCTATCTGTGTTCTCTGGAACGAGTACGAAGACCTTGGCGTGCCTCGCACGCGACTGGACCCGACAAAGCACAATGCTTTGACGCTCACCAGCCCCAAGTTCTACGCCACTCTTCTGGTGCGTAACACGGGCGGACACACCATCGACTAAAAAGGGGGTAACGAAACCAATGGTCGTTACAGAATCGCAGTTCGCAGAAGTAATTGAACCCGGTCTTCGGCAGATTTTTGCCGACGAGTTCAATGATCTTCCCCAAGGTTCTCTCATTGGCCCCCTGTATCGGATGGAACAGTCCGACAAGGCCAACGAAGATTATCTTGAGATGGAAGATGTCGGTTCGGTGCCGGAATTCAACGGCACTCTCATCTACAGCGACTTCAAGCAGGGCAACAAGAAGACCGTCACGAATGTGACGCACGCCCTCGGCCTGAAAATCGCGCGTGACCTGCTCGACGACGACCTGTATGGCGTCATCGAGGACATGGTGCGTCAGATGGGTATGTCTGCCCGGTATCGCATGGAGCAGGATGCGGCTTCGCCGTTCGTCAACGCGTTTAACAACTCGTTCCAGACGTTCGACGGTCTGTCTCTCTGCAACAGTGCGCATACGTTCGTGTCGACCACCACCACGCAGTCCAACAGTGGATCGTCCGCGTTCTCATACGCGAACCTCGATGCCACCATCACTGCGATGCGGAAGTTCAAGGGATCGCGGGATCGGTTTATGATGAATGTCAATCCTGACATGATTATCGGACCGGTCGACCTCGACACCTCATTCCGTGAAGTGATCGACTCGAAGTTGAAGCCCGGAACCGCGGATAACAACACCAACGTCTACAACCAGAAATTCACCATCCTCACGACTCCGTTGCTCACCGACACCAACAACTGGTTCGTCGTTGACTCGAAGAAGATGAAGCGGTGGCTTCTCTGGCAGCAGCGCGTTCCGTTGGAGTTCTCCGAGACGAAGGACTTCGACACGTTCGTGAAGAAGTACGCGCTGTACATGCGCTACAAGAACACCCCGCTCCACTGGCCGTGGATTTTCGGCCACGCGGTTTAAGCGGGACAACAACTAGAAGAAGGAGCCAGAAAATGAAGATCAAAAGGCTTGGCAAAAAGCCATTGGATTACGCAGAAGAGAAAGCTCTTCGTGAAGAGAAAAGTCACATTGATGACGTGCTGGACGGCGTAGAACTCCGTCAGGGCGTTACACATGAGGTCGTGGATTCCGCTGCGCTCGAAGAGCGGAAGCGGAACATCGACAAGGCTCTGGAAGGATCAGCAGAACGGGCAACTGGGTCCGAGCGTGTACAGCTCGAAAAGCGCGAGAAGCAATTGCGGGAATACCTGCAGTCGCGGAACGTGTCTTGGAAGGTACACACTCGGACCCGGCCATCCGATGGTATCGAGTACTCGGAGTTGGTTGACCACCAACATGCCCTGAATGCCGATCAGAAGTATCAGCGAATGGTCAAAGAGTGGAAAGCAATCAGTCGCCGTCTTGAGCCTGAAAATACGCGCGCAGGCGACACGCGCTACTTACACCGCCAGTAACACTGGCGGCACTTTTAAGGGGGACAGCAATGAAGAAGTTGCTTCTTATCGCAGGGCTGCTTTTGCTGCCTCTGACGCGATCCTACGCACTGTGGGAGCGTCCTGATTACAACACCGCTGTCTACGCGACGAGCGCGTTGACGACCAGCACGGCTGCGGTTGTGGTTGACCTGTCGGATACCAGCGGGTATCCGCATCGTCTTGATGGACAGGTGAACGTGGCCGGTGTACGCTTGGACGTTTACAAAGCCGCCAGTTCTTCCGGCACCATCAAGGTGGGTGTGGTTACGCGGGTGAATGCCACTAGCGGAGACGTGAAGTGGTTTTACACATTCAACTTCTCGCAGGATGCTGCAGGTACGAAGTACACGGATACGTTTATCACACCGGATGCGCCTATTCGTGCGCAGGTAAAAAGCGATGGTACAACTCCAAACATCGTCAGCAACAACATCACCACTAGCAGCACGACGTACCAGAATGATGTGGTTCTTCCGACCTCTTCCAATTCCAATGTTGCACCGGGCGTCGGCGACATCGTTGTTGACCTCACGAACAGTGGTTCAGGCGCGGTCAACTTCACTCTGGGACTTAACTACTACACAGACAAATAACGGAGGCTTTATGCGCATGAAGACACTCGCACTGGCCGTCTGCGCCTTGATGGTGGCTGCGACTTCATTCGCATGGCCCCGCCTCGGACAGCACACCCAGCCAACCATGCTCGATACCGGCAACACGGCAAGCTACCTTGCCGTTGCGGTAAACGACACAACGCCTGTTCTCATCTACTCGGGAACAGACGATGATCGTGAAGTCACGATCCAGAATCCATCCGCCACCTACGACATGTATGTCGGTTCAAGTACCGCCGTTCGTGCGGTTGCGGGCGCACGTCTCAAGATTCCGAAAGGCAACGGAACATACACCACACACAACACGGCCAACATCTACGCCATCATGGAATCAGGCGGAAGTGGAACGGCACTAGGATCGGTGGAACATGCTTCGCAGGATTAACCTCTTCGCATTCCTGTCGCTACTGGCGACTTCGGCTTTTGCTGGCACTTTTAGCGGCGGCGGCGGCGCACCGGAGGCGGGTTCGAACAACTACATCCAGAACCGCGATACTCTGCAGACAGGTGCAACGGCGTATCCGCAGCTCATGCTGACTGAACAGATTGGTCTTTCTACTGCCCCATACGAGACAGAAAAAATCCATACGTACATGACGAACAACGCCACGTTGAATCGTCTCAGTCTGAATACCAATGACATTTTCTGGACTTCTGACTTGTGGAAAATCTACGTTCAGTATCTAAGCGGTGGGTACGGATTGAAAAGCAGTATCACGCTTGAAGGAACGGCGGGAGGTGACACCAAGATTCTTGTCCATGATGCCGCTGGACTTCAAACACAGGAATTCGGATTAGCCAATGGTACATTTTCTCCCGGCAGGCGGCTAAGTGGCAGCGTTGATTCACAGGGTAACTCGATCAATTTTTATTCGAGCATTGGCGCGGTTTCTTTTACGGTTTCTGGTTCGACGGTGATTACTCACCCCGATCAACCGAAAATTGCGGACAATGGTTGGCTCTACCGCATTGTTGCGGCTACAGCGGCGGCGCAAGTTCAGTTGGAAACAAATAGTGCTTCGTCAGGACTCATTAATGGACGCCTCCGACGGGTCTGTAAAGTAGACGCGTCCACGAATACGGTCACAATCGGCGGACCGATTACGATGTACAACCCTGTTACGTTGTCTTACATCAACGAGTGCGTTGACTATTACAACCTCGGAAGCGGTGGAGTCGACGACGGTATTTGGCACCCTATCGGAATTCTTCGGTCCACGTCGACACCATCCAATACCAGCGGCAGTAGCTACTGGGTGGGAACAGCAACATCGGACCTCAATGCCTCGAATTACGGTTTGTTCGGTGTCTCTACGAACTCATGGACGACAACGCTGATTGGCGGCGTTACTTACTATTGGCAGGGGCTTCCGACAAAAACTGACACGGCTACGTACGTCTTCACCGTAACAGCAGGAACCATCACGGCCTCGCCTATTGTTTCGGATGGCGTGCGCTTCGACGGTATCGCTGGCTCTACTGGCACGTTCTCCGCGTGGATGAAAATGGCGCAGATGACGCTGCAGAGCGCGGTAGCTCCCACCATGACGACGGCAGGAGACCTTGCCTACGACAGCACGGACGGAAATTACGTTGGGTACAACACTGCGCCTTTTGTAATTGGCCGATCAAGCATCACGGAAACCGTCATCGTTTCTTCCCAGACTGGCGCTGGTTCAGGTGGGTGGGACAGCCGTACGATTCCACTTGGGAAGTGGACGCATGATCGTGCCTATACGATCAAGAGCATGACGGTGACAAATTACGGCGGCACGTCTGTTACCTTCAATATTGACGAGCGCGCGAGCGGTTCGTTGAACAGCGCAGGCACAAATCTCACAACGGCATCAATTACGTCAGCTGCTACTGGTACGCCTGTTACGGTGTTTTCCAATGCCAGCATTGCGTCTGGTGCGCATTTGGTGTTCAAGACGAGTACCAGTGTCAGTTCAGGGGCAGTTGATTTCCTTGAAATCAACTTTGTTTGGTCGGAGGACGCTGAGTGAAGCGTTTCCTAGCTGCGCTTTTTCTCATTGTTTCTTCGCCGCTGCAAGCGGTGCAGATTATTTCGAACACAGGTCAGGTCGTTACTGCCAGTGCGCCTAACACCAGTGACGTTCCCTTTTACCACAACTGTAATTCGATTACGTCTGGCGCGGCCCCGACAAAGGGAAGTGGAACCGTCACTATTGGCGCAAGCTACACTTCCGTAGCTGCACAGGTAAGCAATGGTTGGCAGAACAACAACGCGGGTAACGCTGGTGGACGCATTACGTTTGACCAAGCCAACTTGCAGATGAGCGAGGGCCGAATCGGTTTTTGGATTAAGCCAGCGGAAAGCGGCTCGGGCGCGGACGGTGAAATCTTCTACGTTCAGACTGCTGCCCCGAAGCTTCAGGTCACGAACGTAACCGGCACATACAGCGCGTCCTATAAAGACATTTCCATCGGCACATTTTCTGGCCTGTCGAGTGGCGTGTGGGCTTTCCTCGAAATGGCATGGGATTCGGACGGCGACAAGCTGGGGTCGCACCTGAAGATATTCATCGACGGCGTGCAGAATGGAACGGCCAGCGGAAGCACAGGGGCCGATCCTACATTGGCGGGAGGTAAGATTGGCAGTGCAGACGGCAACGGCCACTCGTCAATTGTTGACCAAGTGATGGTTTCTACGAATCCAGTTAAAGACTTGTATGCGTTGCGTTCAGAAACGTCTTTTTAAGGGAATGGCTACGATGGGTGCTAAAACAACATTTCGACGCTGTACGGCCATTCTAGGCCTTCTGACGGGCCTTCTGGCACCGGCTTGGTCGGCTCCTTCCGTCTCCTCAATCAGCGGGGCGTCTTTTGCGCATGGTCAAACGGCTGTGGTTTCAGGCGCAAGCTTTGGTTCGAAATCTCCCGCCGCACCACTTATTTGGGCCGACTTCGAATCCAGCCTGAATCCTACTGCCCTTGGTTCGCTTACCACGTGGAGTTCCACTAAAGATACGGCGCGAGAAGCCGGTACTGGTTACAACGGTACAGCCAGTGCCAAAGGTTCTGGTGATGTGACAGGCGGCGTGTCCTACACGCTTATGGTGAATGACGTTGGTACGGATGGTGCAAAGCATTACGTCTTCCGCCGCACAAAACTGAATCATCCTCTTGTCACTACCAGCAACGGAGATCAGAACGTCAAAATCTTCCGTGTCTGGGCGTCTGGGATTAACTATCCCAACCTGTACTGCTCCATCAACAACGGGCGCATCTTTGTCGAGAAGGACGCGCCAAGCGACACCGGGTATTATACTGGCCCTATCAACAACTTCGGTACGGCCAACGTCTGGCATACGGAAGAACATTTCGTCAAACAGAGTTCCGCGATCAACGTCAAGGACGGCGAGTACATTTACACCTGTGATGGCGTTCAGCAGTGCAGCGGTTCCATCATGTCTCGTTTTACTGCGTGGTCGGGACAGTTCACTGACTGGTTTATTGTTCATGGTGTTTACTCGAACGTGGGGAACTGGGCCAATGGCGGTGGTAACGCGTGGAGCAACAGCAATGCGATCTACAGCGACGACGTGTATTTCGACAAGACCTACTCACGTGTCATGGTCAGCAACAACGCTACCTTGTCGAGCGCAACGAAGTTGGCCGTACAGATTCCGTCGGCGTGGACGACAACGAGCGCCACGGTCCTACTGCAGCTTCCGTCGAACGACTTCCCCAACGCGTCCACGGCTTACGTGCATGTGTGTGACAGCAACAATAGCTGCAGCCCCGGTAAAGCATTTACAGTTGCTGGATCAGCAGTGGCGGCTCCGACAATTGTTTCCGTCGATAACGTCTATACCAGCACCAGCGCTGGAACGACCATCGTGGCGACCTGCACCGGGCTTTCCGCTACGCTTACCAGCGTTACGCTAGGCGGCACCGCTTGCACCAGTGTTGTTCGTAACAGCGCCACACAGTTCACCTGTGTGCTTCCTGCCAAAGTTGCAGGAGCGTACGACCTCGTTGTTACCAACGGCTCTGACAGCCAGACTGGAACGCTTCCGAACGCTGTCACCACACGCAATCGTCCTTACGTTCTGACGATTAATCCTACCAGCATCACGACGGTGGGTGGAAACACCGTTGCATTCACGGCCACAGACCTTGTGTCTGGGTCAACGATCAAGGTTGGAACGATGACGGCCACCGGTTTCGCGTGGGTAAGTTCCACAGCGGGTAGCTTTGTGGCTCCCGGTATGAGCGCGGGCGTCTACGACATCCAGATCACCGGTCCTACACCAGACTCACAGACGACCACGAAGAGCGGCGCGCTGACGTACACGGTTCCAGTTTCACCGACACCTGATGGCCGAATCTTCATGTGGTTCAAATTCTAGGAGTACACATGTATCGCTATGTAGCTGCCTTTCTCTTCTTCATCCTCGGCTTCCTGCCGCTAGCGGAAGCCGCTACGCTTGATGACCTCCGTTCACAAGTCCGCATCGTTCTTCGTGATACGTCGACGCTTCGTCCGCGATTCACCGATGCTCAACTTACGACGTTTCTGAATCAAGCACAGGAACAGGTGAACGTGGCCGGATGGGGGAATGTCAAATCCACATCGACCGCGTTGGCTGTAGGGACGACCTACTACACGCTTCCTTCGGACTTCATCGTCGCTACGCGAGTGACGAAAGACCGAAAGAATCTGAAAGAGATCACGCTGATTGAGCGAGACGCGGCAACGAACAACTCTGACTGGGAAGGAACGGGCGGTACACCGACGGCCTATTTCATTGACCCGGCACAGCCGGAATCCATCGGTGTCTACCCATGGCCCAACAGCACGTCTGCGCTTGGCACACTCAAGGTGTATTACGTGGCGCAGCCGACAGCCATGGCCATTACAACCGACGAACCGTTTAACGGCGTCAACAAGCTGCAGGAGTACACATCTCTTCTGGTGTACCACGTGGCGTACCGGCTTCTGCTTACCGAAGGTGAAACGGCGAAGTCGGAGTACTACCGCAAGGAATATGAATACGGTGTGATGAACATGCGCGAGCGTGTCGGAAGCAAACCGAATTACAACCCCGGTGTTTCGGGAGATCGAGGAAAGTGATGAAGCGATTTCTATTCGCGGCGCTTTGTCTTCTTGGCACAGGCGTAGCGCAGGCGGAAAACCTTCGCATCAACGACCTGAAAGGTGGCATGCATTCCACTCCGTCGCCGAACAAGATTCCTGACGACGCAGCGCAATACATCCAGAATTTCTACACCGACACAGGTGTCTTGGCCGAAGAGCGGAAGGGCAGCGCGAAAGCGGATACCACTGTGCTGGGCGGTACCAAAGCTGTTCCCGGCCTCTGGTCTTTTCGTGATGTGAATGGAAATGAATGGAGCATCCGTTTTTCGTCTAAGACGTACTACAAAAACGTATCCGGTCAAGCACCAGCGGTGTTTGGCTCCACTGCTACCGTAACGCAGGTTCCAGACGCCGCCATCAACCTCGGCAAAATCATGTTCACGAATGGCACGGACCCGGTATGGTGGTTCGATGGAACCAGCACTGGTGTGGTATCCGGCGCGCCGCGTGGAAAACTGATTCAGGCATGGCGAAACCGTTTTGTCATCGCCAACATCACTGGTGAACAATCCAACATGCGGTTTTCGCAGGACGGAGATGGAACGAACTGGACGATTGGAGGGAATGAAACCGATCCGTTTGCGTGGCCGGTTGGCGGTGCGAACGACGGCGAGTACATCCGTTGCATGGCTGGGTACCTCGACAGCCTCATCATCGGACGGAAACGCGACCTCTGGGCCGGTGATGGTTTCGATCAGGGCGACTTCCTGTTGCGCAACATCTCCAACCAGATCGGTTGTCTTGAAGACGGTACGATGAAGGAGAACGAGAATTCTCTTGTCTGGCTATCCAACCGTGGTATCGACGAAATGCAGGGTCGTTCCATCAACCTCATCTCGGAACCGGTGCGTAACCTGACGGATCAACTGGTGAAAAACACGGCGAGCCAGCGTTCCGTCACACTCACCAGTGGCGCTGACTTTACACAAGGAACCATCTTTCAAAACGCGGTATTCCTCGACACGGTGACAGTGAGTGGGCGCGCGGCGACAACCTTTCCTGAACCCTTTGATGCATTGCGCGATGGTACATCGGGAACAAAACAGGTCTGGCAATTTTTTGGTGACTTTGTGTTTTCTGGTTCGTCTTCATCTACTTTGTCTGTGGCTGGTGGTACGCTTAATTTAACGTCCCCTGTCGGTACATCGTCTGGTGGTTTAAGGACCGTTACACCCATGCAGCTAACCGCTAGTGGAACGACGGTGCATTTTCAGCTTAACCAAAGTGACTTCGATTCGTCGTCGTCTCCGTCTAACCATTACGCTTACGTTTCAATTGCCACACACGCTTACACGTCACGCGTCTCGCAACGTTTACGCAACTACTCAGCGGTCTATGTTCAACTAGCGTCAACGGCAGCAGCCGTTACGCAGGGAAAGGTTGTGGTTTTTGAGGTGTATGGTATTGGCATTCCGACAACGGGAGCCTACTTTACGTTTCCCATGTCGGTGGACGTTTACCTTGCCACCAATGGTGTGAATTTGACGGTCAACAACACGTCCATTATGACGCCACCGGGTTATACCCTTGGTGCGGCGTTTCCGACGACAGGGTACATGTACGTGTACAACGAATGTGGCGCAATCTCTGCGCCACGCACGGCTAAATTCGACAACGTAGGCGTTGTGCCTCAAGTCACTGGTGCGCGTAGCAGTGCCATCACACTGGGAAGCAGCTTCTCAACATGGGGTTCTTTCGCGGCCAACGACAGCAATGCCACGCATTACATTTCCACGTCCAGCGACGGGTTGACGTTTGGCGCAACAACACAGCTAACCAATAACGCCACACCCACGATTGCAACAAACACGTATGCGCAGCTCACTTACCAGCTAAGCCCAACGACAACGACCACAGGAGCTTACGTCAACGACACAACGTTGACGTGGAATGAGGGATCGGCCATTCCGCCTCCGACTGCGACGGTGTACGACCGGCGCTACTGGTTGTCCTACACAACCAACACGGCAACGGACGCCTATCAAGATCGTGTTTTGGTGTGGCAGCGAAATCGTTCATGGATCACGCTGTCGGGACTTAACGCCGCGTCATTTACAACTTGGCAGGATGCACTGTACTTTGGAAATTCGAACAGTACTGGGTACGTCTATAAGTTCGATACCGGAAACACCGATGATGGTGCATCCATCTCGTCATACATCCTGACGAAGAGCTACGACCTCGGACGTTTTCATGTGGATAAGGATTTCAAAACCGCGTGGCTGGCGTATCAAGGCAACAGCGAATGGATTGGACTGGGCGAAGACGGCAGGTATGACTTCACGTACGCAGTGGATGGGAACAGCACGTACAACTCTCTTGGTACGGCGTATCTCATCAGCAGTGAAATGCTGGACGGACACGGTTTCCAGAAACATCCGTTCCCGCTATCCGGTGTTCCGCTGCAGGGACGTGATATCGCTTTCAGGCTGTCCAAGACTTCGACCAACGCGCGCTGGAAGCTCTACGACGTGATGTTGGATTACAACTACATGGAACCAAGGTAAAAACCGAGAAGTACGGGTACACTTACAGACAGGAGCCATTGAATGCTACCAGCTTACTCAACACAACCTTTGCCGAAATTGCGGCAATCTTACTCAACACAACCTTTGCCGACAATGCTACCAGCTTACTCAACACAACCTTTGCCGACAAACTCAACACAACCTTTTATGCCGACTTACTCAACACAACCTTTGCCGACCATGAACGATTTGATGAGGCAGGCCAACCAGCCGCAGAATCCAACCGTCCCCATGGGCGTGGTCAACATCAACGACATCATGGCCAAGGACCGTGCGCAGAATCCGAACCTTGATCCGAATTACCAGCAGGTGCTGGATCGTATCGGTTTGAGTACCAACGAAGCACAGGCCAAAGGAATCTCCGAAGCGCAGGCGCTGGCCTCTCGCCGTGGCGGTGCCGGTTCCAGCACTGAACAGTTTGGTGTGATACAGGCGATTCATGCCGCGCAGAAAGCCTCACGTGATGCGGAATCAAACGTCTATCTGGCGGATGCGGGCGCGCGTCAGCAGCGCGGTCTTCAACAGGCTGCGTTCAACAGCGACGAGGTAACTTCTCTCCGCAACATGGCGATATCGGACCGCAACTTCACGGCTGAAATGCTTCTCGGGCAAGAAGGCCTCAACATGGCCCGGGCAAACCTCGACGCGCAGAAAGACATTGCCGAAGACCAGTCGCGCTACGGAATGATTAACGCCGGTATAGGCGCCATTCTTCCGTCTCTCTTTGGTGGAGGCGGTGGAGGCGCTGGCAGTCTGTTTAGCCGTCTGTTCGGTGGAGGCGGCATGGCTGCGAATGGCGGCATGGCGGCTCCGGCTGGCGCTGGT
>ENA-ORBV01005960-ORBV01005960.1-microbial-mat-metagenome-genome-assembly--contig:-NODE-5960-length-21863-cov-9.452401_pt1 | contig 21863 bp, 18 predicted proteins | sample MGYA00237777_ERZ505514 | MGnify/ENA primary metagenome ERZ505514 (study PRJEB26160, sample SAMN06269048) | microbial mat metagenome | isolation source: Oligotrophic lake microbial mat | place... | reverse complement strand
CAGGCCGACGCGGCAAGCGCCGCGCGCACGATGGACGCGCTGTCAACCTGGAAGTAATCGCGCAAGGCCGCACGCGTGTCGCTGCGACCGAAGCCGTCGGTGCCGAGGCAGGTATAGGGGCCGCTCACCCAGGCACGGAGCAGTTCGGGCAGCGCGCTGACGTAATCGCTGGCCGCCACCGTCGGCAGCGCCTCGTCGCCGAGGCATTGCGTAATCCAGCCGCCGCCGGCCAGGGCGTCGCGGCGCAATTCGGTGAAACTGGTGACGCTGAACACATCGGCGGCGATGCCGTGCTCGCGCTCGAGTACTTCGGCTGCGGCGAGGCATTCGCGCAACAGGGTGCCGGCACCGAGCAGGCGCACGCGCCGGCCTTTGCCTTTGACGTCAAGCGGCGAGGGCCGCAATGCGTACATGCCGCGGCGTATGCCCTCTTCGGCGCCCGCCGGCATTGCCGGCTGGGCGTAATTTTCGTTCATCACCGTGACGTAATAGAACACGTCCTCCTGCGCTTCGAGCATGCGGCGCATGCCCTCCTGCATGATCACCGCCAGCTCGTATCCAAAGCACGGGTCGTAGGCGACGCAGTTGGGAATGGTGCCGGCGATCAGGTGGCTGCTGCCGTCCTGGTGTTGCAGGCCCTCGCCCGACAACGTGGTGCGGCCGGCGGTGGCGCCGATCAAAAAGCCGCGCGCGCGCGAGTCAGCCGCGGCCCAGATCAAATCGCCGACGCGCTGGAAGCCGAATATCGAGTAGTAAGTGTAGAAGGGCAGCATGGTGATGCCGTGCGCGCTGTAACTGGTTGCCGCTGCGATCCACGATGACAAGGCACCCGCCTCGGTGATGCCCTCTTCCATGATCTGGCCGTTGCGCGCCTCGCGGTAATACAGCAACTCGTCGCGGTCCTCGGGCTCATAAAGCTGACCGACACGCGAGTAAATGCCGACACTGCGAAACAGGCTCGCCATGCCGAAGGTGCGCGCCTCGTCGGCGACGATGGGCACGATGCGCGGGCCGAGGGCCTCGTCCTTGAGCAGTTGCGACAGGATCTGCACGAATACCGTGGTGGTCGATTGCTCGCGCCCGCGCGACCCGGCAAGGGCCTTGTCAAAGGCTGCCAGCGGTGGCGCGGCGAGTGCCGGTGCGGTGCTCGAGCGTTGCGGCAAAAAGCCGCCCAGTTGCTGGCGTTGTGCCAGCAGGTGTTTCATTTCGGGCGCATCGGCCGCCGGCTTGTAAAAGCGCAGTTGCGTCGCGTCTTCGTCCGACAGCGGCAGCGAAAAGCGGTCGCGAAAGGCGAGCAGCGCCTCGTGCTCGAGCTTTTTGGCCTGGTGCGCGATCATGCGGCCCTCGCCCCAATGGCCCATGCCGTAACCTTTTTTGGTCTTGGCGAGAATCACCGTCGGCTGGCCGCTGTGGTGGGTCGCGGCGTGGTAGGCGGCGTAGATTTTCACCGGGTCGTGGCCGCCGCGGCGCAGCCGGTCGATGTCGGCGTCCGACATATGGGCGGTGAGCTCCTGCAGCTCGGGGTACTTGTTGAAAAAATGCTCGCGGTTGAAGTGGCCGTCGGTGGCGGCATAGGTCTGGAATTCGCCGTCCACGGTTTCGTTGAGACGCCTGAGCAGGATGTCGTCGTGGTCGCGCGCGAACAGCGGGTCCCAGTCGGCGCCCCACAACAGCTTGATGACGTTCCAGCCGGCGCCGGCGAACAGGCCTTCGAGTTCCTGCACGATGGAGCCGTTGCCGCGCACCGGTCCGTCGAGGCGTTGCAGGTTGCAGTTGACGACGAAAATCAGGTTGTCGAGGCCGTCGCGCGTGGCGAGCGACAGGCCGGCGATGGACTCGGGCTCGTCCATTTCACCGTCGCCGACAAAGGCCCAGACCTTGCGTCCGGCGGTGTCGGCGAGGCCGCGGTCGGCAAGGTATTTCATGTATCGCGCCTGGTACACCGCCTGTATCGGCCCGAGGCCCATGGAGCCGGTGGGAAACTGCCAGAAGTCGGGCATCAGCCAGGGGTGGGGGTAGGAGGACAGACCCTCGCCGCCGGTTTCGCGGCGGTAGTGATCGAGCCGGTTCTCCGACAGCCGGCCTTCGAGAAAGGCGCGCGCATAGACCCCCGGCGCCGAGTGCGGCTGGAAGTACACGAGGTCACCGCTCTGGCCGGCCTTGAAAAAATGATTGAAGCCGACTTCGAACAAGTCCGCAGCCGAGGCGTAGCTGGCGATATGGCCGCCCAGTTCGCCCGACACGCGATTGGCGCGCTCGACCATGGCAAGCGCGTTCCAGCGGATGATGGCCGAAATGCGCTGCTCGACTTCGAGGTTGCCGGGGAACTGCGGCTGCTGGTCGAGCGAGATGGTATTTTTGTACGGCGTGTTGAGCACCGGCGGCAGGCGCACGCGTTGTTTGCGCGCATGGTCGAACAGCCGCCGCAATACAAAGGTGGCGCGGTCGCGTCCCTCGGCCGCGACCAGCGCGTCAAAGGCATCCAGCCATTCGCGCGTTTCGATCTGGTCGGTGTCCTTGGGCAGCACGCGCCACAGCGGATGAAAATCGGAATTGAAATCGGAGATGTCGGTCATGGCCGGCCTGCTTCGGTGCAAGGGTGGAAGAGTGCAAGTCGCAATGATAGGCAGGGCGGCGCGGCAGGTGCTGTTTATTTGTGCCATTAATGCAGCTATTTTCGGGATAATTCACTGTCGAATAGAACAGGACAGCATAAAATGCCGGCAAATCTGGATGTCATCGACGGTCGCATCCTGCGCGCGCTGCAGCAGGACGGGCGCCTGAGCAACGTTGACCTGGCGCAAAAGGTCAACCTCTCACCTTCCCCCTGTCTCGCGCGCGTCAAAAAACTTGAGGCCGACGGCGTGATCAGCGCCTATGTCGCGCTGCTCGATCCGGTGGCCGTGGGCTTCGGTGTCAGCGTGTTCATACAGGTGCGGCTGGAGAAACAGGTCGAGCGCTCGCTCAATGCCTTTGAGCACGCCATCAGCCAGCGTCCCGAGGTGATGGAGTGCTACCTGATGACCGGGCAGTCGGACTACATGCTGCGCGTGGTGGTGTCCGACGTGCCGGCGCTGGAACGCTTTATCGTTGACTTCCTGTCGCGCGTGCCGGGCGTGGGCAACATCCAGTCGAGCTTTGCCTTGAAGCAGGTCAAGTACAAGACGGCACTACCCCTGCCGCAGGAGCAGGCCGTCGCCGCATCCCGGCCGGCGCGCGCACCGCGGCGCAGTCCGCGCTGAAGGGTTTTATCCGGACCGCTCAGCCGGACGCGTTCTCGCGTGCCTGCAGTGCGGAGATCAGCCTGTCCCGCGTATGAAAGCAGTGCTGTGCGCTCAGGGTGCCGACCAGCTTTGCGTCGCCATTGGCAAACGCCCCAGCGATCTGGGCGTGTTCGGAATCGGCTTCTTTGTTGTCATCGCTGATCGACAGCTCCAACCGGATATAAGGTTCGACGATATCGCGCAACTGTTGCGCAAATTTGATCACGTGCTGTCGGCGGCTCGCTTCGATGATGCGCAGATGAAACTCGTGATTGAGCAGGCACCATTGATCGTAGGTGTCGGGTGCGGAGAGATCAATCGCCGCCATCCGGTCGGCGAGGGAACGGACGGCATCAATGTCGGTCGCTGTGCGTGCCTGGCTGGCAAGACGTCCTGCGTGCTCTTCGACCACCGCGCGCAAATCGAAAATCTCGCGTATCTCGTCGGCGTTGAATGCGGGCACGGCGTAGCCGCGCCGCGGCCGCAGCGTCAGCAGGCCGACGGCCTCGAGTCGCGAAAACGCCTCGCGCAAGGGCACGCGGCTGACTCCAAAGCGGGCGGCGATGTCGTGCTGGCGCATAGCCGTGCCCGGCGTATGGTCCCCCCTCAGGATTTCGTCCTTGATGGTGCTGTAAAGGGTATCTACAACCGACATCGGCATGCCATCTAGAGACGCATTAATTGTCATTCGTTACTCTCAAGATCTTTGATTGCGCCGTCACTTTAAGCTTTTAGGTGGTCCGCAAGGCCTCGTTTTTCTCTGTTGATCTTTTGGACTATTGTATTTAGTATTCAAAATAGACGCAAATGAAGGATTGGCCGGATTTACCGTTTTCCCCTTTTTTTGCTTTCGCCCCGAGATCGATCCGAACCCGCAGGAGGTACTCATGAGCATTAGCATTGGTGCGCAGGACTGGCCGCACAAAGACTACTCACGGGTTCCATTTCGGCTGTATCACGACGAGGCGCTTTACCAGCGAGAACAAAAGAATGTCTTTCGTGGACCGGTCTGGTCTGTCCTCGGGCTGGAAGCGGAAATACCTAAGCCCGGCGATTATCGACTGACCCATGTCGGCGAAGAGTCGGTGGTATATGTGCGCGACGCGCAGGGTGAGATCCGAGCTTTCGTGAATCGATGCGCGCATCGCGGGGCGGAGGTGGTTCGCTTTCCCGCAGGGAATGCGGAGGACTTCACCTGTATCTATCACGCCTGGAACTACAGCCTCGCCGGGGACCTGCAGGGCGTGCCGTTTCGGCGTGGCGCCAATGGCAAGGGCGGTATGCCGGCGAGCTTCGATATTAAGCAACACGGTCTGTTGAAGCTGCGCGTCACGGTATGGAACGGCGTGATTTTCGGATCGTTCAGCGGGGATGCCGAACCCATCGAAGCTTACCTCGGTCCGCTGATGAGAGACCACGTTGGCGAACTGCTGTCGCGCCCGATAAAAATTCTGGGCTATCAACGCCAGCGGGTAAAAGCCAACTGGAAGCTTTATCACGAGAACATCCGCGACGCTTATCACGGCAGCCTGCTGCATGAGTTCAACCGCACCTTCGGCATGAGCCGCCTGACGCAGGTTGCTGGCGGACACATGGACAGCCAACACCGCCACAGCATCCTGTTCCAGTATGCCGGATCCGACTCGGACGAGGAAGCGCGCAAGGCCTACGCCGAAAACGGTGTGCAGAGCGGCAATTACATGACGCTGAATGACTATGCCATGGCGACGCATACCAAGGAAAATCCGCGTGGTATCAGCACACGTATCATTTCAGTGTTCCCCAATGCCTTTTTTCACCAGATATACAACTCGCTCGCCATGCGCAAAATACGACCGCTCGGGCACGGTGAGTTCGAGCTCGTCTGGACCCTGTTCGGCTACGCGGACGACGATGAGGCGATGACGAGGCACCGCATCAACCAAGCCAACATGGTCGGCCCCGCCGGCCTGATTTCGATGGAAGACGGCGAAGCCCTGGAGATGGTCCAGCGCTCCACCGCGCCGAGGCAGGATATCTCGGGCGTGGTCGAAATGGGCGGTGTCGGCGCCATACGCGACCTCGACACGCGGGCGCAGGAGGTGACCATCCGGGGTTTCTGGGCCTACTACAGCCGCCTGATGGGACTTGAGCGAGAGGGCGCGGAGCGATGAACATGAAAGATTCGCAGGGGATGGACACCCTGATCTCGCGCTTTGTGCTCGACTCGGCAATGGCGTTGGACCGCGAGGACTTCGACCACTGGCTTGATTGCTTCGCCGATGACGGCCGCTATGTCGTGATGCCGCGCGAAAACCGCGCACAGGGTTACGATCTGGCGCTGATGTACTGTGACACCAAGCCGGTGTTGCAGGACCGCATCTCGGTGCTGCGCCACGCCAGCAAGTTCAACCCACACTATGACCGTCACATCATTAGCGCTTCGTTGGTTAGGGGCATGGAAGCGGGCATAGCGACGGTGGAGACCAATTTCCTGGTCGTCCAGACAACGCTGACCGGGGTGTCGAACCTGTTCTGCGCCGGGGGCTATGAAGACCGCATCCGCGTACAGGATGGCAAGGCGCGGCTGGTCGAGCGCATCGTGCTGCTCGACTCCTTCTCTGTTCCGAACTGCCTAGCCATACCGCTTTGACTGCAACCGTATCTACTTGGAGAGCCTGATGGCCTATTTGCGCGCGAGGGTGAGTTTCAGACGGATCAGCGACGAACGTATTGCGGCATGGCGCAAAATCCAGACCGCCACTGCCTCAGATGTGATGAACCGGGGACAGGCCATGATTGCGGCAATCAAGCCGGTGACGACCAACACCTCGATCTGCGGCCAGGCGCGCACCATACAGTGCATCCTCGCCGACAACAGCATCATGCATTACGCCTCATCCACCGCAGAGCGCGGCGAGGTGCTGGTGGCTGACTCCGGCGGTATCACCGACGCCGCGCTGTGGGGCGGGGTGACCACGCTCGAGGCCTTCAAGCGCGGCCTCGGCGGCCTTGTTGTGGACGGCGCGGTGCGCGACATACGCGAGTCAAAGGACATCGGCTTCCCGATATTCGCGCGCGGCATCGTGCCGCGCGGACCGCATAAGGCCTTCGGCGGAAAACTGGATGTGGCGATTGCCTGCGGCGGTTTGTCGGTAAAGCCGGGAGATCTGATCCTCGGTGACGACGACGGGGTCGTCGTGGTGCCGCTCGAGCAGGAAGAGGAGGTGTTCGCGCGGGCCGTCAATCACCGCAAGAGCGAGGCCTACTGGTTCGGAGTGCTCGATTCGGGTACGCCGTTTTACAAAATACTGAACATTCCCGAGCCAGAGTTCATGGATTGATTTTTGGGGGCAGCATGAGCACAGCAAAAGTAAGTTATGAAAATCCTCCAGGCCTACCGCCTGCGCAGGGCATGTACTCCCAGCTTGGCGTCATTCGCGGTGGCGCGACCTACATGGTGGCGGGGCAACTGGCGGTTGGAGACCAAGGAGAGGTTGTTGGCGTGCGTGATTTTGATGCGCAGTTCGCGCGGGTATTCAAGAATCTGGGCGATGTATTGCACGCGGCTGGCGGCGACTATGTCTCGATTGCCAAGATGACCACTTTTCTTGTGCATTCACAGGACATCGCGCGTTTCATGCAGTTGCGCGCGGCCTTGTTTCCGCAGATTTTCCCTGGCGGTGTGTATCCGCCCAACACCTTGTTAATCGTCGATCGTCTGGTCAAGGAAGAGTTTTTGCTGGAAGTGGAGGCGGTCGCAGCAATCTGACACAGCCGGCCCGCATAGAGCCGCATGGCGGGATAACGCAGTTTTTGGGAGATGAAAATGCATAATCCAGGCAAGTTGTTCTGCGGTTTGTTGTTGGCGCTGTCCCTTGGCTTGACGTCCGGTTGGGCCGGGGCGCAGGACTATCCTAACAAACCCATTAAGATCATCGTTGCATTTCCGCCGGGAAATGCGGCGGATATTGTCGCCCGCGTACTGGCCGAGCAACTGTCGCCTCGACTCGGCCAGCCGGTGGTGGTCGAGAATCGCGCCGGTGCGTCCGGAACGATCGCGGCCATGGCGGTGGTCAAATCTCCAGCCGACGGCTACACGCTGCTGATGACTTCGACCTCGTTCGCGATCAACGCCGCGGTACTGGCCAACCTTCCATATGATCTGGAGAGAGACTTTGCGCCGATAAGCATGGTCAACGCCATTCCCGCCGTGCTGATCGTCAACAAATCCTTTCCCGCGGACAACATCCAGCAATTCCTTGCGGAGATCAAGCGCAATCCCGGGAAGTACACCTACGGCCATCCCGGGGCGGGCACGATGCAGAATCTGGCCATGAAGCTGTTCCTGAACGACACCGGCACGGATATACGCGATGTGGCGTACAAAGGCAGCGTACAGGCAGTGACGGACATCATGAGCGGCAACCTCGATATGATGTTCGAGTCGGGTAACTCGGCGGCCAATTTCGTTAAAACCGGACGGGTCAAGGCGATTGCGACGAGCGGCCCCACGCGCTATTTCGGTATGCCCGAAGTGCCCACGGTGATGGAGTCCGGCTTGCAGTTTTCCGTCGTCGGCTGGACGGCAATGGCGGCGCCAGCTAACACGCCTATAGCGATTGTAAATCGCCTCAATCGCGAGCTACGCGAGATCCTTGAACTGCCAGCGGTGAGGGAGCGCATGGTGACCTTGGGCTTCGGCATTTTTCCGCAGAATCCGCCGGACGAGGTGCGCAAGGCAATACTTGCAGAGTCGCGCAGGTGGATTGCAGTCGCGAAGGCGGCCAATATTCCCAAGGAGTGATGGACGCGGAGCCGGCGCCGTCGGCTCCCTGGTAGGACGTGTTCCTGGCGGGCGATGTCTAAGGAGGTGGTGGAGCATGCACAAGATACTAATCCTGCATGGTGCCGGAATGAACATGCGCGGGAGGGTGCAGACCGAGGCGTTCGGCGTAATGACGCTGCCGCAGTATGACGAGCATATCCATTGTTATGCTGCGGAGCTGGGTGTCGAAGTGGACATCTTTCACTCCAACATCGAGGGCGAGGTTGTCAATCGTGTCTATGGTGCGCCGGAGCGGGGTATCTCGGCGGCCATCATCAACCCGGCCGGGTTCACATGCGGCTACCCTGCTCTGACAGGTGCGATCGCGCAGATGAAATTTCCGACCATTGAGGTACATATCTCGAACCCGGCGACGCGCGGCATTTCGTCCGACATCGCTAGATCGAGTCGCGGCACTGTCAGCGGCTTTGGCGTGTACGGCTATTACCTCGCTTTGTCAGGCCTGCGCGAAATGCTGAAAAAGTAAGCGGTTGCGCTGCTGCGGGCCGGCGCCCGCCCCCACGCGGCTGCGCCGGCGTCGCACTAGGGTTTCAGGCGATAATAGCGCTGAGAATCGCTTCTTATGCCAGCCATCAACCTCGCCTCCCTGTTGTTGCGTACCGCGCGCGTGTTCCCCGAGCGCCCTGCGCTCGCCCTCGGTTCGTGCGACACCGCCAGTTACCGTGAATTGGTGTCGCGCGTGGCGCGGCTCGCCGGTGGCCTGCGTGAGGCGGGCCTTGCGCCGGGCGACCGCGTGGCGCTGGTGATGGGAAACTGCCCGCAGTATGTGGAGGCCTTGTTCGCCTGCTGGCACGCGGGCCTCGCCGCAGTGCCGGTCAACGTCAAGCTGCACGCGCTCGAGCTCGATTACATCATCGCCGACTGTGGCGCGCGCGCCTGCCTTACCACCGATGAGCGCGAGGCCGACCTTGGTGCGCTGGTCGGCAGGAGCGGCGCGCTGGCGCGCGTCATCAATGTGCGCGGTGCCGAGTACGAGCAACTGCTCGCCGCCGAACCCATCGGCATCCAGGACTTTGCCGATGATGCCCTGGCCTGGCTGTTCTATACCAGCGGCACCACCGGCCGCCCCAAGGGCGTGATGCTGTCGCACAGCAACCTGATGGCGATGACGCTCAATTATTTCGCCGACGTTGACGACATCGCCCCGGTGGATTCCATTTTGCACGCGGCGCCGATGTCGCACGGCTCGGGCCTGTACATACTGCCGCATGTGGCGCGCGGTGCGCTCAATGCCGTGCCCGAATCGGGCGGCTTCGATCCGGACGAGATTTTTTCGCTGCTGCGCGGACACAAGAGCCTGCGCGAGAACTTACGCGGGAACCTGCACGGACTGACCATGTTTGCCGCGCCGACCATGGTCAAGCGCCTCGTTGATGCACGCGGCGACGTCGATACCGACAACATCAAGACCATCGTCTATGGCGGCGGACCCATGTATGTCGAGGACGCCAAGCGCGCCATCCAGCGCTTTGGCTACAAGTTCGCGCAAATCTACGGCCAGGGCGAGACGCCGATGACCATTACCGCGCTGTCCAAGTACCTGCATCGCGACGTGTCCCACCCGCGCTATGAAACGCGCCTAGGTTCGGTCGGCATTCCCTTCACCGGCATAAGCCTTCGCATCGGCGACGAACACGACCGGCCGCTGCCGCCGGGCGAGGTGGGCGAGGTGCTGGTGCGCGGTGACACCGTGATGTCGGGTTACTGGGGCAATGCGGCGGCGAGCGCGGAGACGCTGCGCAACGGCTGGCTGCACACCGGCGACATGGGAACGCGTGACGAGGAGGGTTTCCTCACGCTCAAGGACCGCAGCAAGGACGTGATCATTTCCGGTGGCTCGAATATTTATCCGCGCGAAGTCGAAGAAGTGTTGCTGCGCCATCCCGGTGTGCTCGAGACCTCGGTCATCGGCGAGCCCGATGCCGAGTGGGGCGAGAACGTGCTGGCCTTCGTCGTCGCCAAGCCCGGCATGCAGATCGACACCGGCGAGCTCGATGCGCTATGTCTTGCCAACATCGCCCGCTTCAAGCGTCCGAAGCAGTATCGCTTTGTCGATGCCTTGCCCAAGAACAGCACCGGCAAGGTGTTGAAGACGGCGCTGCGGCGCCTGCTGGACACCACAGCGTTGCGCTAGCGGCAGCGCTGCAGCGCCGGTGCGCGCGGGCACCCAGGCGTTGTCGGGGTATTGAAGCAGTTCAAGGTCGGACCGCTCGCGCGCTTCGAGCACAGCGAGACCGCTGCCAGGGGGAGGCGTGCATCGGAAAAGGCCTTGTCGGTGGCTGCGGGTTTGCAGTGTTGGTGTGGCTCGATCGTCAAGGCAAGCAATACGCCGGCGCACTATTCCATTCCGGCGCTGCGCGGTTTATTGTCCGTCAAAGACGATGCAAACGCGCCTCTGCCAGGCGGGCCGGGCAAGTTGACGTTAACGTTAACGTCACGTACTGTATTGCACCCACTGTTCCGCACCGACGCCACGGCAGGCCCTGCGGCGGCGCCGTGGCACCAAGGAGACTTTATGACCGACCTGAGTGGTGGTGTTGGTGTTGATGTTGGTGTTGATGTTGGTGTTGATGTTGATGTTGATGTTGGTGTTGGTGGCGCTGGCGCTGGCGCCGGCAACAAGCCAGTCGAATACAAGGCAAACAACAAGATCCGCTTTGTCACCGCGGCATCCTTGTTCGACGGCCACGACGCATCGATCAATATCATGCGCCGCATCCTGCAGGGCTCGGGCTGCGAGGTCATCCACCTCGGCCACAACCGCTCCGTTGACGAGGTGGTGACGGCGGCGCTGCAGGAGGACGTACAGGGTATTGCCATCAGTTCTTACCAGGGTGGGCATGTCGAATACTTCAAGTACGCCATCGACCTTTTGCGCCAGCGCGGCGGCGCCAACATCAAGGTCTTTGGCGGCGGTGGCGGGGTCATCGTGCCCGACGAGATTGCCGAGTTGCATGCTTACGGCGTGACGCGCATCTACACGCCCGAGGACGGTCAAAAAATGGGGCTGCAGGGCATGATCAATGACATGATTGCGCGCTGCGACGAGGACCTTGCGGCGCAGGCGCCGGAGGACGGCGGCCTTGCCGCGGTCAAAAGCGGCGACCGGCGCGCGCTGGCGCGGCTGATTACCGTTCTCGAGAACGGCAATTCGGAAAGCCTGCGCTCACAGGTGATGAAAGCGGCCGACAGCCTGACGGTCCCCGCGCTGGGTATCACCGGTACCGGTGGCGCCGGAAAATCCTCGCTCACGGACGAACTGATACGGCGGCTGCGCCTCGACCAGGGCGACAGCCTCAACATCGCCGTGATCTCCATCGACCCGTCGCGGCGCAAGTCGGGCGGTGCGCTGCTCGGTGACCGTATTCGCATGAACGCCATCAACCCCTGGGCCGACGGTCCGCGTGTGTACATGCGTTCGCTCGCGACGCGTGCCACCGGCGGCGAGTTGTCGCAGGCGCTGCCCGACGCCATCGCCGCGTGCAAGCTCGGCGGCTTTGACCTGATCATCGTCGAGACCTCGGGCATAGGACAGGGTGATGCCGCCATCGTGCCACTGGTGGACCTGTCGCTGTACGTGATGACGCCCGAATTCGGCGCCGCCAGCCAGCTCGAAAAAATCGACATGCTGGACTTTGCCGATTTTGTCGCCATCAACAAGTTTGACAGGAAGGGCGCCGAGGACGCGCTGCGCGACGTGCGCAAGCAATACCAGCGCAACCGCCAGTTGTTCGCCGAGGCGCCCGATTCCATGCCGGTGTACGGCAGTATGGCCTCGCGCTTCAATGACGACGGCGTCACGGCGCTCTATCAAGGCATGGTGCCGCGCCTGAAGTCGGAAGGCCTCAAGCTCAAACCCGGCCTGCTGCCGCGGCTTAAGGTCAAGGCATCGACCAACCAGACCGTTATTGTGCCCCCGGCGCGCACGCGCTACCTCGCCGAAGTCGCCGACACCGTGCGCGGCTACCACCGCTTCACGCGCGAACAGGTGAAGCTCGCGCGCGAGCGCCAGCAATTGCGCGAAAGCCGGCGCATGCTCGAAGAAATCCCCCCCGGCCCCCCTTTTTCAAAGGGGGGAGATGCAGAGCTTTCCTCAAAGGGGGCGGATGTGACGCGTTCGGTCCCCGCCTTTGCAAAAGGGGGGCTAGGGGGGATTTTTGCGCAACTCGACAAGCTGATTGCCGATCGCGACAACGCCCTCGACGCAGGCGCGAAAAAACTCATCGACGCATGGCCGCAAATGCAGGCCGCCTACGCCGGCGACGAGTATGTGGTGAAAATTCGCGACCGCGAAATCCGCACCCAACTGACCAGCACCACGCTATCGGGCAACAAGATCCGCAAGGTCGCGCTGCCTGCCTATGAAGATGAGGGCGAGGCGCTGAAATGGCTGATGCTGGAAAACGTGCCCGGCTCCTTCCCCTATACCGCCGGGGTGTTTGCGTTCAAGCGCGAGAATGAAGACCCGACGCGCATGTTCGCCGGCGAGGGCGACCCGTTTCGCACCAACAGGCGTTTTCACATCCTGTCCGGGGACATGCCGGCCAAGCGCCTGTCCACGGCGTTTGATTCGGTCACGCTGTACGGATTTGACCCCGACCTGCGCCCCGACATCTACGGCAAAGTCGGCAATTCGGGCGTGTCGATCGCGACGCTCGAGGACATGAAGGTCTTGTATTCAGGCTTTGATCTGTGCAGCCCGGCGACCTCGGTGTCGATGACCATCAACGGGCCGGCGCCGACCATACTGGCGATGTTCCTCAATACCGCCATCGACCAGCAGCTGGAGAAATTTGTCGCCGATAACCGGCGCCAGCCGACCGGCGATGAAGGTCAGAAAATCAGGGACCGGACGCTCACCTCGGTGCGCGGCACGGTGCAGGCCGACATCCTGAAAGAAGACCAGGGCCAGAACACCTGTATTTTCTCGACCGAGTTCTCGCTCAAGGTCATGGGCGATATCCAGCAGTATTTCGTGCAGCACGATGTACACAACTTTTATTCGGTGTCGATTTCCGGGTATCACATCGCCGAGGCCGGGGCGAACCCGATCTCGCAACTCGCGTTCACGCTGTCCAACGGCTTCACCTTCGTCGAAGCCTATCTCGCGCGCGGCATGCACATCGACGACTTCGCACCCAACCTGTCGTTTTTCTTTTCCAACGGCATGGATCCGGAATACACGGTGCTCGGGCGCGTAGCGCGACGCATCTGGGCGGTGGCGATGAAAAACAAGTACGACGCCAACGAGCGCAGCCAGAAACTCAAATACCACGTGCAGACTTCGGGCCGCTCGCTGCATGCGCAGGAAATCGCCTTCAACGACATCCGCACCACGCTGCAGGCCTTGATCGCCGTTTATGACAACTGCAACAGCCTGCACACCAATGCCTACGACGAGGCCATTACCACCCCGACCGAGGAATCGGTGCGCCGGGCGATGGCCATACAACTCGTTATCAACCGCGAGTGGGGGCTGGCAAAAAACGAAAACCCCAATCAGGGCGCTTTCATCATCGACGAGCTGACCGACCTCGTCGAAGAAGCGGTGCTGAAGGAGTTCGAGTCGATTTCAGAGCGCGGCGGTGTGCTCGGCGCGATGGAAACCGGCTACCAGCGCGGCAAGATCCAGGACGAGTCGATGACCTACGAGCACAAGAAGCACGACGGCTCCTATCCCATCATCGGCGTCAACACTTTCCGTAACCCGCACAGCGACCCGCTGCCGCAAAAAATCGAGCTGATACGCTCGACACCGGAGGAAAGGGTCTCGCAGTTGGCGCGCCTCGCCGACTTTCACGCGCGCAACAAGGACGCCGCACCGGCCATGCTGGCGCGCCTGCAGGAGGCGGTCATCGCCAACGACAATGTGTTCGAGGTGCTGTTCGAGGCGGTGCGCGTGTGCTCGCTCGGCCAGATCACCCACGCTTTGTTCGAGGTGGGCGGGCAGTACAGAAGGAATATGTAGGCGCGGAAACGGCAGTCGCCTGGTCGACCCTAGTCGACCCTAGTCGACCTTGGCGCCCGAGGCCTGTGTCACCTTTTCCCAGCGCAGTATTTCTGTGTCGATGAAGCGCGCGAACTCCGGCGGTGTATTACCGGCCGGTGCGAGGCCGAAGCGCGTCAGCGTCGCACGTGCGTCGTCGCCGGCGAGGGCCTGGCGCAATGCCGTGTTGAGCTTTGCGACGACGTCTGCCGGCGTGCCGGCGGGCGCCACCAGCCCGCTCCAGAAGTTGACCCGGAAGGCCGGCAGGTCGGCTTCGGCCGCCCTCGGCACATCGGGCAGTGCCGGGTCGCGCGTCGTGCCGCTGATGGCGAGGGCGCGCACGCGGCCTGACTTGATTTGCGGCAGCAGCGTCACCAGGCCTTCAAACAGGACTTGCACTTCGCCGGCGGTAATGGCCTGCAGCGCCGGGCCGCCGCCCTTGTAGGGCACGTGCACCAGGTTGACGCCGGCCATGTTCTTCAACATCTTGGCGGCAAGATGCGGTGGCGTGGCGTTGCCGGCCGAGGCTTAATTGAGGCTGCCGGGTTTGCTTTTTGCGAGCGCAATCAGTTCCGCCAGCGAGTTGGCCGGTACCGACGCGTTGACCGCGATCAGCATCGGGCCGCTGCATACCAGGCTGATCGGGGCGAAGGATTTGCGCGGGTCTTAGGCCCGTTTGCGGTACAGGCTGGGCGCCATTGCCAGCGTGCTGGAGCTGCCGTAGAACAGGGTGTAAGCGTCGGCGCCCGCCTGTGACGCGGCCTCCGAGCCGACCGTGCCGCCGGCACCGGCGCGGTTCTCGACGACGAACTGCTGGCCCATCGATTCGCTCAGTTTGGCCGCGACAAAGCGCCCGACAATGTCGGTCGGACCGCCCGGCGGGAAAGGTACGACGATTTTCACCGCTTTGGCCGGGTAGGCCTGCGCCATGGCGACGGGCGCGGCAATCAGGCCCAGCGCGGCAATCAGGCCAAGCGCGACATTCAGGCCCAGAGCGACAATCAGTCTCAGAGCGGCAATCAGGCCCGGCGCGGCCGGGACGATGGAGAGCAGGGAATGTTTCGACAGCATGGGGGTTCCTCCGCAATGGCGGTTTTTATTTGGGCCGGAAATTACAGGCGTTCAACCTGAATTCAATGCGGCCTGGCGGGTAGCTGATGCCGCGCTTGCCGTGATTGCTTAACCGCCCCGTCAATCACGCAAGCGCCACTTCCCGTATGATTGCGGACGCGACAATTCCCCGTCCCAAAACACCCCAAACAGCGGAGCAAGCCTGACGATGGCCAGCCATACTGCGGCACACTATTTCATTGAAGGGCTGGTCGATCTTGGCATCGACTACCTGTTTTCGAATTTCGGCACCGATCACGTTTCACTGATCGAGGCCCTGGCCGATTGGGACCGCGACGGGAGGCCGCATCCGCGCGTGGTGATCTGCCCGCACGAGAACGTCGCCGTGCACATGGCCGGCGGCTATGCCGCGGTGACCGGCAAGGGCCAGGTGGTGGTGGTGCACGTGGACGCCGGCACGGCCAACGCCAGCATGGGCATGCACAACCTGTCGCGTGGCCGCACGCCGGTGTTCCTGATGGCCGGCAAGGCGCCGTTTTCGCTGCACGGCGAGCTACCCGGCTCACGCGACAACTATGTGCATTTCGTGCAGGACCCCTTCGATATCGCCAGCCTGGTGCGCTCGTATGTGAAGTGGGAATACTCGCTGCCTTCGGGCGTGGTCGCCAAGGAAGTGCTGCGGCGCGGCCATACCATGATGCAAAGCGATCCCAAGGGTCCGGTCTATCTGACGCTGCCGCGTGAAACCCTGGCCGAAAGCTGGGACGAGAGCGCGATCAAGGCTTTCCCGGAATCGCGTTACGGTGCGGTCGCCAGCGGCGGCGCCGAGCCGGCGGTCGCCCTGCGTATCGCCGAACGCCTGATAGCGGCGAAGAACCCCATCGCCGTCACCACCTACCTTGGCCGCAATCCGGCGGCGGTCGCGGTACTCGACGCCTTGTCGCGCGAATGCGGCATACGGGTGTTCGAAGCGAGCCCGACCAACGTCAATATTCCGCGCAATTCGCCCTGCTTCGGCGGTTACGACGTGCGCGCGGCGGTCGCTGCGGCCGATGTCGGCATGCTGCTCGACGTCGATGTGCCCTGGCTGCCCAAGTACGTGCCTGACAACACCGCGCTGTGCTGGCTGCAGGTCGATGTCGACGCGGTGAAGAAGGATTTCCCGATGTGGGGTTTCCCGACCGAAGAGCGGGTCCAGGGCGATTGCGCCACGGTGCTGTCGCAAGTGCTGGAGATCGTGCGCGCGAGGGGCGACGCCGCGTTCCGCGCACGCGTGGCTGCGCGCATCGCCGGCTGGGACAAGGACAACGCCGAGCGCATTGCACGCAACAGCGCAGCCGCGGCCAAAACCGGCACGCTCGGCGCCATCACGCCGGACCACCTGTGCGCCGCGCTCAATGCGCAGATCAGTGCGGACGACTTTGTCGTCAACGAGGCCATACGCAACATGGTTGCGGTGCTCAACCAGATGGTGCGAACCAAGCCCGGCACGTACATGGCGCTGGCCGGCGGCGGCCTGGGTTTTGGCGGCGGCGCGGCCCTCGGCGTCAAGCTCGCCCGCCCGCAGCACCGTGTAATTCATGTCGTCGGCGATGGCAGCTTTCATTTTGGTGCGCCGACGGCGGTGTATGCGGTGGCGCAGCAGTATGGATTGCCGACATTCACAGTGGTGCTCGACAATGGCGGCTGGCAGGCGGTGAAGGAGTCGGTGCTGCGTGTCTATCCTGACGGCCAGGCGAAGCAGGTCAATGAGTTTCATTCCCTGCTGTCGGGCGAGCACCGCCACTTTGAGCAGGTTGCCGCAGCCTTTGGCGCGCATGCCGAGGCGGTGGACGATCCGGCGGCGCTCTCGGCGGCAATCGCACGCTGCATCGGCGCGGTGGACAAGGGCCAGGCGGCAGTGCTGACGGTGCGCGTGACCCCGCTCTGAAAAATGCGACACCCGCGATCACAAGGTTTGAGGTTTGAAATTTGAGGTTTGGATTCACCAGAAAAATATAAATTGATACCAGCCAAGGAGGAGTCAATATGAAATCGAGCACACTCACGGCCGGCCTCGCCGGTCTCGCCCTGACGGTGCTGACCGCCGCCACTGCGCTGGCGCAGGACAGTTTTCCGAACAAGCCGATACGTCTCATCGTCGGCTACGCCGCCGGCGGCGGCAACGACATCATTGCGCGCGTGGTTGCGGGCAAGATGTCCGAGGGTCTCGGGCAGCAGGTGATCATTGAAAACAAACCCGGCGCGCAATCGATCATCGCCGCCGAAATGGTGGCACGCGCGGCGCCCGACGGCTACACCACTCTGATGGGGCCGAGCGGCCCGATCACCATGAATCCGGCGACTTACTCAAAGCTGCCTTACGCGCCGATGCGCGACTTTGTGCCGCTGTCGATGATCGGTTCGTTTCCGCTGATCCTTGTCACCAGCGCCACCTCGCCGGTCAAGTCGGTGAAGGAATTGATCGCCTATGCCAAATCCAATCCGGGCAAGACCAATTACGCCGCCAGCGCGGCGCCCTTCCAGCTCGCCGCCGAATTGCTCAAGTTGAAGACCGGCACCGACTTCGCCTACATCCCCTACAAAGGCAGCAACGAATCGGCCAACGCGGTGATGGGCGGCGAAATCACCATGACCATCGCCGATCCGCCGCCCATCACCGGTCCGATCAAGGCCGGCCGTTTGCGCGCGCTTGCCGTGACCTCGGCCAGGCGTCATCCGGCCTGGCCGGATGTGCCGACCATGATGGAGGCGGGCATTCCCGATACCGACATCGTCATCTGGACCGGCTTTCTCGCGCCCGCCGGCACCCCGCCGGCGATCGTCAAGCGCCTGCAGGACGAGGTTGCACGCGTGGTGAGGCTGCCCGAAATCCGCGACCGCCTCAACGGCATGGGTGTCGATCCGGTCGGCAACACCTCGGAAGAGTTCGGCCGCATCATCGCCGCGGACATCGCCAAGTGGACGGCGGTGGCGAAGGCGGCCAACATCAAGGCCGACTGACCGTCACTTTCGCAGCACAACATTCACCGATCGGAGCGGTTCCAGATGGCGGTTTCCCCAGTACGCATTTCCACCACCCAGTACCTGCACACGCTGGGGGTTATCGACAAGTCGGCGGCGCAGGGCGGGTTTGACTACGAAGTTACCGTGGCCAAAAGCATAGACGAGGCCACGCTGCGCATGCTGGCCGGCGATTTTGATGCCGGCGAATGTTCGTTCGCGACGTACTTGCAGATCTGCCAGCGCGACCAGGCGGTCGGGCAGCGTTTTATCGCTCTGCCGGTGTTTGCCAAAAAGCTCGTCGCGCAATATGCCTTTTGCCGCGACAGCGACACGCTGGACGGTCATGGCACGCTCGCCGGCAAGCGCATCGCCGTGCCGCAGTTCTGGGTTACCGCCGCAATCTGGCACCGCTGGTTCATGGCGCAGGCGGGCGTCGATGCCGCCAGCGTCACCTGGTTTCCGCTGTCCAAGGACCGCATCGAGGGCATGCCCTACCCGGAGACGCTCAAGTTCGACTGGTCGCAAGTGGGCAAAAAACCGGCCGACCTGTTGCGCGACGGCGCCGTCGATTGTTTCATCTACGCCCGCCGTCCCGATGACATGCGCGGGCTGCGCTACCTGTCACGCCGGCCGATAGATGCGACCTTGTCGCAGGCGCGCGATTCGGGCGTGATACCGGTGACGCATGTGTTGATTGTGCGCCGCGAGTGCATCGCCGCCGAGCCGCAACTGGCGCGCAATCTGTTCGATTTGTTCGATGCCTCGTTCAAGGCGGCCGAGCGCGAAGCCGGCAACCATATCGCGCAATACCTGCCGCTGGGCGATCTGCAACTGGATGCGGTCAGCGCCACGCTGGGCGCCGGCTGGAACGGCCACGGCTGGACGCGCAACGAAAAGGCCATGCGCACCTTCCTTGGCGCCGCCATTGCCCAGGGCTTTGTCGGCAAACTCGCGCTTGAAGACTTGTTCGTCAAACTGGATTGAGATTTCGTATCTGAAGCGATGCTCGTTAAAATTGTCATTCCGAGCGAAGCGAGGAATCGGCTTTTGCATTTCATCAACAGCAGATTCCCCGGCTTGCGGCCTCGGAATGGCAGGGCAATATGGAGGGAGAAATGATTCGGCATAAAAAACTCAGTTCCCTGACGCTGAACGTCAGCGACCTCGCGCGTTCGGTGGCGTTCTACCGTGACCTCGCCGGTCTCGATCTGGTGGAGCAGAACAGCCACGGTGAAGCCTTCATGTCCTGCAACGGCGACCACCACAATCTGGTGCTGGTGCAGGCCGCCGAGCCGAGCTTCAAGCGCGTGTCCTTCGAGCTCGAGGACGAGAGCCAGATCGCCGTGGCTGAAAAAGTGCTGATGGCGGCGGGAGTCCAATGGACGCGCATCGACACTGCCGAATGCGGGCGCTTGCGCATTGCCCAAGGCCTGCGTTTTGCCGACCCGACCGGCATCAAGCTCGAATTGATCACCGGCATGAACTCGCGGCCGGGGCGCTATTTTCCGCACCCGATTGCCATCACCCATCTCAGCCACGTCGTCGTCAACGTGCCGGATTTCGACAATACGCTGCGCTTTTATACCGATGTGCTGAATTTTCGCGTATCCGATTTTCGCCATGAGCCGACGGGCGAGCGCTATTTTGCCTTCATGCGCTGTTTTCCCAACCCCTACCACCATGCGTTCGCGCTGTATGCGGCGCCCAAGCCGACGTTTTTTCACATGGCGTTTCATGCCAGGACGCTCGACGACCTGATGACAGGCCGCAACCGCCTGCTCAAGGCCGGTGTTACCGTGGCGCCGACGCCGGGCCGCCACATGGCCTCGGGCAGCGTGTTCCAGTATTTTTCCGACCCGGACGGTTTCACCGTCGAATATACCCAGGGCATGGAGGAGTTTCCGGAACAAGGTGCACGCCAGCCGCGCAACCTCGACAAGAGCTACGCCACCACCGACATCTGGGAGGGCGAAAAGCCGACCAACCTGCCCAATCTGGGGCGGGTGGAGTTTTAAGCTTTGGCGTCGCGTTTCAACATTGTCATTCCGGGCGCAGCGAGGAATCTGCTTTTCATCGCGTTCAAAAGCAGATTCCTCGCTGCGCCCGGAATGACCAGTAAAAAAACATCTCCAGGAGGAAAACCATGCCCCGCATACTGATCGCCCTGCTATGTCTCTTCGCGTCGCTGGCGCAGGCCCAGGACTACCCGTCCCGTCCCATCCGGCTGATTGTGCCGTTCTCGCCCGGTGGTGTCGCCGACACCAGCGCGCGCGTCGTGGCCGAGCGCCTGTCCGCGCGGCTTGGCCAGCAGGTTCTGGTCGAGAACCGCGCCGGTGCCAGCGGCAACATCGGGTCGCAGCAGGTGGCGCAGGCTGCGCCCGACGGCCATACGCTGTTGCTCGGCTTTGACGGCACCATGGTCATCAACCCCTGGGTATTTTCCAAAATCCCCTTTGATACGCTCAAGGATTTTGCGCCGGTCACCAAACTCGGGGATGCGACGCTGATCATGGTGGCGCATCCGAGCGTGCCGGTGAAAAACATGAAAGAGCTGATCGCCCTGGCCAAGGCAAAACCGGGCACGCTGTCCTACGGCACTTCGGGCACCGGCGGCACGCCGCACCTCGCTGGCGAGTTGCTCAACCAGCGCGCCGGCATCACGCTGACGCACATCCCCTACAAGGGCGGCGGCCAGGCCGTCGGCGATGTCGTCGGCGGGCAGATCCCGCTGGTCTATACCGCCATCGCCTCGGCGCAGCAGCATGTCAAAAGCGGTCGCGTCAATGCACTCGGGGTGTCCGGTGCGAAGCGATCGTCGGCGCTGCCCGATGTGCCGACCTTTGCCGAGAGCGGTCTCGACGGTTTTGTCGTCGATTCGTGGGTCGGCATCTTTGCCCCGGCGAAAACGCCGCGCGGCATTATCGACAGGCTGCAGCGCGAACTCGCGGCGATACTCGCCACTCCCGAAGTGCGCGAGCGCTATGCCGTGCTGGGCATCGAACCGGTTGGCAACACACCGGAGCAGTTCGGCGAGCAGGTTCGCGCCGACCTCGCCAAATGGGAAAAAGTGGTGAAGCAGGCCAACATCAAGGCGGAGTGATGGACGGCGGGTGTCCGTTGCTGCTGCTGGACACCAATATCGTGCTCGACTGGCTGGCCTTTGACGATGCGGCGGTGCGGCCGATCAGCGCGGCCATCACTGCGCGAGAGGTCCGCCTGATCAGCAGCCCGGCCGGTGTTGCCGAGTTGCAGCGGGCTCTCGCCTACAAGGCGATCGGGCTTGATGCACCGGCGCAGGCGCAAGTCCTGGAGGTGTTTCTGCGCCATGCGCTATTGCGCGATGACCCGCCTGAAGGGGCGTCGGCGATGTTGCCGCGCTGCGACGATCGCGACGACCAGAAATTTCTCGAACTGGCCTGGCATGCTGGTGCGCGCTGGCTGGTCAGTCGCGACAAGGCGCTGCTGAAACTGGCGGCGCAGGTGGCGAGGATGGGCCGGTTTGGCATCATCGCGCCGCCCGGGTTCTCCGCCGCGCTTGCAGCACGCGGTTCCAGCGCGGCCTGAATCCCCGCCCCGTTCCAGCAAGGGCGCGTCCCAGGGCGACGCAAACATGCTGGAAACCCTTTCCCAGAGCGGGTTTCCAGCATGTTTGCGTCGCCCTGGGACGCGCCCTTGCTGGAACGGGGCGGGGATTCAGGCCGCGCTGGAA
>ENA-ORBV01005958-ORBV01005958.1-microbial-mat-metagenome-genome-assembly--contig:-NODE-5958-length-21867-cov-4.874989_pt1 | contig 21867 bp, 14 predicted proteins | sample MGYA00237777_ERZ505514 | MGnify/ENA primary metagenome ERZ505514 (study PRJEB26160, sample SAMN06269048) | microbial mat metagenome | isolation source: Oligotrophic lake microbial mat | place... | reverse complement strand
GGCATGATCCGCTTCATGAACGTGTCGAACAACGGCACGGTGAACGCCGTATCTCCATGATCCGGACTCCAGATCATCCCTTTCTCGATGAGTTTGGCGCGGATGGGACCAAATGCAGTCACCGGCTTTCCCAGCAGGTCGGCGATCTCGCCGCTGCGATGCGGGCCCGCGCCCAGCTCCGCCATCGCGCGCAGATACCGCTTCTCCGTCGGCGCCAATCGGTCGAAGCGCACACGAAAGAAACTCTCATCCAGCGCGGCAACGACTGAGCGCGATGCCAGCTCCACATCGTCCAGCGTGATGGGCGACGCATCGGCCACGTCCCAGGAATGCTTGCCCCACTCCTGCAGGAAGTACGGGTAACCCTGCGTTTCGGAGACGATGCGCTCCAGTGCGTCGTCGTCGATGCTGCAGTGCTCCGCTTCGATCGGTTTGGCGATCGCCTGCCGCGCAGCCTCTGGCGGGAGCGGTCCGATGGTGGGGAAATCGAACAGCCGCTCGGCGTACGACCTGGCGCGCCCCGTCTGAACTCGCAGTTGAGGGAGACCGGCGCCGACGAGGACAACCGGCAGCTGTCGCTGCGCCGTGCGATGCAGGGCGGTGATCAACGCCTCGAGCTGCGACTCCTCGACGTACTGCAGCTCATCGACGAAAATCGCGAGGGCGGTGTCGCCGGCCAGTGCGGCCGCGCCAGCCACCTCGAACAGCGATTGCAGGTCGTGCTCGAGATCACCGTTGTCGGCCAGGCCAGGCTCGGATTCGAAGTCGAAACCGACCGAGATGTCATTGAACTTGAGCTTCAACCCGTTTGCGAAACCCGCCAGTCCGCGGAGAGCCCGCGTCGCGAGTTCCTTCGCCTTCTCGACGCGGGACAACCGCAGCAGCGCCAGGCGGAGCTGCGGAGCCAGAATGGCCGGCAGCGAGCGGCTCTCCGGCGCTTCGATCCGGAGGGTCTGGATGCCCGCGGCTTCCGCGTTGTCACGCATCCGGTCCAGCAGCACGGTCTTCCCGACGCCCCTGAGCCCAACCATCAGAATGCTCTTCGACGGCTTGCCGCGCCGGACGCGCTCCAGCGCGACCCGCACCGTTTCGATCAGCTCGTCGCGACCGGCGAGCTGTGGCGGAGGGGCGCCTGCGCCAGGGGCGAATGGATTGGCAATCGGGTCCATAATGGAAAGATAAAGATGTTCGCGATATTAACACAAAAGACTAACTTCGATAACTAGAGTACACGCCATGTTTCCCGACGTCAAGATCGTTTCGTCGGCACCTGGTTGGCTTGAGCGGTATACCAGCAGCGTCGACCATTTCGAGACCCCCCAGCCGAGCGCATGCAGAGCTGAGCCAGACGCATGCGACCCCTGCCGGTGTCGGACCCTGCGACAGATTTGAGCGCATGGCCTCACTCCGCATGATCGTCGCCCCAGACCCAGCTCAGCTGCTGCTCCGCGCGGCCGACGGTCTCTTCCCGCTGCCGCCAGCCACCGACGCCTCACCGTGGCCGACGCTCCCAGCGTGGATCGTTCTTCGCCAGGGTGGCCTGCGGGACGACTTTCATGCATTGGCCGCAGAACAGGGCGCCGCCGGCTGGTTCGACCCCACCGTCTGCACCTTCCAGGATCTGGCGCGACGGTGGGACGGCGCGACACCGCCGCCACTCACCGACCCGGAACGCCGGGTCCTTCTCGGCCGCATCGTCCGCGTCCAGGGTGCCGGCGTCTTCGGCTCGGGCGCAGCATCGGAGCAGTGGGTCCCGGCGCTCGATGCGTTGATCGGCGAGATGCTCGGGGAAGGTATCACACTCGTTGATCTGCGCACGGCATTCGTTGCGCTCGATGACACCGGACAACGCGATGTATTCGAGACGCGACGGGATGATGCACTGACGGCGATCTACGCCGAGTGGCATGCCACGCTCGCCAGACTCGATCGGAGCGACACGCGGGCGACGATCGTGACGCTGGCGCGCAGCATCACCAGCGATGCGGCAGGCTTCAGCACGCGACTCGGACAGCGACGCGACATCCGTATCGTCGGACTGGCGAGTCTGCGCGGCGGCTACACGGCGCTCCTGCGTGCGCTGCGCGATTGCCCGGTGGTCGACACGGTCACCCTGCTCTCGTCCGAGCGGCTCGCATTCCCACGCGACCTGCAGCCGGAATTCACCGACGACAGCAGTGGATCGGGCGCCGGCACGACGCTGGCGCGTGCGCTCTTCGCGAGCCCTGATCAGTCGGCACCGGTCGATGCTGTAACACTGCAGCGCATTCGCCTGATCGACGCGCCCGATCTGGCGCGCGAGGTGGAATCGATCGCGGTCCGCGTACGAGCCCTCATCGACGGTGGCGCCGCGGCATCGCGCATTGCGGTGATCTATCGCAACGAACGGCCCGGCGTGGACGCGATGGCGGCGGCGTTGACCGCACTTGGCGTGCCGGTGTCCGCGCGTCGTCGCACGGCGCTCAGGGAAACGGCGCCGGCTCGAGCGATACGCGCGCTGCTGAACGCAATGGTACGCAACTGGTCGAGGCACGCGCTCCTCGAGGTAGCCGAGAATCCGCTGCTGCACTCGGCGCTCGATGTGGATGTGATCGACGTCGCGGGACGACTGACGGCAGTGGTGCAACTGGATGACTGGGAGAAGGCGCTGAGCGAACTCCTGTCGCGATGCACTTCGCGGGATACAACGCGTGATGGCGCCCGCGTCACACCATTCCGGCTGCCCGACACGCAACGAGTTGCGGGCTGTCTGGCGGCGTGGCGGGCCTGGCTGCCCGAAGCGAAGAACATGGATCGATCGCGCACGCGTGCAGCGTGGTTCGAGTGGATGCGCGAGATGCTCGTTGATCCGAAGCACGGAGTCATGGACGCGCTGCACACAACGCCGGCTGACGATTTCGGCGTCTGGAGCACGGATGTCCGGGCGCGGGAAGGACTGATGAAGCTGGCGCTCGACTGGATTGCGGCATTGCGGGAGTTCGGTGACGACGACACACCTGTCTCAGCGCAGCAGTTTTCAGCCGAACTCGCACCGCTGCTCGACACCGACATCACCAGCCAGCCTGAGACAGGATTCGGCGTGGTGATCAGCGAAGCCATGGCGGCGGGGTGGCGCGCGTTCGACCATCTCTTCGTGGCCGGGATGGCGGCGGAAGAGTTTCCACTGCGCCGGGCTACGCCGCAGATTCTGACAGATCAGGAACGGATCACCCTGATCAACGCGGGGCTGCCGCTCGACCACCCAGAACAGTGGGCAGGTCGTGAGCAGGAGCTCTTCCGCGTACTCTGTGAGGCACCACGCGACTCGCTGGCACTCTCCTGGGCGTCGATGTCGGCTGACGGCCGCGAGGTGATCCGTTCCCGCTTCATCGACGACGTGATCGACATCCTGCAGCGTGCGTCTAAAGTCGAGACGGAAACCGATCTCGAGGCCGCTGGAGCGCTGACGCGCATTCTGCCGCAGCGGGTGTGGATCCCGGGATTCCCGCAGGTGACCGGAGTGAACGCCGCCGCGGCTGCCGCCCACGCGATGCAGATCGCACGTCTGGAGCAGCAGCGAACGCGTGCGCCGTCGCCGTGGAACGGTCAGATCGAGGATTCCGAGCTGCGCACGTCAATCACCAACCGCTATGGCGAAGACTACGTCTGGTCAGCCACGCAGCTGGAAGGGCTGGCGAAATGTGCCTGGTCGTGGTTTGCCGAGCGATTGCTGAAACTGAGGCAGAAAACCGACGCGACCGACGAGATGGATGCGAGTGCGTTCGGCACGGTGCTGCACGAAGCGCTCGACCGGTTCTTTGCGGATGCACGAACGACACGCAGCACGTCGGCCGTCTACCTGCTGCCCGAGGACAGCGCGTGGGTGATGCCGATGGCACGACGCGCGCTGGAAACGGCGTGGGAGGAGGTGTCGGCGAAGGTCTGGATGGGGAACCCGGTGTATCACGCGCTGGTGCGGGCGGAACTGTCGTCGGTGCTCGAGCGGTACCTCACGTTCGAGATGGAGTGGAACGCGAAGAGTTCGAACAATCGCACCGGCGCGTCGAAGCAGCTTCGCACCGGTGCCAGTGCGGGCGAGTGGGCGTTCGACCGCGTACGCCTGAGTGCTGCTGGCACATCGTTCCTGTTGCGCGGCAGCGTGGATCGGGTGGATCGCGGCGTGGATGATCGCGTGGCTGGTGCCCGGCAGTACATCGCGGCGGTGGACTACAAGACGTCGGTGGCGTCCACGCCGGGCGCAGGAAACAGAAAAGCGTGGAACGACGGTGTCGTCCTGCAGGTGCCGCTCTATGCAGCAGTGCTGCGGCAGCAGTTTCCCGACACGTTGCTGGCGCACATGGAGTACCGCACGCTGCGTACGCCGAAGGTGGTGCATCAGCTGAAGTTCGTGAACGTCAGGAATGCGGCGAAGAAACCCAGTACGCTCGAAATCAATCCGACGGCCGAGGAGCAGTTGACCGAGGCGATGAACGCCGCGGTGCGTCGGATCAGCATGGTGCGCGGTGGTGAACTGCCGACCAACCCGACGCCATCGTGCGGCTGTTCGCCGTACTGTCCGGCGCGGGATGTCTGTCGTGTGCCAGGCGGACCGGTGGATACGGGGTGGACGTCATGACCGCTCCGCACCAGCCCATCCCCGCACAGTCTGGGCTCAAGCCGCTCACCTCCTCGCAGCGCAACGTCGTGCGCTCTGGCGCACAGCGATTGCTGGTTGGCGCAGGCGCAGGCTCGGGCAAGACGTCCACCGTGGTGCAGATGGTGTGTCACCTGCTCGGCGCACCCGTCACGGACGACGAAGGCACGACGTTTCGGGCGCAGACGACGCTGGAGCTCGGGCAGATCGCGGCAATCACGTTCACCAACCAGGCGGCGGCTGATCTGAAGCGGAAGCTGCGGCAGGCATTCAAACTGTCGGGCCTTGCGCACATCGCGACCGAGGTGGATGGCGCACGTATCGGCACCATTCATGGGTTTTGCGGCGAGCTGTTGCGCGAGTTTGCGCTGCGCGCGGGGTTGCGGCCAGGTATGACCGTGATCGACGAGATGAAATCGTCGGCGCTTGGCAGCACCTTCGCCCAGCAGGCGCTGACGGAGGCGGTGGAGACGCGTGATCCGGCTTGGCTCGAGCCGCTGGTGAGTGGGCGGCGGATCCGCGATGTGGCACGATTCATCCAGACGCTGGCGGAAGACACGTCGCGGCTCGCGGCATACTCGGCCAATCGTGAGGGACTGCGTACGCATGAGGAACGGCTGCTCGACCTGGCGATGCGTGCCGTCGACATCCGTCGCACACACATGGCAGACGAAGGATTGTACGACTTCGACAGCCTGTTGGTGGTGACACGGGACCTGCTGCGTGACTATCCGGAAGTGCGGCGCGCAATCCAGCGGCGGATTCGTGTGCTGATCGTGGACGAATTTCAGGATGTGGACCCAGTGCAGCGCGACATCGCGATGCTGCTGGGCGGGCTGGATACGGATGACCAGAATCCCACGCGCATCGTGCTCGTTGGTGATCCGAAGCAGAGCATCTTCCGGTTCCGCCGCGCAGATGTGACCCTCTGGAATGGCGTGGCGTTGCAATTCGGCGCGGCCAGCGCTGATGGCGCCAGGGCAGAACTGTCCGACAACTTCCGCAGTCGGAAAGGTATTCTGGCATTCGTCGATCGTGTATTCGGCGCGGCACTCGATCGTGCAGTGTCACCGGACGGCGAGCGGAAGCCCTTTGAAGTGTCTTACGCGGCCCTTGGCGCCCGCGGTGATGATGCCGAGGGTGATGAGTGTGTCGAGTTGCGCTGCGTGCCGGCGCTGGCGGATGGCAAGATGCGGTCGGCGGGCGAAGTGCGGCGACTCGAGGCCCGGGATGTCGCGCTGCGTATCGAGGCGCTCCACGCGGCGAACCGACCGTATCGCGATGTCGCGATCCTGCTGGCCGGGTGGGGCGACGTGGATCTGTACGAAGCGGCGCTGCGCGCGCGCGGCATTCCGGTGTACGTGTTGCGCGGCGAAGGGTTCTGGGAGTCGCGAGAGATCATCGATTGCCTGCTGGCATTACGCGCCATTCGGGACAGCGGTTCGGTGGTGGTGGATCAGGCGGCGCTGATCGGCTTTCTCAAGTCACCGTTCGTGGGTGTGCGTGATGACACGCTGCTGGCACTGGCCGAGCACCCCGATGGGTGGCGTGAGGCGTTGCAAACGGAGCAGCGCGAGCGGCCATTGCTCGACTCGGCCGGTTCGATACTCGAGCGATTCGGGGCGTTGCGCGATCGGATGCCGCTGGGCGAACTGCTGCAGCGCATGATCATGGAGACGGGCTTCCTGGCCGCGCTGTCACTCGATCCGCAGCGCGGTGCCCAGGCGATCGGCAACCTGCGCAAGCTGGTTCGCATCGCAACGGACTCGGGTGATTCGTCGCTCGGTGAATGGCTGCGCGACGTGGAAGAGGTGCGTGAATCAGGAATCAAGGAACCGCAGGAGCGGCTGTACCGCGAGCGCGCGGAAGTCGTGACGATCACGTCGATTCACAGCGCCAAGGGGCTCGAATGGCCGGTGGTGTTCTGGTGCGACATGGTGCGCGGTGGAAAGCCGGAGAGTGGGACCTTGCTCACTGGCCGCGAGTCGTTCCGGCTCAGGGATCTGTCGCTGGTGAACGATGCAGGTGAACCGGATGACGCGGTGTTCAGCGACTTCGCGGCGCAGCTGGGGCTGGAGCGTCAGGCGGAGTCGTATCGGTTGTGGTACGTCGCGGCCACCCGGCCGAAGGAGTTGCTGGTGCTGAGCGGCATTGCGCTATCGGCGCCGAAGGCTGACGGCGGCACAGCGTCGCCTGATGATGGGCCAGTGGTGAAGAAGTTCAGCGGCAGCCCCGGAGACCTGATCCGTGAGAGTTTCGCCAGTGAGCTGGAGGCACCAGACTTTCCGGACGTGGTCAGCTACACACACAGCGATGGCACGGCATTCCGGATGCTGGTGTCGCGGGTTGCGGTTGATGCGGCTGGTGTTGTGGCTGAGTCGCGCGTTGCCGAGTCGGACACTGTCGACGCGATTCCCGAGCGATTCAGCGCGCCTGAACCCATCGTTGCCAGGTCGGGCAAGCGGCGGCTGTCGGCTACGCAACTGATGGAGTTCACCGCGGACCCCGGCGCCTGGTGGTCCCGCAACATTCGGAGCCTGGACCCCAATGACCCGCTGGCCGACAGCCGACTCCGAGGCGGGAGCAGCGCACTGGGTGGCACCATCGTCCACGATGTCCTCGAGCACTGGGGTGCAGCGACGCCGGATCTCGAACCCCTGATTGACGCCGCCATCGGGCGACATGCGGATGCCGATCTGGATGATGCAACGCGCGACGCACTGCGCACCGATACACGCGAGAAGGTTGGACGGGTGATCGGTCACCCACGCTGGGCCGAGATTGCGGTCCATGTCAGTGCGCGCCGTGAACTGACGTTCACCCATGTGCTCCCGGATGGCAGTACGATCGAAGGGGCGTTCGATCTGGCGGCCGTGATCGATGGGCAGACCTGCATCCTCGACGTGAAGAGTGGCATGCCGACTGACGGCGCATCGCTGGCGGCGACCTACGCGATGCAGGGAGCGACGTATGTGGAGGTGGCGACGGCAATCGCCCGGGGTCGGCCAGCGACCTTCGAGCTGTTGCAGGCGGTGGATGGGATGGTGGCGCCGGTCGCGGCCATACCGGGCGCAGCGTTGGGCACCGTCGAACGGCTGCGCGCATATCGGGGGAAGAACGACCGACGATCGAAGGGCAGGGGCTTGGACGCGACCTGAGCGCGGTCGCGCGCGCTGGGATGACGTCCGGGGTGACGGAGGCCGGCTTGTTGGGTCGCGACGCTGCCGAGGGCGGCCGAGTGTTCCACAGCGGTACCGAATGCTATGCTTGGGCGCAGCGCCTTGATGTCCGGTGCTGTTGGACGTCCTGCTGTTCACCGGGGCCCGTGATAGGCCTTTCGAATTCGACACGGATGGTGCCTCGTATGCCGTACCTCGACGACTTCTGCGACAACACGCTCGCGTTCCTGACACGAAACATCGTGTACGTGATCGTTCCGAAGGAAACGCTGGGACTGGTCGACGTGGTGGTCGAGCTGCGCGAACCGGCGACGACGATCGGCAACATCCCGGTCGGTGCGTTTGGTGGTGCCGCCGAGGGTGGCGTGTACAAGCTTCGAAAGAAGAACGCGAACGATGCGCGGGGCCTCAGGGTCTATTTCTGCGGCCACGAAAACAACAAGACCATTCCGCTGATGCTCGGCAATGATGCGAACTGGATGTTCACCGTCACGATGGACGGATGTACGTTCGGTGTCGGCAGCCAGGCTGGAGCGGACGGTGCGGTGCGGGTGGCTCACGCGAACAATACCAAGCTGGCCGCACCCGGCGTGCTGGTGGGTCCTGGCGCTGGCGTAGCCGGCCGTGCGGCGCAGGCGCGCGTTCAGGGGATGATGGCGACCTCGCATGTCGGGCCTGGCGGTCTGCTGATCGAGCCTGACACCTATCAGGGCGAGGATCTGGGGATGAAGGCGACGACCTTCGGGCACCACGCGGCTGGTGGTGCCTGGTCATTCAGGGTGCTGTCGTACCGGGTCAGTGGCACGACCTGGACGCACGGCGGCGTGATCAGCTACCCGATTCCGTGAGCGGCCGTCGGAACCCGACGTGTTGGTACGGCGGTTTCGTGACCCTGAGTCGTCTGATTCGAGATGTGACTTTCGAAAACGGCTGACCTGCATACTGCGAAAACAAGGGAATGCGGGGTGTTGGAAGGCCTGGACTTCTGCTCCAATTCCGGACCCCGTTTTGAAGCTCCTTGTCGTTCATTGCCGTTCATTGCCGTTCCTTGCTGTGCCTTGCTGTGCCTTGCTGTGCCTTGCTGTGCCTTGCTGTGCCTTGCGGCTTTGCGACTCGCTGTTCCCTTTGCGTTACTGCAGTTTCAATTTCTGGTAACAGTGGCGCGGTAAGTCAGCAGCACGAAGAGTTCAACTGGAACTGCATGAGGCAGAGGCGCAGAGGCCGCAGAGGCGGAGAGAACTGCGTTGATGGTTGGTGATCTCGAAAAAATCGAGGGACGTGACGATTTTTCTGGTTTTCACTGATTCGTCACGGTGGAATCCTGTGTCGGAATCGAGCGAAGATGCAAGCAGGGGCTCGTGGCGGAGTGCCATGTGCCCCTGTTGTCGTGCCGGAAGGTATTGCGGCTGAACATCACGGCGCACGTGGCGGGTTCTGGCACCACGTCTGGCGGCGGTTCCACTTATGGGGAAGCGGATGTTACGGAGCCTGTTTTCTGGCCGATGCTGCGACCTGAGGCGACCTTTCGATGGCAGGCGACATCGCTGCTTTCACCACACTCTTCCGCACGATTTCATGACACGACTCCTGCCCGCCCTCCGCGCCGTCGCAGCCATCACGCTCTTCAGCATCGCCGCCGCTCCAGTCGCCCAGGCGCAGCGCACGACGCTCCCGGAGGTGAAGATCCGCTGGGATCGGATGTGCCAGATCCGCAAGGAGAAATTCGATCACATCCTGCCGGAAGCGATGCGCGAGAATGGCATCGACATGTGGATCGTGGCGCAGAAGGAAGGGCATGACGATCCCCTCGCGCCGCTCCTTGGCGGCGGCTACACGGGCAGCGTGGGATACTTCATCTTCACCGACAAGGGGGGCGATCGGATCGAGCGGGCGGTACTCGGCATCACGGATCATCACCGCGAACTGTGCGGCGCATATGACATTCCCGATGCGGAAGGTGATCTGCTCAAGTTCGTGCAGGCGCGCAATCCGAAGCGCATCGGGATCAACATGTCCGCCGAAATGGGTCTTGCCGACGGCCTGACCAAGTCAGTTCACGACCAGATGGTGAAGGTGCTCGGCCCGCAATTCGCCGCACGCCTGGTGAGCGCGGAGAAGATGGTGTCGGACTTCTCGTCGCGCCGGACGGCATCGGAGATCGTGGCGTTCGGTGAAGCGGGTGAAATGGGACGGCAGATTGCCGAGCGTGCCTTGTCGAACGAAGTGATCACACCAGGCGTGACGACGCTCGCCGACGTGGCGTGGTGGATCGAGCAGCAGCAGTTCGAGCGGCGCCTCGGTTCATCGTTCACGGTGCCGTCGGTGTACATCACCGGCCCGAATGGCATCGAAGCCACGAGCAACGATCGCATCATTCAGCGCGGCGACATCATCATGCTCGACTTCGGCGTCGGCTACCTGACGATGTGGACCGACCAGAAGCGGATTGCCTACGTGCTGAAGCCGGGCGAGACGAAACTGCCTGAGAGCTATCAGAAGGCATTCGACAACGCGGTGCGCGTGCGCGATGTGATTCATCGCACGGCGCGTCCCGGCAAGACGGCACAGGCGATGATGGACGATGTGAACGCCGCCATCGTAAAAGCCGGCATTCTGCAGATGCGCGGCTTCAATCAGACCCGCGCTGACAACAGCGTCGAGTTCATCATCGGCTGTCATTCCGTGGGTGACTGGGGCCACGGTATCGGCCCATCGATGGCGTTCTTCAATCCAGGACGACTGACGTACGAGATGCGGTCGTCGAACCTGTTTTCGATCGAACTGTTTGCCTATACGCCGATTCCCGAGTGGGGCGGCAAGAAACTGCGCATTCCGCTCGAGGACGATGCCACGATCACCAGCCGTGGCGTTGAATGGGTGTACCCTGTGAACCCGCGGATCATCCTGATCAAGTAGCGCAATCGGGCGCGCTCACGGTTTGCCGCCATAGCGTTTCATCCCATCGGGCGTTCGGTCTGCATCCGAGATGGAACTGCAACGGCATGAACGTCACGATGTCAGAAAGACACCACGGCGCAAAGAACTCCACTGCCTTGAAACTGCTACAGCCCCGCCAATTGCAGTGGATTTCCCCACGTCTTCCTGCTGTTCTTTGCGCCTCTGCGCCTTTCAGTTCCCGTTGCGTTAAGCCGTTGCGGTTCTTGTTCCTGCTGCCGCAAGCATTGCCAGTACCAGCGGGTTGTCGGCGCGCCTTTCGGATCTCGATATCGCCATTGTCGGTGCCAGCATTCATCCTGACGCCGGCGGGAATGGTGACGACAAAGCTGGCGCGAGCGCGCTGGCGGTTCCAGCCGTCGCGTGAGCGGTTTCGGCGCTGGCGACAGCCGCGATCCATGTCGCATTCATCGTCATCGTTGTACGCCGCGCAGACCACCAGTCCGTCAGCGCTCTTCTGCACGATGAAGCCGATGTGACTCATCGATGCGCCGCGGTCAGCCGTCTTTGCAGCGCGGATCTCGACCTCGGAGCCGGAGCCCTGCCGGATCGAGATCGCGCCATTGGGTGTCGAGAGGCGCAACCGATCGCCGCTCTCGAGCTGTTCGCGCATGCTTCAGTTGTCGTCGATCCGGCCAACCGCGGTCTGGGCGCCAGCGCCGTCGGCAGTGATGGCAAGAAGTGCGGCAGTGCGCCGAAGCGTGGTCATGGGAACTCCGATGGAGGGTAGCGTGGTACGACCCGAGCGCGGTACGACCCGGGAGCGGTACGACGGGCGTGCCGTGGGACGCAGCGGTCGTGCGAGAGGGTTGCCCAACGGTTTCCGTACTGTTTCGCCCGAACGGTCCAGCTTGGGTTGTTGGACGGGCGCCCGGGCATTCGATTTGAACTCGCCGGCGCCGGTGGGCATCCGTCCGCTGATCCTGCCCCACCGTGCTTCACCACCTCCAGCGTCCCGTGCCGTTGCGTCGTCGAGTCTGTCAGTTGCCGTCCCAACGATGCCGCCGCGGCGTCCCCGTGATCACACTTGCGGTCGTATTGGGATTGGTCATGCTGCCGGCGGCGCTGCGCGCACAGCAGCTGGCTGATTCCGGACGCCGGGTGAACCAGATCGTGCTCACGCGGCATGACATCTTCGATTCCACCGAAGCGGCGCAGTGGATTCGGCGGATCGTGAACCAGCTGCACGTGCGCACGCGGCAGCGGGTGGTGGAGCGCGAACTGCTGCTCCGCGTTGGTGATCCCCTCGATTCGGCGCGCGCTGCCGAGACGGGCCGGAATCTCCGACGGCTGCAGGTCTTTCGGGATGTGCAGGTGGACACCAGCGCCGATGGCCGAACGCTCCAGATCCACACCTACGATGGCTGGTCGACGCGACCATATGCCACCTTTCGCAGCACCGGCGGACAAACGCTGATCAGCGCCGGTCTGCTCGAGACGAATTTCCTCGGCCTGGCGACGACGCTCGACGTCCGATACGTGCAGGATCCCGATCGCTCGCTGGTGCGCCTGGCGTTCGGGGCGCCGCGCCTGATCTCGAACCGGATCAGCACCGGGGCGTTCTACAATCGGTTCTCCGATGGCAGCAGTTTCGGCGCGGTGGTTGAAAAGCCGTACTTTTCGCTTTCTGGTCGCAACGCGTTGCGTGCGAGTTTCGTCAACTTCGATGGCCGTGTGCTCCGTTTCCGGGACGGCGTGTTGCGCGCGCGCGATTCACTCGACCGTCGCTTCACGCTCGGAGCTGTTTCAGCTGCGCACGCGGTGCGTGCGTCCCCGCGTGGATACCTGCGGGTCGGCGGTGAACTGCAGGTTCGCCGCGACGACTTTGCGCCACGGACCGCGGTGCCGACCGCGATCAGTCGCACGGTGACGGGCGCGCTGCTGAGTTACGTCGATCTGAGCGCGGCCCGATTTCTCGTCACGCGGAACTATCGCCAGCTCGGGCAGCCCGAAGACGTCGACCTCAGCTCCACGATCCGGCTCGGCGTGTCGGTGGCGCCGTCAGCGCTGGGGTATGATCGCACTGGCGTTGGGCCACTGCTCTTCGCGCAGACGGGCACCCGGTTGCCACATGGATTTGCGACGGTGACTGGTCGCGTCTCCGGCCTCGCGAGCGGTGGGGCCGTGGATAGCGGTACCGCACAGCTGTCAGCGACGGTGGCGTTCCAGCCGCATCGTCAGCACCTGCTGGTGGCCTTCACGATGCGCGGATGGGACAAGAATCCCTTTCCGGGCGAAGAGTTCGATCTCGGGTTGTTTCGCGGACCGCGCGCTTTTCCGCTGCACTCCTTCACCGGTGATCGGCAGCATTTCTCGGTGCTCGAGTATCGCTACACCGCGTTGCCGAACATTCTTGGCGCGTTCGCCGCTGGCGTGGCCGTATTCGCCGAGACTGGCGGGGCGTGGTACAGCGGTTCACCGCAGCGCAGCGGCAGCGATGCCGGGATCGGATTTCGGTACGCGCCCTTGCGCTCGGCATCGAACATCGGGGCGGGCCGCTTCGATCTCGTGCGCCGCTTCGCGACTGACCGTCAACCCGCGGGCTGGGTCGTCGTGATCGGGACAGGGTTCACCTTTGACGGCCTCCGCTGACCCGCAGGGCTCACACGATCGGCGTCGTCGGTGACGCGCACACGATGGTCACGGCGCGTGAATCGACCGTGAGTGATGTTTCCCGGGCATCGATCGACTCACCATCGATCTGCAGTGGAAGGGGTGAGCGCAGCTCGGCCGTCCGCCAGCGGACGGTGCGCACGCCGGGCAGTCGATACTCGGACGAGTTGAGCTCCATGGGTGCGGTAACACCACGCGCCATGAGGTTCCAGTACCAGAGCGGCGAACGCACCACGGCGGCGATTGCCAGGCCGTCGTCGGACTGCATGCCACGCCACATCACCTTGCCGAAGGCGTAGTGCGGAATGTTGTACACGCCGACGTTGTGCACCAGTTCTGTCGGGGGCACCCATTCAGTTCCGTCGATGCTGAGCGATACGCCACGCAGCTGCGTGGAGAGATTGAGCAGCAGCGCGCTCCATCCCGCCCACTGTCGCGAGGAGTATCGAACCGCAGCGTACCGTTGCAGAAAACTCGACTCGAAGCCGGTACTGCAACTGACCAGTGCAATCGGTGTCTGCGCGATCGACGTACGCATGATGTCGATCGACGCGGTGTCGCCCCGTTCCAGCGCCGCCATGGCCACCTGCGCCGAGCTGAGGCCGAGCGTGTGAGCGGTGGCGTTGCCTGTTCCGAACGGGACCAGCGCGAGGGTACGCTGCAACTCGCCGCGACGGTGCAGCAGCGTCACCAGTGCATTCAACGATCCGTCACCACCGACTGCCGTCGGGATCTCGTCAGCGCTCAGTCGTAGCGCGGCATCCAGTTCGGCCGCGGATGATGATCGAACGATGCGTGACCGCTGCGCCACCTCGGGGTGCCGCTGCAGCAGCGCATCGAGACGGCGAGGCGCCTTGCCGGTGCCAGCGGCGGCATTGACCAGAAAAACGAATCGGGACGACGATCGCACGCGGACGGTATTGGGTGACGGCGGCCACACGCCAGCTGGCGGTCAGACGAAGGTAGTCACCGTGGACGATGTGTGACGGTCGGAGCGACAGTGCGCGTTACAACCGTCACCTAACGGTCTGCGGCCGTCGGCCTCTACGCCGCCAAGGTCTCGCACCGTGCGTCAGCCAACGGCGACGGGCGACCGGAACTCAGCGCGGCACACCGACAGACCGCGAGGATTCCCTCGCACCCGAAACCGCTGCGTGACTCAGCGAACCAACTGACCACACGTGACGATTCGATCCATTTTTCTGGGCGACTCGTGCACGTTCACAAAGAGCGCGCCCGCCTCGGGGAAGGGAATGGGAAGATCGATGACCGCGACGCCGTTGCCTCGCGCGTTGATGCGGATCCTGGCGTATGCCTGTTCAGGGCCGACGATCGGGGCGTCTTCACCGCAGATGCCGGCGTGCAGATGCCACGGCCGCACCGCCCCGGGCGTATCGCCACTGATCACCACGCGAACACGGGTGTAATTCGGTCGCTTGCCACGCTCGAGCACAACTGAGCCATGCGGCCCGAGTGCGCCATTCGGTGGCGCCAGCTCGGCGCTCCAGCGGGCAATGGTGTGTACCATCGCGCGGGCACTTTGCGGCGCGGTGGTCAGTGAGAGCAGCGCCAGAAGGGCGCTGATACCCGGCATCAGGAGTGGCTTCAGACGGGTGATGGTACGGCGACTCATGGATTCCTCCGCAGCGGCGCGGTAGGCGTTCGGACTTGGTTATCCGGTATGGCCCTGACTCACATTGCGCCCGATCCGGCGCTTGCGGAAGACCCATGGTCTGTCACAAAAGAACGCGGGCGCCTCCACTGGAAGCGCCCGCATGACCACCAACCCCAGCTGCAAGCTCAGTCGCGACGACCCTGCAGCCGTGCCAGCAGGCGCAGCAGTTCCAGATAGAGCCACACCAACGTGACCATCAGACCGAAGGCGCCGTACCACTCCATCTTCTTCGGCGCACCCATCCGCACGGCCTGATCGATGTCGTCGAAGTTCAGGACCAGGTTCATGGCGGCCACACCGGCGATCACGAGGTTGATACCGATCGCGATCGGGCTCGACGACATGCTGTAGCCGAGGTTCACGTTGAACAGTGACAGTACGATGTTCACCAGATAGAAGACTGCAATGCCGATCGTGGCGCCCACGATCATCCGTCGGAAGCCTTCGGTGGCCCTGAGAATGTTCATCCGGTACAGCGTGAAGACCCCGAGTGCGACGGCAAACGTCAGCAGGACGGCCTGCTGGGGAATGCCGGCGTACTTGAGATTGTAGAGCGCGGAGATCGCGCCGAGGAACAGCCCCTCGAGCACGGCGTAGATCGGGGCGGCGATCGGGGCGGTGTTCGGCTTGAACGACACGATCATCGCAACGATGAAGCCGCCGAGGCCGCCGACCAGCAGGGACGGCATGACGATCCCCGTGTTGCCGGCCACCACCTGCGACCAGGTGAACGAGGCCGAAAACGCGCAGAGCGCCAGCAGGATGATCGACTTGCCGGCAGTGCCGGCGCGGGTCATCACATCACCGCGGGCAGTCGTTGCCAAGGTGTCGCGGGCCGCCTCAGCGAGGCGGGAGAGGACTGGGTTCGAGGCTTTCATCGTGAATCAGACTCCAGAAAAGAAGTACGCGGGGGAGACCCCGACGGAGACATACCCCGTGCCTGACAATCAGGTCGATGCTGGCAGGGCACACCAGCCGGCCGATCACCCAGGTCAGTCAGTGCTCGCCACCCGGTACCAGAGGTCGGCGTGGTCGCCATGGGTCAACCGCTTGAAGGCCGGCGCACCGCTGGACTCATAGAAGAAGTGGGCATACCACCCATTACCCTCGGCGAACGGCCGGTAGGGGACTTCGAGACAGGCGAGCTCATCCTCTGAAGGACGTTCACAGCGCTCTACGGTGACATCGGTGATCTCAGGCATACCAGAAGGGTACGCGAACCGACGCCGCAGGAGTAGCGGGGGCCGTGGAGACCCTCCATCATGCCTGCCATGACCTATCGTCGCGCAATTGCCCTCGTCAGCCTGATCAGCTGCATGGTCGCCCTCTACCTCGCGCTCTGGAAAATGGGCTACATGGGGACGCTGGCGTGCACCGGCAGCGGCAACGGCTGCGAGTACATACAGGGAAGCCGATACGGCTGGTTTCTGGGCGTGGATGTCGCGCTGATCGGCACGGTCGGCTATGCGTTGATCGTCCTGCTGGCGCTCGCGGGCAGCCTCGAGTCGCTGGAAGACGCGGTCTGGCCGACGCAGGCGCTGATGGTGTTGATTTACAGTGCGGTGCTGTTCACGCTCCGGCTGAAGTATGCGGAGTTCATTATCCTGAGGTCGTTCTGCCCGTGGTGCGCGGTCTCGGCGATCGCGATCGCGATCGATGCGCTCCTGATCACACTCGACTGGCGCCGTGTACGTTCGGCTTCCGCGACACCCGCACTTATCCACGAACCAACATGACCGTCCCTACCGCCTGTTCGCTTCGCGGCGCTCTTGCTATCGCACTCGCGATGACAGCGACCGCCGGCTCTCTCACGGCGCAGAAGGTGCTTGCCGATACGTCCGTGCTTCCGCCAGTGGCGGGCATCAGCATTCAGGGCGGACAGATCGGGCTTGGCAGCGGGGCGTTCAACACCGAACTCGCGCGCCAGGGCCGCGGCCGGTTGAAAAAGAGCGCGATCACCCTTGGCGTCGAAAGCTGGGTGCGATGGAACCGCGTGATGCTGCTTGCCGGCAGTCACACCTACGTTCCGGTGCGAGCGGCGGCGACGAACTTCACGACCGAAACTGATGGTGCGTACGGCACGATCGATATCGGCATTCCGGTCATCCTCGCGCGAAAGACGATGGTGTATCCGATGGTCGGGGTTGGGTTGAGCAACACGACGGTGACGCTTCGTCGCAACGGGCCGGTCGATTTCAATACGAACTTCCGTGACATCCCGTCCACCGGCGGGCGGAATGTCGACATCACCGCGCGCAGTTATCAGGGCCATGTGGGACTCGGCATCGACCAGATTTTCCAGGCGAAGTGGCCCAACCTGCTGATGAGCATCGGGCTGCGTGCCGGCTACATGACACGCCTCGGCGACACGAAGTGGCGCTCGGGTCCGGAAAATGTGATCGGTGCGCCCGACCTCGGGTTGAAGGGTGCGTATGCCCGCCTGACGATCGGGGGTGTCCTTGGAAAGCGGCGCTATGTCGCGGTACCGATGATCGGCTCGTTGCTGCCGTACATCGGGCGCTGAGTTTCACGCACCGCCGACGCAGGCTGGTTGCCCCGGCTGAAATCGAGCGACGGCCGCGAACACCGCCGCTGCCTTCTGCGTCATGCGCGTCGACTGACGTTACAACGAGAACCCGTTCTGCCGATGGTGCGGAGCAGTGACGCATCCGCGGACGTCAGTGCACAACTGCGGAACTGCATAACTGCATAACTGGCTTAACGCAAAGGTGCAAAGACGCAAAGACGCAAAGGCAAACGTGAGGGATGGACCTGGCGGAAACTCGAGATTGGAATGTCATTTGTGCGCGGTCGCGTCGTCGTTGTGTGTGCTGGGCGCAGACCGCACTGCATACGAGATGGACACGCACGGCAGACGTGCATTGATGCCTCCCGCTCCCGGTACAGGGTGCTGCCTTCAGGCGGTTGCCCGTCGCGCTGGCGTTGTCAGGCCACGTGACCAGGCGTCGATGGCGACTCGTCGTAGGCAAGTGCATCGCGGAATTCCGTTGCCGCGCGCCGGATCTGCACCAGTTCCGACTCGGGAATCCGCTCGAGGTTGCGGATCATCATCGCCATCCGCGGATGGTTTGCGAAACGCTCCCTGTATCGGGCCAGGAAGTCCCAATACAACAGATTGAACGGACAGGCATTGCTCCCGATCCTGGCCTTCACATCGTATCGGCAACTGCTGCAGTAGTTGCTCATGCGATTGATGTAGGCGCCGCTGGCGACGTATGGCTTTGACGCCATCACACCGCCGTCGCCCCAGGTGGCCATGCCAACCACGTTCGGCAGCGTCACCCATTCATACGCATCGGTGAACCCTGCCCAGAACCAGCGGTTGAGGGCCGCCGGCGTGACGCCGAGGAGCGTGGCAAAGTTGGACTGCACCATCAGGCGTGGAATGTGATGAACCCGACCCGTATCACGGACGGCGCGGATGGTGTCCGACAGACAGCGCATCTCACAGGCGGCGCTGGCGGGCTTGCCGGCGTATCCCGGCTCCCCGTCGGGGGCCCAGAACCACATCGGCAGCGGAAGCCAGGCGTCGAGCGCATTCGCGGTGCGCAGGCCGGGCATCTGATGCCAGTAGATGCCGCGCACGTACTCCCGCCAGCCAAGAATCTGCCGGATGAACCCCTCGGCGCTTGGCAGTGCCACCAGCCCCTCGCGATAGGCGCCTTCGGCCCGCTGGATGACTTCCATCGGATGCAGCAGGCCGACGTTGATCACGGACGCCAATGTGGAATGCAGCAGATCGGGGTGTCCATGCTGCATCGCATCTTCATAGGGACCGAACTCGGGCAGGCGCTCGGTGATGAAGCGCTCGAGCAGGACCTTCGCGTCAGCCCGCGTCACCGGCAATGCGAAGCCCTCGGCGGCTCCCCATCGATCCTTCCACCCATTCACGCGCTGCATGATGTCGCGAGTGGTCTCATTGGGCGCGAAGTGCATAGGCGCGGGTACGACCTTCTGCTTTGGCCACGGCCGGCGGTTCTCCGCATCAAAGTTCCAGGCGCCGCCCGTTGGCTTGCCATCGGGTTCGATCAGGATCCGGTGCTTGCGGCGCATCTCGCGGTAGAAGAACTCCATGCGAAGCTCCTTCTTGCTCTTCGACCAGAGTGCGAAGTCCTCGCGGCTGGCAAGGAAGCCGCGATCGGCACGGAGTTCGAGCGCGATGCCGTGGCTCTCCAATGACGCTGCGGCCCGATTCAGCGAGGCCACCATTTCCCACTCGCGCCCTTCCGTGGCCACGACCTGGCCTGCGCCGTGCTCCAGCGCCGCGGCGGTCAGTCCCTCTTCATAACTCGCCGCGCGGCGATAGTCGACGCGATATCCGGCCGCCCGCAGCGCGTCCGCGAAGTGGCGCATGGCCGAAAGAATCAGGACCAGCTTGTGGCGGTGCCACGGGAGTGCCGCCCCTTTCTCGACCGACTCGATGATGCAGGCGATGACGCAGTCGTCTGGTGCCCGCGGCAGTTGGGCGATGGCTCGCGAGCATTCCCACGGGGCGACGAAGACGAGCGTACGACCGCTCGTGACTGGTGTTGATTGCTGTGCCACGGTGAGTCAACAGCGAAGGTCTCGCCGTCGTTTCCACATTGAGCCGCTCACGCCGTTCGAATGGAGGGATGCGCGCCACTGATCGTACGCCGGATAACTCGTCTGGCGCTCTTGTCACGGTACAGCGCGCTGTCGGAGACGGCGAGAAGGGCCGTGGGCGTATCGCCATCTCGAGGGAACAGCGCAGCGCCCACGCTGCCGTCGACACTGATCTGCACACCGTCGTGATCGACCACGTGCTTCAGTGCTTCGCGGACCTTGGCTATCACCACGTCCAGATCACTGCTCTGCCCGAGGTATGGTGAAATCGCCACGAACTCGTCGCCGCCGATTCGGCCGACCGTATCGGAGGCGCGCAGCAGGTGTTGCAGACGATGGCCCACTGCTTTCAGCACATCGTCGCCGGCCAGATGCCCATGTCGATCGTTCACCTCCTTGAACTCGTCCAGATCGATGTAGAGCACGCCGACGTGGGTGCCGTTCCGCTTGGCAGATTCGACCGCCATTTCGAGACGGTCCATCAGAATGGTGCGATTCGGCAGCCCGGTCAGCGCATCGCTCGCCGCCCGGTGTTCGGCGGACTCCACCGAGGCATCGGCCAGCGCCCAGTCGCGGTCGAGAATCCACACGACGAGGCCAACGCAGAGCGCACAATGCGACAGGAACTCGGCGGTGAGCAACGGCTGCCAGTTCACTGCGGACGCAAGCGGATTGAACCAGTGCGAGAGCGCAGTTCCCGCCCGCAGTGCGGCGCAGAGCGCCACCACGCAGAGTGCGATCCGGACCACACTGGCACCGAGCACCATCTTCGGTGGTGCGCTGACATTCGACACGATCCGCGCAATGATCACGCACGCCGTCAGTGTGCCACCTGCGCGGAGCGCATGGCGCACCATGTCCTGCGCGATGGGATCTCTGGCAGCGAGCAGACTGATCCCGGCCGTCAGCACCGCGGCAATGATGGCGCCCCGTATCGCATCTCGCCGGACTTTGTCGGTGACGATGTCGTTCGTCGCGAGCTCGGCCGCACCGAGCACCATGAAGCCGAGATACATCCAGATGGACAGCGACCGTCCCAGATCACGAAGTGCAGGGTCGGCGCCGTCGAAAATGCGCATGTTGAACAGTTGCATCGCCGCCGCAACGCCGAGCGCAACGAACGCGCGCGCAATATCGCGCAGCGCCATGAGGTTACGGCGCGTACCGAGTCGCCAGCAGACCCACGCAAGTCCCAGCGTGGAGCAAACCTCAAGACCGACAACCACGGGCACAGCGAGTGCGATCGTGTCCATTCGGCTTCTGGCGTGCGCGGGAATTGCTGGTCCTGCGGTGGACTTGCTTGCTAATACGAACCCGCCGTGCCCTCGGCGTCAACACCCACGGCGTAAATCGCTGTGTTGAAACACGTTGCGCGCCAATGACGGCGCGCAACGCACAATTGACTCTGCAAACGCATAGGATCCTATTGTGAGACGAGCTTAATGGCACGTGCCACGATCGCGTCGACGCTCAGACCGAATTCCTTGTAGAGTCGGTCAAACGGTGCCGAGGCACCGAAATGGTCGAGACCGACGACGTCGCCCTGACCGGCAATCAGCCGCCACCATGACATCGGATGTCCCGCTTCGATCGCCAGGCGCGGTACGCCGGCCGGTAACACCGACGCCTGATACGACGCGTCGGTGGCCATGAACAGCTCCATCGATGGTACACTCACAACGCGCGTGTGGATGCCACCGGCTTCCAATGCATCGCGCACCTTGAGTGCCAGGCCGATCTCGCTGCCCGTGGCAAGCAACGCAATCTTCGCCGACGCGCTCGAGTCGGCCAGGACGTAGCCACCGTGCTCGACGCCGGCGCGGACGGTCGCGGGAGCCGTATTGAGGAATCCGAGCTTCTGCCGCGACAGGACAATCGCGCTCGGACCGGTCCGGTGATTGATGGCGACGCGCCAGCACTCGGCAACTTCGCTGGCGTCTGCCGGCCGCAGTACCAGCAGGTTCGGAATCGCTCGCAGCGCCGAGAGGTGTTCGATCGGCTGATGCGTGGGTCCGTCCTCGCCGAGTCCGATCGAATCGTGGGTGAAGACGTAGATGGCCTGCGTCCTCATCAGCGCCGCCAGTCGGATCGCGGGACGCATGTAGTCGCTGAAGATCAGGAAGGTGCCGGCATAGGGCACCACGCCACCGTGCAGCGACAGGCCATTCATGATGGCGCCCATCGCGTGCTCGCGGACACCGTAGTAG
>ENA-ORBV01005956-ORBV01005956.1-microbial-mat-metagenome-genome-assembly--contig:-NODE-5956-length-21870-cov-4.104437_pt1 | contig 21870 bp, 16 predicted proteins | sample MGYA00237777_ERZ505514 | MGnify/ENA primary metagenome ERZ505514 (study PRJEB26160, sample SAMN06269048) | microbial mat metagenome | isolation source: Oligotrophic lake microbial mat | place... | reverse complement strand
GGTATTGCGGACAGGCTTGAAGTTTTCCCCGTCTTCTCTCTGCCTGCCCGGGTCGTGCCCCCGTCCGATCCCGAATTTGCCCGTTGGTTTTCCGCGCAGGTGCAGGTGCACGAACCGATGTTGCGCGCCTGGCTGAAGGGGCGGTTTGGCGCGCAGGTGGTGTTGGATGACATTGTGCAGGAGACGTACGTGCGCGTACTGCGCGCGCAAGCGGCGGGCGAGTTGCAGGTTCCGAAGGCCTTCCTCTTTGCCACGGCACGCAATCTCGCGCTCGATTATTTGCGCCGCCATCATGTTTCCCGCACGGGGCCCTTAGTGGAAAGCGACCTCTCAAACGTCTTGGATGAGCAGAGCGACATTCCGGAAACCGTCGCGCGAAACCAGGAACTCGCTCTCTTGACCGAAGCCATTCAGACGCTCCCGAAACGTTGCCGGCAGATTTTTACGCTGCGGACAGTGTATGGCATGACGCAGCGTGCCATCGGCGAAAAACTCGGGATCTCCGATCGCACGGTGGCCGCGCAACTCTCCATCGGCGTCAACAAATGCACGGACTTTATACTGCGCCGTTCTGAAAGACGAAAGCCCTCCCGATGATGCGCCCCGAACACGATTCCGCCGCCGCACGAGAGCGCTCCAGCCGGGCCGCCGCGTGGCTCGTGAGGCGCGATCGCGGACTGACTCCCGCGGAGCAGGATGAGTTTTTGCAATGGCTCGCTGCTGATCCGCGGCACGGGGAATGGTTTGCATTGCACCGCCACACGGTCGGCGATTTCGGGCTCCTCTTACAGTGGCGTCCCGAACACAGCGATCAGCCGAATCCGGATTTGCTCGCACCGCTGCATCGTTTTCCCCGTTGGCTCGTTCCGGTGGCCCTGGCCGCAGCAAGTATTGCGCTGGTTTTTGGCTGGCTTTTCCTGAATCCCGCCACGCCGGAAATGGAGGCTCCGATCGCCGACTACGAGCGCCGCATTCTCGAAGACGGCTCAACCGTGGAACTGAACCGGGGCGCTGTTGTTACCGTCGTCTATTCCACCAGCGAACGTCGGGTGACGCTTGAGCGCGGTGAGGCGCTTTTCACGGTTACCAAGAAGCCCGACCGACCTTTCATTGTCCGCGCCGGCGGAGTGGACGTGCGCGCGATCGGCACGGCGTTTAACGTCCGCCTCGAATTCTCGGAAGTTGAGGTCCTCGTCACCGAGGGGCGCGTCGCTCTTGCAACCAGGGAAATCGCGGGAAGGACCTTGCCCGATCCCGCTGATGGTGGTCCCGCGGCCAGCGATGCAAATAACCGTCCCAACGCGATCGGAGCGGTACTTGCCTTCAATGCGGGTCGGATTCCGTTGTCCGCCGCCGCCGTTTCGATCTCTGAGCTCGTTGCCGGCCAGCGGGCGATTGTATCGAGGATGACGATTGCGCCCCCGGTGATTGAAACTGTGACGGCGGAAGAGTCCGCGCGGCTCCTCTCCTGGCAGTCACAGTTGCTCGATTTTTCGTCAGTGCCGCTGGAGCGCGCGATCCTGGAATTCAACCGTCGCAACCGGGTGCAGTTTTCCATCGCTGATGCGGAGCTCGCAGCGATGCCGATCGTGGCGTCGATCCGCTCCGACAATGTCGAAGGGTTTGCGCAATTTCTTGCGGCCACTCCTGACATCCGGGTGGAACGTCGCGGTGACGCCATGATCGTGTTGCGCCGGAATACTCGGTGATTCGCGGCGGCGGCAAATTTAACGGTGAGTTGAGCTGGAACGTTCCGGCTTGAGAAGTGGACATCGAAGGCCGGGCTTCGATTCACCCGAATGGGTGGACGACGCGGCGGTCGTTCCTCCCTTTGGATTGGACCTGGTTCGGTGCGTCATGAGATGCCGTGATTGTCATCGAAATGAGAGATCGCGAAAAAACCTTTTAATGAAATCATCGCACTGAGGCGTCTTGAATGTCGCTTGCGCTCGCTCACCCCATGCCCGGCTATTGCAGTTTTTGGACGCTTGGCCGCCCTCGCCCCCGGCTGGTCGGCGGGTTTTTCGTGGGGATCTTCCTCGTGCTCTTTGTTCCGCAATCCGGACTCGCCGCCGAAGCGCGGCTGGATGTACGTCGGGCTTTTGATGTGCCGGCGGGCGAGGCCGTCGATACACTCAAACTGGCCGCACGGCAGGGCGGTCTTGAAATTGTTTTCTTTGCGGAAACCGTCCGCGGCGTCCGCACGCCGGCGGTACGCGGTCTCTATCTTCCCCACGATGCGCTCGCCCGGTTGGTGGCCAACACCGGCTTGGTTGTCGTGCCAGACGAAAAAAACGGCACCCTGACGATTCACCCGATTGATCACGTGCCGCCTCTACCCGGTGTGCCGCCGAAGTCCGCCCACGGCACTGCCCCTGCTCTTCCTCAGCCACAAACCCCACCATCCCCTGTGAAAAAGAAAACTCCCTTCGGCGTACTCGGCGCCTGGCTCGTCCTCGCTCTCACCCCGGCATCGTCAATCCAGGCCGCGGACAGTGCCGCCCAAGGCACGGCGAGTATTTCCGGCCGTATTCAAAATGCTGCGACCGGCCAATACCTGAACAATGCGCGGGTCACCGTGAAGGACACCGATTTGGTGGCGTTCTCCGATCAGTCCGGCACCTACCGACTCGCCAATGTCCCCGCGCGGCCCGTGATTCTCGAAGTGTTCTACACGGGCATGGAGGCGCAGCAGATTTCGCTCAACCTGGTCGCGGGCACGCCAGTCGAGCGTGACGTCGGCCTCACCGGCGGAGCGCGTTACCGGAACGACGACCAGATTGTGAAACTTGAGTCGTTGGTGGTCTCATCCTCGCGCGAGATGGACGGTGCCGCGATCGCCATCAATGAGCAGCGGTTCGCGCCGAATGTCGTTAATATAGTTTCATCCGACGAGTTCGGCGTCGTGCCGGACGGCAATATTGGCGAGTTCCTGAAAATGCTTCCCGGCATCACAATGAACTACCGTGGCGGCGATCCGCGGGAGATTTCGATGAACGGCGTGCCCTCCGGCAACGTGCCGGTGACGATTGGTGGGTTCAGCCTGGCCACGTCGGAAGTCTCGGGTACCGGTCGTAACGTGGAACTCAACGCGGTCTCGATCAATAACGTCTCCCGGATCGAGGCAATCTATTCACCGACGCCGGAGTCGCCGGGTTCGGCGCTGGCGGGCTCGGTCAATCTCGTGCCCCGTAGTGCGTTCGAGCGCTCCAAGCCCGTGTTTAACGGCAGTGTCTATTTCGCGGCCCGCGACAGCACGCTCGAGTTTGGCCGGACCCAGGGACCGGCCAGGGAGCCGACCTATAAGATCCGCCCCGGCTTCGAGTTTTCCTGGGTCGTCCCGGTCAACAAACGCTTCGGTTTTACCGTGTCCGCCGGGGGTTCGACGCAATATGTCGAAGGGCCGCTGCTCGGAAACACGTGGCGCGGTTCAGCTGGCGCGACGAATGGAACGACGTTGCCTGACACCACGCCCGACAAACCTTACCTGACTGATTTCCGGGTCCGCATCGAGTCCAAGATTGCCGATCGCTCCTCGTTTGCCACGACGGCCGATTACAAGCTCAGCCCCGCCAGCCAGCTGTCCTTTTCGTTTCAATACGGCACGTTCCACACGGATTTCAACCAGCGCACCATTAACTTCATGGTGAACCGGGTCCTGCCGGGGAACTTTTCGACTGAGTTCACGCGGGGATTTGCCGGGGCCGGCGAGGTCCGTCTCTCGAACGGAGGCAATCATCGCTATAGTCGTACATTCATGCCCAGCCTCACGTATCGCTATAATGGCGCGGTCTGGAAGGCGGAGGCGGGCCTGGGCACCTCGCACGCGCAGAACCGATTCCGCAATATCGACAAGGACCGCTTCGGCGCGACGCTGGCCCGGAGGACCGGTGTTACGATTTCGTTCGACGAGATCTTCTATCTGCGCCCCAACGTGATTACGGTGACGGACGGTGTCACGGGGGCGCCGGTGGACCCGTATAATATCGACACCTATGCGCTCAGCACCGCGAGCGGGAATGTACAGACGTCGCGCAATATCCAGAGTACCGCGTTTGCCAACCTGCGTCGTGATCTCGACTGGCGCTGGCCCATCACCCTCAAGGGCGGAGTCGACGTCCGGGTGTCCCGGAGTGACAATCGCGCCGTGAATACGGCGGTGAACTTCGTGGGTCCAGACGGCCGCGCCTCCACCACGCCGATCGGAAGCGATGATGGTGCCGGCCGCGTTTACGACGAAAACTATTACCAGCGCGCCGGCCTTTTCGGTATTCCCCGGGTGCAGTGGGTCAGTAATGAAGAAGTGCTGGAGCTGTACCGCACCAATCCCAATTATTTCGTACTCGACGAGAACACCCTCTATCGTTCCCAGGTCAACGCGTCAAAGATTTCGAAGGAGACCATTTCGTCCGTTTTTCTGCGCGGAGATAGTGCGTTCGTGGACCGACGCCTGAAGCTGGTCGGAGGTGTCCGCGCCGAGCAGACGAACGTCAAGGCCCGCGGACCCCTCAACGATCCCACGCTTAATCTTCGGCGTGATGCCGCCGGCAACGTCATTCGCAACCCCAATGGAACTCTGCAGACCATCGCCACGGACCCGGTTGGCATTGCGCGGTTGACCCTGATTGATCGCGGGGCGAGTGCGGAAAAGGAGTACCTGCGGCTCTTTCCCAGCGTGAATGCGAGTTATAATATTCGCGAGAACCTGATCGCCCGCGCCGCGTACTACACCTCGGTCGGCCGGCCCAACTTCAATCAGTATTCCGGAGGGATCACCCTCCCGAATACGGAATCGGAGCCGAGCAATACCAATCGGATCGTGGTGAATAACGCCGCGATCAAGGCCTGGAGCGCCGAGTCCGTGAAGTTCACCCTCGAATACTATTTTCAACGCGTTGGACTTTTTTCCGTCGGCGCGTTCCGGCGGGACATCAAGAACTTCTTCGGCAGCACGACGTTTGATGCGACGCCGGAGTTCCTGGCGTTATATGGTTTGGATCCGGTCATTTACGATCCGTTCGAGGTCGCGACCCAGTTCAACCTTGATAGTTCGGTGCGCACGCAGGGCATCGACGTGAATTACAAACAGGCTTTGACGTTCCTGCCCCGCTGGGCGCGCGGCATCCAGGTCTTTGCCAACGGCAGTTCGCAGCGGGTGAGTGGCCCCGCGGCCGCTAACTTCGCGGGCTACATCCCCCGGAGCGGCAGCTGGGGCATCAGTCTTTCGCGTGAGAAGTATAACCTGCGTTTGAATTGGAACTATATCGGACGCCAGCGTCGCGGTTTGGTGACGGGACGTAGCATCGAACCGAATACCTACGTCTGGGGCTTGAAACGTTCCTACATCGACCTCACGGGCGAATACTCGATCAGCAAGAATCTCGCGGTGTTTGCCAATATGCGGAACCTCAATGATCCGACGGACGATCAGGAAACGGCGGGACCGAGCACCCCGTCCGAAGCCCAATTCCGCCAACGTGCTGAGTTCGGCTCACTCTGGACCTTGGGCCTCAAAGGTACCTTCTGATCGAGGCGATCTCGAGCTCCAAGTCGCTTAACCGAAGGCAACAACGGGAACCGAGGGCAAGACTCCGGACGATTCTTTGTCCCTCGGTTCTCTTTTGGTCAAACTCGGTGGCATCGTGCGTGCATGGGAATTGCTGCAAGCCACCTCGCTTAATCTCCTCCTTTTCCCGCAGATGACGTCGATTCCGCAGAGGGTTCGTTTCGCGTTGTCGTCGTGGTTTAGAGGTAGAAGGGTTGGTTCAGTGCTTCGGCGCTGAAGTAATCGTAGCCAATAATTCATTGTCTGTTATTTCCTATCGTATGAGACACTTCACTTGCACCCGTGCCCTGTTGTTCAGTGCCATCCTGCTCCTCGCCGCCTCGGGTGTCGCGTCGGCGGCGGATAAGCCAAATATCGTCTACATCCTTTGCGACGATCTCGGTTACGGCGACGTGTCGTCGTTCAACCCGCAGAGCAAAATCAAGACGCTGCACCTGGATCGCCTGGCGCGCGAGGGCATGCGGTTCACCGACGCTCACAGCGGCTCGTCAGTCTGTACGCCGACGCGTTACGGAGTACTCACCGGACGGTACGCCTGGCGCTCCAAACTCAAGAGCGGGGTGCTCGGCGGGCTGAGTCCGCGTTTGATCGAGGAGGGTCGGATGACGGTCGCGGATATGCTCAAAGCGCAAGGTTACCATACGGCGGCGATCGGGAAGTGGCACCTGGGAATGGATTGGGCCAGGCAGGGGACGGGAGCGCTGAATGAGCTGAATATCGAGTCGCGCGAACAGGTTTTCAATGTGGACTATTCCAAGCCAATTAAGAACGGCGCGAACAGTGTCGGATTTCAATATTTCTATGGCATTAGCGCGTCGCTCGACATGGTTCCGTACACCTATATTGAAAACGATCGCGTGACCGTGCTGCCGACGGAAGATCGCGATTTTCCGATGTTCCTTGGGCGCGCGCAGGGCCGTGTTCGCAAGGGGCCCACCGCTCCCGGTTTTGACGTGGAGAACGTCTTGCCCGACTTGGCTCGGAAGTCCGTTGAATATATTCGCGAGCGCGCCAACGACGCCAGGCAGGGGAAGCCGTTTTTCCTCTACCTGCCGCTGGCTTCGCCGCATACGCCGATTGTTCCCACCAAGGAATGGCAGGGGCGAAGCGGGTTGGGCGCCTACGGCGACTTCGTGTTGCAGACGGACTGGGCCGTCGGCGAGGTGTTACAGGCACTCGAGTCACAGGGTCTCGCGGGCAACACGCTCGTCATCTTCACGAGCGATAATGGATGTTCCCCGCAGGCCGACTTTCCGGGTTTGATGGCTCAGGGCCATAATCCGAGTCACATCTATCGCGGCCACAAGGCTGATATTTATGAGGCGGGTCATCGCGTTCCGTTTATCGCGCGCTGGCCGGGCAAGATCAAGGCCGGCAGCACCAGCGCTCAGACGACCAGCCTCACCGACTTCATGCGTACGGTCGCGACCATCCTCGATATCAAGCTGCCGGATGGCGCCGCGGAGGACAGTGTCAGCCTGTTGCCTGCATTCCTCGGTCAGGACCGTGGTCCCCTGCGGGAAGCGACCGTGCATCATTCGATTAACGGCTCGTTCTCGATTCGACAGGGCAAGTGGAAGCTGGCGTTTTGTCCCGGTTCCGGAGGGTGGACCAGTCCGCGGCCGGGGCAGCAGGACACGAGTCACCTGCCGTTGATTCAACTCTTCGATCTCGAAGCCGACATCGCGGAAGAGCGCAATGTCCAGGGGGAGCACCCGGAGATCGTGGCTCGGCTGACCCGATTGATGGAGAAGTACGCCAGCGACGGCCGCAGTACCGCGGGTCGCCCTCAAGGCAATAACGGCGACGTGGATATCTGGAAAGCCGGTCGGAATGCGCATCAGCCCCTGGCGGCGAAGAAAGGAAATAAGAAGTAGTGCGTAGCCATGATTTGAATACAACCCATCCGACCATGCTTTCACTCGCGTTTCGTTTCCTGGTGTTCTCCCTGTTGGGTGTTGTTCCGGGCTATTCCGCGGCGGCGTCCAAACCCAACTTCATCATCATCATGGCCGATGATATGGGTTATGCCGATCTGAGTAGTTATGGAAACGATCGGTATCAGACACCGAACCTGGACGAGCTGGCGCGCGGTGGATTACGGTTTACTGATTACCACTCGAACGGAGCCGTGTGTTCACCCACGCGGGCGGCATTGCTGACGGGGCGTTATCAACAGCGGAGCGGGGTGGACAATGTGGTGTTTGCGGATCCAGCCATGGGCAAGCGCGACAGCCATGGTCTTCAAACCACGGAAGTGACCTTCGCCAAGCTGCTCCGCGGTGCCGGCTATCGCACGGCGCTGATGGGCAAATGGCATCTGGGATATGCGCCAAAGTTTAATCCGCTGCATCATGGGTTTGATGAATTCCGGGGTTTTTTGAGCGGCAACGTCGACTTCCATTCGCACATCGACCAGGCGGGGTTTCCCGACTGGTGGCGCGACTTAAAGCTCGAGGATGAGCCCGGCTACTCCACTCATTTGATCTCCCGGCATGCGGTGCGCTTCATCGAGGAGAATCACGAAAAACCCTTTTGTCTTTATGTCGCACACGAGGCGCCGCATTCGCCCTGGCAAGGTCCCAAGGACCCTCCCGTGCGGGGGCCGCAGGCGCAGCCGCCGCTGGAGGGCGCGGAGATTGCTCGAGCCTATCGCGAGATGGTCCAGGAACTGGATAAAGGCGTGGGGGAAATTATGGCCACGCTCCAGCGACTTCGGCTGACCGAGAATACGTTCGTTTTTTTCTGCAGTGATAATGGCGGGACGCGGGAGAGTAATAATGGCCCGCTCGCCGGCACCAAGGGAACGGTCTGGGAGGGTGGCCATCGCGTTCCGGGGATCGCCTGGTGGCCGGGAAAGATCAAACCGGGCATCACCGATCAGACGGCACTGGCGATGGATCTGATGCCTACGATGCTCGATCTCGCGCAGGTGGCGGTGCCGCGTGGCCATAAACTCGACGGAATCAGTCTCGTGGCGCTACTGCTGCGCAGTCAGCCGCTCCCTGAACGCACGCTCTTTTGGGCGCACACCAATCGGTTTGCCGTGCGCCAGGGACCTTGGAAATTACTGGTCAACCAGCCCGGAGCTGAAGCCGGAAAGGGAAAGGCGAAAACGAGCGCGGCTTCGGGTGTCGTACTGTATCAACTTACGGATGATCTCGGCGAAAGGACCAATCTTGCCGCCCAACATCCTGGCCGCGTCAAGCAGTTGGAGACTGCGCTCGCGGCGTGGCGTAAGGACGTCGGCGCTCATTAGGATTCACACGCCCGGGCGTTCGGCGGACCACGAAGTCGCGCCCGCTTCGGGGCGCGTGGTCCTCGACGGAAATGCGTCCACTGCAGTTTCACTTTCGTTGTCAGCTAACGAAACATCTGGCTCACGACCCATCTATGACTTGCCCCCGCTCGCGGCGCAGGTCAGGAAAAACCCATGAAACGGCTTCTCTTCCTCCTTCTCGGTTTCGGGTGTCTGGCTGGCAGGGCCTTCGCCGCCGAGCCGCGCCCGAATATCGTCTTCATCTTCAGCGACGATCACTCGCCCAACGCCATTGGTGCGTATGACCGTTGGTTGAAGTCGGTCAACCCGACTCCCACCATCGACCGCCTCGCGACCCAGGGAATCGTTTTTCGGAATAGTTTCTGCACCAATTCCATCTGTGGGCCGGTGCGGGCGGTGATCGAGACGGGAAAACACAGTCACCTAAACGGCTTCCGCCAAAATGGTGACAAGTTCGATTGGAGCCAACAGACATTTCCGAAGCTCCTCCAGAAAGCGGGCTACCAGACGGTGCTCTATGGCAAGTATCACATGGAGGGGAAGCCGGAGGGCTATGATGATTGGGTGGTGCTGCCTGGCCAGGGGCTGTATTATAATCCGGACTTCCTGACGCCAAAGGGGAAGATTACAGTGGAAGGTTACTGCACGGATCTCGTGACCGATATGGCGGTGGAGTGGCTGAAGGAAAAGCGTGACCCCTCGCGTCCGTTCATGCTGCGCGTCCAGCACAAGGCGCCGCATCGGAATTGGATGCCGGCGCTGCGGCATTTGGATAGTTTCGATGACGTGTTGATTCCCGAGCCCCCCACCTTGTTTCAAGATCATCGCAGTCAGGCTTCGCCGTCGCGTCATCAAGAGCTGGAAATTGACCGGCACATGGATCTGAACTACGATCTCTTTGTGGATCTCACAGCGGATTTTGACCGGCCCGCCTCGCAACAGCGACAGGACCGCTCGGCCTGGCAAAACATGAAGCGCATGACCCCGGCGCAGCTGGAAACCTGGCGGGCGCATTACGGTCCCAAGGACAAAGCCTTCCACGAAGCGAAACTCGAGGGCGAGGCGCTCGTGCGTTGGAAGCACCAACGTTATATGCGCAATTACCTCGCCTGTATCAAAGGCGTGGATGAGAGCGTGGCCACCTTAATGCGTACTCTGGACGAACTGGGGCTGGCCGAAAACACCATTGTGATCTATTCTTCTGATCAGGGATTTTATTTGGGCGACCGGGGCTGGTACGATAAACGGTGGATGTACGAAAACAGCCTGGAGATGCCGCTCATCGTCAAGTGGCCGGGAGTGACTCCGGCTGGGCTCAAGAATGACAATCTGGTGCAGAACCTCGACTACGCGCCCACCTTCCTCGAGATCGCGGGAGCCCCGATTCCCGCCGATATGCAGGGACGTTCGCTGGTGCCGCTCCTAAAAGGGCAGAAACCGAAGGACTGGCGGGATGCGATCTACTATCACTATTTTGAATATCCCAGCGTGCATATGGTGGCGCGACAACGCGGAGTGCGTACAGACCGCTTCAAACTGATTCATTTCTATCAGTTCGGTGAGTGGGAATTCTACGATCTCGACGCCGATCCCCAGGAGCAACGTAACCAGTATGCAAATCCCGTGTATGCCAGGGAAGTGGCTGCTTTGAAAACGCGACTCGAACAACTCCGCGTGCAGTATGCGGATGACAGTGATATCGCCGAGATGCCCCAAGATTGGAAAGTGAAAGTGCGGCAGGACGCCAAACTTTGATTTGAGGTGGGCGCCCCAGAGCGTTGTTCGTTTTCGCCCCCGTTGGCGCCGCAATCGTCCGGCCAATAGTTTAATCCCATATGAAACGACGCGAGTTCCTGACCGCCACTGCGGCCGCGAGTGTGGCCTTCGCGATTCGCGCCGCGGAGTCAGCCTCCCCGTTGCGGGTGGCGGTGATTGGCCACACCGGCCGGGGTAACTATGGACACGGCCTTGATACCATGTGGCGTCGTTTGCCGGAGACGACCATCGTGGCAGTCGCGGACGCCGATGCCAAAGGACTCGAAGCTGCATTGAAGAAAATGGAGGTGACCCGCGGCTTTCGCGATTACGGCCAGATGCTCGCGGAGACCAAGCCGGACATCGTCGCGATCGCCCCGCGGCATGTAGATCAGCATCGCGATATGATTTTGGCTGCGGTGGAGACTGGTGCTCGCGGCATTTACGTGGAGAAACCGTTTTGCCGCACGCCCGCCGAAGCCGATGAGATCATCGCCGCGTGCGAGCGGCGGCAGGTACGGGTGGCGGTGGCGCATCGGAATCGCTGGCATCCCGTGCTCCCGGTGCTCCAGCAGTTAATCTCGGACGGCGCCATCGGACGGGTTTTGGAGATTCGCGCGCGGGGCAAGGAGGACCATCGCGGCGGGGCGCTGGATCTCTGGGTGTTGGGTTCACACCTGTTTAATCTGGCCACTGTTTTCGCCGGCGCACCCGTCGCGTGTGCGGCCACGCTATGGCAGGGCGGACGCCTGGTGACGAAGGCTGATATCACGGAGGGGGCTGAAGGTGTGGGGCCGCTGGCGGGTGATGAGATTCACGCCCGGTTTGAGATGGAAAGTGGCATTCCTCTGTTCTTCGACTCCATCAAAGGAGCCGGCGTGCCCGAGGCCGGGTTTGGGATTCAAATCGTGGGGACGCAGGGCGTGTTTGATCTGCGGGTCGATGAGGAGCCGGTGGCACACCTTCTGGCCGGCAATCCGTTTCAGCCGGTAAAAGAGGCGCGTCGCTGGGTGCCGGTGACGACCGCGGGAATCGGCGCGCCTGAGCCGATTCCCGAACTGGGAGGGTTGCTGGCGCAACACGTCATTCCTGGCCGCGATCTCATTGCTGCGGTGCAGGAAGAACGGGAAACGCTTTGCGGCGCGCGCGACGCGGCGACGACGGTCGAAATGATCTGCGGGGTGTTCGAGTCTCACCGCCTCAATGGCCAACGCGTCTTGCTGCCACTCCGTTCGCGAGTAAATCCCTTGGCGCGACTCTAAACGTAGAGCGCTCCGAAGACGCCGCTTCAGCGTAAGGTGCGCGCATTTGGTTTCGGGCCGGCGGGGCGGCCCTCGAGCTGGGCAACCAGCCAGTCGAGTCCATCGAGGTTGTCGCGCAGCTGTTCCTCGACGTCGTTCTGCGTGTGACCGAGGATGCCGATCGGCCCGCGATAACCAGAATCGCGGATCAGGGTGAGGAGTTTCAAGTCCAGTTCACCCTGGCCGAGCGGTATAATCTTTTTCCCCAGCTTGTCGCCATCGCGCGTCATTCCATTGAGATTAATGCATAATAAATACGGCTTCATCAACGCCAGGGCGGATTCGAACCGGTCCACGTGGTCGTGTCCGTGGTGCTGGTTATAGACAATACCCACATGCTTCGCGCCGTGGCGTTCGCGCAGTTCGCGGCAGACCGCGACCATGTTTTCAGGTTCGCCCGACCAGCCTCCATGATTATAGAGCGCCACCTGCGACCCGAGCTTGGCCGCGCGTTGCACGGCCGGGAGCAATTGCTCGACCGCCAGCCGGATGTTCTCCGCCTGCGTGGGAGCGTTGGGACTGCGAAACATGATCCAGAATTGCGGCCGCAGCCCGTGCTTCTCGAACAAGCGATACGCTTCGTCGTGTTGTCCCCAGAACGCGAAGTAGCGAAGGTCGCGCTTTTTATACTCCATGATCTCCTGCTCAAATTGTGGCACGTGCTCCGCCCGCCAATCATAAGCCACCGCAGGAAGGCCAAGGTGTTGAATCAACTCCGCCCGTTCGGCCGGCCCCCGCTTTTTGGCGTCGAACGGAACGATGCACCACGCGACTAAATTGGAGCGCGCGAAAAGGTGGGCATCGTTGTTCTGGCTATAAACCCGGAGGGGCGTCAGGGCGAAACCAAGAAGGAGGAGTGTGATCGTGGCGGATTTCATATAGGGTTGGAAAAGTGTATTAGGCGGAAAACTGAAAACGAGGCCGGATCCTATAGCGAAGGTGAAAATTTCCCGGGCGTCGGCGGTCGCCAGCGCTCAGGTGGGGCCGGGTGGATGATCGTCGGGGAAATTCAGCGGTGCGTTCACTCCCGTTTCAACTCCGATCGCTCTGCGCTTTCCTTGAGCTTCGGGGAGACGTACTCTGGGATGCATTCCAGCCGGTGGCGACACGGGGAGCAAAGTCCCGGGGCTTTTCGAGGAATAAGCTTTGGCCCATTGCCAGCGCCTCCGCTCGCAATTCGGTGAGGCGTCGCACGATCTGCTGGCGGATCGCTTTCACGGTGCTTCGGTTCTGAGGTGCCAAGTCGGTGTCGCCGATCCGTTCGCGCAGTATGGTGAGGTCGTGTTCATCTCCGAGCAGTGACGTCAGGCGTTTCAGCTCGCGGACCCGGGGTGGCATTATTCCGGGACATGTTCTTTCGAGCAGGCGACATTGATTGAGGTGGGTTTTAGTTCGTTTCCGCCACGTGTGCAAGGCGTCGTCATGGGCGGATTCGTTCGCCTTGTAAAAGGTGGTCCGCGCGCGTGCATAGGAACGACGAAATCCCGCTTCGATGAACGCGAAGCCATCCTGTTTCGCTCCCTTGAGTTTGGTGTGTTCGAGTCGGGCGCGTTCCGTTTTTAGTTTGTGGCAGAAGGTTTGTAGAACCGCCCCGGCCTTTACGGAGGCTCCGGAGTGGTGTCGGTGATGATCGTCGAGCGCTTCCCGGATATGCCGAAAGCTAAGGGGATTGATGCGAACGTGGTGAGCTGTGCTACGGTGTAGCCTCTGGAGAGTACTCAGGACCGCGCCGTGGTCGCGAATATCCGCGAGACTGCGCGCGGCGTCGCGGAAGCAGCGACCTTCGCGCTTGAAGCGTTTGGGCGCATGGCAGCGGACGAGTTCGAGCGCGGCGCGAATTTTCTTACAGGCGACACGAGCTTGCCGCGCGCGTTCGGCCGCTGGGTACCGCTTGTCGCCCGCGGCGCGTATCGCCCGGGTAGTTTGCTCCTGCAGAAGACGGAAAATCTCTTTCCCTACAGTATCGTTAGGTTGGAGTCTGAACGCCATCCTGCAAAGTACCGAGTCGGATGTGCCTCGCAACTATCCAGCGAGCGCATTATGGCGTTGGGGCCGGGGGTGTTTTTGTGGATCCGATCTCGACGCGAACAAGCTCTCCAACACGCCCGACTGCGTAGCGGGAGTCGGTCGATCTGAAACGTTGTGGTACGGGCCGACAGGTGGTTGCTCGGTTTTATCCCGAGGCGATACCGGCGCCATCGTGGGGAAATTCCGGGCTCGCCGCTATGCGCCTTATACCCACGGGTCGAAGAGCACCTTGATCGCCTCTTTGCGTCGCAATAATTCCACGCCCTCGGCGTAATGCGTCAGCGGAAGCGTGTGCGTGACCAGCGGCGCCAGGCGGAGTTTTCCTTCGGCGATGAAACGCAGCGCGGTTTCCGCCGCTGGTCGATTGTGTTCTCCATAACCCATGAGAACCAAACCGGGTCCAAATAAATGACGGGTCGTAAACCGCACGTCCTCGCGCAGGACGCCGAAGACCGTCACGCAGCGTCGGGTGCGATCCATCAGAAACTCAATGGCCGGCGGTGCCCCTGTGAGATCAATCGCATCGTCCAGGGCAGCGTCCGCGCTCCGGGAGGGTGGCCAGGCAATTTCATCCGGCGCCACGGTTGTATCCGCTCCCAGGGTACGTGCGAGTTCCCGCCGCTCCGGCACCGGATCGAGGCCGACGATCTCCGCGGCACCATGAGCGCGCGCGAGCTGCACGGCGACGAGGCCGGCCGGCCCAAGGCCGCTCAGTCCGAGCCGGCGCCCCCGGATGCCACCGAGGAGCGCGAGTTGTTGAAACGAGACTTCCACACACATCGCCAGCTCGAGCGCCGCAATCGCGGCGACGGGTAGCGTCGCGGGCACTTCCAGGAGATCGTCCGCCCGCAGCACATTGAACTGGGCATAACAGCCTTGCGGGCGACGTCCCGTGTCTCGCCACACCGCGACGCGTGTACCCACGCGCAACGTCGTGACATTGGCGCCGAGTGCCTCCACCAGGCCCACGGCCTCGTGTCCGGGCTGGCCCGGTAGGTAGGGGTACGTGAGCGGGACTCCGGGAAACATCGGCCGTCCTTCGAAGAGGTGCAGGTCCCACTGCGGACACGTCGTGATTCCGGCGATACGAACGAGGACCTCGTCTGCGGCCGGTACCGGGATGGGGGCCTCTTTCCATATCGCCCGGCCCGGGCTCTCGATCTGCAGGATCTTCATCGGGGCGTTTTTCTCAAGACGAGTCCGCGGGGGCGAGTCGTTTCGAGCGCTTAGTTTCGTAAGTCCGGCGGGCTCGCGGTCGTGGTGACGGCGTTCATTCTTCTGTTCGTCACGGGCGCGCCGAGCATGGATGCCGCGGCTGGCACCGGGTCGTGCAGAGACATTCGCTTTTTGAACGTCGCGTCGTTTGCTGCTCAAACCGCCTTATGAGTGTTGTGCAGATCGACGTTTGGAGCGATTACGTTTGTCCCTTTTGCTATCTCGCTGAGCCGCCACTCGCGCGCGTTGTCGCTGAGTCAAGCGGGACGGTAACGATCCGATGGCGCGCGTTTGAGCTGCGTCCCGAGCCCGAGCCGACTTTGGATCCCCAAGGCGATTACTTGCGGGATATCTGGGCGCGGGCAGTTTATCCGATGGCAAAGGACCGCGGGATGGTGCTGCACCTGCCGCCGTTACAGCCGCGCAGCCGGCTGGCGCATGAAGCGGCGGCGTATGCGGCGGAACATGGGCAGGCGGCGGCAATGCCGCCCGCCCTCTTTCGTGCGTTCTTTGAAGACGGTGCGGATATTGGAGATATCGACGTCATCACTCAGCTTGGCGCGTCAATCGGGCTCGATGGTGGAGACCTCCGCAACGCGCTCGATTCCGGCCGCTATCGCCAGCGGGTGATCGACGACGAGGCCCTCGCGCAATCGTTTGGTTTGTCCGGAGTTCCCGCGATCGTGGTGCGAGGGAAGGGCGCGCCGTGGAACGAGGCCGTGCTCGTGGAAGGCGCGCAGCCGTATGAAGTCATTGGTGCCGCTGTTGCCCAAGTGCGTCAGCGGACCGGCTAAGACGAAACAAAGTGTCCGACAAATGACCTGCGGACGCTCCTGAACGCGCATGGCTCGCAAATGGCCGGAGCACGCTTGTGCGAGCGGAAATGTGTATTGTTGGCGGAGGACGGCGGGGCGGCATCGGCTGAGCCATGCGCAGCTTCCGGAGCCTATATAACTCTAACGCGGGTCCGCCGAGCGTTTCTTGCCGGATGCCGGGAGCTGATTGGCGGACGTGCGGCTCCAGTTGGGCGACGGCACATGTGCGCTCTCCATAAATGCTTCGATTTCACGTACGACCGTGCCATGCGCGGCCGACACCTCGTGGGCCTCACCGATATCCTGGCTCAGATCATACAATTCAAACCTCGCGGGCGTACCATCACGACGGATACCTTTCCACTTTCCCCAGCGGACCGCTTGTTGGAAACCGCCGGAATATTGCTCCCAATATAGTTTGCGATCCAGAACCTGGTTCTTCCCGAGGATGCTGGGCAGCACACTCATTCCGTCCCCATCGGGTGGGATCGCAGCGCCGGCGATGTCCGCCATGGTGGGGAGAACATCCGCGAAGTTCCAGGGCAGGTTGCTGGTGGCGCCGGCGGGAGTTTTACCGGGCCAGCGGACGAGCATGGGAGTGCGCAGTCCCCCTTCATAGCTCTGTCCTTTGGCGCCGCGGAAAGGGGCGTTGCTGTCGAACCGTCCATCATAACGCCGCGCGCCGCCGTTATCCGAGCAGAAGAAAACCACAGTGTTATTCGCGATGCCCAGGTCATCGAGCAGGCGGAGGAGGCGTCCCGTGTCACGATCAATCCAGTCGATCATCGCGGCGTGGATCTTCTCTTCCTGGGTCCACGGTTGGTCAGCGTAAGGCCCGGGCCCGGGTACGTCCATTTCCGCGTGTGGCAGCGTATACGCAAGATAGAGGAAAAACGGCTGTTGGCTGCGGCGGCGGATAAAGTCGAAAGCGAAATCCGTGAAGAGCTCATGCGTGTGTTGGCGGCGTTTACCCTCGAGATTGGCCTCGATTGAGACCTTCTGCTGATTATGCCAGAGGTAGTCCGGATAGTGCGTGTGGGCGTGGTTCTGGTTTAGAAAGCCAAACCATTCGTCGAATCCTTTCAGGCTTGGTTCGCCGGTGGAGCCCGGCTCGCCCAAGCCCCATTTGCCGGTCATGCCGGTAATATAGCCACGAGCCTTGAGCACTTCGGCGACCGTGATATCCTCGGGCTCAAGCGGGACGCGGCGCGCTTTGTTATGATCGGGCACGCCACCCGCCATGCCGGTATTTCCGCGTACACGAGTATGACCGAGGTGCTTGCCCGTCATGAGGACACTGCGCGAGGGAGCGCAGACGGAGGCTCCGGTATAGACATCGGTGAAACGAATTCCCTCCTGAGCCATTCGATCCAGGTTGGGGGTCTTGATTACCTTCTGGCCGTACGGACCGATATCGGCGTAGCCCATATCGTCGACCATCACGTAGATGATGTTCGGGAGACTGGCACTGCGTTGAGGTTGGCTCACGGCGGCAATGGCCGTGCAGCAAAGGAGCACAATACCGATGGAAGCTTTCATGAATTTAAGGGATCGGGCGGCCAATAACTTCGCGACGCGGGAGGGGCGGAGATGAATCCGGCCGCAACTGGGGAGCCCGGGTTCTAGCCAACCTGTTTCGACCCGGCGATGAGAAATTAGCGGCAGCGACAAACCCGAAGGACCAAGGACGTGGCCGGAGGAGACGCGGATGCGACCGGGACTTAAGTCAACGCGGGCGGTTCCGGTGCCTGACCCGGCGGGTTGCGATGTCCAGGGACGGCGAGGATTTCCACGTAGACTTCCTTCGCTCCGGAGTTGACGACCGCGTCGATACCGGCACCAACCTCGGCGAGTTTGCACGCGGTGGCGGAGTCACGGCTCGGTCCAGCTTTGCAGGCGAAATCCCATTGGGTGAATCCCTCCGGAAGGGTCTTGCGCCGCTCGCGTTTGACGTACTTCCGAATGTCGCTTTTAACGGTTTCGACCGCGCGTTGATCCGCTTTACCGGGCGCCGTAAGAGGGAAAATCTTCTTCATCCCTACGATCATCGTGAGGGTTATCCACCAGGGTCAGCCTTTTTCGCACAATTCGCACCGGCAAACGCTGCACTGACTCGAAGCGCAGGCGGATTGACTGCGGGGCAGGTGCGAACCCCGGCACCAAGCCAGAGAGCACGGCGACTGCCCGGCGGCAGAGCACGGCTCTTGGCTCAGAGCAGACCCTGGTAGGCGAGCCAGAGCGAACGGTAGTACTTCATTATCCGGACGGGGTCGGAGCTTCCCGGGATTTCTGCGAAGCAAAAGCCGTTGTAGCCGATTCCGTTGAGGCTGGTGAGTAATTTCCGGAAAGGATAATCTTCAAGGTAGAGATCACGCATGTGCACGGTGAGGATACTGTTCTTCATCTGATCCAAATTATAATCGAAGCCATTGCCCGCGAGGTCGGTCGCGTTCGAGTTCCAGCAGACGCCGGCCGACGGATGATTCGCGACGGTTATGATGGTTTTGATATTAGGGAGCAGGGACGTGCCGCCACCGTGGACTTCGAGGAAGATCTTCTGGCCATGGGCTTGGGCAAACTCGCCCAGTTCGCGTAATGAGCGCCCGATCTGCTCTAATGTTTTTTCCACCGGCACTTCTTTGGGCAGGCCATTGGGCCGCACCTTGATTCCGGTGGCGCCGACATCGCGGGCGAGCACTATATACTCCTTGGTCGCGGCGATATCCCGTTTTAACTTCGCCTGATCGGGCGTGTGATAGTCAAACGCGCTGCCCAAACTGGCGAGCGCGACGGGCGAGTCGGCGAAGCGCTGCTTCACTTCCGCACGCTGCTGGGGGCTCAGTGTCACTTCGACCCCGTGCTGGTGCGTGGTCCGCAACTCGACCCCCTCGAACTTCGCCTCGGTGCAATTGGCGATAATGGTCGGAATGTCCCAATCCATTGCGAGGTTGTAACTGACCGTTCCCAACTTCAGCGCTGATTTCTTCGCCAGACTGGGGAGGGGCGCGGTCGCCTTCTTCGCCTTCGGTTCCGCGCCGAGCGCGACGGACGAGAGCAGGGGCAACGACGCGAGGCTGAGAGCCGTGGAGGTGAGGAATTGGCGGCGATTGGTTTTCATGGGGAGAACAGCGACGAGGTGGAATGAACCCCAAAAATGCAGGTGAAGGTAGAGTAGGCAGGGAGTTCACCGAAGAGAATTAAACCGACCGTAGTTGTCAGTGCCTCAGGGAACTCCCCGCCCCTCATCGAACCGGACAGGCGGTTTTCCCGCATCCGGCTCTCCGAGGCCGTTCACCGCAGGGGCTATCGAGGTCACCCTCTTCGCCCTGCGACACAGTGTCCGTTGAAACGCGCGAACCTTTCTTGTCGTTGCTATCTCCCCGGAGGGAGCCATCGCACGGTTCTGCGTTTCGCTGTTCACGTCGACCAAGTGCGGTCCCTTCGCTCCAGCCCCGTTACGGGCCTTCGTCGCTACTATGGACCGCTCCGACTTCTCCCTCGGCCAAACGGATCTAACGGGTTCACCGCTTGTATCCGTCGTTGGACGTCGCCGCCCACCGAGAGAGATCTCATCCCTTATTTCCCCCAACCTTCCAAGCATTCCACCCCCGCCGACCCCGCCGCAGTGATGACTGGACATAGCGTCGTTCAAGCCTCTCCCGTTGATCACAGGGTTTGCTTTAGCCCAATCCTGGCAGCCTTCGCCGTCTGTGGAGCGGCTCGGCTCTGCGGTGTTTGTGTTCACGAGGCTCATTCGATGGGGTTGACTTTCGTTGCGGACTGCTCGTTCGGCTTGCGGCTGCTCTCCACCTGTCCTCACGGACACGCAGTTGCCGCGCCTTCTCGGCGAAACCACCTAATTGACCGAATGAGACTTTCACTCATGGTTGTTGGTTTTCGGGATCGCACCCACAGATTTCACAGATGGACACAGATTACCAAGGCATTCTGTATTTCGGGCGCTTCACCTTGCGGGTTAATGGCAGTCAGGTGCTCGTTGATCTGCAATTCTCTGTATCCGTGCCGTCGTGGGTGATAAAGGCGATGAATACGCTCTCGGGACGCGGAGTGAGACGGCGCACGCCGATGAAGATGATCCACGGCGGGATGAGGATGACGAAGGGCGTTGCGTTAGCTGGCCGGGGTGCAGGGAGAAATTTCTGGCAAGGCAAAATTTTGGACGTTTTTCGAATTGGAGAACCCCTCGTTTCTGTTTATTTTTTCGGATTGCGCCTCATCCCCGAACGCATCGTTTTTCCAAATAAATGACGTCCCAGCGTGGTCGCCTCCATGGTCCTTTTTTCGCCTGATCGCGACCACGGGAGTGGCTGGCGGCCACTCTGGTGATTGGAACGCGGTCGGGGCGGGCCTCCCGCGTCCGTGTGTCACCTGACCAACTCGAGCGCCGGCTCTGGCTGGCGGACTGCGGTGGCCGCGGCGTCCGGACTATTGTCGGACTCGATCGTCTCTTTGGCGTCTTCCTGCGTTGATTGTCGTACAGTTGCCAGGGCCCGCTCGAGCTGTGGCAGTAGTAGCGGTTTGGTCAGGTAGGCGTCCATGCCTGCTGCGCGATAAAATTCTTCGCCAAACTCCATCGCGTTCGCGGTGATGGCGATGATGGGGATTCTCCGGGTTCGTTTCTGTTGCTGCTCCCAGAGGCGAATTGCCTTGGAGGCCTCGCATCCATCCATTACGGGCATCTGATGATCCATCAGAATGACATCGAAGGATTGAGTCTGGAAAAGTTCCAGCGCCTCGACGCCATTGTTGGCAATGACGGCTTCGCACTTGAGCTTGGACAGGAAGGTTCGCATGAGGAGCTGATTGAGCCGGTTGTCGTCGGCCAGTTGCAACGTGAGTTCGATTTCCGCGGCGACGAGTTGGGCCGCGCAAAGCTCGAGAGTGAGTCGATCCAGCAGGCGACGGAGAATGAACAATAACGGCTCCAGCGTCTCGACTTCCTGTTCGAAGGGCATCGTCGCAGTGAAATGTTGCCCGGGGACGACGAGGTGAAGCGGCCGTGGTTCGCCGCCCGAGGCCCGGTTCCAGAGCATCAGGCCGACGGTGCCGAAACGGCGGACGATTTCATCGCGCGGCAGGGAGGTGAGATCGCCCAGCGTACGCAGTCCCCACGTGGTGAGAATGGCGGCGAGTTCAGGTGGCGGATCGGCGGCCACGAGCGGGAGTGGCGCGAGGAAGGCCTTTTCGCCGGTGATGGCGAAGACGCGGTGGGATTCGGGGAGGCCGGAGCGATAGGGGATCGGCGCTTCCGCGAGGCCGGGGGTTAAGTTGAGTTCGGACTGCGGGATCGTCGGGAACGCGAGTGGATGGCCTGACTGCGGCGGTTGTCGGGTGAGATAAACGGTGTGACGGTCGGCGGCGGCCCGGGCGGCGTAGAGGGCGAGCAAAGGCGTGCGACCGATGCCGGCGGTGGCGGGCAGGCCGAGGGCGTCGAGTTGAGCGATCGCGGTGGCGGCGAGCGGTTGAGGCGCGGTGCGGCTGCCTTTGAGGTCCGCGGTGCAAATTCCGGGTGAGGTATCCTCGATGGCGGGAGAGAGGGTGAACGCGACGGCGAGGAGGGCGGCGCGGGCTTCGGCGTCGGCGTCGGCGTTGGGGGCGCGAATGAGCAAAGTCGGACAACGCGCGACGGCTTGCGGTGCCGTCATGCCAAGTTGGATACCGCAGGCCCGGGCGGCGGGATTGGCGGCGAGGAGCAGTGATTTTTTATGGTGGTTCGCGAACAGGGCGGCGGGTTTCAGCGCGGCCTCCGGTTCCGTGCGCAGCACGGCGTGCAGCGCGAAGTCGGCGATGTGAAGGACGGCGAACATCGGTTCAAATAAATCCTGTCTCTTATACACATCTCCGAGCCCACGAGACTAAGGCGAATCTCGTATGCCGTCTTCTGCTTGA
>ENA-ORBV01005954-ORBV01005954.1-microbial-mat-metagenome-genome-assembly--contig:-NODE-5954-length-21875-cov-10.211487_pt1 | contig 21875 bp, 14 predicted proteins | sample MGYA00237777_ERZ505514 | MGnify/ENA primary metagenome ERZ505514 (study PRJEB26160, sample SAMN06269048) | microbial mat metagenome | isolation source: Oligotrophic lake microbial mat | place... | reverse complement strand
ATGATACGGCGACCACCGAGATCTACACCTCTCTATTCGTCGGCAGCGTCAGATGTGTATAAGAGACAGGGCCCCGGGTGTCGTCGACCGGCACCTTGAGATCCTTGTCACGGACGCATCCACTTCGGTACGCGTTGCGCCGGGTGCGCCGAAGGTGGCACTGGGCAACCGCACTGTCGCCGCGGGCGCGAGCGCGGAGTGGACCGTGGGCGAAACCCTCACGGTGGGGGGCGCAACGGTGCTCCTTGAGGGGAGTGCCGCCGCACCCGCCTCAGCAGCAGCGGCCCCTGCGGTGGCCCCTGCGGTGGCCCCCGCGGTGGCGCGTACCCCGACCCGTGCCGGGACCGCCACAGGGACCGCTGCAAGGACCGCTGCAAGGGCATCGCGCGGATCGGCATCGGGCGCGCGTGGCCGCTCGGGGGGTGGCGCCCGGCGCCGCGCCGCGAAGGGCGAGGTCGACGCGGACGGGCGCCCGAAGTGGCTCGTCCCTGCGATCGGCGTCGTGTTCGTGGTGGGCGTGCTCGGTTTCTACTTCATGTTCATCGCGACCAGAGACCGCGGCCAGTACTACGCCACCGACGTGATAGCGATCCGCACGCATCTTGAGAACCAGCGTTACGGCAACGCCCGCGTCCTCTTCGACCCCCTGGCGGCTTCGACGCGGTTGGACGAGTCCCAGCGTGCCGCGATCGCTGACCTTCAGCGGCAAATCGAGGAAGGTGAAGCCCTGCAATCGGGTGGGGGTGTCATGGTCACCCGCGGCCACGCCTGGAGCAACCGCCACCTCGAGAAGATGATCGCCGAGAGCTTTGCGGCGCCGCCCTACGACCCCGCGGCCGTCCGGATCCTCGACGAGCGCATCCGCGACTTCAAAAAAATCTTCCCCGGCCATGCCGCGACGGCCGAGCTCGACGCCGTGCTGGCCCGCGTCGGCGCCGCCGCGATCGTGGGTCAGCCGTTGACCCTCGCCGACGTCGAGGAGTACGAGCGTTATTTCGTCACGCGCGTCAAGTCGCCCAAGCGTTTCCCGCGCGCCCTTGCTGCCTTCGATACGTTCCTCGCCGCCAGCCCGAGCGCTGAAGATCGCGAAGTGGCGACGGCGAAGGCGGCGGCCCTGCGCGAGGCCCAGCGCGCCGAAACGCTGCGCCTGATCGCGGCGGCGAAAGCCGCGTGGGCGGAGGAGAATGAGCGCGACGCGGTGGGGCACCTCATGACCGCGATCGTTTACGTGGCGGACCCGGTGCTGGCCGCGCAGGCTGCCCAAACCATGGCGGCCCTGCCGAATGCCAAGGGTTACGTCGAGAAGTACAGGACAACCGACAACGAGATTTTCCAGGGGCTCACCGCCCAGCCCGCTCTTGCCGCCTTGGTGGAGCAGCCCAAGGATTGATCCCGCTTGGCCCGCGCGCCGGGACCGTGTGTCGTGGCGTGTAGACTCGGGGCCCCGTGACGCTGCAGCTCTACATCCTGCGCCAGTTGGCGCTGTCGACGCTGTTCGCCGCGGGTGCCCTTTCGTTCGTGGTTTTCCCCGCCATCGCGGTCACCGCCGTGCACAAGCTCGGCGGCGTCAGCTTGACCGCGGTGGCGACCTACATCCCGCTCGTCGCGATCGGGCTGTTGCCCTACCTGCTCTCGCTGGGTTTCCTGCTGGCGACCGTCAGCACCTTCGGGCGGCTTGCGGCGGACAACGAATGGCTCGCGTTGTCCATGGCGGGAATGCATCCCCTGCGCACGCTGATCCCGGGCGTGGTGATGGCGGTGCTCCTCGGCGCGGGGACCCACGCGCTCCTGTCTGAGGTCTCGCCGAACTGGCGCATGCAGCAGAACGCGTTCCGCCGCGAAGCGCTGCTCGAGGCCTTCCGCAGCCTTGCGCCCGGTCGCACGGAAATCGACTTGCCCGGTTTCTACATCGGCGCGCTCGGGCGCGACGGCGCGGCGTTCGTCGACGCCCAGGTGCGCATCCCGGACGAGACCGGCAGCGACCTTGTCATCGTCGCCGAGCGCGTGGAGCCGATCTTCGACGACAAGCGGCTCGTGCTCGCCTTCGACGGCATGCGCACCGTGAAGGGCAATGACCTTTTGTACGTCGACGGCCTGGGTTATGCGGTGCCCCTCGATGAGATAGTGAAGCGCGGCCGTCGGGATCCGATGAAACCCGGCCACCGGCCGAGTTCCGCGATGCGCGCGGAGTTGGAGGCGGGGACGGTTCCCGAGCGCTGGCGCGACCTCTACGTGTTCGAGATCCACGAACGCTACGCCCTCTCCGCGATCTACGCCCTCTTCCTTCTGATCGGGGTCCCCACCGGGTTGTGGCTGCGCTCGGGCACCCAACTCGTCGGCCTAGGGGTCGCCGCGATCTACGCGTTTGCCTACTACATCCTCTCGATGCGGCTCGGCCGGGAACTGGCCGATTCGGGCGTGTTGCCACCCGCGTTGGCCCCCTGGACGACGAACGTGCTAGGCCTGGTGGTCGGCTCCGTGGCGCTGTGGCGGGCGGTGCGGCGGTGATCCCGCGGGTGCGCGCCCGGCGCGGTGCGCTGTTCGGTCGGCTTGATCGCTACGTGGTGCGCCATTTTGTGGCCGCTTACCTCGTTTCGGCGCTGGTTGTTGTCGGTCTGTTCCTCATCGTCGACCTCGCCAGCAACATCGACGACTACCTGGAGCCCAACACCGCGGGGGAGCGGGCCTCGGCCGCGCTGATCGGGCGTTATTACGTCCTGCACCTGCCGTTCCTCTACTTGCAGGTCGCGCCGTTCGTCACCCTCGCCGCGGGCTTGTTCTCCGTCTCGCGGCTCTCGCGCACCCGCGAGATTGTTGCGGCGCTCGCCGCCGGTGTGTCGCTCCAGCGGCTCCTCTTGCCGCTGATGGTGTCTGCGGCGGTGCTCGCGCTGTTCCAAGGGGGACTGCGGGAACTCGCCACGCGCACGTTCGGGTACGAGCGCGACACCCTGCGGCTTTTGCTGGCGGAGCGTCTCGACGAGATCGTGCTGCACAAAGTCCGCTTCAAGGACGCGAGCGGTCGCATGGTGGAAGTGCGTGAGTTTTTGCCCGCGGGCCGCTCGGGGGGTGGTTCCGCCGAGCCCGCGGAGCTGCGCGGCCTCGACGCGGTGCGCCTGGTGGGCGAGCGCTGGGTGCATTACGAGGCCGAGCGCGCCGTGTGGGTGGACCACGCGGGGGATCGCGACGGTTATTGGAAGATCGAGGGGGGGCGCGTGGAGGAACTCGAGCCTCGGGGCGGACTGCGTTTGCCCGCGGAGCGCCTCGAGGGCCTCAGCTTCACGCCTCAGGACGTGTGGAGCGCGTGGAAGGGGCGCGAGAATCCGCTTGACCTCTCGTTCCAGGAGGCGGCGCGCCTCGCGGCCCGCGACCCTCAAAACCTCCAGTACCGGACCCTTCAGAACTACCTGCTGACGTTTCCGCTCGCGAACCTCGTGCTGCTGCTGGTCGGTTTGCCGTTCCTGCTCGGACAGGAGCGCGGCCGCGGGGCAGAGGGGGTCTCCCTGGGGCTGCTGCTGTGCGTTTTTTATTTCGGGGCCGATTTCGTCGCCCTCACCCTCGGCATGCAGGGGCAACTCAGCCCGCTGCTCGCGAGCTGGCTGCCGGTGTTGGCCTTCGGAAGCCTCGGGATCGTGCTGTTCAGCTCGGCACGGACCTGATCGTGCGGCACGGCTTGCCTGAATCCCGCGGTCCGCGGGCGCCCGCGGGCCCCGAATCGAACACGCCCGCCCGCACGCGACTTCCCCCCGGAGCCCTGGGGGAAGAGAATCCCCGACCGGTCGTCCACCCCGGTCGCACGCCATGAACGCACACGGATCCCTTCGCCCGGGCCCTCGCGGCCGCCGTCCCGCCCGCTCCGTCTCCTCCGCCCTGACCGCGGCGCTCCTCCTGGGCGGGCTGGGAGCCTGTGCGGGAGCGGAGCGCGAGCTTGAGGTCCGCGACCTTGTCCGGCGCGGCGAGTACACACAGGCCCAGCAGCTCGGTCGCGAACGGCTCGCCGACGCACCCGGCAACCCGGAGCGGAAGGCCGACCTGCGGCTCGCCGAACTGGCTGTCGAACTCGAGCGGGGCCGTCAGGCCTCCCGCGCAGGCCAGCTCGAAGAGGCGCTGCGCGCGTTCGACGCCGCGCTCGCCATCGACCCCACGAGCCGCACCGCGCAGACCTGGCACGCGCGCACGCTCGGGCTGCTCGCCGAAGCCGCACGGACGCGGGCCAACTCGGCCGAGGCGGCGGGCAGTCTCGAAGACGCCTACGAGGACTATTTGGAGGCCGACCGCCTGTATCCGAGCGATCCCACGAGCCGCGCCGGCGCCGCGCGCATGCTGTTGCTCATGAACCACCGGGATGGCCTGGGCGACGTCTATTTCCTGAACGGCATGCGCGCGCTGCGGGAGCTGTCGTTGCCCGAGGCCGAGCAGCAGTTCGGTGGCTCGAACAAGCAGCGGCCCGCCGATTCGCGGACCCTGGACAAGCTCGCCGAAGTGCGCACGCTGCTCGCGGACGAGCGTGTCCGCATCGGCGAGGAACTCGAGGCCGAGGGGCTGTTTCGGGCCGCGCGCAATGAGTACCGCTTGGCGCTCCTTTATTCCGAGGACATGGAAGCTGCGCGTACGGCGCTCAAGCGCACGTCCCAAGAGGTCGCGGTGCTCGACCTCTTGGACGAAGCGCGCCGATTGTCGCAGCGCGGCGATTTTGCGATGGCGTCCGCGCGGATCGAGCGCGCGGCGCGGCTCACCACGCTCCAGTCGGAGCCGGTGGAGTTCGAGCGCAGCGCCCTCGTCGAAGCACGCCGCAGGGGCCTCTACGAGCGCGCGCGCGAAAAGGAGTCCGACTACAGCTACGACGACGCGATCGAGATCTACACCGAGTTGATCGCCGAGACGGGTTTCTACGACGACGCGATCGCGCGGCGCGACACGCTCGTCGGTTACGTCGAAACGGCCGGGCGCCTCTACCGGGAAGCACAGACGGCGTCCTCGCCGGAGGAGCGGCGCAACCGGCTGCGCCAGATCCAACTGTTCTGGCCGGACTACCGCGACGTGCGCCGGCAGCTCGCGCCGTTGGAAGGGCGCTGAATCCGGGCGCGGACCGTTTCTAGTGGAGCGCAAGCGCAAGCGCGAGATCGAGCACACGCGCTTCGTCAAGCTCCGCCATGCACACCGGGCCCTGCGGATGGGTGCAGCGACGCGCGCGACACGGCCTGCACCCTGGGCCTGGTTGCGCGGTCGCGACCCGGTGGGTCGCGAGGGGCCACGGGCCGGTGCGGGTGGGGTCCTGGGGTCCGGCGAGCAGCACCGAGCGCAGCCCTACCGCCGCCGCCAGGTGGATCGGGCCCGAATCGGCCCCCACAAACACGGCGCGGCGCTCTGCGGCGGCCGCCAAAAAGGCGGCAAGTTCGCGCAGCCCGCGCTGGCCGATCCAATGGGCGACAGGTGCCGGTCGATCCCGCCCTTGCCCTGACACTACCGCGCTCAAGCGCTCCCTAAGACGCGCTCCCTCCTCGGCTTCGCGGGGACCGGATACGAGCGCGATCCGCAGACCCGCGTCCGCCGCCGCGCGCGCAAAGCTTTCGACGCGCTCGCTGGGCCAGGAGCGGATATCCCCCCTGGTGCCAACGTGCAGGACGATGCCACCCGCCGCGCCGAGCAATTGATCCGCGCGGGCCCGGCCCGCTTCCAGTTCCATGGCATTGAGGGCGGGGTCAAGCCGCGGTGTGCGCGGGAGCTGGCCGAGAACGTGTTCACCCAGAACGTGGTGCGCGAGCCCGAGAACGCGCTCGAGCGCGTGGCTCGCGGGCGCAGCGGGCGGGGCCCACTCGGTCGCCGCGATCGCGGCGGGGCGCTCGCGCCAGTCGCAGGGGGCGTATCCCACACGCCGCGGTGCCCCACACACGAGCAGCGCAGCGGCGCTCTTCCAGTTGCCCTGTGCGTCCACGGCGAGGTCCAGGCCCGCCGGACCGGCAAAACCGCGGACTGCGCGTGCGAACCGCCACCAGGCCAGGGCACCGCCGCGGCGATCGAACTCAATGACCGCGTCGAGGCCCGGAATCGGCGCGAGCAAAGCCGCAAACTCCGATTGCACTCCAAAACCGATGCGCGCCCGCGGCCACGCGGTTCGCAGCGCGTGGAAGAGCGGCAGGGTCTGCACCACGTCGCCCAAGTGCGAAAAACGCACGATCAAGACGGTTTGGGGCGCGATCACGGTGGGTTGGGGGCGAGGGGCGCGGCGGTCCGGCGGGCCCGAGCCGTAGAATCCGAACAAGGATGCTCGCCAGCATCAAGCACAAGCTTCTCGCCGCGGTGCTGCTCGCGGTCGTGTTGCCCTTTGCCGGCTTCGGCTGGTTTTTGGAGCGCACCATCGTCGACGAACTCGCGTGGCAGTTTGTGCGCGAGTCGCTCAAGGGCATGGCGCGCGACCTGGCGGAGCAGGTGGACGAGCGTGTTGCGGCCCTGGCCGAGGACCTTGAACTGTGGGCCGAGGAGCCCGTGGCGGGTTGGGCGCTCGCCGAGCACGAGGACGACGCCACGACGAGCTCTGCGCGACCTTGGTCCGCAGCCCAAACCCTTGCCCTTGGCGCCGCCGAGAACGGCGCGGTCGCCTCCGGTGCGGAACTGCGCCGCGCGCTTGCGATCAGCTTCGACCGCTACGCGCGAACGAAAGGCCGCCACCAGCTCCTGCTCTTGCTCGACGACCGTGGCGAACCGGTCGTCTGCAACGCCCGCGACGCGCGCGGCGCACCGCTTGAGCCCGCGACCGTGGAGCGTGTGTTTGCGCGCAATTACGCCGGCGAAGCGTGGTTCCAGCGCGCCCTTGGTGGTGAACTCGCCCTTGAGGGCCACCACGTGTCGCCGCTCCTGCATCCCGACGGCATCCAAACGCTCGCGCCCAGCGCCGACCTTTACTCTATCGCCCTCGCGGTGCCCGTGCCACACCACCTGCAACCCGAGCGTGTGGCGGGTGTGCTGTATGCGCTGGTCTCGTGGCGCACGTTCCAGAACCTGATCGACGCGCCGATCGTGAAGGACATCTTCCGCGGGCTCGCAGCCGACGGCGAACCGTCGCCCTACGCGTGGATCTGGAGCGCCGACGGCGAGCGCATCCTCGCCCACGCCGATCCGCGGCTCTACCTGATGCGGCTCGCCGCGGCGCCGATCGCGCTCCCGGCGATGGTGGAGGACGTCAACGCGCTCGATCGGCGCGGGGACGTGGTGCGCGGCGGGCTCTACCGGCCGTACGCATTCCGCGGCAAAGCCAAGAACGCCGCATTCCACCGCAGCGCGCCACCCTCGGCCCTGGGCTTCGATTGGGTGGTGGGTGTCGGCATCGACGACGAGGACGTGGAGCGCGCCGTCGCCGGGCTTTCGCGCCTTTTGCTGCGCGGCACGGCGGTGGTGCTGCTGGTGGTCGTGCTGTGGGTGGGTGTCGTTGCGCGCCGCACGACGCAGCCGATCCTCGCCTTGCGCGAGCACACACGACGTGTTGCGGCGGGGGATTTGGACGCACGCATCGAGATCCACAGCCGCGACGAACTTGGGGCGCTCGCCGACGCGTTCAACGCGATGACCCGCGACCTGGGCGCCAACCGGCGCGAGCTCGTCAAGGCCGAAAAGGACGCCGCGTGGCGCGAGATGGCGCGCCAGATCGCCCACGACATCAAGGGCCCGTTGACGCCGATCCGCCTTTCCCTGGACCTGCTCGAGCGCTCGCTGCGCGAAGAAGGACCGCGCCGGGAGGAGCTCGTTCGGCGCACGTTGGAGATGATGCGACGCCAGGTGGATGCCTTGCGGGACATCGCGTCGGAGTTTTACCACTTCACCGGCGGCGCCCAGTCGCGGCCAGCGCGGCTCGACCTGCTTGCGTTCGCGACGGAGGGGCTCGAGCTGCACCGTGCGTGGGCCCAAAGTGCCGGTGTCGAGCTGCTGGCCCTGGGGACACCGGGGCCCGTCAACGTCGACCCGGGCAAGCTGCGCCGGGTGCTTGGCAACCTGATCGGGAACGCGCTGCAGGCGATGCCCGAGGGCGGCGAGCTGCGGATCGAGGTCGCGGACGATGCCGCGCGCGCGCGCGTCGAGCTGACCCTCGACGACACCGGTGTCGGACTGTCCGAGGAGGTCCGCGCGCACCTGTTCGAGCCCTATTTCACGACGCGCAGTGAAGGCACGGGCCTTGGCCTCGCGATCGCGTGGCGCACCCTTGAGGACATGGGCGGTGGGATCGAACTCGGCGCGCGGCCCGACGGCCGCCGCGGCACACGCGCGCGGCTTTGGCTGCCCCGTGCGGCTCCCCCGTCCGAAGCACCCGCGCTGCCCGACCTGTAAGACAACCCCGACAGGCGGCTAGCCGGGGCTAGCCCGGGGACACGCACCCAAAGCTGCACCCGCCGCCCCGGAGCCGAACGCAGGCCGCGCTTTTCGTCGCGATCCGGAAATGGCGGCCGCCGATTCGATCAAGATCTTCGACGCGACTCCGCCCCACCATGAACAGCAGCCTCCGATCCCCCTCCTCACGCGCCGGCGCCGCCCGCGGGCTCTTGCTCGCGGCAGTGGCGGTGCTGCTTGGCCTCGCGGTGCTGCTCGTGTTGAAGCAGGCCGGCACCCCCCCGCCCGTGGGTGTCGTGATGCCCGACTTGGGATCGATCGCCTCCGGATCTCAGCCCGGCGAGCTGACGGGCTCGTTTGGGGAGAGCGCGCCGCCCGCCACGCTCGCTCCGGTGCGTGTTGGTGCAGTGGTGGGCGCCGATGGGGTCCGCCTTGCGGGCAACGGGAAGCTCGCCGGGCGTGTCGTCGACGTCGCTACGGGCCGCGGCGTCGGCGGAGTGCGCGTGGAACTCCTCGCGCTACCGCCCGCGGCCGCCGAGTTTGCCGCGAATCTGTTGCGCCTTGGGCGTGCGTCGACGGAGCTTGGAGAGCGCATCCTGCCCCTTGCTTCGACGCTCAGCGCCGCCGACGGACGTTTCGAGTTCGAGGGGGTGCGCGAGGGCAACTTTTACTTGGAAGCGCGCGGTCCGCTGCACGTGCCCGACGGAGCGTTCCGCGCGCGCGTTGCACCGTCGGGCGACGGCGGGCCGGTGGATGTCCTCGTTCGCGCCGGGGGCGCGGTGGAGGGCAGGGTGGAGCTTCCGAACGGCAGCCCCGCGCGCGGGACAGTCGCGCTCTACCAGGGCGCGACGACGTTTATCGATGCCGCCCGTCGCGCGGACCTCGTGCGGCTCGAAGCGGATCTTGATGCGCGCGGCGGATTTGCCATAGCCGGCGTGCCCCCGGGCGAGGGGTACGACATCACGGTCGTCGGGCCAGGCTCCGTCCTTACCCACACGCTCGGCCTTGTGGTGCGCGCGGGCGAAACCACGCGTGTTGAACTCACGACACGCATCGGCGGTGTCGTCACCGGCCGTGTGGTCGGCGATGACCCGCTGGGAGAAGCGGGGTCGGCGCCCGTACCGGTCGCGGGCGCGCTTGTCGGGCCCGTGCCCCGCGGCCTGCGCGACTTGGCGTTTGTCGAAACGATGCTGCGCCAGATCGGCACACGCGCAGGTCCCGACGGCAGTTATCGCATCGAAGGCGTGCCGCCGGGCGAGTTCGACATTGCGGCCATCGGCGCGCTGCACTTGCCCGGTCACGTGGGGCCCCTGCGCATCGGCACAGGGGGAGTGGTGGAAGCACCCGACCTCGTGCTCGAAACGGGCCCCCTTGCGCGCGGTCGCATCGTGGACGGCGAAGGGCGCCCGATCCCGGGTGTCGACGTGCGCTGGAACCTCGCGGAACGCAACACCCGCTCCATCGATTTCACGTTCACGCCGCTGCTCTACCAGGCGCAGCGTTACTTCGACTTCCCGCGCTCCGACGAAGAGGGCCGGTTTGTCGCGGGACCGTTGCCGGGTGAAGCACCCCACAGCATCACGTTCTGGAAACCGGGTTTTGCGTGGAATCGGCTGCGCTTTGATCCAGCGACGTCGCCGGAGGAGCTGACGGTGGTGCTCGAGCGCGGCGGTGCGGTCGAGGGCATCGTGATGGACCTGGTGGGCGGCGTGCCGGCCGCGACGTTCACCATCGAAACACCCGACCGGATCGACCAGGAAGCCGGCGAGCCGGGGGCGTGGAACCCGTTTGCGGGCGGACAGCTCTTCGAGGGCACGGGCGGCCGGTTTTCGATCGATGCGATGCGGCCAGGGTCGCGCAGTTTGACCGTGCGCGCTCCCGGCTTCGTCCCCAAGCAGATCGACGTCGCGATTGTCGAAGGCGAGCGCACCCGCGGCGTGGTGGTTGAGCTGGAGCGTGGTGCGTCGATCGCGGGGCGTGTCATCGATCCCGAAGGACGGCCGGTTGCGGGCGCGCAGGTCGTGGCGCTCGATACTCGCGGGCGGCTCAGTGACGTCGATCGCGCGCGCACGAACCGCGGCCCGGTGCCCTTTGGCGCCGAGGCCGACGATTTCCTGCGCGAAGCTCCGATCGAGCTCGCGGCGGGTGTCGGGTTGCTCGCGGGCGGCAGCGTAACGGCGGACCGCGAAGGTTTGTTCGAAATCGGGGGCTTGCCGGGCCGCGGCGCGCGACTGCTCGCCGTGCAGCGTGATTTCGCGCCGCTCGAAACCGAACCGTTCGAGTTCGAGCCCGGTGCGCGCTTGGAAGGTGTGGAACTCGTGCTGTCGCGCGGGGGTGGCCTCGAGGGCCGCGTCACCGACCGCTTCGGACGCCCGGTGGCGAATGCGATCGTTATCGCTTCGATCCCGCCCGGCCGGGACCGGCAGGCGAGCGCGCGGCTGTACCAGGGCGCGAGCGACGCGGACGGTCGCTACCGGGTCGCGCCCATGCGCGGCGGCAGTTACTTCCTGCTCGTGACGCGCGGCGACGAACAGCTCTCTCTCGCGGGCTTCTTCGGCAGCCTGCACTTCGATCTCGTGAGTGTTCCCGACAACGAGGTCATCACGTTCGACATCGTCGACCCCTCCGCGTCCGCCGCGCGAGTTTTCGGAACCGTGAGCGACGCGGGTCTACCGGTCGAAGGGGGGATCTTGACCGCGGTGAACTTCGATACCGAAAACCTGCTGGGTGTTGATTTCAAGCTCACGCCCGTGCGCCAGGATGGCGGATTCGAGTTCGCCGGACTCGCTCCCGGCGACTACCAGTTTTCCTACCAGGGTGGCGCCGGTCGGCGCGGCGAAGTGCGCATCACCGCGGAAGTCCCCGACCGCCCCGAATGGCGTTTTGACGTGGCTTTGCCCCAGGGGGCGATCGCGGGTCGAGTGCTGGACGGATCAACACGCGCGCCGTTGGCGAATGCCGACGTGCAACTGCGGCCCTTGTCGGCGGAGGGGGGATCTGGGTTGCTCGGCGCCTTCCTCGGCAGTGAAGCGCGTGTGCTGCGAGAGCGCACGGATGCTGCGGGGGACTTTGTGTTCCGCGGTCTTGAGTCGGGGGGGTTCGAGCTTACCGTGCGCGGACCGCGCAACAGCACGAGCGGCCGATTTGCGCCTTCGACGCCGCGGGTTGTCGACGTCGAGGACGGGCGTATGTCGGACGGTGTCGAAGTCGCGCTCGCACCCTCAAGAGTCCTGCGTGGACGTGTGGTCGACGGCCAGGGCCTGCCGGTCGCAGGCGCGCGCGTGACCGCGATCGCTCGGGAGGGCACGCCCACCGGAGGTGAGCGCGGCCGCTCCGACGGCGACGGCCGTTTTGAGCTCGACGGATTGGCCGCGGGACGCTTTGACGTCGTGGCGACGGCGACGGGCTACGCGGATGGGAGCGCGCTCGATGTCGACACGGAGGCGGAGGCGCCAGCGGAACTCGCGATCGTCCTCGGCGAGGGTGCACAGTTGCGTGTGCGCGCGATGGCCCCCGACGGGCGCGCGCTCGCGGGTGCGATCGGACGCCTCACGCGGACGGACGGCGAGGTTGGAAGCACGGCTCAAAGCGCCCAGTCGGCGCTCGAAGGTTTCCTCGACGGCCGCGGCATCTCCGGCACGGACGGCTGGATCGACTTTGGCCGGCTCGCACCGGGGCGTTGGACGGTCACGCTGACGCGCGGAGCGCTCGCGGGCTCCGCCGAATCCGCACTGCTGCGCGAGGGCGAACGCGCGGAGCTGCGGATCGACCTGCGTTGACGTCTCAGCACGCGCGCGGCGCGAGCTGGATTTCAATCGTCGGCGAGTTCAAACACCGGCGCGTACGTCCAGGACGGCGTCGCCGTAGGGAACAGCGCGCGCACCCGTTCCCAGCCCTCCGGGCAAAGGTCGGAGCGCACGAGTGTGCCCGCGTCCCAACGCAGGTCGAGGTAACCCCGTTGCCCGGTGATGAGCGGCGGCCCGAGCTCGACGGGTGGCGCGAGGTGAGCGCCCTTCACCCGTCCCGTGCCGATCTCCACACTACCATCCGCGCGTGGTGTGAAGCAGAACGACGTTCCGCCGAACTCGATCGACAGCGGTGCGCCGCCGGTTTGCGCGAGCGGCTGCGCGAAGCTCGGGGCAAGGTCGGACAACAGGCCGGGCCAGTCGACCACCGCGAGCATCGCAGCCCCGCCAAAATCGCTGGCGGATTGCAGTGCGCCCCGTTGGAACAGCGCTCTGGCGACGGGGTGGCGCGGGGGCAAATGCACGTCGAGCACGGGCGTTCCGTGCTCGTTCGCAAGGCGGCGCAGGAACGCTAAAACGCTTTGGACGGCGGCCGCGTCGAGCGCTCCACATTCGCGAACTTCCAGCGACGCGCGCGTGCGAAAACGCAGGTACGCGGCGGGTGCACCGTCGCGCTCGAGCACGAGGGTGTGCGCGCCTTCGGTCGCGCACGCCCAGTCGCTGGCCGTGGCGTGGCGCTCTTCGCTTCCCGGCGTTTCGCCGTAACACCGCTCGTAGATCGACACCAGTGCGGGAAGGTCGGCTCCGCTCAGTCCGCGCCAGCCGGCTGTAACCCCTTCCGCGAGGTCGTCGCGGCGCACGCGCAGGGAGTAGAAGTTGAACGCGGGCGCATAGCCGTGGGATTCAAAGAACGGGCGCGCGCCGATCGCGATGGCACCGCGCAAACCGCGATCGCGGAGCGCGCCGAGCCCCGTGCGCGCGAGGAAACGCCCCACCCCTTGGCCGCGTGCGGCGGGCAGGACACCAAAGGGCGACGAGAGTGCGAGGCGCACCATCTGTCCCCGCAGGCGCATGTTGCGCGGCAAAAACAGCGCGAAACCCACGGGTTTTTGGTGCTCGCCCTTTGCGACGAGGCACAAGCCGGGATCGAAGCGCGGATCACCGTCTGCGAGCGCGGCGACGAGGCGCGACTCTCGGCCGGCGCGCTCGAACACGCTGTCGATGAAACGCGCGAGCGTGGGGTAACCCCGGGGGTCGACCGTCTCGAGTTCGAGGGGCATGGTGGCGCGTGGGTCGGCGGCTGGACCCACCGCTATTCCGCGTCGGGCGGGAAACCCCAACGGCCGCTGACCCGCGCGTAGCGGATGCCGACGATGTCGAGCAGCCAGTCGAACCAACCCAAGTAGGGGAAGATGCGCTCGGACGTCACTTCCAAATTGGGCAGGCGCGCGTCGCTGGCGTTCTCGCGGGCGATCAAGACCGCCGACTTCGGGATGTCCCAACTGAGCAGGGTGATCGCGGTCCCCGTCGAGGTAAACGTGCCCGACGTTTGTGATTCGCGCCGGAACTCGACGCTCGCGCAGGACAGGGTGAGGAGCGCGCAACCGACGAGGGCGAGACGCGCGGCCCGGGCGGGAGCGGTGGAGCGTGGCGTGGGGGACCCGGTCGGCTGGGGCATGGGCCCAAGGGTAGCCCTGGCCCCGGCGGCGGGCCAGGGTCCGCTCCGCGGGTGACACGCCCGTCGCGTAGAATTCGATGGTCGCCTTCGCGCGCACTCGACCCCTTGTCCCGCTCCAACCCACTTCTTCCCCGTGCTCAAGCCGAGCCGCCGCCTGCGTTCGGCGCGCCCCGCCAAGCCCTCGAGCGGGCCTTCGAGCGCGCCGCCTCGCGCCGCGCCGAGCGCCTGTTTTTTGCCCCCGGCCGCGTCAACCTGATGGGCGCGCACCTTGACTACAACGGGGGACCGGTGATGCCGGCCGCGATCGACCGCGGGACGTTGGTCGCAACCGCCCTGCGCTCCGACAAAAACCTCGTCCTGCGCTCGACCCTCGACGGGCGGGTGTTCGAAGCGCCCTTGGATGCGCTTCCCGAGCGCGCCCAGGGCGCGTGGTTCGACTATCCCCTCGGCGTCGCGCGCCACCTCCTGCCCGCCGGGGGAGCCTGTGGCGTCGAACTGCACTTTGGCGGCGACCTCCCCGTGGGCGCGGGACTCTCGTCCTCGGCGTCGATCTGCATCGCCACCGCGCTGGCGCTCGACGCCGCATGGGGGCTCAGCTTGGAACCCGTGGGTTGGGTCCAAGCGGCGTTGGCGGCGGAGCGCGGCTTCGTCGGCGTGCGCTGCGGCATCATGGACCCCTTTGCTGTCGGTTTTGGCAAAGCAGGCGCGGTCCTTTGGCTCGAGTGCAAGGATGAAACGCACACCCACGTGCCCTTCGACAGCGAGCGCCTCGTGATCGCCGTTGCGGACAGCGGCGTGCGTCGGGAACTCGCCCGCGGCGAGTTCAACTTGCGCGTCGAGCAGTGCGGGCGCGCGTTCGATGCCCTGCGACCGCTCGCCCCCGAGGCGCAGTGTCTGGCGGACGTGCCCGCGGCTGCGCTCGAGCGCGGCAGCGCCACCCTCGACCCCGTGCTCGCGCGCCGGGCGCGGCACGTCGTCGAAGAGGTTGCACGCGCGCGTGCGGCGCGCACGGCGCTCGAGCGCGGCGATCCCACCGCATTCGGTGCCGCGATGACGGCGTGCCACACGTCCCTGCGCGACCTGTTCGAGGTGTCGACACCCGAGCTCGACTTCCTCGTGCAAACGGCGATCGAAGTCGACGGAGTGCTCGGCACGCGGCTCGTCGGCGCGGGTTTTGGAGGTTCGACGGTGATCCTGATCGAAGCCGGCGCAGAGGCGGACCTCGAGCGCCACCTCGCGCGCAGCGCGTTCGGCCAGGGCGGGGGTGCGCCACTTGCGTTTTTCCGCCCCGATGCGGGTCCACGCGAACTCAGCCACGACTGATCCTCCGGGCAACGCTGGTCCGCCGCGCGGACTCGCTTTGCTTGGTCATGCGTCGAGCTCGAGCATCACCTGCAGGCGCACGAAGTCCACGTCTTTGACGAGGACACCGATGCGCTGCCCTTCGGTGAAGCTGAGCGCGCGTTTTCCGCGCGTGATCACGAGGTTCGGGCCTTCGACGCGGATGCGGTCGCCCAGACTGCGTGCGGGAAGGAATCCCGTCACGTTGTAGTCGGGCAGCAGGACCTCCATGCCCGAGCGGCTGACGCGGATCAGCTTCGCGAGCAGCTTGGTGCCGATGTGCGGCTCCATGAACTGGCACACTTTGAGGTCGGCGATGGCGGTTTCGCACATCGCCGCGAGCTCGGATTGCATCGAGCTGTGGATAGCGACCTGGTTCAAGTCGGCGAGGAACGCATCCGCTTTGAGTTCGACGGTCGCCTCTTCGCCGCGTGTCGTGATGGCGTTCAGCCAGCGGTGCACGATCAGGTCCGGATAGCGGCGAATCGGCGAGGTGAAGTGCAAATACGCCTCGCGGGCGAGGCCCCAGTGGGTCGCGACGGTCTCGTGGTCCTTGACCTCGTACGTCGCGCGCTCGACGAGCCCCATGATGCGCTGGATCAAGGCTTCGGCGTTCGGGCGCTTGCGCGCGGCCGTGATCAGCCGCCCGATATCGCGCCCCGTGAGGCGGTCCTTTTGGGGCACACGCAGTCCATGCTTTTCGAGCATCGCCGAAACCGCGGCGATCTCCTCGGCATCCTTCTCCGGGTGCACGCGGTAGATCGTCGGCAATCCGCGCGCGCGGAACAGGTCGCCGACCGCCTGGTTGGCTGCGAGCGCGGTTTCTTCGATCAGCGCCATCGAGAAATAGCGCGGCGCGTCGACGATCGCTTTCACTTCGTGCGCTGCGTCGAAGACGAACTTTTTCTCGATACTCTGCATGCGCAGCGAACCCTGCGCGTCGCGGATGCCCTGCTGCATGCGTGTCCAGGCTTCGAGGAGCCGCAGCGACGGTTCGAGCGCGGCAAGCGGCCGGCCTTCGTCTTGGTCCGCGCCGTCGAGCAACGCTTGCACACCCCGGTAGGTGCAGCGTTTGACCGAGCGGATGACACTCTTGTGCGTGCGGTAGCCCACACGCTGCCCGTTGCCGTCGAACTCCATGTAGACCGAATACGCAAGGCGATTGCGATCGGGCATCAACGAACACAGGGTGTTCGAGAGCTGCTCGGGCAACATCGGCACGACCTGATCCGCCACGTAGACGCTGGTGGCGCGGGCGAGCGCCTCGTCGTCGAGCGCCGTGTCCGGTCGCACGTAGTGGGACACGTCGGCGATGTGCACACCGAGCTCCAGGTTGCCGTTTTCGAGCCGCACCATCTCGATCGCGTCGTCGAAGTCCTTCGCGTCCTCGCCGTCGATCGTGAAGATCGCACGACCGCGGCAGTCCACACGGCCTTCGATGTCCGCCGCGGTGGGGTCCGCGGGCAGCTCCGCGAGCTCGCGTCGCACGTCCTCGGGGAAAACCGTGCGCACTCGGAACGACGCGAGGACCTGCATCTCCTCGGAGTCTTCGTCGCGGTAAACCGCGGGCCCGTGGTCCATCGGGCCAAACGCTTTTGGCCGTCGGTCGATACGCTCGCGCGCCGCGCTTTCGGGCTGCGGTGCGTTGATCAGCTCGTCCGCGTCGATTGGCGCGCCGGCTTCCTCCAGCGTCCAGCCCTTGTTTTTGCTGTCCTTGCCGTCCGCCGCAGCGACGGGCTCGGACTCTCCGCCGATCGAGCGGCGCAGCGCGCCGAAACTGCGGAAACCGCCTTCGGCTTTGGGCTTCAAAGCGCCCGGTTCGCTCCCGTCCTCGTGGTGCCCGCCTTCGCGCGGTCCGTTTTTGCCGTTCTTGGGGCTCATGTGGGGCGCATCACGTCGCGAGTGAGCGCGAGCGGACCCGTCCCGCTCGCCTCACTCGACGGCCGCGCGGCCACCGTACTGGACGGCACGCGTCTTCGAAAGCAGATGGGTCGCAAGGGGGTCCGTGCGCAGCGCGGTCGAGAGCGTGTCCTCGAGCAGGTCCACCGCGGCCGCCGGCCGCGCGCCGAAGTACAGGTTTGCCGCGAGGACAAGGCGCGCGTCGAGGTCCGCGGGGTGGTCCTCCACGTAGGTTTCGAGCACCGCCAACTGCCGACCGAAGAGCTCCGCATCCCCGTAGAACGCGCGCTTGTCGACCGGGCTGTCGAACAGCTCGGGCTCGAGCTCGAACGCCCGCCGCAGCGCATACGCGGCGTAGCGGTAGTCACCCGTCGCGAACAGGGCGTCGGAAAGCACGAGTTGTAGGACCCCCTGGCGGGGAGCGAGTTCCGCCGCCCGGGCGTAGAAGTGGACGGCGTCCGCGAAGCGGTTTTCGCGGAACGCGCGGTCGCCGAGGCTTAGGTAGCGCTCCGTCGCGATGGAAAGTCCGCTTTCACCACTGGGTGCGACCCCTTCGGCGACGGCCTGGGCCGCGGGCGCGGCACGGGGTTCCCTTTCGGAGGCGGGAGCCTGAGCGACGGCTTCACCGACCTCTGCCGCGGGCGCCGTCTCGACGTACACGGTCTGCGGTTGGCTCGCAGCGTAGACCACATAGGTGGTCGAGACTGGCGAGTAGGGCGTCCAGTAGCTGCCGGGGAAATAACCCCAATGACCCGAGCCCCAATAACTGCCGCCGTAGCCATAGCCGTACCCCGAGCCGTACCCGTAGGCGAGCTGCCAGGTCCACGGGTGGCAGACGTAGCTCCAGTACTTGGGTGACCAACACCAGCCGATACCGAAGCTCCATCCAAAGCTCCAGTGGGGACCGCCGTACCAGTAGGGCGAGCCGAAGCCGTGGCAGCCGTACCAGGGGTGGTTCCAGTAGTAGCTCGGTTGAGTGGAGTAGCCCGGGGGCGCGGCGGCGGGCGGGGCGAAGATGCCACCGGAGGCCAGTCGGATCGCCGCGGCGTTTGCGCGGGCCAGGGATTGACCGGCGGCGGCGACCCGCCGGGCGGCGGCGGGGTCGCGTTCGGCGAGGTCCGAGAGCACCCGCAGGCTGTCGCCCCGGGCTTCCGTTTGCGCCGCGCGTCGGGCGCCCGATTCGGCCGGCCAGCGTTCGACCGGCTGAAGCAGTCCCGCATCGCTGCGCGCGCCCGTACGGCTGCCGTCCAGGCGCGAAGGGGTCGCAACCCGTGTCGTCGGTTGGCTGCGCGTCGCGCCGACCGGCGTCTCGAAACCGCGGCGTGTGTTGTGGGCCGAGCTGGCGCGCGCGCGGCCCGGGCCCGCGTCAATCGGGATGGCGACCGGGCCGCTCGCCGAGCCGCGTGTGCGTCCATAACGCTCGAGCACGGGCGCGAGCGGGCCCGCACCGACGCGCACTGTCGAGGCCGCTTCACCGCGCCCCGCGACGTCGCGCAGCGCTTCGCGGTAACGGTCCGACGCCCTGGGCGCCGATGCAGGGGCGCGGTCGCCGGCACGGTACGCGCGCGGCACTTCGACGCGCTGGTAAGGCGGCACGTAGGGCTGGACCTCGATCAATCCCGGCGAGTCGCCGCGGGTCGACCCACCGGAGCGGGAATCGTCGAACTCCGAGATCCGGGCGCTTCCCGGGTTGGGGCGGACTTGGCCGGAGCGCACGCTGGCCGACTCGCCCCCCCGCGCGCCGACGCTGCCGGGCGCCGTTGCGGGAACGGCGGGGCGCGCCGCGGGGGCCGGGGCCGGACGCGGAGCCGGACGCGGAGCCGGAGCCGGGCGCGGCGCTGGCGCGGGGCGCGGTGCGGGCGCGGGGCGTGGCGATCCGCCGCCGCCTCCGCCGTCCCCGGACGGGCGCGGGCCCTGGCCGCGTTGCGCCGAAGTTGACACCGCCGCTTCGGCCGAAGGGCCGAACCCCTGGACTGGCGCGGGAATCATCAGAGCGATCGCGAGGACCGTGGCAAGAAGGCTAGATCGGCGCATGGCGTTGGGGCCCCTTTGTCGGGGGGCTGCTGCGGCAAGAGTCGGGGCGCGTGGGAGGTGCGGCCCTGGGGACGGCGCCGCGGCGCTCCGTCCCTGGGTGCCTATTTAGGCTAGCAATCGGTGTGCCGCGACCGCGGAACGCGGGGCGGGGCCTGTCCGAAGGGATCGCACACGGGGCGTCCTCGCGCGGGGACACCTTCAGGGAGGGCAGTGATTCAGGAGGGCAGTGATTCAGGAAGGCAGTGATTCAGGAAGGCAGTGATTCAGAGAGGGCAGATTCAAAGAGGGCAGAGTCCGGGAGGGCAGAGTCCGGTACACCTTGATCGGCCGCTGCTTGCGGGGTGCCCCCTGGGTGTTTTTGCATGCGCGTCACTGTGGTACCGGAAGCGGCAGCACCAATTGGACCGGGCCGTCGGTGCTCGCGGTACCCGTCCCGAGCCCCGCTTCCCGAGCGTAGATCGCCGCGGCGACCGGTGCAGCGATCGTTGTTGCGGAGCCCGAGCCCGCCCCGAGTTCCGCGCTGCGCGCCACTTCGGCCCGGAGGGCGCGCAGGTCGCCCGGGGTGACGGATTCGAGGCTGGGGACAATCAATGTCGCGGCGCGGCGGGCGGGCACGGCGTCGAAGCCCGGTTTCGGGGTCGCGTCCGACGCCTTGGCGCGCACGAGGACCGCGCGGGGGCGGCCATCCGCATCCACCTCGAACGAGGGCCGCGGGTCCACCGCGGGACCGCCGAGATCGGCGGCCTCTTCGAGCTCCGCGAGCCACACCTGTGCGCGCGCTCGCGCGGCGGCCCAGCCCCGTTCCGTCGGCGCGAGCTCGAAGCGCCGCTCCCACACTGCCGGCAGGTCGATCAGGCGCACGGCGAGCTCGCGCGGGTCGCGTAGGCCACCGTCCGCCGTCGGCGCAAAAAACGAATCGAAGAAGTTCACTCCGGGTTGGACACCGAGCACCGTCTCCTGCCACAGCCGCACGCCGCCGACTTCCAAATCGAGGTCCCGCGGCCACACCCGGTTGCCGATCGTCGACGTCGTGCGCACGCGGATCGACTCGCGGTTGTGTCCTGCGGCGTCGAGCGCCGTCACTCGCTCGAGGGCGGCAAACCCGTCGAGCCACGCGACGAGGGCGCCGCCGTCCGCGAGGGGCGCGCGGTACTCAACACCGACGTGGTCGTCGGAGCGTGTCGTCGCCGCGCCCCACGCCATGCCATCGGGGAACGCGATTGCGGCGCGGCGCAGTTCGGTGCGCCGCAGCGCATCGGCGCGCTCCTCGCCTTCGAGGGAGTGCCATTCCCCGCTTGCCATCTCGAAGCGTCCGAAGTGGTCACCCAAGCGCGATTCGACGAGGCGCTCGCCAAGATCGTCGCCGGGCAGACGCAGCTCGAGCCGCGCCCGGTCGGGGAACACGAAGGTCGCGATGAGTTGGTGCGGACGATCAGGCGCCGCGACGTAGGTCACCCGTGACGTGGCGCGCAGGCTGCGCACCGGCGTGTCAATCGCAGGCGGTGGAAGGCCAAGCAGGCGCGCCGCGGGGCTTTCGGGCGGGACCAACTCAAGCAGAGCTACGGTGCCATTGGCGCCGCCCGGCACAGCGGAATCGCCCGGCGCTGCGGTCGTATTCGCGAAGCGGGTGGCTGCGCGAGTGCCGGCGTCCCCCTGCGTAGGTGAGCGCTCCCCACACCCCGCGAGCAGCACACACCCGAGCGCGAGCGCATAGGCTTGCAGCGCCCCTTGCGCAGATCGGCGCTCCAGCGCCGCGTCGCCGCCCTCGAACCTGCGCGCTCTCGCCGCCATCAGCAGCCAGCCTAGCCCACGCGCGCCGATTGCGCTCACTGCTGCCGCAGCGCCCAATCCCGCCAGGCGTCGGCGTCGTCGCCCAGGTTGATGCCGGAGAGCACGATCAACTCGCGCTGCAGTGCGCGTTGGCGCGCGCCCCCCGCTTTGCCGTGGGCGTCGGCGAGGTGCCGCGCGGCGCGCGCGCGTGTTTCTGGCACGTTGGAGCCAAGCCGCGAGAGGGCCGTCGCCGCTGCGAGTGCAACGAAGTTCACGGGGTCGAACAAGAGGTCGCCCAGGGCGTCGACCGAGGCTGCATCGCCGGATACGGCGAGGCAGAGCGCGCACGAACCGCGTACGCCTCCCTCGGTATCGGCCAATCCGCCGCGCAGCGCCGGCAACACATCCGGATCGCGGGCCCCGGCGGCAATGGCGCGCTGCAGGGCGTACGCCGCGTTGATGCGCAGCCGCGCGCTAGCATCGGATTCGAGAATCGTCGCGATTTCGACGAGCGGTGTGTCCTTCGACGCGAGGAAGCCGATCGCGACGAGCGCGTTGGCGACGACCCCTTCATCGCGGTCGAGCAGCGCGCCAACGAGCGGTCCCAGCGCCGCTTCGTCCTTGCTGAAACCCAATCCCATCGCCGCGATCGCGCGGTTGCGCACGGGCCCGTGTTGAAGTTCGGTTTGCAGGTCGGGCACCCGCTTGCGCGCGAGCTCGACGACTTCCCGTTCGAGCGCGGCGAGTTTTTGGGCGTCCGCCCGCGTTTTTGCGGTCAGTTTGAGGTTGTTCCAGACGCGCGCGCGGCGGTCGATCTCCGCGAGGAACGCGCCGATTGCGTCGCTGCCCTTGGATTCGCGTTCGAACTCGGCGCTCGCGGGAAGGTCGAACTCAAGGTCGGCCAGTGCCTGCTCGTGGGTAGTGAGTCCCGCGACGTTCGGGCGCTCCGCCTCGGTGGAGCGGCATCCCGCGGCCGCCGCGCAGCACAGGACGGCGAGGAGCGCGCGGTGGGGCCCTGTCTCTTATACACATCTCCGAGCCCACGAGACTAAGGCGAATCTCGTATACCGTCTTCTGCTTGAAAAAAAAAA
>ENA-ORBV01005949-ORBV01005949.1-microbial-mat-metagenome-genome-assembly--contig:-NODE-5949-length-21884-cov-4.676021_pt1 | contig 21884 bp, 16 predicted proteins | sample MGYA00237777_ERZ505514 | MGnify/ENA primary metagenome ERZ505514 (study PRJEB26160, sample SAMN06269048) | microbial mat metagenome | isolation source: Oligotrophic lake microbial mat | place... | reverse complement strand
CCCGGTTCCGGTGCCGGCCACGATGCCAAACCCCTTCCCCGACGCCGCCAACTCCCGAACCTCGACCCCATGCTCGCGCTCGATCACGGTGTCGAGATGCAACGACAGCGCGAGTTCGATGGTCTCGCACGCCGCTCGTGTGGGGGCGATAACGATCACGCGCCCCGTCGCCGGTTCGGCGGCAACGAAGGCGTCGTGGTCTGGCGGAAGGGCTCGATCTTGGACGGCGCGGTACACGCCGCAATCTACTCGAAGGGCTTCTTCGGCTTGGAGTCTTTCCTATCCCGATTCTCCCCCTTCTCGTCCCGCTTCCCACGCGGCGCGTCCTCGGGGAAAATCACCCGCCCATTTGGCGGGCGGTTCCGAATCGCGCTGGGACAGTCCGTTGGGGCAGGCTGCTGAGCGGGGGGAACGTTGTCGAGCCAGACGCGGCACATCCCGACCGGCGGCATGAGACTCGCGGGGACATCGCTCTTGGATGGGGATTTCCGCGTCGATGGCACCAACGACTGCATCGGCGGCGTCGCCTGCGTCAGCGCACGTGAAAGCGGCGTCGCTAACGCGCCACCGACCAGAAACATCACCCAAATCGATCGTGAGGCCACTGCTACTCCTTGGTCAAGCGAGGATTGTCCAGCCTCACCTATCGTGCACAGACGATGCCCGCGCGGTTCGCGCCCTGACGCAAGCGCTAACACCAACCCCATCAATCAGTTACCAGACAATGTCGTTATGTATCGCTCAATGCCGTCCCACAGAGCAGACGCTCGGGGGGGACAGATAGACACCCCGCCGACCATCGACAATCAGTCACCGAACGAAATGCCGGCGGCGCGCGCGGTCCGCATGATGTCGTGCTGCAGATCGACGCGCTTGGTCTCTCGTAGCGCCTCCAAAAATGGCACCGTGACGATATGCGGCGAGTGTAGCGCCACCATCTCGCCCCACTTCCCCTGCTCCACCGCCTCGATAACCGCACCACCGAAGCGCGTGGCCAGCAGTCGATCGTACCCGGTGGGGCCGCCACCGCGCTGCAAATGGCCAAGCACGAGCGAACGCGATTCCTTGCCCGTGCGTGCCTGTATCTCCCATGCCAGTCGACCGGCAATTCCTCCCACCCGTTTGTCCTGACCCGGCAACGATTCGCCCAACACAGACTCTTGACCCCCGGTAGAAAACGCCCCCTCGGCTGCCACCACGATAGAGAAGTGTCGCCCCGCCCGGTCGCGCGCCCGCACCTTCGCGCACACCTTTTCGATGTCGAAGGGAATCTCGGGAATCAAGATGACGTCGGCCGTCCCCGACACACCGGCGTGGAGCGCAATGAAGCCGGCATGGCGCCCCATCACTTCCATCACGATCACCCGATCGTGGCTCTCGGCGGTCGTGTGCAGCTTGTCGATGGCCTCGATCGCGGTGTTGACCGCCGTGTCGAATCCGAAAGTCGTGTGCGTTCCGGCAACATCGTTGTCGATGGTCTTCGGAACGCCGACGATCTTCAACCCTCGTTCGAAGAGTTTCTGCGCGATCGCGAGCGAGCCATCACCGCCAATCGTCACAACGGCGTCGATACCCAGTCGCTGCGCGTTCTCGAAAATCTCGGCAGAGCGGTCCACCTGGATGAATGAGCCGTCGGCCTGTCGCACGGGAAAATCAAAGGGATTTCCGCGGTTCGTGGTGCGGAGAATCGTCCCGCCCAAGTGGGCGATCCCGCGCACTGAGTCACGGGTGAGCGGGATAATGTCGTCTTCGCCGAGTAGCCCGTAATAACCGCGGCAGATACCGAGCACGTCCCAGCCACGGCTGGTCGCGGAGAGAACAGCGGCACGAATGACCGCGTTGAGCCCCGGGGCGTCGCCGCCGCCGGTGGAAATCGCAATGCGCATCTCAGAGAGAGAATTGAAAGTCGGAGGTCCGTCGGTACACCCGGCGCCAGGCGCGACCGACGTTTAGCCAGTGCTCGTCGCGCGCGAAGTGAGACCGTGCGCTCGTGGGCTAGACCGAAGTATCGCGTATCGAAAGGAGCTTCACCACCTCGCCAGCTTCCGCATGCCGGCGAAGCTTGGACTTCTCGAAGATGGGGGAGCCGTCGCGCATGACTTCAAAGCGTCCCCCGCTGGATGGCGTCAGTGTGATGACCGCACTTGGAAACGCCGAACGAATCTCGGCCGCCAAACTGGAGGCCCGGGGTTCGTAATTTCAAAGCGTACAGTACTCGATGCTTATACGCATGGGGTTCCGATCGGTAGTGCTCCACCCATGCCGCCCTCTGCCTGGGCAGAACGCGAGTTCGACTGAGGCACCCGCGCGAACCACGGTCGTTCGGTCGGCGCCGAGATGAGGGTATGGAGCGATTGGAGTCGAGAAGGCTGAATCAAAAAGATAAACGATCCCAGCCGCTATTGGGGGCTCCCACGACAACGATTGGGCCACGGTACGCCTCTCGTGCCGAATCGCCCGTGCAATGTGCGCTACCTCGGTACCTGCACCCCCGCAAGGTTCGCCAGCGTCCGAATCACCGAGTCCTGACGCGCGAGAACGAACTTGAGAGAATCCACCTGATCCTGAAGCTGCTGCTGCTCGAGCCTGACATCGTTGAACGATTCACCCAACTCGGAGAGCGCCTGCGCCGATTCAAGGTCTTGTTGCGACGGAGGCGTGCAGGCCACCGAAAGGGCAAGCACGGAAAGCACAGCGCACGGCCGCAGTCGGCAGAACTGAAAAGGCGTCATGTAACCAGAGTATCGCGCGCACTTCACTTTCGAAAGACGGGACGACGTTAGGCGACGCACGAAAACGATTCGGCGCGCATCAAATTGATGATGAACAGTCGGACAGGCACCCGCATTCTTCGTCATCACTCGAATCGGAGTCTAAATGCGGACGGGCGTCACCCTCATCGAACTGATCACCGTGCTCACCATACTCGGCATTCTTGCGTCGGTCGCCGTACCGAGCATCGCGACCATGCGTGACCGCGCGGCGGTGCGTGGCGCAACGTCGGCCCTTGTCTCGGCCCTCGCCGACGCTCGGCACCTCGCGTCGCGATGGAACAGGCGCACCGCCGTGCGGCTGGACACAGCCGCCGCCCGAGCCATCGTGCATACCGGACCCGACACGGTGGGCCTGGTTCCGCTCGGCGAATTGTTCGGCGTTTCGCTTGTCGTGACCCGCGACTCCATCGCCTACTATCCCACCGGACTCGGCTTCGGCGCCGCCAATGCACGTTTCATCGTGAGACGCGGAGCAGTGGCAGAAACGGTCACCGTGTCCCGCGCGGGACGGGTCAAACGATGAGCGCTTCCGTTGTCACGGCTACCGTCCCGAAATCGAAGCCAGGCATCGATACGCGCTCGATCGGCTTTCCCAGCACCCGCTCAATGGTACGCACCATTGCGATCTCGTTTGGCGCCATGAAGGTGAAGGCATCACCACTCGCCGCCGCGCGACCCGTGCGCCCGATTCTATGGATGTAGTCTTCCGCCTGCGACGGCACGTCGTAGTTGATCACGTGCGAGATGCCGGTAATGTCGAGCCCGCGCTGCGCAATGTCGGTAGCAACCAGCACCCGAATCTCGCCGCTCTTGAAGCGCTCGATGGCCTGCGTCCGTTGCGCCTGCGTCTTGTCCGCATGCATTGCGGTGGCCTCCACCTTGGCCAGGTGAAGGTCGCGCACCACCCGGTCGGCGCCATGCTTCGTGCGCGTAAATACCAACACCGAATCCATCTCCGGCTGCCGCAGCAACTCCACAAGCAGCGCGTTCTTCCTTGGCTGCGGAACCGGATACACCGCGTGACGCACGGTGCTGGCCGCCGACGAGCGACGACCCACCTGCACGACAATTGGCCGGCGCAAGTACTTGCGCGCCAGCGCCTCTACTTCGGGCGGCATCGTGGCGCTGAAGAGCAAGGTCTGACGATACGGGGTAATGCCGCTCACGATGCGGTTGATCTGCGGCGCGAATCCCATGTCCAGCATGCGATCCGCTTCGTCGAGCACCAGTATCTCCAGCGTATCAAGCGACGCGTTCCCCTTCTCCATGAGATCGATAAACCGTCCCGGTGTCGCGACAATCACGTCCACGCCTCGACTCAACGCTTTTTCCTGCGGTTCATACGCCACGCCACCATAAATGGGCGCGACTTCAATCTCCGTGAATCGACCGTATTTCCTGAAGCTCTCGTCCACCTGCTGACACAGCTCGCGGGTCGGCGTGAGAATGAGGCAGCGGAGTTGTTTGGGGCCACCTAACAAGCGATGGATAATCGGAAGGGTAAAGGCGGCGGTCTTCCCCGTCCCCGTCTGCGCGAGTCCCATCACATCGCGTCCCCGCAGCACCACCGGAATCGCGTCTCGCTGAATCGGCGTGGGGGCGCGATAGCCAGAGGCCCCAACGGCCTGCAGCAGCGACGGCGCCAACCCCAACTCGGCAAAACTCGTCTCGAGGGCCAGTTCGACGACGATAGGGCTCGCTGGCGTGACGTCGGTTGGGACCTGAACATCCACTTCGGATTCATCGCTCGTGCTCGATGCCGCTACGGCATCACCCACGGGGGCCGCAGCACCCTGCTCTCGGGGCGCGACGCGTCTCGTTTTTGTCATTCCACCTGTCGGTCGTAGTCTCTCTGTGCAACGCAAGCTACACGTGTGGAGACGAACGGCGCCACGGACACCCATGCGAGCCATTTGGCGGCGCCCATGCGCCGCACACCTAACAGATGCGCCGCACACCTAACAGATGCGCCGCACACCTAACAGCTGCGCCGCACACCTAACAGTGCGCGGCCAGAAGCGGGAGTACGTCGGCAAGCACCTCTTCTGGCACCTCTTCGACCAGCACGTGCCCGGCCCGTTCGATGGTGCGTGCGCGCCAGCCAAGAATCGTTTCGGCGCGCCGAGCCGACTGTCGCGACCGCACGAGTACATCGAGCCCGCCAAGCAGCACGGTGGTCGGCACACCAATGCGCCGCAGTTCGTCGTCACTACGCGCGTCGAAGCGGTAGTTGTGCAGCAGCGTTCGCAGGGCGACGGCAAATGCCGGATCTTGCGTAGGCGCCCAATACTGGTCCACTTCACTCCTCTTGAATTCACCTAACGGTCCGTACACGGCGCGCAGCACCCAGGGAATGCTCCATCGCGGCATGGCGTACGGCACGAGCGGTGCCGCCGCCAGCGGCGTCAGCGTTCTCGCCAGCCCCACACCACGGACCGGCGCCAAGCCCACGGGCGCGATGAGCGAGAGACATGCAATGCGCCCAGGATGTCGCGACGCGACATCGATCATGACCCCCCCACCCAACGAGTGCGCCATAACCGCCGCACGCGCGAGTCCGAGTGTGTCCATGACCGCGACGACAAACTCCGCCATCGACTCCGCGCGATACAGCAGCACGTCGCTCGGTTTGTCAGAGGCACCGTGACCACGAAGATCGATCGCCAGCACGCGATACCCCGCCACCGCGAGTGGCCGCATCAGCTTCCGGAACGAGTAGGCCGAGCATCCCCACCCGTGCACCATCAACACCTCGGGAGCGTCGGGCGGGCCCCCTTCGACCAACCGCACACGCTCCCCACTCGGTAGCGAGATGAAGCGCGTCGTCAGATCAGGCTCGTTGGCCGGATACCATAACGACGGGGGAAGTCGTTCGCCGAAAACATTCGCCAGCACTGAGCGCAAGAAACACGGGTTGAGGGTCCGAGGAAAGCTGTCTCCCGCGCCACCCGATTTGAAGCTGCAATGCGCCGTGTTCGATATTTCAGAACGTTGATCCCGTTTGTGCGCGCACGGTGGAGCTACACCAGCTCGATGGCCCGCCCCGAGGCGCGAGCAATGACGCCGAGTCGCATGGTCACTTCGGCGGCTACCGCATTCGACTCGGCGCGCGCATCGAGCGGATACATGGGCCACGTATCGGGCGATTCGCTCGGCAGGTGGAGCACCCCCTTCGCGGGACGCCAAACGGCATCCCGATTCCGCTCGCCTAGAAAGCGCTGGAATAGGCGCTCCCAGTGCTCGTTACGGCGAAGGAAGCCAAGCCGCGCCACCAACTCCAGCCAGTTGAGCGCGGACGGGACGTCTCCGTCCACCATATTTCGTGTGGCGAGCTGATCACCAAGAACAAAATGCGGCTGCGCGACAATGTGGCTCCCCAATGCCTGCTGCGACTCCTGCCGTGGAAGGGGACGCGAGAGAAAGTCGAACAGCAGACCCAGAAAATCCAGGTTCTCCGACCGAAAGTGCGGCATGTATGCCAGCATCCGCAGCAAATGAATGGACGGAGGCGACGCCTCGGGCGCGAGGACGTGTTTGTTGCCGATGCGAACCCACGGATCGGCCGCCAGCGGCGACGCAAGAAAGTCTCCTACCCGGCGAACAATCCGTTGCGCGCATCCCCTCAGACGCGGATCGCTCTCGTAGCCAGCCTGCGCCAACGCCGCCGCCGCTGCTTCGCGAAGAATCAGTCGCCCGCGCGAGCGAAGTTCGGGCACGCGCGCATCCGCAACGAACTCAAAGAGGAAATTGGGATCGTTGTCCTCCGACAACAGACGAAAGAGAATTCTGCGCCCGCTCAACATGGGCGGCGAATCCCGCTCCCATCCCCACTCCAGCAGCCGCCGGAAGGCGGAGATCGTCCCGACACCCACGAAGTTTTTCGATCCCGGCACCGGAACGGTCAACATCGATCGGTTCCAGATGCCGTCGACCTGCTGCGAAATGGCGAGCCGAGGGCCCGGGTAATACGAGTACACGAGGGAAACGAGTCGCGCGGGCGGATTGCTGAGCCGCGCAACGCTCGTGAGCGCGCGATACTGTACCGGAGATGCCCCATGGCGGAGAAGCCAGCCAATGGGAAAAACGACCGACGAATCGGTCTGGCTCGGTATGACGGGCGATGGCGTAGGAGTCGGCGGCAGTGTCACGTGTTGTCGGAGTCGCTCAAGTCGTGAAACGACATGGCAATAGGACGCATGCCTAGCTGCACAGTTCGCAGATGAGGAAAAGTGACCATTTTGCCCGGCTGGCGCCAGAGGTCCTAGCACCATCGTAGCACCGTCGCGCTTGTCGATCTTCGGCCGGATGTTCAATTTGCGACAGCCGAATCTCGCGTCCCATACCTGACTTCCTTGAGTCCCGCCTCTCCCGCTTCTCCCACCTCTCCCCCCTCGCCCACCGCCCGTCCCCAACTCCGTGCGTGGTGAATTCGTCGATATCGGCGGATCGCGGCTCTACTATTACGCCGCAGGAACACGGGGAGTCGGTGAGCCTATTGTGTTCCTCCACGGTTTTCCTACATCGTCCCATCTCTGGAGCGAGGTCGTTCCTCTCGTCCCCAAAGGGCACCGGGTGGTGGTGGTCGACCTTCTTGGCTACGGACGCAGCGACCCGCCGGCGGCGAACGCCGACCTCTCCGTCCGCGCGCACGCCGATCGCGTCATCCTGCTCCTGGACATGTTGGGAATCAACTACGCCGTCATCGTGGGGCACGACCTGGGGGGCGGAATCGCACAGTCGCTCGCGGTACGCTATCCCGCACGAGTGTCACGACTCTGTCTCATCAACTCGGTCGCGTTCGACGCGTGGCCGGGACGAGAGGTCAAGCTCGTGAGGGCAACCATGCCACTCACGCGTTACTTACCGGCAACATGGATGCTCTCCGTGTTGCGGGCCGATCTGCTGCGCGGCTACGTGGCGTCCGAGCGAGGTGCGCACTCCGTTGATCAGTACGTTCGTCCGTTCAGCAGCGACGCCGGGCGCGATGCGCTCGTTGCACACCTCTCGGCGCTGGATTCTACGGACACCCGCCTGCTGGCGCCACGTTTGAAGGACATTGTCTCACCGACGTCGATCGTATGGGGTGCCGAAGATCCGTTCCTCCCACTCGAGCTGGGAACCAGATTGGCCGAGGCAATTCCCGAGTCCACGCTCGACGTTGTCGCCGACGTTCGCCACTTTACGCCCGAAGAAGCGCCCGAGCGTGTGGCGGCGGCGCTGAATACCCTTCTCGCCCGATGACGTCACCGAAACTCGATATCTTTCGCGCCATGGTGGCGAAGAACCCGACCAATGCGCTGGCGCGCTTCGGTCTAGCCAATGAACTGCTCAAGTCCGAGCTCTGGGACGAGGCGGCAGAGCATCTGCGGACCTACCTCGCCACGCACGATGACGAGGGGAACGGCTACGGGCGCCTGGCGCAGGCATGCGAGGCGTTAGGCAGACGGCCCGAAGCGCGCGACGCCCTGCAACGTGGCATTTCGGCCGCGCAGCGATTCGGACATCCCGGGTTGGCGAACGAACTCGCCAGCCGCCTTGAAGAGTTGGAGGAAGACGCGTGAACGGTCTGCTGCAGGGAACGCTGTTGGCACTTGCCACACTTGCACTCGACGTGTCGGAGGCGCGGACACAGCAGGTATCTCCGGTGGCGGCGCAGCCGGTGAGTGTTGGCTCGCGCGTTCGGATTTTCGCGCCCTCGCTTCGCCGCGATCGCTACGTGGGGCGCGTGGATTCACTCGACGTGAATGAAGTCGTGATCGATACGGCAGGCGTTAGGCGCCGACTCGGATTCGAACTGGGGCCGGTCCTCGTGCAGCAGTTCCGCCTGGTCTCCATTCGCACCCCGGCCATCGAGCGCATCGAGGTCAGTGGCGGCCGCACGACCCGCGGTACGACCATCAAGGGACTTCTGATCGGCGCGGTGGGCGGGGCGCTGCTGTTCGGCCTCGGACAGCTGCCCGAAGTCAATCCGAAGGCGACGGACTTCTTCAAGGCGGCGCCGCTGGGACTGGCGTTGGGTGCGGTGGGTGGCGCGATCGTCGGCTTTGCGTTAGGCGGCGAGCGCTGGGTGCCGGGCGAACTCCCCCGCTGACGCGCTAGCGAATCTCCTTGGCCGCGTCGAGCACGTTGGCAATATCGCGAGACAACGCGCGCGCCTCTTGCGTAGCCGACGATACATCGTCGAGTGCCGACTGCACGCCGGCCGAGCGCAGTGCGATCATGTCGAGGCGCATGTTCTGGAGCACGAGCGCCGCACTCTCGAGCTGCGTCAGCAGCGTCTCGCGCCGCGACAGGAGATCGGTCATGGTGACGCGCTGCCGTTCCAGCAGCTGCACGCGCTGATCGCGCTCCCTCGACTCCGGCTGTGCCTGCGTGGCCACGATGCGCCGGGCCACGTCTTCGATCGCCGACGGCTTCACGTCTTCGTCGAGCCGATGCAGCGCTTGCGCGATCGAGCCCACACGCTCGGCCAGCGCGTCGACCGTCGGGGCGACATCGGGGATCAGGTCTGTGTCGGCTTTTGTCAGTTTGGCGAGCACCTCGTGCACGGCCAGACGATCGCCTGCGGCACGACGCACCTGCTCGCCATATTTTCCGGCCAGTACATCGGGGGGCGCCATCTGCTGGGCCAGCTGGGTCGGCGACAGCAGCGCCTGCATCGGGGCGCCGCCTTCGCGCGACTGGCCTGACAATGACTTGTGCGCGTCGCGCCCGAAGATCTCCTTCCATCGCACGCCATCGGCCCAGAGCGCGGCCATGCGCTGCGCCAGCGGAATGGACATGCCGATGGCGGGAAAAAGGAACCAGAGAAAGTCGGGGTAGGTCACGAGGTTGATGGCCGCCAGCATGGCCAACGTCACTGCGCTGCTGGCGGTGCGGCGGCGGAGCGATCGAATACGGTCGGCGATCGAGAGCTGACCAAACGTCTCGAGACTCTCCTTCCCCTGCAACGCCGCGCGCTGACGTCGGCCGTCGCGCTGCTGCATGCGGGCCTGGTGTCGGACATCGCGCCACGACTCCGGCATCCACGGTGGCACCGGCGGGAGTGGCTGCATCGGAAGGTTTGAGTTCCGTCCGGGCGCACCCTGCCAGCCGGCGTTGGCGGCATCGACGGCATCGCGGGCCATGTCGTTGGCCTGGCGTGCGTGTTCCTGCGCGTGCGGCGACGCCCCGCGTACGATTCCGCGCACGCTGGCGGCCAATCCCTCGGGGCGCGGCGCGGGGCGCTTCCACGAGGACGACAACCGCGCACTCTCCGGTCGGTCCTCGCGAGCTGCGACGCCATTCTCCACGGCGGCCACGGCGTCGCGGAATCCTGCCGCGTCATCCCAGCGGTCCTGCGGCTTCTTGGCCATGGCGCGCTCCACCGCCGAGACGAGGAGGGGCGGCAGGTCGCGACGCATCTCCTGCAGGGCGCGGGGGGTGTCGCTGATGTGCTTCATGAGCATCGAGGGCGTGTTGGTCGCCTGAAACGGGAGTTGGCCGGAGAGCATCTGGTACGCCACGATGGCCAGGGAATACTGGTCCGAGCGCCCATCGATCTCGCGCTCGCCCATGGCCTGCTCGGGCGACATGTACGCCGGTGTGCCCACCGCGATGCCGGTCACCGTTAGGCGCGCATCTCCCTCGGCGGCGCGAGCGATACCGAAGTCGGTCACCATCGGTCGCCCCGTGGCACGGTCGATGAGAATGTTGTCGGGCTTGATGTCGCGGTGCACGATGCCGCGCGAATGCGCATACGAGAGCGCGTCGGCTACGCCACGCACCACGCGACATACGTCATGCACCGATGCCTGCGGCTCGCGGGCCAGGCGTGCACCCAGCGGTTCGCCTTCCACCAACGCCATCACGAAGCAGACCAGTCCGTCCCGCTCTTCGACCGCGTAGATGGGAACGATGTTCGGGTGATTGAGCTGGGCCGCCGTTTGCGCTTCGCGCAGAAAGCGCTGCTTGACGTCGTCGCGATAGGCCAGCTCGGGCGGCAGCACCTTGATGGCGACGGCACGCCGCAACTTGCGGTCGGTCGCCTTATACACGACTCCCATGCCGCCCCGGCCGAGTTCTCCCTCGACCGTGTACGCGTCGCCTAACGCTGCAATTACCCGATCGCGAAGCATATCCGGCATGTCGTCTTTGGCGTGATGGAAGTTCAGCGGCAGGCACTCGGCATTGAGGCACAACGTCCCTCCCGCTTTTCCACCCTACCGTTTGCCCCCGAGGTTGAGCTTGGCCATTTCGTCGCGAGCATACATCGCCGCATCAACCTCGCGACCAAGCGCCATTGCCTTCTCGGCCACCGAGGTAATGGTCTGGAAGTTTTGTGGACCGCTGCGCAGGCGAACGACCTCGAGTCGCATGGTCTGAAGCGCGAGCAGGCAGCTCTCGAGTTTCTCCCTGGCCTGCGTCTGACGCCCGGCCACGTCGGCGACGACGCGGCGCTGGCGCTTGAGATACGCGAGCCTGCGCACCCGTTCGTCGCTGGCCCTGATATCGAGCGGATTGGCTTCACTCTCGAGTTTTTTGATCTCGACGTCAACGTCCGACGCTGAACCTGGCGCCACCGTTCGCTCGAACTCCGCCATACTCATCGCCAGCGACTCGACCCGCCGATAGAGAGAGACCGCCGATGCGGGAACGTCGACGAGCATTTTTCGCTCTCGTTTCGGCAGCGTTTCGATGAGTCGGAGAATCTCGTCACGGTTGCGTTGAGCGTCTTGCAGCGCGCGACCACTGGAACCTGCCAGCGCGGAAAGTTCCTTCGGTGAGAAACCGTGAAGCGGAAGCGCGGCCGACGCGTCGTCGCGGTCGAACAGGCCGCCGCTGCGACGCCCGCGCACGCGCTCGCGGACCTCCGTACGTTTGCGCGGATCCCAGAGCGCACGGACATTGTCCATCCACTCGGCGACGACATCGAAAAACATCCGGTCTTTGGGCTCCTTGAGCACGTCGCGCCAGTCGTAGCCGTCGGTCCAGAGCTTGGCGTACTTCCACGCGATATAGATCGAGTACATGCCCCAGAAGCCGACCACATCGACGACGCCGAAGAGCGAGAGTACGATCGATACACCGCCGGCAAACATCCAGGGTGCGAGTTTCTTCCTGAACGCCCGAACTTCGGGAGCGTTCCAGCGCGCCAGCTCTTGACCGCTTGGCGCCGGCAGCGTGCCGACGGACGACGCGTTGGACGCTGTGCCGCCAGACATGGCGCGCGCGTTCTGGCCGCCTAACGACAGCGGCCCGCCGCCCACCGGCATCGGCACGTTGCCTGTTTCCAGCGCGACGACGAGCGCGGCAGCGCTCGGGAAGCGATTGTCCGGTTCCTTCTCGAGCATCATCATCACCGCCCGGTCCAGATCGGGCGGAACGTTGGGCGCGCGATGCGACACGGGCGTCGGCGTTTCGGAGAGGTGCTTGACCAGGAGGGCCGGCGTGCTCGTCGCATTGAACGGGAGCTCGCCGGTGACCATCTGGTAGCCCACGATGCCTAACGAATAGAGGTCGCTGCGACCGTCCACCTCGCGTTCCCCCATCGATTGCTCGGGCGACATGTAGGCGGGGGTTCCGATGGCCATCCCGGTCGCGGTGAGCCTGGCGTCGGCACCGTCGGTAATCGCGCGCGCGATGCCGAAGTCGGTCACCATCACCCGCCCGTCTTCCTTGTTGAGCAGGATGTTGTCGGGCTTGATGTCGCGATGTACGACGCCGCGTTCGTGGGCGAAGGCGAGCGCGCGGGCCGTCTCGAGCAGCACGCGCCGCACCTCGTCCGCCGGAAGCGCGCCCCGATTGTGGAGCCGCACCGCCAGATTCTCGCCGTCCACGAATGCCATCACGAAGAAAACCAGACCTTCCCGCTCGTCCACCGAGTAGATGGGGACGATGTTGGGGTGGCTCAGCTGCGCTGCGGTCGCGGCCTCGCGAAGAAAGCGCGTGCGAATCTCGCCCCGAAAGGCCAACTCCGGCGGCAGGAGCTTGATGGCCACCTGGCGCTTGAGTCGGCGGTCGCGGGCGAGGTAGACGATCCCCATTCCGCCACGGCCGATCTCTCGATCCAATTCGTAGCTCTCGCGAAGGACGCGTTCGACGTGCGCTCGGAGCTCGGAGTCAGAAGACGAAGCGATGGGTTCGGGCACTCGGGGGGGAGCGGTGGAATCCGACGAAGACTTGAGCGCGTAGTGTAGCATTCTGCCTAGAGAGCGTCTAGCGCATCCGTCGTGCGTCGCTTCGGCGCAACTGCAGCGGTACTACGTCAGAATGGCCCGCGAAAGTTGCAAACCACGTCAACGTGGCGTAAATCGGCAGCGCGAGATGTGCATAGCTCGTGGGGTAGCCTGCGTTTCAGCAAAGTCTTCTACCGTTGTGTACCCTCATGGCCGAACGTCAGACCCTTCCAGTCCTCCCCCTGCGAGGCACTGTCACCTTCCCCGGCCTCACCTCGCCCATCGCGGCTGGGCGACCGGGAACCCTTCGCGCCATTGAGGCAGCACTCAAGGCCGACCGATTGGTTTTTGCGGTCGCGCAGCGCGATAACACCGATGAACCCTCGCCGGAAATCCTCTATTCGATGGGCGTCATCGCCCGCATCGGGCAGATCCAGCGAGGCCTGGGGGGCGTGCAACTTCTGTTACAGGGCGAACAGCGTGCGACGTCGCTGCAGTACAACACGAGTGAAGGCTATCTGACCGCCGTCGTGATGCCGACCGAAGAGATGGCCCCCCTCAACGACCAGGACGCGGCCTTCGAGGCGCTCCACAAGGAAACGCGCGAGCGCGCGCAGGAGCTGGGCGAGAAGCGTGGACTTCCCGAAGAAGTGGTGCATCAGGTTTTGGACTCGGTTGACGACCCCGGCCGCTTCGCCGATCTCGTCGCCGGCTACATCGAACTGCCGGTGCCGGAAAAGCAGGGACTGCTCGAGACGCTGAGCGTGGAAGAGCGGCTGCGTCGGGTCCTGGTGCATGTGCAGCGCCAGATCGGCATGCTGGAGGCACAAGAGGAGATCAAGTCGCAGGTTCAGGAAGAACTGGGCGAGCGCCAGCGCGAGATGTTCCTCCGCGAACAGATCAAGGCGATCCAGAAAGAACTGGGCGATGACGATCAGTCCAAGGAGATAACCGAACTACGCGAGAAGCTGTCCAAGCTCGAGCTGCCCAAAGTGGCCCGGGCCGAAGTGGAGCGGGAAGTGGGGCGCCTGGAGCGCGCAGGTCGCGAGTCCATGGAAGCGCAGGTCATTCGCACCTACCTCGAATGGATTGCCGAACTGCCGTGGAACAAGCGCTCCGACGACCACTTGGATCTCACGGTCGCTGTCGAAGTCCTGGACGACGACCACTACGGGCTGCAGGACGTGAAGGACCGCGTGCTGGAGTTTCTTGCGGTGCGCCAACTGCGCGCGCAACAGATAGCTGCAGAAGTCGCCAAGACGGGTGAGTATCCCGCCGCCAAGCTCAAGGGGAGCAATGGGGACGTGACGCCCACCTTAGGCCATGCGGACGCCGGGGATCGGCCGATCACCGACACGCGCGAAGCCAAGGCACGCGCCATGGCCAAGGGCCCGATTCTCCTATTCACCGGGCCTCCGGGCGTCGGCAAGACTTCTATCGCCAAGTCCATTGCCCGATCGCTGGGGCGTGAATATGTGCGCGTCGCGTTAGGCGGAGCGCGCGACGAAGCGGACATTCGCGGGCATCGGCGCACCTACGTTGGCGCCATGCCCGGGCGCATTATTCAGGGAATGAAGCAGGCGCAGACCAAGAATCCGGTCTTCCTGCTCGATGAGGTGGATAAGCTCGGGCAGTCCTTCCAGGGCGACCCGTCCAGCGCGCTGCTGGAAGTGCTCGATCCGGCGCAGAACGACTCATTCACCGATCACTACCTCGGCGTCCCCTTCGACCTGAGCGAAGTGCTGTTCATTGCCACGGCCAACTTCATTCAGAACATTCCGGGGCCCCTGCTCGACCGCATGGAAGTGGTAGAGTTTGCCGGCTACACGGAGAAGGAGAAGGCCGAGATCGCGAAGAAATATCTTATTCCGCGCCAGCTTGAAGAGTCGGGATTGGGCGACAAGAAGGTCGCGTTCGGCGACGACGCGGTAATGTCGGTCGTCTCGAATTACACGCGCGAGAGTGGCGTCCGCCAACTCGAGCGCGAGATTGGACGGGTGTGCCGCAAAGTGGCTCGCCGGATTGCCTCCGGCACCGCGACCGAACTGGCCGACAGCCGCATCGACGCCAGCGAGGTACGGGAATTGTTAGGCAGGCCCAAGGTGCACCCGGAGCGCGCCCAGGAGCAGCACGAAGTGGGCATCGCCACAGGGATGTACTACACCCCGCAGGGTGGCGACATCATGTTCGTGGAAGCATCGATTCGGCGGAGCGAAGCGCCGCGACCCAGCACATCCGACGACGCGCCGATGCGCTCCTCTCCCATCTCGCTCATTCTCACCGGGCAGTTGGGTGACGTGATGAAGGAGAGCGCCCGTGCGGCGCTCACCTACGCCACCAACAACGCGGCGGCGTTAGGCATTCCGGTCGATCGCATTACCGGAGCCACCGAGGCGCACATTCACGTTCCGGCCGGCGCAATTCCGAAGGACGGCCCGTCGGCGGGACTGGCCATTGCCACGGCGCTGGTGTCGGAGATGACCGGGCGACCGGTGCGTCGCGATGTAGCCATGACGGGTGAAATCACCCTGCGCGGGCGTGCGCTCCCCATCGGTGGACTCAAAGAAAAGGTGCTCGGTGCGCATCGGGCGGGCATCAAGCACATCATCATTCCTCGGCAGAACGAAGCCGATATCGAGGATGTGCCGGAAGAGGTGCAGAAGGAACTCACCTTCCATGTGGTCGACTCGCTCGCCGACGTGCTGGCGGTCGCGCTCATGAGCGACGGGCCGCGAAGCGAGTCTGTCGCGGCCTGATTGGCCCCTACGGCATCGGCGTTGAAGCGACGCCCCGGAGCACCACCATGTGCGCCGGGGCGTTGTGCTGTCTATCAGAACGACCGCGGCGCCGTGACGGGAGGAAGGGCGAGTCGCCGAGCCCACCCACCCGCCGTGACTTCGAACTCCGGCGTCAGCACCTCCTCCCATGGCGATCGGCGATCGGAGTCATGGGGCGCTCGGTCGTCGCGCAGGGCAACGGTCGCGAAGAACGGATCGGCCGATCTTTCGTTCACCTGATAGCCGTAGTCGGTCAGGGCGCCTAACGTGAGCAGGCTCAGCGGCATGTTCGCATCGGACTCGGCGAAGCCGGTCATCAGCTCGCGGTCGAAGATCGACTCGCGCCAATGCACTTCGGCCGTGCCGGAGCCGCCGATGTTCTCCACCGGTACACCAGCCGTGCAGGCGGCGGCGAATCCGATCGCACCGCAACGAGCAATGCCCACGGCGCCGTTGTAGCGCGGGTCGGTGGTCCCCGCACCATCGATGAACTTCTTCAGGCGCCACACCGATCCGATACCAATCACATGCAACATCTCATGCAGCACCACCGAATCGAAGCGGTTGGAGGTGATGAGGTTCTGCACGTCCGCTTCGTCAAACTGCATGATGCCAATGAGCGCGAGCTGCGACCCCGAGCGCAGATAGCAGGGGCCGGCGCGTCCGAGAATCTTGCCCACGCCATCGATCGGCATCACATCGGCGAAAATGATGACGTCGTCGACAACCTCGCTGATCGCCGATCCTGCAGGTGCTCCGCAGCGCGCAACATCGAGATTCTGCACCATGATGTCCGGCAGGTCGCCCACCACCGCCGCGCGAATCCGTTCGGCGGCCACAAGAAAAGCACTCTGGATGTTGGCCGCCGGCGGAGTACGAGCAAAACGAACCTCGATGCGGAAATCGGATTGCACGCTGGCCGAGAAGTCGACGGTAAAGGTGCCGGACGTCGCGCGCACGGTCTGCGTGCCCCCGCGCGCGCCGATTTTCCAACGCACGCCGCCCGCCACTCCGTCTTCTCCGGTCGTGGTCGATGTCGCTGACAACGTCCCGCCGCCGATCACGGGATCAAAACGAACCGGTTGCAGCGCGACACCATTTCCGAACTGGTCGACCACGCTAGCGCTCAGCGCATCGGCAACCTCGGCGCCGGCTAGGGCAGACTGGGCGTCGCCCCCTGCCACGCGAATCGCAGTCGGCGAACCCGCGAGGCCGGTCGCCACAATCGCAACCGGGGCGAGGGTTCCCACCGTGACAAGCAAGGTGTTGCGCCCAGCCGTGGTTCCCAGCGTCCACGTTCCTACCGGGGTGGCGCCGCTCGAACTCCGGGTCGGCGCGTTTTTGAGCGTACCGCCCCCTTCACCAATCACAATACTCACGGCGATCCCGCCAATCGTTTTCCCCGCTGCGTCACGTACGACGAACGTAGGAGCCGCAGCCGGTGCCGTTCCGACTATTGCGGAAATCGAGGCGCTTCCGACGCTTTCCAGCGTGGCCGGAACAGGGACGGGAGCGGCGCCATCCGAGCACGCGCTTACGAGCACGAAAAGCGCAGCGAAGAAGAGACGTTCTGGCAGAGCGTGGGTGAAGGGCATGAGGTCTGCGACTTCGTGGTAGACCGTCGTACGCCTTTGGCCCGTGCAAGCTAGCCACCGTCGGTCTGCGGCGCGCAGATTGCTTGAACCCTTCATTTGGTCGCACCGTACGGTCCCGACACACTCCCTCAACTGACTCATGCTCTCCACCTTTGCCATCGCATTCTCTGTCGCGCTGGACCAACTGCGTGTCAACACGCTGCGCACGATCTTGTCCACGTTGGGCGTCATTATCGGCGTGGGGTCGTTGGTGGCCGTGCTTTCGTTAGGTGACGGTATGGAACGCTTTACCCGGAACCAGGTGGAGCGCACGACTCTAGTGCAGACCGTCTCGCTTGCGTCACGCACCACCGTATTCGTGGACGGAGTGTGGGCCCCGGTCACCGACTATCCGGTGTTTGGTCCCGACGACGCTGCGGCGATCCGACGCGATGTCGAATATGTGCAGGAGGTCTCGCTCTCGGTGAGTAGCATTGCGCCGGTGGAGTCGCCTCGCACCGGGCGACGACGCGAAGCGACGGTGACGGCCGCCATGGCGGGATTCGATGCATTTTCGCGCGCCAAACTTTCCAGCGGTCGGTTTTATACGCGCGCGGAGGATGAGCGGAACACGCCGGTGGTCGTGCTCTCCTACAAGCTGGCGACCGAGTTGGCACAGCCGCGAGCGCCCGAGCGATTACTGGGAGAGTCAGTGCGGGTGAATGGTGCCCCGCGCGAGGTGATCGGCGTGCTCGTGCCATTCAAGGGTGAGCGCGGGTATTCGGCCACCGTGCCGTACACTTCGGCGCCGATTCTTGCCCGCGGTGTGCGTCGCCTCCTTCCCACGGTGACCGTGCGCGCCACCCGACTGGAAGACGTGGATGCCCTGCGCCAACACCTGGAGGAGTGGCTGGGACAACGCTACGGCCGTTGGGAAAAGCGGGTGGAACTGTCCACGATGGAGAAGCGGTTGGAGCAGGCCGTGCAGGGCGTCAGGATCTTCAAGTATTTCATGGGAGCGATTGCCGCGATTTCGCTCTTGGTGGGGGGCATCGGCATCATGAACGTCATGCTGGCCTCGGTCACCGAGCGTACGCGCGAGATTGGGGTGCGGAAAGCGCTCGGCGCACGACCGCGTGACGTGCTGCTCCAGTTTCTGTCGGAAGCAGTGGCCATTTCAAGCGTGGGGAGCGCCATTGGCGTTGCGTTAGGCGCGATCATCGCGGCGCTGGCGATCGTCGTCATACGACAGCAGACGGGCGCCGACGATCTGGCGCCGAGTCTCGCCCTCTCGTCGGTGGTGGTGGCCGCAGGATCGGCGGTGTTCATCGGGCTGGTGTTCGGAACCTACCCCGCACGGCGCGCAGCGCGCCTGTCGCCGATTGATGCCATCCGGCACGAGTGACGCTGGACAAGGCAAGGGGGTGATTGGATGGTGTCAGTATACGATCGGCCCTAACCGCAAAATGCGCCAGGCATCCATGCGCAACACCACCGGTTCGGTACCGGGAATGAAGTATTCGGTGTAACGACGCTCCGCCGGCGTGGTCACGGTCGACACCTCCCCCGTCAGTCGGTCGAGCTCGGCGATCACGATTCCTGGCGGTGGTTGCCACGGCGGGACACTGCGCCCAACGCCGGAGAGTTGCACCAATCGCCCGAAAATGGGGGCGGCAAGCGACCCGCCAGCTGCACCCGGGGCGATGCTGACTGGTTTGTCGAAGCCGAGCCAGACGCCCGCTACCAAATCAGGCGTCATCCCGACGAACCAGACATCGGCGTTGTCGTTCGTGGTACCCGTCTTCCCGGCCACCGGAATGCTGGTCGGCACATAACGGCGGACAGCACTTCCGGTGCCTCGATCGACTCCGTCGCGCATCATGTCACGGATGATGAAGGCTACTTTGGCATCGAGCACCGTCTGTGGCGTGACCATCCGGTTCTGCCAGACGACCGTTCCGGCCTTGTCTTCGATGCGCGACACGAAGCGGGCTTCCACCCTCGCTCCCAGATTGGCGAATGCGGCATAGGCGGCGACGAGGTCGAGCGGCTGCAGCGCCGAGGCGCCAATCGCGCTGGATGGGTAGGGGGCGATATACGACGTGATGCCTAACGCGCGGGCGGTGGCAATGACGGAGTCCATCCCGACCCGCTGTCCCAACTGCACGGCCACCGAGTTGCGCGACCGGGCCAGCGCCTCGCGCATGGTGATGGGGCCTAGGTACTCGCCGTCGGAATTCTCCGGGCGATAGAACGTGCGATTGGACATCGGAATCGCCAGCGCCGTGTCGGGAATGATCGCATTGGGAGGAATGCTATCGGCCACGGCGGTCGCGTAGACGATGGGCTTGAACGCCGACCCGGGCTGCCGCATGCCGTTCACGGCGCGATTGTACGGCGACTCGGCGTAGTCGCGTCCCCCCACCAGCGCGCGCACGTCGCCGGTGAACGGATCGAGGGCGACCACCGCTCCCTGCAGGTAGTTCACCATTCCCTTGGCCTTGTTGGCGTAGGTCGGATGTTTGTAGCCCGGGCGTGCTTCGAGTTCGGCCGTTCCCTCACGCAGCGCTTCGTTGGCGGCGCGCTGAATTCCCACGTCGAGCGTGGTATAGACACGATACCCACCGTCGCCCACCTTCACGCCCGCCCGTTGCGCCTGCACCCGAACCACGTCCACGAAGTAGGGAGCAGGCTCGGCGAAGCCGCCGTTAGGCGCCACCACCACGGGCTCGCGTTGCGCGGCGTGCGCCATCGATGTACTAACGAAGCCCTGCGTTGCCATAAGGGTGAGGACCAGATTGCGGCGCTCCCTGGCGCGACCGATGTGCCGAATGGGGTCGTACGTCGCCGGCCCCTTGGGAAGCGCCGCCAAGGTGGCCGCTTCGGCGAGGGTCAGGCGCGCCGCCGGCTTTCCGAAGTAGTGCCGCGACGCCGATTCGATGCCGTACCAGCGATGCCCGAAGTGGATGAAGTTGAGATAGGCCTCGAGAATCTGCTCCTTGGTGTAGTGCTTCTCCATTTCGCGCGCGGCGCCCTGTTCGCGCAGCTTGCGCGCGATGCTCTTGTCCGTGCGGTCGACAATGTCGGGGTGCATGTTGCCGACTAGCTGTTGCGTGATGGTGCTTGCACCTCGCGGCTTGCCGCCCAGCGCGTCCTTGAGCGCACCGGCCACGCCGTAGAGGTCTACGCCATCGTGCTGATAGAATCGCTGGTCTTCCACGGCGACGAAAGCCTGTGGCACGAACTTTGGAAGTGAGCGGATGGACACCACGGTCCGCCACTGTCGCCCGATTTCTCCAATGAGCGATCCGTCGCGCGCATAGACCTGCGACGACTGCGGCATGGGAATCAGGCGCCAGGCATTTTCCGACGACGCACGGGTCGAGTCCTGCGCCTCAAGGCGGGCCGACAGTGTGAGAACGGCCAGGACGCGCCAGACGATTGAACATCGGGAACCCAGCCCCCGAGGGCGACTGGTGCTTGCAGTGCGCGTGGGGCGCGGAAGGCGCGTCGGGTGCGTGGGGTGCGTCAGGTGCGTGGGGTGCGTGGGGTGCGTGGGGCGTGATCGCCGATTCGTGATGAGCTGCATGTGGAGGTGGAGGATGATACCCGAGGAAACCACGGGCGATGCATGGGCCGGAGCTAGGCACATGCGTTGCTGTCCGGCTGGCCGCACGTCAGCTTTGTATATATGCCGCGCACCGTCACGATAGCCGTCATCCAATTGCACCCGCGCAAGGGCGACTACAAGGGAAACCTCGCGCGACTGGGATCGCTCTTCGCGCAGGTGGCGTCGCTCGAGCCCCGTCCGCAGGTCGTGCATCTCCCGGAAGCCATCCTCTCGGGCTACTTCGTCGAGGGGGGAGTTCGAGAGGTCGCGGTGACGGCGGGAACCCTGGCCGCCGACCTCGATCGCGCCTATCGACGCTCGCTCGGAGACGTCCCGCTTCGACCCCTTGACGTGATCGTCGGATTCTACGAACGATGGCGCGGGACGCTCTACAACAGCGGAGCGTACATCCGCTTGGGCGACGGGGCGCCGAGGGTCGTGCATGTACATCGGAAGGCGTTCCTTCCCACGTACGGACTCTTCGACGAAGAGCGCTTCGTCGAACGAGGTCATGAGATTCGGGCGTTCGATACGCCGTGGGGTCGAGCGGCGATTCTTATCTGCGAGGACGCGTGGCATTCCGTTTCCGGCGCCATCGCCGCGCTGGATGACGCCGAGGTGATCTTCGTGTCGGCCGCCGCTCCCGCGCGGGGCATTCATCCGCGTGATGACGGAGTGCCCGGGCCGGCCACGGTCGCGCGATGGGAGCGGTTGATTCGGGACATCGCCGAGGAACACGGCGTATTCGTCTCGTTATCGAATCTGGTGGGGAGTGAGGGGGGCAAGGTCTTTGCCGGTTGCTCGTTGTTAGTCGGACCGCAGGGAGATACGCGGGTGCGGGGACCGGTGTGGGAGGAGTCGGCGCTGGTTGCGACGCTCGACCTGGGCGATATCGGTCGGGCGCGGGCCGACACGCCCCTGCTGGCAGATTTGCGCACAGCACTTCCGCACCTGCGGCGTTCGCTCGACGGGGCAGAGCGTGGGGAGCGGGG
>ENA-ORBV01005948-ORBV01005948.1-microbial-mat-metagenome-genome-assembly--contig:-NODE-5948-length-21888-cov-7.537481_pt1 | contig 21888 bp, 15 predicted proteins | sample MGYA00237777_ERZ505514 | MGnify/ENA primary metagenome ERZ505514 (study PRJEB26160, sample SAMN06269048) | microbial mat metagenome | isolation source: Oligotrophic lake microbial mat | place... | reverse complement strand
GTCTTATTGTAAGGTTCATTAGTTGTATTTCTTTGCAGGAATATATGTGCGCCAGCCAAGATAGATGCCATTTTCTTTGTATCCGTGCCCCCCGAATCATGCCAAGGTACGGGCTAGTACATGGCGATGACTGACGACAGCTCTCCAGCGCCATTGCCAGTAGGCCACTTCACTCACTCCATAGCGTCACTGATTCTTATTCCCTCCCAGTATCCTCCATGCGTTTGAATCAGCTTGCCCCAAACGGAAAACAACCCAATGGTGGACGCCAATACCAAACTCCAAGACGGAATGGCCAACAGTGTGCGAGGTGAAAAGATCATGTAAAAATGCATCCCCAAACGATCCAAAACCAGGATGTAAAAGAGACAATAGCACAAGCCTAGCGTCAAGGACGCATACAAGTCGGTCCACAGCAGGGGTCGTGGGGGTGTCCCGTAGATTCCGCTGAAGGCCGCCAAAAACATGTGGAAAAAATGTAGTTGTTGTAATCGAAAATTGGTAAAGTACGAGAGAAAAGCTTTTCGTTTGACGGGATCCTTGATACAAAACAATATCACTGGAAAAAGGATGAAATTCCAAACGATAAAGGTCACCGTAGATTGACTGAGAATCGGGTAGCGTAAGAGTTCGTTGGCCGTTCCGAGAGACGGAACGAACGGTGCCATAGTGGAGAGGAAAAATCGGAGCCAAATATAACTGTAGGATTGGACCGTAAAGGTTACCAACGCGGGCAATCCAATACCAGAAACAAACAAGTCTCTGTACACGTAGGACGTCCAAAGGAGGCCTCCCAAATTCAAGTACCATGGAATGGTCCATGCTTCGTAGTAGTTGTTGGGCAATGCATGGAGGCCTTGTGTTGAATAATTGTAGACGGCGCCGTGTAAAACCCCATAGATGACAAGGGCCACAAACATGGACGGTACGACACCCCATGGTCCTTTTCGAAATGCGGGTGGCACAAAATCAAAAAATCCCATAAAGGATCCATTGGGGACCAAAATCCATGGCTTTTGTGGGTTGATAAAGTCGCTCACAGACAAAGATTGGACAAAGGCACGGGCTTCGGCCTTGACTTTTGAAAAGTCGGGTTTTCGAACCTCCTCTTTCTCAACGTCGGCATTGTTTTTCAAGACAGCCTTTTCGTGTGTTGAGATACACATTATTGCTCGCTCACTCGCTTATCTTCGTGTTCCTCGGTTTATGAGACGGCGCCAGTGGGAATGCAAACTCTTGTGGAACAATGACAAAGAGAGTTGCTGCTAATAGACTCAAAGAATCGAGTAGATCGACCAACAGACAGTGCAAACAACTAGTTAAACCTTTCGGTTTTCATTTGCTTGCTTGCTTGCTTCTGCAAGGGGATGAAGCCAATTTATTCTTCTGATAATGCTTGTCCTTGTTCTGGCCCAGAGTCATAGTGAGTCTTATCTAATCGCCGTTTCCTTGTTTTTTCGCTGATTTTCGCCCTGCGAGATACTGCGCGTCCTAACAAAGTTCGTTCTGGATTTCGAAAAATCGAAACGGAACAGTTTGCGGCCACCTGCAGAAAATTCAAAACAAAGGAAGTGGGGAAACACATTGTGACTAGTCTCTACTAGCTAGTACATCGGAGAGTAGCTAACTAGAAACATCTACAAATACTACTGAAATAACCGGTAGTACTACTAGTTAGATGTAACAACCAGTGTCATGGACATGATGAGGGAACATTCCTGTCCCTCTGATCAATTGAGAGCACACAACTTCCATTTGGATGAGATCGGAAGCGATCAAGCCCCGCGAAAGGCCTTTCTTTACTCAAGCCCCATCACCGCTGCTTGGCAGCTCTTCGTACGTATCCCATTTGTCGAAATGAAAACCATCGTTTTTAAAGTAGGGTCCGTACGAAAGATGAGACCAGCGACTCGGCGGTGGAGGTAGTTCTGTGAAGGGATAGCCAGGTAGCAAAGTGCTATTGGGTTGGGCATACGTTTCATCATTTTCTTGATCAGAGTTGTTTTGGTGGCCCGCATGATTCAGATCCGCCACTCCACTCGTGGAATCGGCGCTCGAATGTCCAGCCAGCGATTCGAGTGTAGTGTCAGCAATGGATTTTCGCTTTCTGGGGCGACTAGTGGTCCTTTCTTTTTCGACGGGGGGACGATTGTTTGCAGCTCGTTCCTCGCTCGGTTCTTTGCCCTTGGCTGCGAGTTCCAACCAACTACACTTGTCGTTGACGATCTTCAAGACATCGCTAAACAAATGGTATTCTGTTTCCGGCAGCCCACAGGTACGTTTCCAGCATTTTTTATACGTCTTGGCCACTTTTATTGCTTCCAACTGTCGTTCCTCGTGGCCTTGTAACTGCCCTGCACGTTCTAATTGTGCCAAAAGCTCATCCGCGCTTCGCTGGATCATCGCCTGTAGAAAAGGGTTCGATCGACCAGAGGATCCTCCGCGGCTGGAATTTTCGGAGTGTGACAAATCCGCCGGGTCCACCGACCCTTGCTCTGAATCCATCCTTGAAGGTTTTATGGGTGGACTTGGAGCTTCTTCTTCGGAAGCAGGTGGTTTCTCGTCATCGACAGCAGCGGAAGCTGCCCGAGATAATTCAAAGGATTTTAGGCGGTTTTTTACTTCCTTTTTCAACGCTTTCGCTTTTTGAGAAATCACTGCCTTTTTGGCTTCCTTCCAAACAGCCGCAAAGTCACCATCGGGAAGGTTGCATTGGTTTTGCCACCTTGTGCTCCATTTGACTCGTAGTTTCGACGTAATTTTCGGGTCTTTAAATTGTTGATTGGACAATTTGCCATTGTCGATTTCTAACTGCAACGTTGTCAAGAGTTGCAGAAGAAATTCGTCTCGCACTTTGGATGCCTCATCTTCCTTAGGTAGCTCGGCCGAATGCACCACTTTCGCTGGTGTTGCGCTGGGTTCCCGTACGAGTCTTCCGTGCTTTTTCGTTTGGATCGCGACAGCCTTGCCAGCTTCGTCCAAAAGTTCCTGCCTCTTGTTGTACGTTTTCATGGTAATATCTGCAACATTCACTCCACCGCCCTTTTTGCTGGGCCTCTTTGGAATGGTAGCATGGCCTGGAATAATAGGGTTTCCTCCTGCTGCTTTGCTGGTTTGTCGAGCAAGGGTTCCAGGTCCTATCCGTTTCTTCGACTTCTGGTTTCCAGCAGCGGCGTCTTCATCATAGGGTCCTGCTAAGATATCTTCCACAGAGGAACCAGGTACTTCTCCTCGGTACAAGTCTTTGGCGTGTAGGTCACAATAGACTGCCACGACAGCACCTTGCAAGGGCTTGGTGGATAAATACACTCTGCGCCACAGTGGTATTTCGTTGGCTTCGTTTCTACTCCACATGGCACAACCAATGTGCATAGCTTGGTAACACGGCTCGCCACCTCTTGCGTGATGACGGGTCAATTCCTCGACTTCGTCTTCGTTGTTGGCACAGCATTGGACGGTCACGCGTAGGGATCGAAATACTTTTTCATTGTTCATAATCACCAATCCATCATCCTTTTTTCCACAATAAATACAGCGGCACTTTTTGGCTTCTTGCAAGTTCTTCGTGTACTCGTCTTCTTGTCCCAACCATCCCCAACAAACGTAGTGATGAACACCACTACTATTCTTCTCCGACGGGATATCCAATTCGGAATTGATCGATTCATCATCTCCGAGCGAGTATTCGTCTTCATCGCAATATCCATCGGCACGACATCCATAAAAACATCCTGTCGCAATTCCCTCAAGGTTGACGCCTTGTAAGCACAGCGTATGACCCCAGGCTAATTTTCGTTTGCCACCTTGTGCTGCCTTGTCTGGCGGTAAAAGAATTTGGCGTCCATACTTGCCATGAACATCATAGACGGGATGCATGGCATGCACGCCATGTTTGATGGAACACAGACAACATTCTTGAGGACGACTTTCCTGAATCACAACTTTTCTCCGTCCCGAATACGGATCGCGTTCTCTAATTTTCACTTGTTTGCCGACGGCTTGACAGGCCAAACAATGAAAGGCATAATTAGGATCCTCCAAGAAATTATCCGGGACGCCATAACATATATCGTGCACCTTGACGTGACACGTCTGACACTCCAACAAAGTTTTCGTTTTGGAGTGTCGTGTCAAACAAATATCACAATGACCTTTGACGGTTGTCGTATTACTTGTTGTTGTCGTGGATGATACGGTGGCTTGTGGCGGCGCCGTGGCGTAGGATTTGGTGGCGCTTTTTTGCGATGATTGGTGGCGTGGCTTGTCTTTAGGTTTGTTGTGCTTGTGTTTGTTCTTTTTCTTCTTGGCACCATCACGACTGCTCCCTTTGTTGGCGGGTGTGGAAGCTGTCTTTGCCATTTTGTTGTCCAAATAAGGAACTTGTATGCTAGCGAGCAGTACGAGTAAATCGAATGAATTGAATGAATCAATGCAATGTGTAGCAAGTCTTCGTTTTCAACTTTCAAATTCGCCTCTTCAAAAGGGAGTTTCTACGCTACGAACAGCGGCCAAGGTTATTAATAATCACAAGGATGGAGGGATTCAATCGGGCTGCTCAACGAATGTCTGCTGGCTAGCTAGTAGTTAAGTAGCTTTGCTGGCCGTTCGCTGAAGTTCATATGCCGCGGCCAGAGCGTTGTTGTTGTTATCGTACAAGTTAGGGGGCGGCACGTCGTGCTCTCTGTCATTTGCCAGTCGGTAGTCGCACACTGGCGCTCGTCCAAGTCTAATAAGGGCGCACATGAGTCCTGACCAATCAGGATTGCCTCCTTTTTCAACTCTCAGGTGGTTCCCCTCTTATCTATCCCACCTTCCATCAATCAATAGCAAACATTTGCATCCAACCAAAGTCAATCTGCCACAGTAAAACATCTCTCAACATCAAGTTTTTGATGCCTTGTTCATTTGAGAAAGATTGGCTTTGGTCAGCAGGCAATTCAGCAAAGTTGTCACGATGCAAATGTTCCTGAAAATTGTAATTTTCCTCCATTGTCTATCACTGTGTAGCCATTTCAACTCAAGTAGGTTTAAGGATGAAGGGAAAGGACATTTGCTTGGTTGGAACTGTGTGAAGTTTGCACATTTGGAGCAGAATCTGACAGGCATGATCAGAGAGTGGTGAATTTTCAACATTCGTGATGCTTTCACCCTTTTTGTTGAATCAATTTTTGATGGGATTCTAAAATCATACGAACAGATGCCTGATGTTTCCATTTGACATCTGCACCATTCATCACTTCTTGTTTCAAAAACACCTCTTCATGAGACCTTGACAAATGGTTGATCACATTTCCCTCACCACATTGAAAGGTGTGAAGGTTTTCCTCATTCAGATGCAAAGAGCTGTGAGCCACTCCATCTGATCCATCCAATCCAACAACACGTTGCTGGTAGCAGATGTGATGAGCATTCCTGGTCCAAAAAATTGGCACAGCAACATCATGCGTAATAGCTACATGTAGCTGCAGGAGATCCCGGTTACTGGTGGCAGTTTAACGTTCGAAGAAAGGGGGAGTGACACGGTCTCAAGTTTCAGTTCTCGGGTAGGCGACAGATCTTTTACGTTGCGAAGTGGTCACTTGGGGTGCAAACCTAAGTATTGATTATAGCGAAAATATAAAACACGGCGTCGCTAATTCCAAGCCTGTTGCATCGGACATGAGGGCTTAATTCGGAGGGGGGTTTCAGTGCTTGCGAGAACAGTGATCTCAGTGATCTCGTTTTGATACTAATAGTAGTGTACGAAAAATTACTGATCACCACATCAGCAATGGTGGAAGACAAAGCACGTGCAGAAACCAGAATACGGTACTGAGTAGTGAGATCGCTAATAATTCCAAGAAAGCAGGGTCGTTCACGGACAATCATGGTTCATTCCTATATCCCTTGTTTTCTTAGACTTAAAGTATCCGAGGGGTTAAATCAGATGAATACCAAAGATTCTCGTTCATTCACGGACGATTGCTTCTCTACCCCACAGTCACCATGTTTGTTATACGAAGTACCCAATGGCTTAAATCGGTGTCCTTTGGCATGAGCAGGTCGAGATTGTGATGTCCATTCTTTCTCAAAAAATTTGACGTTTTGCGAAGCCGTCCCTCAGGTAGGATCTCATATTCTGCAACCTGGATCTTTCGTGTAGTACGGTACCACTGGTATAACCTTTCTATCTTTCTCACTGCCAATCTCACGAACTTTCACACGAACTTTCACACAACATTCCTTTCTCACAACATTCATTATTGAGAAAAATAAGACAATTGCAAAAACCTTCTAAAAATGAAGCTTTCCATGCCCCGTGTGGTTTTCTTGGCCATGGCCTTGCCATGGTCTGTTGCTAAACGCAATCACGAGACCAGCAAAGAGCAGACTTTACGTGGGTCGTCGGATGGAGGTGAGTGACTGCGTCCTGCTGTCGGTGTTAATGTGTTGCATAACCATTCCTTTTCTTTTGATCTAAGCAACATTTTGCTTGCTCTTTGTTATGTCGTGTGTGCTACCGAAAGACTCCAAGAGAAAGAGTCGACGACTTAATGGAGAATACTTCACTGGCCTTTTGACGCCTCAAGAAGACTGGTTGTTTCAAGAAACAGCCCCGAATGCGTTGGATCCATCATTCATTCGCGATAGCAAGGGGAACATCGTTGCCAAGATATGCCACAGTACCCATGAAGCTGGAATCTACGATGCCGGTGGCAATAGGCTGCAGACACCCATCTACGGCTATCGGCTTACTGGTACTGGTGTCGGATGCACTTGGCCTGGAGCAACATTCCAAGCCACAAAAGGAACCCCGACGATTGTCATCTGGCAAAACGAGCTCCCGATCGGGCAGGGCCATCTTCTTACAAACAAAGATGGAACCAAGAGTGTCGTGGACAAGTCTCTGCACTGGGCTTATACTCTTGAAGGCATGGATATCTACACACTCGAAGACAATGGTGTGCCAGCTGTGACACACGTGCATGGTGCCCATACGGACTCGAACTTTGACGGAAACCCAGAGTTTTTCTTTGGTGGCCACGGCGACCAAATCCAAGGTCCCTATTATGTCCAGAAAAAGCACACGTACGAGAATGATCAACCCGCAGCTCTTCTCTGGTAAGTATATGACAAGAAGTGGTGTGTGCCATTTGGGTCATTCCGGCTCACGGACCGGCTGCTAACTACTTGATTGTTTGCGTTACAGGTATCATGACCACGCGATTGGTCTCACGAGGCTCAATGTGTATGCCGGTCTAGCTGGGTTTTATGTTCTACGAGATGAAGTTGATACCGGCGAGCCGGGCAATGAACTTAACCTACCGACCTATCCGTACGAAGCAGCGTTTGCCATTCAAGATCGCATGTTCAAGGAAAATGGAGAGCTTTTCTACCCAGCGTTCCAAGGCGATCCAGCCTACGAGGACTTTATTACCAACGAAGGAGCGGAGTGGAATGGGGAAGAGCCGACGGCCCTTGCTGAGTTCTTTGGCAACTACATGGTCGTTAATGGAAAGATTTGGCCGAAAATGGCAGTTGATAGGCGCATGTACCGTCTTCGCTTACTGAATGGATGCGACAGCCGCTTTCTTGTTCTCGAGTTCTACAAGGTTACCCAGGATACGAAGTCGTGGACAAATGGCGAAAGAGTGCCGTTCGATGTGATCGGATCGGACCAAGGGATTGGGCCTCCGAAAGGGCTCGAACAGCTTGTCATGGGAACAGGTTCCCGTTATGACATTCTTTTGGACTTCAGTGGATTTACGGATGAAAATGTCCGCATCATCATGGTCAATCGCGGCGGCGACGAGCCTTTCGGCGGCGACATCCCAGGGCCCTCTGCCTTCGACTTTACCGACCGTATCATGGCCTTCGATGTGGTGGGCCCTCCTGAGGATTACCCAACTTCACCTGACTATAATACGATGCTTACTATGGGTGTTTCGCTTCCCGTACCGACCAACGTTCGCAGGCTTGGGTTGTTCGAAGGACGGGATGAACATGGTCGCCTGCAGCCACTTCTCGGTACACTGGAAGGTCCAAACCCTGGTACACGAACATGGGACGAAGAACCGATAACAGAGCAAGTCAAAAAAGACGAGGTGGAAGAATGGCAGATATTCAACTTTAGCGGGGATGCTCACCCGATTCACCTTCACCTGGTTCACTTTGAAATCACTGGGCGATACCGAATTCCAAAGCAAAATGTGTTCGCAGAAGAGAGGCTCCAAGTGCAGTACAACGGAGAAAATGGCGTAGGTTATGATGTGCATTTCGTAGAAGGTCAGGATTATATGGGCGAACAGGTGGATCCGAACGAAGGTCAACCAGGCCCTTACGCTGAGGCAGGCTTTCGCAAAGATATTGTGATAGCTCTACCTGATCAGATCACCACAATTGTTGCCAAGTTTGACAAACCTGGACGTTACGTCTGGCACTGTGTAAGTACCAGTATAGTTGGAGGTCAATGCAGAGCTGATTCGGTCCTTCAAGTCGTCGCTCACTCGTTCAAACTCTTGGTCCCTGCTCTGCTCCAACAATAGCACATCCTATCGCACGAGGACGTAAGTGAAACGATTGTGATACATGCTGAACAATTTGTTTTCCTCCATTCATTTGTACAGCTCACATCTCTCTGAAATATTTCTCCATTCGCAGCATGAAATGATGAGAGTCTTTCAGGTTCTTCCTCAGGGGTGTGAAGCTTTACCTTGCGAGGGTTTTTAATTTTGACATTTATGGATGACGATTCTAGGCAGACCGCAACGACCGAGAACAGTTGGAAAGATTGTTTGGCGGAAGGTTACAAGTTCCGACATGCTCACTTTACATGTTAGGGCAGGAGTTCGATACAAGCCAGTGCTTCGTCCGCCCCTGTATTTTTAACTATTATAAGCAAATCTTTTTGCATGATTGGGCCTTCGGCGTGGGTCTAGTTAGATTTGGCAGAGCCTTTTTTTGGCGCTCTCGAAGTAGACACTCAACTGCTTTGCTCTTGCTTTCGCCCATTCGAAAACTCGTTGCCCGAGTCAAGCCGCACTATGTAGGTGCTCGAGGGCGAATTGCATGCGGATGTCCGAGATGGTTGAGAGTGCACAAAAAACATCTCGACGCCACTGCCGCATTGATTAGGGCTTCTGCTCTCAAATGGCACTCTGCCAGCACAAGACGATCCAGTGAATAAAGCTTTCCTTCGTGGGTTTCACTTGACTAGCCTTGCTTTGCTCCTTGGCTCTACCGTGTAGGGCTGCTGCGAAAAAGTTAGGTGTTGCAAGTGGCGTACTGTATCCAATTGAATGCATGCCCTATGGAGATAGTTAAGTGCAAGAGGTATAAATGCAGAATGGACCTTTGGAAGAAAGAATTGGCAATGGAACTGGAGTGGGTAAACTATGTTCAATTTAAGGCGCGATTCCAACGGTCAAACGGCACTTTGAGTACCGGTTCGGTACCACTCATTATCAACGATAATAACGCGATGATGTGTGCTTGTTGTTAACATCCAGTTAGGTAGCTAAATCTTAGAACCGCATGCATCCTTTACAAACCAAGTTAGCTATATGTCCAAAGAAGCTAGCTTCTTAAAGGATGCACGCGGTTCAGCTATCTACTAAGTCAAATTACATATGGCGCAACATAGACATCATGTTGTTGATATCAGGTTATGGGGGCAAAAACTAGATGCTCGCCCGGGTGGAATCGGTGCATATTTTATGTGGAAACCGGGTGGGCGTGCCCTTTTAACCATTGTGGACTTCTAATCACGAGTGAAAATGACCGTTTCGAATGTTGATCATGGTTCTCACCGTTGATGAACAGACTGTTCTAGCACTGTGACTACGGAGTATTTGCATCTCACATTTCGCGTGAAAACCTAAAACAGAACAGAACAGAACACAAAAGCAAACATCATTCCAACCGACAGCTAATCGCCTATGTAAAGTGACCCATTACCAGGCTTGCTTGCAGCTGAACGGCACATCGACTGCTGCAGAGTGTCAACCGATGCACCGTGTTGATCCACAATGTCGAGTAGAAGCACTCGTAACAGAGCAAAAGATAGAAATGACGATGATGATGTGCCGCTTTTTGACGCTCCTAAGCGGACGCGAACATCCCAAAGACATTGGCAATGCTGTCAAGACATCAATGGGCTACCAACAGAGTTATGTTGCGGTGGATGTAAACTCGTGCACGATTCTTCTTCTCTGAAACCAAGAGACGCATACAAGAACTCGAGGTATGATTGCTTTCAAGGATGGAAACAAGACGAGACAACAGTCCGCGTGGGAATGACAGGTCATGTCAAGCGAATCAAGGAATGGATCACCAAGAACAAGGGATTGGATTGCGACGAGGCGTTTGATGCTCCGGAGCCAGTGCTAAAGAAAACTAGAGCCAACATCACCCCACGAGCGCTCATGACGCCGCCACCAACAACAACAACTGTTATCCAACCGATTGTGACTGCAGCAAAGGACGACAGTGAATGCAAAAGACCATTGAATTTCTACAAACAAACGATCAAGTGCAATGGAAGAGAATTAACCTACGAGATTCCCACGCACTACAAATTGGTGTTAACGAGTCATATCAGCAAGCTAAAGAATGATGGTGAGACTCTTCAGTCAATCAAGGACAAAATACAATCCTCATCCTACACGGCGAGCAGTTTCTTCTCCCAATCTTTGTGGGCTATATTGATGTCATCCATTCCTGCCCTAGCATTCTCGGCAGCCCAATTTGCTTTCCCAATGATGATGTATGCTTTCCTGTACGACACGGGCCTATTCAAATATGATTTTGACATGGACCAACATGTCACAGCATTCCCCTCCGACTGGTACCTCCGCAAGCTCACCTACCATCAAGCTGCGCGCGACACAATGTTCCTTGGCGACAGCTTGGTTAACAAACAAATCTTTATGTCATGCGATAAAGGGAATAAGAAAGGGGTTGGTCATTTTGTTAAAGTGTTGTCATGGTGGAATAGCACACGCTGCTGCGTCTCTTCGCAACTACTTGATATTGATGCTTCTGGTGGCAATTCGGCCGACTGCGCTCTTGCCATACAAGCATCCATCAATAAACTCAAAATGAATGATGATGATGCCACCCACAAGCTTGCCGGCCAATGTACTGACAGTGGAGGTGGCGGCGTCTTGGATGGCTTAGCGAAGGAAATGGCTGCTCTTAACTTGACGTGGCTCCACAATTATTTGATTGCAAACTGCACTATCCATGCCTTACAGTTGCAGTTAAGCAATGCTGTTATCAATGCTCTAGGAGCGGGGTCGCTTGACAAGGTTAACGCTATGCAATTACTCCACAGCACATACGCCCTCCAAGAAGCGTTAGATCTAGAAGAGTGGAGGCATATGTTGATCAAATCAAGTCTATACGTGGTGGAATGCGGAACGGATGCTGCGGCCGTGACCTTGCCAGCCGGAGCTTCGAAGCGACAAAAGAAACAAGCGAGTCACAAGGCGGAGTTTGAGAAGGACTTTAACATGGTCTACTCTTGGCATTCTGGATTCAAGAAAACAATAGCCAATCGAGATGACAATGTCAAAGGAACTGTTCTAGCAAAGATGCAGAAACCGATTCTAACAAGGTGGTGGACGGTTGGAGTTGGGGCTGCTTTTGTCTTTGAGTACTATCTTATTATCTTTCACGCCGCTCAAATGGTAATCAACACACACAAGAGTGACAGCTCCCCCTACAAGATTGCCTCAGCTCTCTTCTCTATGATGAAGGACCCAGCCAATTTCATTGACATCACTTTGATCCGCGGATTCAACAAGGCTTACATCCATAAACATTTGGATTGGTTACAAAGTTGTGATGATCTTAGTAGCAACCTTGGCTTCAGCTCGCATCACATGGCGATACGATACTATTTGATGCGTCAAGACTTATCTCGTGTTCTTGCATCCGATCCAATGAAAGATTACGTAGCAGCTGTTGAAGCTTGCGGCGTTCTTTCAGCTGGAGAAAAGCACAAACACATGACGAAGCTACAAGTGTTTATGAAACACGCAAGCGACTCTCTGGACAAGCACTTTATTCGTTGGATAAGTCCGCAGCTCCTACCAGCAGGCTTGTTGAGTGAGTATCCCACAGCAAGAGTCATCGGTGCAGCCATGCTTGGCAAACCATTGCCAATGTTCCTTGGCGACGCGAATGTTGTCAATGAACTGAGGACGAGTGGCAAGCTGGTGTACAAATCGACTGTTCATGGATGCGTGATTGATCTAAAAGCGTTTTCTTCTTTCATTTGCAAGAACTTGACAGTTGACCACGGAAACGAGTATACTCAAGAAGTAAAGATTGCCGCGGAGTTGATTGTAGAAGACCAAGTTGACATGAGATCATTCAAATGTCAACATCAAGACCATGGCAACATCCGCTTGCACATGCACTCCACCTATCTCCCCTTGGCGTCGCAGACTCAATTTGTTGAATCAGAAGTAAAGACTGCCAAGTTGGTTGCCCAGACTGACAGATCAGAAGAGCTGCGCACTTGTATGGCTATGATTCGATCCTTGTCACCTCTTGGCAAAGCGAAAGAGGAGGACTCGAACAACAGCTACACAGGTAGCAAAATTAAAGCTCTTGTCTTGTCTGCATGGCAACGTTCTCTTCCACATGTTCGTTGGAAGAAGAATCAGGTTAATAATGAATGCGATGCAAGGCTCAACACAATCTTGTACTCGCTGTCACCACAAGGCCACTTCAAGGATTCGCGAGTCGAAGCAAAGAAAGCTCGCGTAGACGAGGCAGGATTGAACTACAAGAAGCAAAACCAAGCACAACAAGTCAAGCCGCAGCACAAAACACCAGCCGTCACAGGTCTAATTCCCTACAGCAGGCTCACCTTGGCAGGAACGAACCATATGGAGGGGTACGAAGCCGAGCTATGTCATCGCGGTGTTGACACTGACGATGTCCCCAACAAAATCACTGGACGCAAAGCTCTGTTGCAACAACTCGAGATAGAGCGATTGATTAATGAAGGTGTGCCACAACAGACTGCTCAAGAGGTTGGTAAGAAACATTTCAAAAAGCAATCAACATTTGAATTCGTTTTTGCGGATGCACCATGGCAAGCGATATCCATTGTTCATTTGGTTCACCGCAGCTAAATTCGTGTCTAATCAAATTCAAATTTTCTCTGCTATTATCCTCACTAAAAGAGCTTCGACAATGATTGACAAGCCGTCGACTGTCAACTACTACCTACTTGTCAAGCTAATGGCATATAGAAAATGACATAATTGCAAAAAAATCGTCGTGTTATTTGTGCTTGTTATTTGTTTTCTTGTATCACGGGACTCCGAATCACGGGAAAGTGCTGCCAAGTACGTATCGCTCGTGCCTTACATTTTTCGCCACATCATCAAAAACCACCACCATGTTGCGTCCATGCCGCTTGTGGTGTACTTTTACTTCCATTTCAAACTTTGCGGGAAGGAGCTACACAATATTTACTTTTGATACAAATAGAAAAGATGATGCGACTTGTTGGATTAACACAGCTCTTTCTTTTGCTTGGGCCATGCTCGGCGCTGCAGAGCTTCATGCCCAAATTTGCCAATCCGTTTGCGCAAGCCGTTTCGACAGGACAAAAGATGGTTTCCAACACTCGAGAAATCGAAGATAAATTACTTGCTGAAATTTCCAACTTGGATGGACGATTGGCCAATTCGGAAGAAATCAATGCCCTCGTTTTGGCCTTGGAAAATTCCCGAGAAGTATCAATTCCTCAACCCGCCATTGCCAATCAAGTGTACGGACGATGGCGACTGTTGTACACCACCAACGCGGAAACCGCGAGTCCCATTCAGCGCAAGGCTGTGGATACCAGTAAATTTCCTATTTACCAGGATATTATTTTTAACGAAAACAATCAACTGGTGGTCAGTCAAGTTGTCAAGTTTAGCGATACAGCAGAATTGCGTGTGGATGCCTTGGCTTCGACATCGGCGTATCCCTTGGCGGAACTCACGGAACGAAAAAGTACCGGAAAAGTCCTTGGTTTAAACGTGCTAGGCGTTTCCTTGGTCGGAGAAGAAGCCGAGCCCGATGCTACACGACCGGATTCCAGAATAGATTTTGTCTTTGACGAAGGAAAATTTGATTTGGGCTCGTTTCAGGTTCCCTATCCCGTACCCTTTCGATCGCCTTGGTTCCGCGATTGGGTCAAGGGATGGATTGATATTACTTGGTTGAGTGACAGGATTCGAATTTCTCGAGGAAACAAGGGAAGCACCTTCATCCTTATCAAGGAAGAAGAGTAACTATGTTATCTAGAAAATATGATTTGAAGGCATGGATTCAAAAATAATCAAAATATTCAGCTTTTTATTCCATTTATGTTTTTATCAGTGAAGTCAAGAGCCTTATATATACAGTATGGATTATGCATTTCTTTCATTAAACCCCATTTTCACTGATTTCGTCTTCGTGTACATGTTGGCCGACGGCATTCAACAGGGATACAATAGCTTTTGACGCGTCGCCAAGAGCCACAGACTTTTTAGGCTTTCTTCAGCCTCGAAAACTCTCTCGACAAATCGGGCAGCAATCAAGCCTTTTCATGTGTGCCATACAAATGGAATGGCCACAAGAAAGAGTGCACGGGACGCGACCTTTGTCTTCATCAAAATGGGCTATACAAATGGGGCATTCAATCGCCGACAAGGCTCGTTGAGCAGCACTTTCTACTTTTTTGCGCTGTCGTTCGCGTCGCTGGTTGGATAGCTTATTTGGAGTCAGTGGACAGCCTTCTTCTTTGTCCTCTCCAGACGTGGAAGCGCAGTCCATAGTTCGTCGTCGCGTAGCCCGCTTGGGGCACGATGATGTTTGGGTGGCATGCGGTTGACTCTTGCTGTTCTTTCTGCGTGGCGAGCGCGTTATCGTTCGAGAGACAGATGCTTCGGCATCACAGGCTGTACTTACGGGCGATGGGCCTGCTGATGCAGCGTTTGGCATTCTTGGGGCGGGCGGCAGAGACGTGCTTTGCCTGTTGGGCGATCCATCGCGAATCACGCGACCCCGTAGAGTGGCTCTTCTATTTCCATTGGGCTGTGGTTGCCGCCTGGATCTTCTGCTGGGGTTACTACTACTTCCTACGGGGGCCGTCTGACTCGTGCTTTGACTCCGAAAGGAGGCACTTCTTTCAAGACTGCCATCGCCAAGATAGAATCCAGGACGTCGCCGCCGAGCCACGGGATTGCTTAAGGGGAAGAATGCAGGGCGGAAATCCATGGGTCCTTCGTCGGAAATGGCGTTCAGCAATCGAATGATATCCAACTCATCCATGTCGTCGTGTTGATGGATAGCGTCGTTGTATTGGGCAATTTGCATGATACTACTGGCTTCCGACCAAGGTGATCCGCTCAAATAGTCGAATATTTGTCTCCAATAGTCGGCCATTGTTCACCACTCAAAGTTTCGATAGGTTCAATATCTATTCACTGTTATATTTTATCGTCTCTTTTGAATTGCAACAAGGGAGGCCAGCTTAAAACAAGCTGGTATGGGTTGCAGTCGGGCATAAGCTGCAACATCAATCGGGGAATTGAACCAGAATGCACAAGCTGTTTGGAAAAGCACGAGCTACGAGGAAACCCAGGCACGTCTGGAAGGAAAATGTGAGAGGCTGGACTGCACTCGCTCACCCAGCCGCGCGTTGGCAGACGACATCTTTCGCACAAATTAGATTCATTGGTACGTCATCCGCAGACTCTTTTTGGCTCTCTCATTCAAAACATGTGCAGCGACAAACGACAAGGACCATTACTCTCTTTGAACACACTATTACTATATTATACTCATATTACCATTAGAGAAAGATGACACTGCTCTCAAAGCACCTCTTATCTGTAGCTGTGCTGCTTGTCGGTAGCTCTCCGTTTCACGTGTCATTCGTCAACGCATTTACTAGCTTGCCTTCCAGGCCGGCTGGGTTTACTCGATTAACAAGGAATTCAAAGTTAAAGGCAAGTCCGTCTATCCTTGATCTGGAGGCATGGAAAAGCTTGTCGGCCAAGGAATGCCAAGAACTGCTTGCCACTGCCGAGCAAGCAGCTCGAGCGGCTGGAGAAATCATTCGAAGCAACAGCGGTTGTTGCTCGGAAATGGCCGAAGAATGTGAAATCAAATACAGCATTAAAGATATCGTGACCGAATATGACAAGACGGCCCAAAATGCCATTGAAAAAGTGGTCCGTACCAATCATCCGGATCACTCCTTTTTAGGAGAGGAAGATGTTGAAGCGGGTGGTGCTGCAAGTGAAGCGGCACTTCTAAAGGCGTTGGAGAGCAGTTCCACTGGCTGGATATGGATTTGCGACCCCATTGATGGAACTGCGAATTTTGCGTCGGGATTGGCCTTGTGTGCGGCTACCATTGGGTTTGTGTACAAGGGAACACCCGTTGTTTGTGCCACCTATGACCCCTTTAGTGATGAATGTTTTACAGCCATCAAGGGCCAAGGTGCTTTTTTGAATGGAGAACGTTTGCAAGTGTCAAAAGCCATCACATCCGTTGGTGATGCCATTATCAATGCCGGCTGTCCAGCAGATCCCAATGCCTTTGAAACCTCCATGCGAGGTTTTCTGGTATTGAATGGAAAGTCTCGGGGTCTCCGCGTCATTGCCTGTTCTGCACTCACCACCGCATGGATTGCGGCGGGGCGGCTCACAGCTCACTTTGGATACGACTTGTCGTCGTGGGATTTAGTGGCGGGGGCCTTGCTCATCCAAGAAGCTGGTGGGGTCGTCACGGACCTGGACGGTTCACCGTACAAGATTGAAACGAGAAATATGCTTTGTAGCAACGGGCTGGTCCACGATCAAGTCCTTGATATCCTCCGCGAAGCTGATGCTGTTTCGTTTCAACGTGCTAACACTTAAATATGCACCATGAGTGAACCAATCCTTGCGATGATGTTCAAAAATCTTTTTTATGAATTATGTATATAAGACATTGCATTCTCTATGCGCCCTTTTTCCAGCCTTCCTTTAGCAAGCTAGTATCCAACTGGTGAACCTCCCTTTCGAATGTCACAAACTGCTTCTAACTTGCCCGTTTCATAGTCGACAGCCACTGCTTGTACTGTTCCTGCATAGTCTATATCGATGAGCCTGTTCCCCCTTTTGGTCAGTGCCGATTTCGTTCGATTGGATACTTGCAAATTGAGTCCCGATGGTTCTACAATACTATTTTCCACCGTCGTCGCTGCTGTTCCGTGGTATAAAAGTTGATTGTGCACCCGTGGATGTGCCATGGATTCAAATAGTGGTTTCCCCAAAAGCAGGTAGTTGACAATGACTTGAAACACAGCCGTGATAATTTTGGGACCCCCAGAACCGCCTACCACCAATCTCAAATCTCCCAAGTCGTCGTCACTACCGTTGGAGCTTGTTTGAAAGACCATGGTGGGTGACATGGATGACAGAGGCTTTTTATTTGGTTGAATAAAATTGGCTCGTGAGGGTTTCAGCCCAAAATAGTTTGCCTTGCCTGGATTTCCAAAGTCTGCGAAAGCGAGAAAAAAATGTAAGATCCCCAAAGTGCTCTCGAGAGGATGCGGCATAAAAAGAAAGACATAGCTACTTACCATCCATTTGATTGTTCAGCACTATGCCAGTCGATTCGCTGACAATTCCGCATCCGAATTGTGCATTGACCGACGTTGTAATTGCCACAGCATTACCGTCTGCATCGACCACTGACAGGTGAGATGTTCCATGATCCTCCAAATATCCAAAGGGGTCCGCAAGTCGTCGACGACCCTTTTGTCGTTGTAGCCTTCTTCTTCTTCTTCTTCTATCTCCCTCCTTGGCATCATGACCATGGGCACTTCCATCCGAGTCGTTGAGTTGTGCAAATTTGGGACCTCCATAATGTGACATATTGAGCACTCTATTGTCACTATAAGAAGATTGTCGTAGCTCCTCCATGTACGATCCTTGGATCAACGCCTCCACTGCATCGTAGGTAGTAGCATTGGTCACATCGTTACCAATAGGAAAGGCAGGATCCCCCATAGACATTCGGATAGCAAAGGCATGCTTCATGGCTTCTGTCATGCGGTGAATGCCCAGAGTGTCGGCAAACGATGCGAGAGGTGTGGCAAAGCCTGCCAAGAACCGAATGGCACCTATAATTACGGCTCCGCCCGAACTGGGAGGTGGGACACCTACCACGCGAATGCCAAATACATTGTCGGAGATTACGGGGTCTCGCAAGGTTGGTAAGTACAGTTCAATGTCATCCTTGGTTAAAATCCCACCCCCACGTTGAATGTCGTTGGCCAATTGCTCGGCTCGAGTCCCCACATAGAGAGCATCGGATCCATCCTCCATAATGGCTTGTAGGGTATCGGCCAATTTCACATTCTTGATGAGTTGACCTTCTTTTAAAATGTGCTTCCAGTCATTGTCGTGTGTGAGCAATTTTCGCAAGGTTGGCAATCCATTTCCGTGCAAGGCTTGCCGACCTTGCATCATTTCAATGTCATGGGCTAAATGCGTGTACACGGGTACACCATTGCGTGCCAATTCCATGGCCGGTCGTACGACCGCCGCCCATTCTAGGCGACCGTGTCGGGCATGCGACAATTCCAGTCCTTTTAATTCGCCCGGCACACCAATGGCCAGGCCACCAAAGAGGGACGCATCCGAGGGTACTCCTTCATCCTCAAACATGGTCGTAGAAGCTTTTTCACCTGCCACTTCTCGACAATCAATCACTTCGTTGATTTTATCGGTAGTCCCTTTGGCAAATGTTTTTGGGTTTATTCTCGCCTCGTGATACTTGGGTTGTGGCTTTTGGTCCAAATTCTTCAAATAATTGTCGGCATCGGCATGTATCAATATAAAAGCACCTCCACCAATGCCTGAACTACTGGGATTCGCCACCCCCAAACAAAGGGCCGTAGCGACGGCGGCATCGATCGCATTCCCACCCAAATCGCGCATCATGGACAATCCAATTTCCGAACACGTGGGATGATCGGCTGCTACCACACCGTGATCCATGGGAGGCAAAGTCGAAAAGGATTTCAAGGTTTGAATTAGTTTTTGAGTTTGCTTCTCCTTATTGTTGCTTTCACTTGCCGCCGCAAAATCATCATTCTCCTCTCCCGTGTACTGCAGCAATGGCCCTTGTCCTCGACCATGCGTGAAATAAATGTACACAGCCAATGAAGCGACAAAGGAGACGACCAACATGACACTCACAACGAGTACGCATCTGTTGTGACGAGGAGAAGAAGAGGGGGTGCTACTGATGGAGTCGTTCTTGTCGTTGCCAATATCATTCTCGTCGTCCACGTCGCGATTATTAGCTTCACCGTCGTCCTGAGACTCTTCTTCTTGTTCGGCTTGAGGAGGGTTTTCGTATCCTTGTTCAATGGAAAATCCTCGAAAGGTTGAATCTATGAAGCGATGAAGAATTCCACTGCTTCGTCGATCAGTACTAGTAGTAGTAGTTGAGGCAGTAGCATCCATGTTGCGCAAGCTGCTGTTACTAGAACTTTTCTGATAGGAATTTGCAGAAACAGCGGCACTGGCTCTGACACTGGCTCTGACCGGGGTCGATGAACACTCGGAAGAATCGTAGTTCGTTGTCGTCGCGTTTTCGTGGATGCAGCAACCTTCTTTCTCTTGGCTCATTGATTCTACTTTGAAACAAAATTAAACGAAGTGGGGATCGCAGCTAGCTTGGTTGTGAGGGAAGGGAGCAGACATGAAGTGCTTCAACTTCAATAAAATAATCAAAGAATAAAAGGGTTGCTTGTTGTTGCTGTAGTACGACTTCTTCATTACGCACAAAAAAATCACAGTTGATGAGGCCTTCCGCCAAACTATATGATTGTTGTTCCCGTGGGGGGGTCTCACTTAGCTGCATCCGGCAAAGCTAAGTAGCTTTCAGTACCAAGCCTACGTGGGAGCCTGGTGGTACCCTGCATGGGGCAAAGCTAAGTAGCTTTCAGTACCAAGCCTACGTGGGAGCCTGGTGGTACCAATCGGACAGCTGCATGGGGCAAAGCTAAGTAGCTTTCAGCACCAAGCCTATGGGGCAAAGCTAAGTAGCTTTCAGCGCCAAGCCTGCGTGGGAGCCTGGTGGTACCAATGGGACAGCTGCACGGGGCAAAGCTAAGTGGCTTTCAGTACCAAGCCTACGTGGGAGCCTAAGGAATACAACGAGAAGGGCAAAATGCCCAAAAATCCGAAATTCTACAGGCACTCCGTGCAGAATGATGCACCGGCACATTTTGTTCACAACAAAAACACGTTCAAGCCGGGGGAGCTTTCATTAGAAACATTTTGTTAACTATGAAACGTGTTTGTTAAATAATTGATATTGAAAACATTAAGTACCAAACCGTCACTGTTATGCTTTTTGTACTGAATGTTCTATGGTAAGCGCGCAGGGTTTACCAAACACAAATCATCCCTCAAACTCCCTTTTGTCTTAGCGGTCTACTGTGAGACCGAACAGCCGTTGAGTGACTCACTCATAAGGGGAGCTCCTGGTGCTCACACCTTGTTACTCACATGCAGCTTGCCCGCTCTGCAGCTGAGTGCGAAACGAACCGTCCACGCTCGGCTACTGGCACTTGGCGGCGCGAAGTGGATCTACCGCACGCCAGAGTGTGTACTTTCATTGTTGTTTTCAGGTTCTCGGTGCTTCACAATCTTGAAAATAAATTGTGTACAATTACGTTCATTCAATTGCACGCAACGCTATCATTAGTGAGACAAAGCATCCTCGTCCTTCTCTTGATAAGCTCCTTGGCCATGTTGTCTCGGAACACCAACAAGTCACATCGTGCCCCGCCGGTACCTATGTCAGTGGACCAACCACAAACCCGACAACGCAAACTATGTCGATCAAGATCCATCCACTGACAGGCTACCAAGGTGGCTGTCCTCGAAACTTTGGTGACTTTTTCAGTGGATGCAAAAACCACCTCAAGCCAGCGACTGCCTTTCCTTGGTATGTACGAACACGTGCCCGATGCAGCTGCTCGTATTTTGCTGTTACATTTGCTCGTTGCATTGTACCTGAATTGCTCCGAAAGGGCATCACCAGCGTCGTGGCAGCTTGTGCCAACAATGTGACGCTCGAACTGGCCGACCTGGAAGTCTGGGTGCTGCTATGCCGCCAGCCAGCTAAGACACATGACATTGAGGTAGTTTCATTTTTAGGCCAACGTCTGGAGGTCGTGGAAGCAACTCCAAGTCACAACTTCCTCAGATGCCGCAAGACTGGATCCGTTGTCGATTTTTCTCTTGGTCAGCTTACGGGGACAATGACACCAAGAGCCTACTCCAGCATGGAAGAATTCCTAGCTGGTGTTCCCTACGACGTTCTGGATGTGGGCCAATCCTCCGACGGGGATATCGAAGGACAGTTAGGCCGTGACCGTGAAGCGGGTTCTATGGCGTCGCCAGAATCTGTACCCGATCGATTCGCAGAACGAGTTCTCCGCGCGTTTCAAAGTGAAGTCCCTTGCTGCGCAAAGTGCTTTGGAATCGCATCCTTGGGTTCACGAACATGCCCCATTGTGCCAGATGCCGTGGTGTCTTTTGCTGTTGCAAAGAATGCCAGAGATTGCATTGGGGGGATCACAAACCCCATTGCTCCCCCGTCACGCAGGTGGAACCAAAAATAGAGTGATTCTTTGTGCGGCGAAATGCACGCAGGTCCGGGGGCTATAATTAGGGTTTGATCGACAGTGAAGTCTTTTTTTCAATTTCAACATCAAGCTCGCTAGCTACATTTAGCATTCCCGCTACTTTGGCACAAGGACGTGCTCCTGTAACAAAACAGGTTTTACTTTTTGGGTTGATAAATTTTCGACCGCCTCTAAAAAGCGGCGTTGAGTGG